>JADMIO011417943.1_pt1 | contig 103866 bp, 68 predicted proteins | sample 8958161 | NCBI WGS metagenome assembly JADMIO01 (sample SAMN16585339, study PRJNA669376) | soil metagenome | isolation source: Crop rotation soil | place: USA: Cullars Rotation, Alabama | collected 2011
CGCGACAACTTGTCCACGTGGAATTCTAAGCTTAGGATCCCAATGTGCTGGAAAGGGCGAAGCGCCTGACGGTGTGCAGGCCATCGAACTGTATCACTCGCTCAGGCCAGATATCCTGCTACTCGATCTTCGCATGCCGAGAAAGAACGGGATCGAAGTGGTGGCGGCCATCCGCCGCGACGATGCGACCGCTCGGATCCTGGTAGTTACGAGCTATCAAACCGAGGAAGAAATATTCCAGGTGTTGCAGGCCGGTGCTCTCGGCTACGTTCTGAAGGATGTAGGCCGCGATACGCTCGTTGCCGCGGTGCGCTCGGTGGCCGCCGGTACGCGCTGGATCGCGCCAGCCATCGCCCGCCAGTTCGCCGACCGCTCGGTCCGGCAGGAACTGACCGCAAGGGAGCTGGAGGTGCTGAAACTGCTGGCGCGCGGTCTTACTAATCGTGAAATCGCCGGCGTCTACAACATCTCCGCAAATACTGTGAAAAATCACCTTAACAGCCTGATGGCCAAACTGGAAGTGGCTGACAGGACGGAAGCGGTAAGCTTTTGCCTGGCGCGCGGCATCGTGCGCCCTGAGGACATGTAAGCGACATAGGATAGCCGGTCAAAATACATGATCAGCGTCATTGCCGTCAATAGCCTCATCTTCTCAGGACGTTTCACCTATTGCGACTTACACTCTCATGCCAGAGTTTAAACGTGTCCTCCGCGTCTGTTCGGAGGACCAGTTAAGGTTTCCCCAACGGTTTGCGCATTGGAAATAGAAAGACGGTCACCAGCCATTGTGGTGGACCGCGTGTTGTGCTGTGTGCAAGACGCAAGCGCACTCACGCATGTTTGCCGCGGTGGTGGGAGCGCCGTTACCTCATGAACGCTGTTTCGGAGACGCAACATGAGACGTATCTTTAGAGGCTGGGCGTATTGCGCGGTTGTTCTGGTGGTTTTGAGCGGAGCAGCATTACAGGCTCAAACCGTGCACGGATCGATTGCAGGCGTGGTCACCGATACAACGGGCGCGGCCATTCCCAACGCCAAGGTATCATTGCTCAACAACGGCACGGGCGCTGCTTATTCGGGTACGACAACTTCGGTAGGCGTGTACCGTTTTGAAGACGTTGCCCTGGGCGAGTACACGATTACCGTAGGCGCCGAGGGATTCAAGACTTCGGTGCATAAGAACGTTCTTGTGCAGATTGGAACGGTGGCGGCGGTTGATGTGAGCCTGCAGCCTGGGGCGGTGGCCGAACAGGTGACGGTGACCAGCGAAGGAACGCGGCTGGAAACGGAATCATCCGACATCGGCGGGGTGGTGAGTGAAAAGCAGATTACCGAATTGCCTCTCGCGCTCGGCGGTGTGGGCGCGATGCGCGCCAACGAGGGCTTCGTATTTCTGCAGCCTGCAACCACTGGGCCCGGCGTTGCGGATTCCAACGGCGTGTTCCTTTCGAAGGTGGCTGGTGGGCAGAACTACGGCAATGAGGTCCTGATCGATGGCATCAGCCAGGAGCGCAGCGAAAACGGTTCGTCCTATGACGAAGAAGCGCCGTCGGTAGAAGCGCTGGCGGAATTCAAGGTCACCACTTCGTTGCCCGAGGCGGAATTTGGGCGCACCACAGGCGGGGTGGAAAGCTTCGTGACCAAAAGCGGAGGCAATAACTACCACGGTGGCGCGTACGATATCTACCGCGACCGGTCCCTGAATGCCAACACCTGGTTCAATAACGGCTGGCGTGCTTACTACTGCACCGGAGAGGGCGACACTCCGGAGTGCCGCGCGCAATGGGGCGTTCCCGCGGACCACAAGAATGACTACGGCGTGACCATGGGTGGTCCCATTCGCATTCCTCATCTGTACAACGGGCGCGACAAAAGCTTCTTTTTCTTCTCGTGGGAGCAGCTCAAATACGCGAGCAGTGCGGCTGTGACCAGTACCGTTCCCACCGCCGCCGAACGCAATGGCGATTTCTCCGACCGCCTGACAACAACTCAGGTAGGCACGAATCCTTGCGATGGCTCCAAGGTTTACGATGGCGAGATTTTCGATCCTGCTACTACGAAGACTGTGACGCTGACGGATGGATCGACGGTGGAATGCCGCACTGCCTTTCCGGGCAACGTGATTCCCACGGGACGGCTGAGCTCGGTTGCCCAAGCCTTGATCGCGTATTATCCGCAGCCTACGAACAACGCGGTGTTCAGCAACTACACCCAGAATTCGCTGAAGCCCATCAACAACACAACCTATACGATCCGCATTGACCAGAACGTCAGCGAGAAGCTCAAGTTCTGGGGCTCGTACAGCACGCGCGAAAACGCGTTGTTTACCGGGGGATTTGCCACTCTGCCTTCGCCGGTGAGCACGCAGGGATGGTGGCAGGACTTCACCACCCACTTTGGGCGCGCGGGGTTCAACTACACCATCAAACCGACCCTGCTTAACTACCTGATCTTCGGCGCCGACCGCAGCAACAGCAAAAATTATTCGCAGGCCGCCAACATCGGTAAGGACTGGTCGGGTCTGGTAGGGCTGCAGAATGCGGGAGGAAAAAACTTTCCCGGCATCAGCACGGGCGACGCGCAAGTGGGGCTAGGCAATACCGGAAACAATGACGATGAGGTGGACAACGGCTTCTACCTGGACGACGCGGTTGTGTGGACCCATGGGCGCCACAACCTGAAGATCGGCGGCGAGGTGCACTATCAGCAGTTCTCGCATATCGTCGGCAGAAACGAGACGATTGGATTCAACGCCAACGAAACCGCGGCCGCTCCGGCGCAGGGCGGCGGCCTGGGTTTCGCCAGCCTCATGTTGGGCGAGGCCGATAACGGGGGAACCAACGTTACGGTCCACGCCCCACGCTGGATCTCGTGGTATTACGGCTTCTTCGCCCAGGACGACTTCAAGGTCACGCCTAATCTCACGCTCAATATCGGCCTGCGCTACGACGTAGAGGTGCCGCGCAAGGAAGCACTCAATCTCACGTCCAACTTTAGTCCAACCGCCATCGATCCGGAGTACAACATCCCGGGCGCGCTGGTGTTTGGCGATAAGTGCCATTGCAACACGCGCTGGGCAGACACGTGGCATAAGGACTTTGCCCCGCGCCTTGGTTTTGCCTGGACGCCCGGTTTCCTGAAAGGGCAGACTGTCGTGCGCGGTGGCGCGGGTATCATCTATGGACCTCTTTTGTACACCGACTTTGGTGGCGGCATGGCGACTGGATACACAGTGAATCCAAATGCCACCAGCACCAACCACTTCGATCCAGCATTCCAGATAGATAACGGGATGCCGGCGTTTACACCGCCGCCCGATGAGGACCCCGGGGTTTACAACGGGAGCTTTGTTCCCAGTTCGTACATCACCAGGGATGCCGCGCGTCCGGCCACTGTGTACATGTGGAATATGCAGATCCAGCAGCAAGTAGCGACGGACCTGATCGCGACGGTCGGCTACATCGGGAACCATTCGACGGATCTGAATTCCAATCTTCTGAACCCCAATAATATGTCTCCAAAATACTTTGGCCTGGGCGACGCGCTGTATCAGCCTTTCGAAGGAAACAGCGCCGGGATCCAGCAGCCGTTTCCTGAATTCCTGCAGAACTGGGGTGGCAACCCGCAGCTTCAGCAGGCACTGCGTCCCTTCCCGCAATACGACTTCATCGACCAGGGATGCTGCCTGGAAAACGTGGGCATGTCGAGCTTCAACGCGCTGGTCTCAAGCCTGCAGCGGCATTATCACCAGGGATTGAACCTGCAGGTGTCGTACACATTGGCCCACACGTTTACCGATGCGGACAGCGCACTGCCCAACGTGGGCCAGCGGGTGGTGCAGAATATGCACGTTGAAAACCTGCATCTTGAAAAAGCTGTTTCGTGGCTGGACCTTCGACACACGTTTGTGTTCAGTGGCTTGTACGAACTGCCGTTTGGTAAAGGGAAGCAGTTCCTGAATCACGGCTTGATGTCACAGATTGCGGGCGGATGGGAAGTGGGCACGGTGGAGCGCATGCAGTCCGGCCAGCCTCTGTCGTTTGGCTGTGCCGTAGGCATTCCAGGATTCCAAAACTGCATTCGCTTCAGCCGCGTTCCCGGATCCTCGCTCAAAAGCAACGTCTACCGCCGTGGGCCAAAGCACCTCCAACCCTTTGTTGTGGTGGGCCCCGGAGGCTCGCTCGATCCAGAAGTCAACACGATGTTTAACCTGGAGTACAGCGATGTGGCGCGGCCGGGCTCCCCGGTTGCGGGAGCGCCTATTGCATTCTACGACGTGAACAACAACTACAACCGCGACTGCACTACGGCCACGTTGTCGTACTGCAACGGATCGCTGAATCAGCCGTATCAATTCCCCACCGGCCTTCCCCGCACAACCAGCGAGATACGCCTGCCCCAATACTTCAACAACGACATCAGCATCATCAAAAAGTTCCCGTTCTACGAGAACTACACGCTCAGCATCAAGGCGGAACTTCTGAATGCGTTCAACGAACACAGCTTCGGTCAACCTGATTTGCAGCCGTACGACGCCGGCAGTTTCGGACTTCCGACATACACAGTAAACGGTCCCAGAAACATCCAGCTCACAGCCCGCTTCCAGTTCTAAGGGCAGACCGGAGGATGCAACAGCCTCCTTGCATCCTCCGCTTTTTCTTTAGAACGTTTCGGAGCATGATCCATGGCGCAGTCCTCATGGGAACATGCATACTTGAGCGTGGTACGGGGATGTCTCGAATGAGAGTGGTCCGTTTCTTCGCATCAACAGCACTTCTGGTTTCCAGCGCGCTGGCAGCCCAATCCTTCCTGCAATCTCCGGAAGAGGCTCTGCGTAAGGGCACGGAAGCCGTCCGCTCCGGCCGCTATCAGGAGGCGGAAAAGTGGTTCAGGGCCGCGGTCCAGGCAAGTCCCACTGATCCGACGGCATGGATGGAACTAGGCGTGGCGGAGTTGGGAATGGGCAGGCCAAACGAGGCGACGGACCATCTGCGTAAGGCTATCAGGATGAGCCCCGGCATGCAGGGCGCCAACCTGTTTCTTGGCATCGCGTTCGCACAGATGCATCAGGTAAACGATGCGGTCGCGGCGCTACGCCGCGAGACGGAACTCGATCCAAGGAATGCACAGGCCTGGATGTGGCAAGGCGTAGTCGAATTGCAGGATGGGCATCCGGAGAAAGCGACCGAGCCTTTCGATCGCGCTGCTGAACTGGCGCCAAACGATCTGAACATCCTTGAATACCGCGGCAAGGCCCACAGCCAGGTGGCCTTCGCCAGCTACGCTCGGATGGCCGTTCTCGATCCCAATTCGTGGCACGTGCATCGCGTTCAGGGGCAGATGTACTCGCAACAGAACCAGCACAAGGAAGCCATCGCCGAATTTCTCGAGGCGATCAAGCAGGCGCCCGGCAATTCCGATCTTTATGAAGAGCTGGGCGGTGAATACCGCAAATCCAGCGACCTCGAACTGGCGCAGGGGGCTTATGCGAAAGAGCTGGAATTGAGTCCGAACAATCCCATCGCGATGTACAATCTGGCCAAAATCGATATTGAGACCAACCGCGGTGCGCAAGGCCTGGAGTTGTTGCGCAAGGTTACCGCTACATATGCCAACGTGCCGGCGACCTGGTTTTACAAGGGCTTGGGCGAGTTCGACGCGGGCAACACTGACGCGGCATTGACTGCCCTGGAAAAAGCGAGGGGCATGCATCCGGAGCCGGAACTCGCGCCGCGCATCGAGTACGAACTGTCGCGCGTATACCGCAAGTTGGGGCGAGGCGAGGACGCGAATCACGCAGTGCAGGAATACACGCGCATGCGAGAGCAGAATGCGAAGCTCAATCCCGCGGTGCTATCGGCTATTTCCAGCGGATTCGGTTCGGTGGAGGTTCCGGTGGTCGCGCCGAACAACAAGAACTAAGCGCCGAATGATCCAAAATACGCCGGGCTCATCGGGGTACGTAAGGGGCCCAGTCGATCTTGCCAACCATCTCTGCGCGTGGCTGTAACGAGATGGGTTTACCGCGAGGCAAGGCATTCCTTATTCCTTAGAATGCTTGCACGAGGCCAAGGACAAGGAGTTGAAGATTGACACGAACCTTCGCATGGGGCCTGTTCCTCTCTGCTGCGGCTTTCGCGCACGCGCAAATCACGGTAACTGAACCGATCCCGCGCAACGTGGTCATCGACATTGACGCCGCGAATACCATGGGCGAACCGATTCCGCGCACCATCTTTGGGTCGTTTCTCGAGCCCATCGGCAATTCGACGTACAACGGGCTCTGGGCCGAAATACTTGAGAATCCCAGCTTCGAGTCGGGCTTGTGGTCGCCGCAGAAAATGGCAGACATGGTTCGCGAGCGGCCCGAGCTCCGTCAGGCAGGCGACGTCGGATTGCCCCTTCCATGGGAGCCGCTTGACCCGCACCAGGGAAATCGCTATGAGCTCCACTACGGCGACGCGGCCAATTCGTTCCAATCTCTGCGTGTGCTGGCCGTGCCGGGGGAACCCACCGGCATACGGCAGAAGGTTTACCTGCCCATCCATCGCACGCGCAACTATGCAGGAAGCTTGTATGCGAAACACCTGAGCGGCGCGGATACGGTGAGCGTGGCGCTGCGCCCACGCGACCAGAACGAAATCTTCGCGTCTCAGGACATCCATGTCACCGATGCGGAATGGAAGAAATATACATTTACCTTGCAGGTTCCTGAGGAAAAGCTTCACCGTCTCGATCCGGCGGATTTCGTGATTCAGCTGGCTGGCGATGAGCGTATCGAAGTCGACCAGGTATCGCTGACGCCTGAGGACGCCATCGACGGCCTCGACCCGGATGAAGTCGCCCTCGCCAAGGCTATGCACACACCGCTGGTGCGCTTCGGCGGCAACTTCACATCGTCGTACCACTGGAAAGATGGTATCGGGCCGCGCGATAAGCGCGTGAGCATGCTCAACAACTCCTGGGGCATTCCCGAATACAACACCTTCGGCACCGATGAATTTCTCGCCTTCTGCAAGCTGATCGATGCGCAGCCGCAGGTGGCGCTCAACCTTGGCAGCGGCACCGCTGCGGAAGCCGCCGGTTGGGTGCGCTATGTCAACGAGCATTCGACGGTCCACTCCGGGCTGCTGTGGGAACTCGGCAACGAGCTCTGGGGCAACTGGAACCTCGGCTATCCCACACGCGACCAGCTCGCCGCCCGGACTCTGGAGTTCAGCAAGGCCATTCGCGCCGTCGATCCTGCGGCCCGCCTGATTGCAACGGGAGCCGATCCGGAGGTTTTCAAGGAGTGGAATGCCATTCAACTCACCAACCCGCCGGGCACATTCGATTATCTGTCCACGCATTTCGTGGTCGGCACGGGCAATGTGCGCGCCAAATCGCCCACTCCCGATTTCATCGCCGCGGCCGCGTTCGCCCTTCCGGTTGAACTCGAACGGCGCGTACAGGACGAGCAGAAGCAGATTGATGGCACAGCGGGATACGCGGGCAAGGCGCGTGTTGCATTTACCGAGTGGCTCTTCATCGGCGAGCGCCGCAGCGCGCCCAGCTTCACAAACCTCGGCGGCGCAATCATCACCGGCGGCTTCCTCAACATGCTGATGCGAAACTCCGCCATTGTTCCCATTTCCGACATGACCGGCATCATGGAGTTTGGAGGAATCTGGAAGAAGCGCAGCCAGGTGTACGCTACGCCGGCTTACTACGCATTCAGGATGTACGCGACCGCGGACGTTGGCCGACGCATCTCCGCCAGCGCCAATTCCGGCGCATACGCGGTGGCCCAGGGTGTGGACCGCCTGCCCGATATTGCAGGTGTTCCTTATCTCGACATAGCCGCCACGATCAGTCAGGATGGGCGCCGGGTGACGCTCTTCTGCGTGAATCGCAGTCTCGACACCGACATTGCATCGACGATTCGGCTGCAGCATTTTGATCCGGGCCGCACAGCCTCAGTTCACGTGCTCAGCTCGGCGTCGATCAATGACGTCAATGACGAAATCAATCCCCAAAACGTTGAGCCTGTGGACAGCACTGAAGCGATCCGATCGGGTGGATGGCCGCATGTATTCCCACACGAAAGCGTGACCGTGATTGCGGTGGACAGGAAGTAGACAGGGCGATGGCGGACTTTTGTCGATGCGCGGCAGCCTCGTGATTCTGCTTTCTGTTGCCCGCTTAAGACTGCATGCCCACAGGAATCGAGATGGGCAAGGTCCGCGCCAACGGATGCTGTGGCAGCAGTATGAGCATCTATCGCTGGCTGTGCGCGGAATAGAGCTTCCTGCTGGCTGCGAATTCCTCCCTGGCGCGATCTGATTGTCCGGCCTGCCGCAACGCGCGCCCCAGCTCGAAATGGGCCTTGGCATCATTCGGATCGAGGCGGGTTGCTTCATCCAACTCGCTGATGCTTTCGGGCAACTCGTTGGTGGCCAGCAGCGCGCGTCCCAGCTTCTCGTGGCAAACTTCGCATGCTGGCTGGATACTCGTCGCCATTCGCAGCGGCTCCACGGCTTCCGCGGATCGGTCGTGATCGAGCAAAAACACGGCGAGATCCAGGAACGGCCATTCATCTTTCTGTTCGCTCGCCGCCCAAGCGGCGGCCTTGCGCAATGCTTCTTCCGCCTGTTCCGGACGATTGGTCGCGTCGAACACCAGTCCCAGATTCTCTTCGGCTTTCAAGTGGGTCGGATCCAGAGCCAGCACGCGCTCGTACATTTTGCCGGCATCCAGGTAGCGATCTTTGGAGTAGTAGCAGCGTCCCAGCGAATAGAGCACGTCGACGTTGTCGGGCTCCATCTTCAGCGCACGTTCCAACCAGCGGATGGCGTCGTCATAATCGTTCAGCAAAACGTAGTCGAGCGCGACGGAGCGCAACTCATTTCCGGTCGGAATTCGATAGTGCGCCGCCTGGGTATAGGTATCCAGCGATGGACGCGGCTTGCCTTCCAGGCGTAAAACAAGGGCGAGCCGATAATGCAAATCCGCGGATTGCGGCTCGCGTTGAATCCTGGCGCGCAATTGTTGTTCTTCGTTTACCAGGGCCGGGTTCGAGGAGGCGGATGCCTCCCTTGCGTAGGGTGCTGGCGGCCGGTGTATTTCCTTGCTCGCGGGGAGTTCCTGAGCTGCGGCTCGCACGAATCCCCCGGCCACGATCGCCGATCCGCATAGCGCACCCAGCATCTTCGAATGCATTTTCATGAAGGGAAATTGTGCGTCCACCGAAATCATACGCGATCGCGTACACGGTTGGAACGGTAAGATAGCGCAGGAACGAGCACGTGGAGGGTCGAAATTCCGGGCGGTTTATCGCGGACGCGAAAGTTTCGTTGCACGGGAGATCCCCTAGAACAACCGCAGATCCTTCATCCGCCGCGGCGGATTCAGGATGACATCGCTATGGGGTGTGTGCAGGGTGGGTTGAGCCGGGTCAGTGGGCGGGTGGCCGGATAACGGCAGATTGGCTCACCAGCCCGGAGGCTCGAGTGACAAAACCGGAGATGGTCTTCAAGGCGGCGTTTTTGCGTTAGTGACCGGCCAGCAAGGCACCTGAATTACTCAATCTGCGATGTACTCACTCAGAATCGTGAACTGATGTAATCGGCAGGTCATCGAGTTTGATGGACAGAATGGATCCTACTCATGGTGCAGGATCGCCGCGACGTTCAGTCTTAGAGTACGGGCTGCGGGGAGAAACATCGCTAGTGCCGCGATGGCGGCGAGGGTGACCAATGCAGCCACGTAACTGGCCAAATCGAGATTGTTTACGCCATAAAGCGCAATCCTGAGGAGCTTCGATCCAAACGCGGACAACACAGTGCCGGCTGCGAGACCAATCAGCAAGGGCCATCGAAACTGCATCAGGACTGCGCTCAGGACCGTGAACGGCTGGGCCCCGAGGGCCATGCGGATCGCGATTTCTTTTGTACGCTGCGTGACTACATAGCCGACCAATCCCATGATCCCGATTGCTGCCAGAAGGACGGCAACGAGGCCAATCACGCTCACAACGGCTGCGACACTTTCGATCTGTTGAATGTTTTCGCGATACAGCATCTTAATTTGTCGAACTTCGGGAACGATCGAGACATCAAGACTTGCGGCGATGGTTTTGGCGGCGGGAGCAATCCCTCCCGGCTCGCCTGACGATCGCGCGATCAGCACCATATCCGGCATATCTTCCACCTGTGCAGGCCAGTACTGCTCCACCGCATCGTCATCGCTCAAAGCGTTAATATGGGCATCGCCGACGACGCCAATCACCGTGTCCTTGCCGGCTGCGTCACCAATGGTTTGACCCAGCGGATTTTTACCCGGCCATTGTTGACGCGCGAACGATGCACTCACAATGACGACGTGCTTTTCGCCGGGATTGAAGGTGCGGCCCATTCGCATCGGAATCTCCATGGTGCGGAAGAAGTCCGGCATCACCCAGTTGGGATAGATCACCACTCTCTTTCCGGCGATTTCCGTGGTCGAATTGGATACGGTGTGCCCCAGAGGGGGAAGCTTAACCAAAGAGACAGCCGTCACTCCAGGCACGGCCCGCAGCTGATTCTGCATTTGAACCAGATAGTTCTTTGCTGCCGCCGCATTGTACCCATGTCGGCCGAGTTGTGGATCGACGGAGACAAGCTTTTCGTATCCAAAGCCTGGGTCGGTGTAGAGTGCATGCTGGGTTGCGCGAACCAGCAGTGCCGCAACAATCAATAGAACAGAACTGGCTGCGATTTGCGCAGCGATCAAGACTTGTCGGGCTATCGTCTTCTGCTGTCGTTGGCGGGCAATCTGAAGTGCGGGCATCAGCCCAAAGAAAAGCGCGGCTGCAACGGTCATGGAGATCGTGAACAGCAACACGCGCCAGTCAGGGCGAGCGTCCAGCCACTTCGGCGCATCCAGGTTGGCAAGCGTCTCTTTGAGCGCCACGTACGACAGTCCCAAGGCGGCGATTGAACCCATGGCGCCGAGTACAAGACTCTCAGTACAGAGTTGCCGAAAGATGCGCCAGCGACCTGCACCGATGGCAAAGCGGATCCCGATCTCGTGTTGGCGTGTAACCGCCCGGGCCAGCATGAGTCCGCCGACATTCGCGCAGGATACAACCAGGATGAGCAGAGTCAACACACCGATCATGGCCGCGATCTGATACATCCGCGCCTGCATCACCTGCAAGTGCCCACCCGGAGAGCTCTGAATGAATTCGCCGTCCCATACTGCTTCCGGATGCTCGTGGCGAAGCTGATCAGTGAGGGATCGCAGTTCCTGTTCGGCAACCTTCGCAGTCACGCCGGGAGCCAACTTGCCCCACATGCGCGCGCTCGCATTCGTCCAATCGTGGAGAACTTTGCTGCGCTCAATGAAATAGGGCTGCTGATTGACAGGCAGCCAGACATCCGGATGTTGGCCGCCCAGGCTGGCGGATGTGTACGGCATGACGCCCACCACCGTGACCGGCTTTCCATTCAGATGGATCACACGACCAATCACGCTCGGATCGCTGCCAAACCGCCGTTGCCACAGGCCATAGCTCAACACCGCAGCAGGTGGAGAATCTTCACTGCCGTCGCTTGCCGTATCGAACAGTCGCCCATAACCAGGCCGTGTGCCCAGCTCTGCAAAGTAGTTCGGTGTTATGAAGGAGACGCTGGTGAGTTGCTGATCATTATCGATCTGCATAGGAGGCACGCCAAGCACGGCTATGGTTGCCGAAAGCGTGCGTGCATGCTCGCGATAGAAGAGGAACGAGGGATATGCCATTTCGCTTGTGTAGCTGGTTGGCGATCGCCGTTCGAGCCGGACCAGGCGCTCCGAGTCGCGGACGGGAAGAGGCTTGAGCGCGACCATGTTGAAGAGGCTGAATGCGGAAACGTTCACTCCAATACCAATCGCTAACACGAGCACAGCCATGACCGTAAATCCGGGTGAGCGCATGAGAAGCCTCACGCCATAGCGCAGATCCTGTACAAGGCGCTCGAGCCAGGTCCAGCCCCAGGCTTCATGGGCCTGCTCGCGCATGCGTAAAGTGTTGCCGAAGTTCTTCCGTCCCGTGCGCGCCGCCATCTCGCGATGAAACTCCATATCGTTTTGTAGCTCGGCATCAAGCCGCCGCATGTTGAGCAGGTAATGAATCCGCCGAAGGAATTCGCGCATGGTATGCCTCGTCGTGAAGGGGTCGAACGGCTATGCGGTGCGGAGAACTTCCTGAATGGCCTGGGTCATGCGACCGTAGCTGGCGAGTTCGTGCTTCAGCTGGGCTTTGCCCCGGGCCGTCAGGCTGTAAAAGCGGACCTTGCGATTGGTTTCCGATATACCCCATTCCGCTTCAACCCATCCCTTGCGGAGCATTTTCTGAAGGGTGGGATAGAGAAGACCTTCTTCGACGGCAAGAACCTCGCTGGACAGCAAGTGAATACGCTGGGCAATGGCATAGCCGTGCAATGGATCGGACTGAAGCACGCGGAGAATGAGCATGGGGAGAGCTCCCGCCGGACTCAACGACTCGTCCCTATCGATCATAGGCATAACGTTACTATGCCTATGGTCGATAGGTCAAGGACTTGAATTTCGAAGGAAGGAGCCGGCGAATTGGTGCTGGAATTGATTATGCGGCGTCCAATGCAACGAATTGGTTCTCTCTCAGAATCTTGACGTCCCGCAGGAAGAACCGGCACAATCGTACTCGTTCTCCCCCAGCTTTACCCTCTTCCGTCCCTTAGCAAACGAAGCTGGGCTCGTAAGCCCCGCAGTAACAGGAACTAGGAGAAGTGCGCCGGAAAAGCAGCAATCCGGGAATCGCCGTGTGGTTCTCGCCGATATTCACAGCATGTCGAGCCAGCTTTTGTGCAAGCGCATTTCGTGCCTGTTCAAAGGGCCGGAGGGTTGAAGGCGAGCGGTATTCGCCTTTTCATTAGAGGCTGGTTGGTCGATAGCGATTTCAGAGGGGAATGCGGACATGACGAGGAGAATTCTGAGGCTATTCAGCTTGTCTCTTTTGCTGGTAGTTTGCGGCAAGGGGCAGATGTCATCGAAGCAGGCTGGCCATTCAAACCGAGACAGGATGGTGGGTGCGTGGCGCCTGGTGGAAATTGAATCCCCCGGACCTGACGGCAAAACACCGACTGGTCCGCAGCCGACGGGCATGCTCATTTACACAACGGATGGTCACATGTCTGTCCAACTGATGTACCCGGGGAAGGCGTTGACCAATGAATACGTCGAGCAGGGATATGAAGCGTCTTTCGGCAGCTACGACATTGACGAGCTTCGCCACCTCGTGACTCATCACGTACAGGGCTCGATCACGCGCGATCGGCTGGTGGGCAAAGATCTGCCTCGCCGATTCGAATTCACTCCGGATGGACACCTGTTGATTCGCTCGGCGCAACCCGAGGAGCAGTGGTCGGTCACGTGGGAGAAGTATTGAGCGCTGCTGCTCTCGCGGTTGGAGTGCATGTCGACGAAATCATTTCCGCACACTCAGATTATCGAATTGCACGTGCTCCCATTCTGTTCCCAACGCGAACATGCCGTGCGCATGCGTCGGGTTCTCGACCGAACAGAGAGACTTGCCATCGATTGAACCTTGAATCCTCTTGCCGCTGAAGCTCACTTTCAAACTATGCCATCGATTGCGATCGAGCGGCGTTGATCCAGAGGCAAGCGTGACAACAGGCTTCTTGTATTCCGTAGAGAGAAGCTCCCAGCCCCCGTTCGGGCGGACGCGAAGAACGTAGCCGCTTGGCCAGCGGGCCTTAGCATCCTCAAAGACGTTGGATGAATCGATGCGGCCCATCACGACGGCAGAGCTCTCGGAGTCAAAGTGCACGTCCGCCGAGACACTATAGTCTGTCCAGGCCTGATCGCCGGCCAGCGTGAAAGGGTCGGGGGACGGGTCCCACGGGATAGGCTTCTCGGTGATCACCTGTTCAAGGCACTGTCCCTGGCGCCCGTGGCAAGGATGCACCTCAAATGCGCCATCCTGGTCAGAGAGGTACTTCGGCGTATGTCCGGCGGAAGTATCGTCGAAAGCGTCCGCATAGGGCAAGGGGAAGGGCTTCGCAGGCGGAGGCTGGGCGGTACCCTTGCCTTGTCCGGTTGTGGTTGTCAGGGAGTACAAAGAATCGGGATCGAATGTGTATTCGAAACTGGCGCCTTGCGGTTTCACGTCGGCTACATGGTCAAAGGTGCGCGAGATGTTCGTCTCCCAGATGTGAACCTCCGTGACGGCGAGGCCGCCGGCCAGACGGAACTGGACCTTCTGCGGTGTTTTGGCATCGATGGTCTCGAGCACCACGCTCCAGTTCTTCTTATCGGGCGACCGCAAAGCAACGTACGTTCCCTTCTCCGGCAGATTTCCTGACGAGGAGTCGAGATATTGCCATCCTGGCTGCACGAATTGCGTGGTGTGAGCCGTTGCCCAGATCGTTCCCTGCACGTTGTAGTGGCCAGACCAGGGAGTATTGGCGTACATCAAGCCGGAATTGGGAGCCGCAAGAATATCGTAGTACGAAGTGATGGGGCTCCAGATTTCGGTGGACGTGAGACTCCCCTCGAGGTAATTGCGGTTATAGAGATGAGCAAGGATGCGTCCGCCGATGGGCCAATCGCGGCTGACGAAGGGCCCACCTCCGCTGTTGGGCTGGTCTTCGCTGGACCACAGAGGCTTGCCGGTGCGGCGGGCCGCGTCATTGGTCGTCAGCTTTCCATGCTCCAGCGGATAGTGCACGCCAATCACATCAATGTCGGCAGCCAACTCTGGATCTTTCAAGATGTCGTCGGCGATCGCCCATTGACCTGCGCCTTCTCCTGGATATTCGTCGCAGCAGATGATTCTGGTTGCCAGTTGCCCCTGGCGCAACTTCTTGTAAAGCTCTTTCACATAGTTTGCGTCATATACTTTTTCATTCCATATGCCGGCGACGCCGATGTCCAGACTGTAATCGCGCTTGGCTGTCTTGATGAAATCGACGACATAATCGGCCATTTTCGAGGTGTAGAGAGACTTTGCCGAGGGATCGGGATTCACCCATCGCGGAGCGCCCCAGGGAAGAATCTCCAGCAGGATCTCCGGATTGCGCTTGTGGGCTTCGACCATCAGCCACCACTCGTAACCGCGCGAGGAATCGTGGTCGGATGGATTGCGCATGTGGCTGGGCTCAGAGCCATCGGTGGAATTTACGTCGGCGCCGATCTCCACCTTTAAATGCTGCAGGGCGGCGCCATACCCCGGCTTGAAGAGGTAATCGAGAATCCGGCTGCGCTGTGGTTCGGGATAATCAATGAGCAGGCGCGACGAGGCGCCGGCGCTAGCGGCTCCGAGCCCGTCGAAGATCCTCCCCTTGCTCGCTCCGTCAAGAACCACGGCAGTCTGCTGGCCGTGACCTGCGGGGGAAAGCGCGAGGGGAATAAGTGCCATAACGATGGCTGCCAATGTTTTCATATCACTTCCCGTGCAGGGCTTTTGCCCTGCGCGCATCTGTATTCTCCTGCCGGGTTACTAAGTCGCCCTCTAGTTGTTCGAGAGTCCTGCCCTTGGTTTCAGGAAGCCGCACGTTGAGATAGACCGCGCCGGCAAGGCAGACTGCCGCATAGGTCCAGAATGTCCCCGCCGCGCCCAGGGCCGCATTGAGCACGGGGAAGGTGTAGGTGAGGAGGAAACAAGCTGTCCAAAGAGCCGTGACGCTGATGGAGATGGCGGTGCTGCGGATACGGTTGGGGAATATCTCGGCGATGACCACCCACGTGGCCGGGGCCAGGGACATGGCATAGCACGCGATGGCCGCCAGCACCAATGCCAGCATCGGTTTGCCCTGGAGGTGCATGCGATACAAAAGGCCGAGAACCGCATAGATGAGGACTAATCCGCAAAGCCCGGTGAGGAGGAGGAACCGCCGCCCGAAACGGTCGATGGTGAAAAAAGCGACAAACGTGAAGACCACGTTGACCGCGCCGGTGACGACGATGTTGAAGAGAATATCGGAAACCTGATACCCGGCGGCGGCGAAGATTTCCTGCGCGTAATTGAAGATCACGTTGATGCCGCACCACTGCTGCAGCACAGCGAGGATCACGCCCAGGAAGAGGATTCTCATCATGCGCGGGGAACGAAGTTCAGTGAGGGCCGATGCTCCCGGAGCGGACTCGCTGACCGCCGCGACATCATCGATGACGCGCTGCGCATATTCGCGCCCTCCAAGCCGATCCAGTACACGCAGTGCATCGTCACGCCGGCCGCGGCCCGCCAGCCAGCGCGGACTCTCAGGTACCAGCAGGGACGCAACCAGGAAGAGCAGTGATGGAATTGCGGTGACGCCAAACATCCAGCGCCAGCCAACTTGCCCGTTCCACGAGTTAAGGATTGTGATTGCCGATGCTCCGGGCGGCACGGGACGAGCGATAAGCCAGTTGACCACTTGCGCCAGCAGAATTCCGAAGACAATGGCGACCTGGTTGAGCGAAACCAGCCGTCCGCGAAGTGCCGCGGGAGAGATTTCCGCGATATACATGGGCGATACACCCGAGGCGAGCCCGATGGCATAGCCGCCCATCATTCTCCATGCGACGAAAGCACCAAACTGGAAAGCCAGCCCGGTGCCCAGGGAGGACACCGCGAACGCCAGCGCGGCCAAAGTAAGCAGGCGTTTGCGTCCGAAGCGATTGCTCAAGGGGCCGGAGGAGATGGCGCCGAGCAGGCATCCGATGAGTGCGCAACTCATGGCCCAGCCTTCGAGCGAAGGCGAGTCGAGATGAAAGAAACGCTCGTAGAAAGGTTTCGCGCCGCCGATGACCACCCAGTCATAGCCAAACAGCAGACCCCCCAACGCGCCCGCCGCGGCGGTGAGCCACAGGTACAGATTGCGCACGGAGTTTCCGTCATCGAGATTTGCGGTGGAAAGCGTGGTGGGCGGAATCATGACGCGGGGCGCACCTCGGGCTCGACGGGCGCCAGCTTTGCTTCCCATTCAATCCAATCAAGGGCAAATCTTGCGGCCTGATGATTAGGGTCTGAGGCGGTCACCTGGCACAAGCCGTCGATCGCCTGATCTCGCCGGCCGAGGCCATGATGGGCCAATGCCCCCAGGAGCAGTGATTCAATACGGTTGCGCTCGTCAAGGTCATCGTCGAAAAGAAGGAGATTGGGTAAGGACGTAGCGAAGTAATCGATTCTGACAACCGCGGTCTTCTTTTTTTCCGCAAAGCGGGCAAGTTCGGTAAAGATCACGCGGGCAGCATCCTCTTCTCCCAGTTCGCGCAATGCGAGCGCCTGAAACCACGATTGCCATCCTGGTTCCGGCAAACTCGTGGCCGCTGCATTCCAATATGTGCGTGCCAGTTCCAGGTCGCCGGATTGCTGCGCGGCCAGCCCGGAGAGGTAATCGAGATCGCGCTCCAGCATGAGAAGATGCTTCCCTTCCCCCAGATTTTCGGGATAGCGGCGGGCCGCTTCAAAATATTTGAGGGCCTCCCTCGAGTTGGCCTGAAGCAAGGCTTCGATTCCGAGTCCGCGATTGGCATAGACCCACTGCGCAGATACGAGCCCTTCGCCACCTTCCCAGGGGCTGAAGCGGCGCGTCGACATAATCGAAAGCGCTTCATGATAGCTGGCCGTTTGGTTCAGCAGGGTAACAAACTCCACCGTCAGGTCGTCGCGCCGGGCAACGAGTTCACCATGGCCCTGCAGCCAGCGAAGGCGTTCCTGAGGTGTAGCGAGGCTGGCTCGTTTCTTCAACTGGTCCCACTCATAAAGAAGGCGGGCGTCGTCTGGATTGACGGCAAAAGCCGACCTATACATCTGGTCGGCTGCCCCCGGGTTACGCAAAACATTGAATTCGGCGATGCCGAGATTTCGCCACGGGACAGAATAGGAACCATCGAGTTCGACCGAGCGGCGCCAGCAGCGAATCGCATCGTCGTAGCGTCGCTTATCGTAGTAGAGATTGCCTAGATAATAGTGCGCCCGGGCGCCGGAGGGATGGCGCGCGATGGCGCTCTCCAGCACGATCATCTCTTCCAGCCGCGCCGGGAAGCAGTAGCGCGGAGAGGCGGCTTCCGCTTTGACGAGATATGCTGCGGCCTTGGTGTCTTGATGCAATGCGGCGGCCAGCCAGGAAAGCGTGTATCGCAACATGGGCGATTGTTCCTGCCCACGGCAGGTTTCGAGGACGATCAGAGCGTCTTCGTGCATCCCAGCCCATGCCAAATCGAAACCCACATCGAGCAGGGTCTGCACATCCCCGTTTAAAGCATGGACGAATCTCGCAAGGTCTTCATCGCGACGCGACAGAAGAAACCGTTCCGCCATGATTCGAAAATCAAGAGGGTCAAGAGCCAGCGAATCTTCAATGACGGCCTGCGCCTCGGTTCCCTGCCCCATCTTCCGCAGCAAGGACGCCTTCAGCGCGCGCGCCTTCAGGTTATCGCTGTTTGTAATCAGGCTCCGCTCCACCTCCGCCAGAGCCAGCGAGAAATGGCCCCGACCCGTACTGATGCCCGCCAGCGCATAATTGCCGGCGCTCTGCCACGCGTAATTCCAGATGCACTTTGAAAACGCGTCGTAGGCATCGCCAGTCTTGCCCTGATAAAGACGCGCGAGTCCGAGGTTGTAGAAAGGTTCTCCATCGTAGGGATTGGGGTTTCTAAACGTGAGGCGCCGCACCGCCCGCGCAAAGTGATCCTCTGCCGGAGAGAACTGGCCCGTGCGTAGCTTAAGCAGGCCCATGGCATTGTTCAGTTGCGCATTTTCCGGATCGCGCTGCAGGCCTTCCATCCAGTAGCTCTCGGGCTGTCGGGTGGCGTGTCGGTATTGCTCCAGGTGGAGGCCGGTCAGGTAGAGTTCCTCGGTGCTTGCGATCGCGGCTGGAGCCGGGGGCTCCGTGGCGGGATTGGGCAGGCTGCGCTCCACAGCGGCCTCGGGCTGGTACGTAAGCAAAGGCTTGCCCGAGGCGGTGCTGACAATCAGCTTGTAGTTCTCCGGGGGAGTATCGTGGCTGGCAATCGCCTTGATAAACGGCCGGCCCGGCGCAACAAATCGTTCCTCATCAACGATGGTGTTGTTATTGCACATCAGGAGAATGCGCAGACTCCGCGGTGACGTGGCCGCGACGCCGATGCGAAGTGTGCCCTGCTCGAACTCAAGGTTAACCGCCGCGTGCGTGTTGGCGTTCTTGACGGGCCCAATCTGCTGGATGGGATACCAGTGCTGACTAAAGGTTTTTGTCTCGTAGGGCTGCAGCCACGAGAAATCGGGCTGGTTATCGGTGTAAGCGCCGGCCATCAACTCTACGTACGGCCCATCCTCGTCGGTGAGGTTGCGGTCCCATGCATAGCCAAATTCGGCATTGCCCCAGGTCCACAATTTCTTCCCCGGGGCGACGCGATGATTGGACGTGTGGACCAGTCCCGCCTGGCGAGCGAAATCGTACCCGCCGAAGAAGTCGTACCTGGATTCGGTGACCATGTACGAAGTGGGAACCGGGATGTTCTTGTACCAGGAAATATCCGTGCCGGGGCGGTAATCGACGCCGTAGTAGTGGTTACGCGCGATGGGAAATGAGGAAATCGCACGCTTGGCGTGGTCCGCCACGAATGATACGTCGGGAGGAAAAAACGCTTTGTATTGATCGTGTACGCGTACGGCGACATTTGCCCACCACAGAAACGTCTGTGGCAGCGGAGTGCGGTTGTAGAGCCGCACTTTGGCTTCGACGACGGCTCTACCAGGCGCCAGGCAGATTCCCACCATACCTTTCATCCGCAGCATAGGGTCATGCTCGCTGAGCCAGACAGTGCGGCTGCCATCAGCATGTTCTTCAATGCTTGCATGCACGGGCATGTACGTGGAGGGGCGGTGATGCTGCGGCCAATTGAACTCGACTCCGCCCGAGATCCATGGTCCCAGCAATCCAACGAGAGCCGGCTTGATGACATGCTGGCGATAGAAGAAATCGTAGCCGTTGGTCTTATCCAGCCCGGCATGAATACGGCCGCCGATTTCCGGAAGGATCATTAACTGGATGTACTCGTTTTCCAGCATGATTGCGGTGTAGGCCTGGTCCTTCTTCTCCAGCGCCAGGCGATCGATAAATGGATTGGGATAGACCCGGCCGCTCGAGCCCTGATAGACGCGCTTCTCGAGAAACATGGGATTCGGGTCTGCTTCCTGCACCGGATATGTCGGAATGACGACCTGCTCGCTCCAGCAGCGCACGGGATCGGACTGATTGATACCGGCCATCAAACTTGAAACTCTCCTTGACGCGCCACGATGCAATGCCGAACAGGACGCAGAATTGGTGGATTGAGGTGTTCAGCCGTTAACGTACACGGACAGCATATCAATGTCAATCCTCTATGCTCAGCGACTTACATCGTGCCGCGCCTCGTCCTCGGTGTCCTTGTCTTTTAATTGCTTGACTGCTGCTGCTTCGATATCCGCCTGCTGCTTCTGCCCTACCCGCTTGTACAAAATGGCGAGCCGGTAATGTGCCGGGAAGAACTCAGGATCGATCTTCACCGCCTGGCTCATCTCCCGGATTGCATCCGCATCGCGGTTCTCTGCCTGATAAACCACTCCGAGCTGATAATGCGGCTCGTACCATTGCGGCGACAGAGCCTCAGCCTTTTTCAGGAGCCGTTCGACTTTATCGACACCCGCCCCCGCATTGCCGCAACCCCGTTCCCAGAGGTTGAGCGCATAGAAATAATTGGTGGCCGCGTTGTCGGGATAACGTTCGGCAAACTCGCGCAGCCTTCGATCCACTTCCTGCGCCAGTTCGGGCGACACACGGCTGGCTCTACCCAGGAATTGAATGGGCCGGCGGTCGCTTGGATCGAGATCGACCGCAGCGCACAACACGCGCACCGCTTCATCGTACTGGCCGGCAGCATATAAGGCCACGCCGAGGCCCACCATCATCTGCGACGAGCGTGGATAGTGGGCCACCCCAAAGCGGAAAAACTTGATGGAATCATCCAGGGCCCCGACGTACTTTTTATGCTGCAGGAGAAATGTCGCCAGATCGAAGATGTTCTCTTGCGAGGGGTCCATCTCGGCAGCACGATGATATTCGCGCGCGGCCTCAAGGTTGTCTTCACGAAGGCCATCCACCTCACCCAGCAGGTTATGCAGGCGCGCTGTATCGGTTCGCTTCAGCGCCGCTTCGATCTGTTGCTTAGCCTGGTCCAGTTCGCCGGCCTGCATCCACGCAAATGCCAGGTCATAGGCGGTCGCCGCGTCGCCTGAAAGCGCGTATGCCCGAGTGAGCCAGCGTACGCTCTCCCGCCATTTCTCGCGGTGGAGGTAGTATTCGCCGAGCGCGGTAACTGCTTGAACATTATTCGGTTCCCGAGTTGCGGATTGAAGAAGTGTTCGTTCTTCACTGGCGGGGTTCTGTGACGTGTGCTCCTGGCCGGCCGCCGGCTGTCTTATTGCAAGCCACAACCCGCCCAACGCGATGACACAAGCTACGGATTGGAGATCGATACGCAACCAGTCCATCCATCGGCGGGGATAACGCTGCTGAGCGTCACGGTCTGCGGTATCATCCCGGGATGCCGCAAGCCGGGCCCGGGGAGCCGCAAACGACCCCTCCAGGCCTCTGCATCGGATTACCAATAGTATTTCAATGCAAACTGCAACTGGCGCGCGCTGCTCCGCGTGGATGTGATCTGGCCGAAGTTCACGTCGTCTTTGTAGTCGGTGTTGGTGGGCAGATTGAAGCTGGGCGTGTTGGTCAGGTTGAATGCTTCCGCGCGGAACTCGGCGTGACTCCGTTCAGTCACAGCGAAGCTCTTGAAGACCGAGAAGTCGAAGTCCTTGTAGCCCGGCCCGTTCACTTGTGTGTTGGGACCTCCCAGGGGAGATAGATCCGACTGCCCGATGGTTGCCACCAGCGGCGGATCAGTGAAAGCGGCCGGATTATAAAAGTGCTGGACTCCACCCCGGTACTTGCTTTTTCCGGGAACTTCGACGGCATAGGCGCCGATTCCCGAACCGGTATTGATTTGGCTGCCGATGGTTTGCGGCTGACCGCTGTTGAGGCTGAGGATCGTATTCACGCTCCATCCGCCCAGCAGTAGGTTCTCCGCGCGATTCATGCTGCCCCCGAACTGCTTGCCGCTGCCAAAGGGCAGCTGGTACGTTCCGCTCGCCACGAACGAGTGGGTGATATTAAACGACGCCAGTCCCCGGTCATAGGAGATGGGCACAATGCCGGGAGCGCGATAGCCGCTCACGCCGCCTCCGCTGAGGGAGTCGCCGGCATCGGTAATCGCGCGTCCCAGCGTGTAACCGGCCAGCAGGTCGAGACCTTTCGCTGACTGATGAACCCACTTGGTCTGCAGCGAGTTATAGCTCGCGTTTCCGATGGTGCCGAAGAAGGGCATGCCTGCGGCAAAGTCGGGGAACGGAATGTAATTGGCATCCCCGGTGAGCGGCGTTCCCGGCGGCAATAGCTGCGTCACGTTGTTCTGTCCGCTCGAGGCTTCCAGGTGACGCGCCTGCGATCCAACGTAGCCGGCCTCGACGGAGTCGTGCTGTGTCAGCTGATACTGGACTGTTCCGTTATAACCCTCGGTATACGGCGTCTGGTAATGCAAAGTGATGCCGCGCAGCGCCAGTCCGCTGTAGCTCACGTTTTGCGTATCAAGCGGAATGCCGGACGTGCCATTCTCCAGGGTTCCGGTGGTGCCGTTGGTATAGGTCACCGGAGTGACCGTGGAGATGCCGCCGTTCGAAGTGTCGGTTAAGCCCACTTCAAATTGGAAGGGATAGTTATATCCAAGACTTGGGTACCCGCCACGGTTCTCAAATGCGCCATAGAAGATACCAAATCCGCCCCGGACCACCCATCTTGGAGTAATGGAATAAGCAAATCCGACGCGCGGAGAAAAATTCAACTTCTGAATCGTGCCCATGCCTGTGCCGTACTTGTTCGTATAGACCAGGGCGATTCCATCGCGCGCCAGCGCATCGGTAAAGCTGGTGGAAAGGCCAGGAGAATTCTTGTGTCCTGCGGTCATGATGAACTGGGCTCCCGCATTGCTGGTGCGGGATGGCTGGATGAAGTTCGCCTGCGCGCCTCCTGCTTCTCCGGTCAACCCGAAATGTTCCCACCGCAAGCCCAGGTTCAAAGTCAACTTCTGCAGGATGGCCCAATCGTCCTGGAAATAGACGCCGAAGTAGTTGCGGTTGGCGTGCACCGTGCCAAAGTTCGACGCGTAGATCTGGTCCATGCCACCCACCATGTTCACGCCGTTCGGCACCGTTGCATTCAGAGGCGTAATCAAAAACTGCGCACGCCCGGTCGACCGGTCAGACTGGGTGGGGATGGAAGTATAGCCGCCGTCGAAATAGAAGGTTCCCTTCGATGCAGGGGGAGCCAGCCACGGAAAATAGATGTACTGGAACTCCGCGCCAGCCTTGAAGGTATGTTTCTTGTACACCTTGGTCAGATTCTCGGTCATCTGCTCGGTGTCGCTGAAGCGGTTTCCAGGAAGCCATCCGGCACCGCCCAGACCGCTCAGAGTGCCGACTCCGAGATAAGGCAAGCCACCATTCAGGGGCAGTTGCGGAACGCCCTGGATTCCGAACTGTTCGGGAATTCCCATGGTGCTTGCGCCGGAGGGAGTGCGCGTGTCGTGGCCGCGGGTATAGCCCAGCCGCGCTTCATTGACGAGTGTGGGAGAAAACGTATGCGTGTAACCGAGCGCGAAGCCGCGCACATTGTAGATTTCGGTTCCGTTCTGATAGCCGCCGCCGTCAGCCACTCCGTCGAACGGCGGAGGAACCAGGCGCACGCTGCTGATGTAGTCATAATGAAAGAACGCCTGGTCCTGTTCGCGAAAATGTTGATCGATGCGCAAGTCGGCGGTATTGGTGTTGTAGCTGTTGACCTTGATGATGTTGTAGTTGTTCAGCACGCCCGGCGCGTTGGGCGCGGGATAAAGCTGCATCAACTTGATGGCATTGGCATCCAGGCGGCTGGCGGGGATCTGGTTGTTCAAGAAAGGGTCGCGCACGTAACCGCTGGCGCTCGCGATCTTCCCCGTCACCGGATCGACTTGGCCGCCAGTGACAGCGCGCGTTGTCGCGGGGTCGAAGATTTGCCCATTCTGGAAAGATCTCCCCAGAAGATCGGTGCGGGTAAATGATCCGGTAGCACCAAGGAGGTCAGAAAAATCAGTGTAGCTGCTGTTGATCTCGGCGGTTGTAGGCACCGTCAGCAATTGGCCCGCTCCCAGGTTTGCGCTGCCCGTGCCCGTACCTTGAGTTCCGCTCTGAATTCGCGTGCCCTCGTAGTCGACGAACCAGAATGTCTTATCTCTGAAAAGCCGCCATCCTGCAGTAGCGCCAAACTGGTTCTGCCGGAGCTCCGGCTTTTTGCTCTTGGTGGCATCGGGCACGAAGTAATCGCCGTAAGCGTCAAAGATGTCGTTGCGGAAGAACTCCCAAACCGAGCCATGCAACTGGTTCGAGCCCGATTTCAGGGTTGCGTTCACGATCGCGCCCCCGGCCCTTCCGAATTCGGCCGGAAAGTCGCTGGTCATCAATTTGAACTCGGCAATGGCATCGACCGGCGGCTTGATCACGTCCGCCTTTCCGTCAAGATAATCAACACTGTTGCTGTTGTTATCAATGCCATCAAGCAGGTAGTCGTTCTGCGCCACACGCGCGCCGTTGGCGACAAACTGATTGCTCGCGCGCGCGCCTTGCTGCGGGAGCGTCACTCCCGGGGTTACCAGCACAAGCATGGTGTAATCCCGCCCGTTAAGGGGAAGACCAACGATTGCCTTCTCGTCGATCACCTGGCCTACAGAACTGCTTTCGGTCTGCATCAGCTGAGGGGCTTCGGTTACTTCCACGTTTTCCGTGACGGCCCCCGGCTGAAGTACTACATTGACCAACGCCTGCTGCTGGATGTTCAGGCGCACGCTTTGGACAGTTGCTTTTTTGAAGCCACCTGCCTCCACGGTCAAAGAGTAGGTGCCAATGGGAAGCGGGGTGAAAACAAACCGTCCGTCCTCAGTAGTGCTCGATGTCTGTGGCGCGGCGGTAGACTGGTTCACAATTGTGACCCGGGCGTTCGATACGTTTGCACCCGTACTATCGGTCACCGTACCCAGAATTGTTCCAGTATCCACTTGTGCTATCGCTGGCAGCACGCACCCAACAAATGCGAACCACACCAGCAGTATGGGGCTTCGCAACACGAATCCCGCCGTCTTCATTTGTGACCTCCGATACCCTTATGGCCAGTCTTTAATCGCGAGAGGAAGATGTCTTGCGCTGGTACCGTGTACGTACCCGGCGAATTGTGCACCAATATAGGCAGCTGAACACGCGCTGTCAACACAATTCCGTGTACGTAACCGGCGTGAATGCCCGAGCTACCTCGCCGCCCGTCGACGCCCTATCTGGTGACTCCAAAAGTTGGGCTGTCTGGCAGACGGAACCGATTTGGCGGCTTACCAGCAACAGCCGCGCGACAACCTCCGGGGCGGCCTACAATCCAACAACTTCGACCGGAAATGGATTTTGGATGGCGCAATTGCGGTTACAATGACTCCCAACGATGCGAAATATTCCGTCAAAGTCAATCGGCATCAAGGAAATAGCCGCCGCAGCGGGAATTTCTATCGGCACCGTTGATCGCGCGTTGCATAACCGCGCGGGTGTAAATCCCAAAACCCGCGGCCGAATTCTCAAGATTGCCGAAAAGATGGGGTATCGCCCCAATCTTGCGGCGCGGACTCTGAAACTCAATCGCCGACTGCGCATCGCCGCGCATCTACCGCGCCAAATTGCCTCCTTCTTCGACCCTCTTCGCGAAGGAATAGAGGAAGCGGCAAAGACGATGCATGGGGTAACCGTCGATTTAACGATTCGTACCTACCCTCACCTTGGTGAAGGCGACCTGAAACTGCTGCAGGAGGATTTGGGAAAGGATTTCGATGGCATTCTGATCACGCCCGGCAATCCAACCCGCCTGGACACGGCGATTCGCCGCTTCACAGAACGCGGCACAACGGTTGTTTGCGTAGCCAGTGACGCTCCTCGAACTAATCGACTGGCATCGATCTCGGCCGATGCAGCCACCAGTGGCAGCATCGCCGCCGAATTGCTCGGAACAGCGCTCCAGGCGGAAGGTTCAGTCGCGATTATCACCGGCGACCTTAAGACGTTCGATCACGGCGAAAAGCTACGCGGATTTGCCGCGACCCTCGCCACTATGGCGCCCCATCTCACGTTGATGCCGGCCATCGAGTCGCATGAGAGCCCGCATGAAGCGTACCGTGCCGCGCTTGCCCTGCTGAAGCACAAATCCGGTCCGCCCAGCGGCATCTACATCAACACCGCCAACAGTGTTCCTGTTTTGCGAGCCATTGACGAGAACGGAATGTGGCGGCATGTCAAGCTCATCACCACCGATCTCTTCGCCGAGCTAGTCCCTCTCATCGAATCAGGAAAGATTCTTGCCACTCTGTATCAGCGTCCTTTTACGCAGGGAAGACTCGCCTTTGAGACTCTCTGCCGCTACCTGATCGATGGTGTCCAGCCCGACCCGATCACGCGGCTTGCGCCGCACATCATCTTGCGCAGCAATCTTCATCTCTTCCTCGGACGCCTGCCTGGGGCACCGGAGATGAACGACGGCGAAGAAGCGAGCATGGAAGATTCCAGGACGACCGCTTGTGCGACGGACGACCTCGGCCTGCCCCGTCATTGGCGTTGACCGCGATCAATGCGTAGCTGCTGTACAAGAAATCTGCGATTCTCCAATCCTTCACCACGATGGTTTTGACCCGGAACGTGATGGCGTCTCCGTCACGCATTTACGTGATACCGGTCACTGCGTTGCGCGATCGCTTCCGATCTAGTGATCGGTGCGGTGACTCGCACCTTGGATGATTCGGCATGTTGCCGGACCCCATCTCGCGCGAAAAGCGAAGTCGTATTTGGCCTCGAAGAAAGAGGCGTGTCCAGCAAACCGATCGGCGATGGTCCTCGGTCCCCCGGTTTTAGATTTCTCCCCAGGTCAATCTCTAACTTCTCCGTCCGATGTCGGGCATGGGTCTGGTTTCAACAGGATCAGCGCAGCCAGAGTACGTTGATTGCCACGCGACGGGGCTCCATGAAGAAAATGCGACACCTGGGTCTAGAAAGAAAGTGAGGTAATGAGCACATGTCAACACGGGCACTTTGTGTAGGAATCAACCTTTTCAAGAATTATCCGCAGTCCACATTGCACGGGTGCGTGAATGACGCGCACGACATGGCGTCGGTCCTCAAAGCATATCTCGGCTTCAAGGACGCGGACATCAGCCTCCTGACCGATGCGCAGGCTACGAAGCAGAACATCATGAGCCATCTGAAGACGATGGTGGCGGATGCGAAAGCGGGAAGGCTGAACTACCTTGTATTCAGCATGTCGAGCCACGGTACGCAGGTGCCGGATCGGAATGGCGACGAACCGGACAAAGCCGATGAAGCATTCTGCCCGTACGACCTGGCGCAATCCGGCAACCAGTGGGACCTGAACCACCTGATCGTGGATGACGAACTTCACGATCTATTCGTCACCCTGCCTTCGAATGTGCTTCTGGAGGTGTATCTGGACACATGTCACAGCGGCACCGGTCTGAAGGCCATCGATCTTATGGTGGACCGGGAGCCGAGGTTCATTCCTCCGCCGTCGTTCGAAGCATTTGCGCAGATCGAAGGCCGCCAATCGCGTGGCCTGGCCATGAGAATGCGGCAGAAAGATCTCGTCCACCACATCCTCTGGGCGGCTTGCCGCGATTCTCAAACCAGCGCCGACGCCAACATTAGCGGGTCCTATCACGGCGCATTTACCTACTACTTCTGCAAGGAACTGCGTGCCTGCAAGAACAGCCTTTCGCGCGCGGCCCTTTTGAAGAAGGTCGCTGCCGATTTGGTCGCGGGACACTACAACCAGGTTCCGCAACTGGAGTGCGAAGCGACCGTGCGTAATATGGAACCTGGACAGGTTCCCGCGCACGCCCTTACCCATGCCTGATTGACCGACCGGCGCAGATAACGTGCGCGGTTTCGAGTTGCCGGCCTTTGCGGTCCCGTCCTTTAGCTCTATTCGGGGCGGGACCTGTTTCTTCGAGCATTCCGCGTTTCGAAAGCGCAGGTGACTCGAAAGGGGTGCAAATACGGGGGACTTGAGGGATCGCCGCAGGCTGATCTCCATGAGGGCTTGCCGCGGGATTGAGAGGGATGAACCCGATAGCCGCGTGATTCCGCGCAAATATGGATCACACGCACAACATCGACAAAAGGAGAATCAACATGCCTTCACCAATCGCGGAACCGGTCGTATTTCGACCAGTGCTTGGAACTCCAATGGTAAGGAGCGTGTGGGCGAAAACACCGCCCATCGTGCCCGGACGGTTTTCCGCTCAGGCGTGGGCCGATGCAGTCCCCATGCCGATTCCCGGCGGCGTTTTGCTGGCAAAGAACGACCACAATTTTCTGTATCTGCTTCTTGACCTTGTGAAGGATACCGGGAACAGCGCGGGTGTAGGGGACTACTTCTGGTTATCGTTCGATGTGGATGGCAATGCCGCGATCACACCCAGGCGGGACGTGAACTACGGCATCTATCCCACCCTGCCGATTCGCATCGGCAAGCAATTCTACCTCGGACCCGGCACCTGGACGGGAATCTCGAACCAGCCAACGCAGTCTTTCGCGCGGCAGGAATTCGAATCGACTCGCAACTCTCCGGTTCAGCACAGGGTGTGGGAAGTGAGAATCGATTTGAAGGAAGTGGGAGTGCAGATGGCCAGTGTTGTGCTGCCTCCTGTACTGAACTTCGGCTTAAGGGTGTCTTCCGCCACCCCGCAGATCATGTTCGATTTCCCAGCAAATTTCTTTCAGGATTTCAGGAACCTGCCCGGCATTCTGCTGGCCATGAACGCTCCTCTTCCAGCGAACGGGAAACCGGTTGTGGGCATCGGACTTATTCCCGTGGGAGACGGCGTCGCGGGGCATGACGGCATTGATCCCAACACCGGGCGCGCGACCACCGCCGCGGGGTATTACCTTCCGACACTGGGCGCCGCCTTCGGCGGAGTGCTGAACCTTATCGGTGACAAGACGGTTCTCCAGAACCTGTGGAACCAGAACATTACGAAGTACTGCGTGAAGGTGAAGGGAACGCAGAAATTCCTGCTGGGGTCGTGGACTAACTATCACTTGAGGAACAATGAATGGGTCTACGAGTATTTCACGCCCGATGGGGATGGTTTCTACGACCTGCGACCGCCACAGGACACTTACTCCATTGATCACTTGTTATTCCAGTGGAATACAGCCGGCGTGCCGGCGGGAATCCAGGACATCGAGATCGACTTCGTGAACCAGGCGGGGACCGTGGCAAACACGCAAACGCTGCGCCTGATGATCGACAACAATCTCCCGAACGTTGAACTGCTCGAGATCCAGTACAAGAACAAGACCGTAAATACATGCGACATAGTCAGCATTGACACGAGTGCCGATCCGGTGAGGGTCCACTACAGGGCTTATGACGCGGAAGGCGACGTCTATTGCTACGGACTGGATGCCTACCATGGGCAAGGGAAGCACGATCAGTTGATTCCGCAAACCGTGCCGGCGGATGGTCACGGAGTGGCAGATGCGTGGGTGTCTGCGCCGGTGAATCCGAAATTCCCGCCGGAAACATGCGCTTATGAATTTCGTCTCTGGGCATATGCCAAGGTGGTCAACGGCTATTCGTACGTGGGCTACACAGAAGCCACCGAGCATGTGACCTTTCTCTGTCCACAAACACCGCCGGTAAGAGTTCTTTCGACCAAGCCGATTTTCCCAATGGGGTCGGATACGCAAGACGGTCGAACGGGCAAGATTGGCGGGTGAGAAGCAACTGTTCTTTCTGCCGGGCACGGCTGGCTCGTCGGCCGGGCCCGGCAGAAAGTCGAAAATGAGGATATTGAGAATCGTTCGTCAACATAAATGGCAGCGAGTTACAAGGACATGCCTCGGAGCTGCCGAATGGATGCTGACGGAGACGTATTTGATTCTTGGTCATTCGTCAGGCCTCGATAGCGGGCCGTGGTAGACGACACCACGCGCTTCAGGAGCGGAAGGGCCACTCCACTTTGGCGTACACCCGAACCTCGGTCCTGGTCGGCTTCATCTAGACTTGCATTGGTTCTAAAATTGGGGACCATACGGCAAGGCGCCGACCCGACGAGAGGCTTCGATATGTCCTTCACCCGCCGTTCCATGCTTAAAGCCACCATCGCAGGGCTGCCGGCGTATTGTGCGGCGCGCGTCCTTGGCTGGCGTATGCCTGTCGCGCCGGGTGCCGCTGGATCTGCTCCAGTGGATGCCGCGCGTGCCTTCCTGGCAAACCAGGTGCGATTGCTACTGGGAAGCCCGTTTTACGCGCGGCAGGAGCTGCATCGCAAAGGTGTGCTCGCGTCGTATGATCCCGACAAGTTGCTTTACCCTTATCGCGCATTGGCCAAACTTCCCCAACGAGAAGGCATACGGGGCGGCTACAACGGCTGGGACAGTGGATTTCTCCGAGGGCACATGACCGGGCACTATCTGTCTGCCGCTTCGCGCATGGCGGCGGCGACGGGGGACACGCTTTTTCGCGACCGGGTCAACTACCTTGTGGGAGAGCTCGCCAAGTGTCAGGAGGCTCTTAACCTGGATGGATACCTGGCTGCTTTTTCCACGGATGCCTTTGACCAGCTTGAAGGCAAACCCGGGGCCGATGCCCACGGGATCGTGGTGCCTTATTACACGGTCCAGAAGATCATGTCGGGCCTCCTGGACGCCTACTCTTACGTTGGCAACAAGCAGGCGCTCGACGTGGCCACCAAGATGGCTGTTTACTTTGAGAAACGCCTTACGGGGCTCAATGCGGCGCAGATTGACAGGGTGTTCCGCACGGACGGCAGCCGCAATCCGCAAAACGAATTTGGCGCGATGAGCGACGCTCTGGCGGAACTTTACAAAATCACCAAAGATCCCCGACACCTTGAAGCTGCCCGCATGTTCAACCGCGCATGGTTTGTTGGCCCGCTTGCCGAGGGCGAGGATCGGCTCTGCGGCTTGCACGCCAATACGCACATCGCGCAAGCGGTGGGCCTGGCGAACTGCGCGAACGTCAGTGGCGATCCGCAGGAACTGAAGGCCTCGGAAAACTTCTGGCTGCTGGTTGTGCAAAAGCATTCGTTCGCCAACGGAGGCAACTCATTCAAAGAATGGTTCGATACACCCGGCGTGGAGGCCGGTCCGTCAATCGATGGCCAGAAGGCATTGCCCCCTACCACGGCCGAGACGTGTAACACCCACAACATGCTGAAGCTGACCGCGAGGCTTTTCGAGCGCAACCCCCGTGCGGACTATGCCGACTACTACGAGCGTGCGTTGTACAACCACGTGCTGGCCTCCGTGGCGCCTGATTCGGGAGCCATGACCTACTTCACGCCCTTCCATGGAGATTTTCGCACCTATCTTGACGGCAGCTTTTGCTGCACAGGTACCGGCATTGAAAACACTGCGCGATACAACGAAGGCATTTACTTTCACAAGGGCGATTCGCTGTGGGTCAACCTGTATATCCCCTCCGAGGTCACGTGGCAGGAAGCGGGGATGGTTTTGCGGCAGCAAGGGGACATAACGCAGGGTGATCAGGTACATCTGACGGTGGTGAAACCTGGAGCCATCGCGGTGACTCTCAATCTGCGAATCCCGGGGTGGGTTGGCAGACCGGTTGTAGTCGAGATCAACGGGAAGCCACAGAATCTGGAAGCAAAGCCCGGAAGCTATCTCTCGCTAAAGCGGCGATGGAAAGCCGGTGATGCAATCGACCTTACACTTCCTGCGAGGATGCGGCTGGAGCAAGCCAAGGACGACTCCTCGATGGTTTCTGTATTCCACGGTCCCGTTTTGCTGGCGGGGGAACTCGGTAAGGATGAAATGCCGGGCAGCGACGTGGGCGACAAGGACGCCTTCCTGAGGATCGCGGCTGCTCCGGTTCCCGATATTGTCAGCACCTCGAGCAATCCCGCGGACTGGCTTGACCCACTCACGGGCGATAGTAGGTCGGCGTTCAAGATGAAAGACGTCGGTCCGGCAGATGGAATCGTCGTTCGGCCGTTATTTGAGCTGCATCATCAACGGTATTCCGTTTACTGGCACCTTCGCAAAGATGCCGCTGGGCCAGTCGCTGGTGCTCGGGTGGCGATTGATATGATCCGCACCAAACAGCGAAGCTGATGGCCGTTGGACCGTGGACGCCTGGGCACCACTCGATGGTCGCGTGGTGAACGGTGGTGCGCGATTCTCGTTCTGGCCGAAACGAGAAACGAGCTTCTGTCATCAGTCGCTGTATGCCAGTGTGCTCAGTGGGCGCATCGTCCCATCCCCAATCGTGTGCACATCTCCAGCACACCGATGTGGGAGAATAGGGCAAGAACCAACAACAAGAACAGGAATGGATCTGGAGTATGGCACGCCGCCCTGGTGTCGAGATTGCTCGAAATTTGTTGGGCCGCCGGGATTTCTTGAAAACCGCCGGAGCCACCGCCGTTTTGCCATCAATGCTTACAACTCAGGCAAAGGGTCAGGCGACGAAACGCAGTACGCCAGCCAACGACCGCATTAACATTGGTGTCATCGGTATGGGCTGGCAGGGTCCCGCCAATACACAGGCCTTTCTTGCGTTGGAAGATTGCCAGGTAGTGGCCGCCTGCGATGTTGACCGGAATCACCGGCAGGCCGCGGTGAAGATGATCAACGAGGCCTACGGCACGGAAGACTGTAGGGGCTACCACGACTACCGCGAGTTGCTGGCCCGCCCGGATATTGATGCCGTGATGATCGCTGTTCCCGATCACTGGCATGAGATTGTTGCGACCGAGGCCGCCCGCCGCAAAAAGGACATCTACTCGGAAAAACCGCTGGCGCACACCATCGCCGAGCAACAGTCCATTGTTCGCGCGGTCAAAGAGAACAACATCGTCTGGCAGATGGGGTCATGGCAGCGTTCCACTGCCATCTTCCACAAGGCGGCGGAAATCGTCCGCAACGGGCTGATCGGAACAGTTACGCATGTCGAGGTGGGCCTGCCGGGGGAAAACTCCAACTACGATCACATTCGCGAGGAGACTGCAGCAAAACTGGCAGCAGCCGGTCTGAAGGGCGAGCTTGAGCAGATCGTTCCTGGGACCAAGGCTTGGGATCTGCTGGTCTCGGCGCCGCCCGCAGAACTGGACTATGAGACCTGGGTCGGCCCGGCAAAGATGGAGCCCTACATGAAAGCGCGCTCCCACAAGTGCTGGCGCTTGAACTACAACACCGGTGGCGGAAAGCTTCTTGACTGGATCGGCCATCACGGCGATATCGCGCATTGGGGCCTGGATTTCGACAACACGGGGCCTCTGGAGGTGGAGGGTAGCGGCGCGCTTCCGCCGGCAAACGCGGTGTGGAACACCGCGCAGCATTATCGCTTCGAGCTGAAATATCCGGGCGGCGTCACCATGACCGTCGCCGGAGGCCATCCCGACATTAAGATGGGCACCAAGTGGATCGGCACCGAGGGCTGGGTATGGGTGGACCGCGACGGATTCGAGGTCTCGAACCCCGCGTGGAAGCGGGGCAAATACCTGCCGCGAGAGTTGCGCAAAGTGAAGCTCTACACTTCTGAGAATCACCATCAAAACTTTCTGGATTGCATCAAGACGCGTCAGCCAACAGTCACTCCGGTCGAAGTGGGACATCATTCAACCATCCCCGGCCACCTTTGTTTGATTTCCATGCTCACCGGGAGAAAAATCCGCTGGGATGCCAAGGAAGAGAAAATCCTTGGCGACGAGGAAGCCAGCAAACTGACGACGCGCGAATACCGGGCCCCGTGGAAGATGAGCATTTAGTTTCTAGAAAGTTCAGCGGCAAACTCGTCGTACTTCGGTCCCAGTGCGCGCCGCTCTGCGCAGCCAGGCTTTTGGCGGTTGACAGGGCGTGCTGCAGGACGTCGCTGTAGCGCAGCGGGATTTTTAAGTCCTGATACCTTGCAGAATCCGTTTAACTCTGGACACATGGCATGTGTACGGTGAAGGTACTTCCCACGCCGACCGCGCTTTGGAGCGTTATATTCCCTCCCATCATTCGGCATAATCGTTGGCTAATCGCCAACCCCAGGCCGGTGCCACCATGTCGCCTGGTAGCGGAGGCGTCGACCTGAATGAAAGGCTGGAACAATCTTTTGAGGTCTTCTTCGGCAATACCAATGCCAGTGTCGCGAACGTCCCAGCGGATGAGCTCCTGATTTTCCTGGACAATTCGCGCGACGCTCAAGGACACCGTGCCATTGCTGGTGAACTTGCAAGCGTTGCTAAGGAGGTTGAGAAGGCTTTGCCTGAATTTGATGACGTCGACTTGAATGAAGCCGCCGTCAGCGATGTTCAACTCTAGCCGGTTCCCGTTCTTGGTCGCCAGAGGCTCCACAGTCGCAACCACATCTCTCGTGACGTCATCACTGTGCACCGTCTCCAGGTGCAATTGCAACGCACCAGCCTCGATCTTGGAAATGTCGAGGACGTCGTTCACCAATTCCAGAAGATGCCGTCCTGCAAACAGGATATGCTTGAGGTCATTTTCTGCAGAAGTATCACCGGCGGCATGCGCGTCCTCCTCCAACATCTCGCTGTATCCCAGGATTGCGTTCAAGGGAGTTCGTAATTCGTGGCTCATGTTGGCGAGAAAGCCGCTCTTGGCTGCATTGGCAGCTTCGGCGGCGAGCTTCGCATTGGTGAGTGCCTGTTCGATGGATTTCCGTTCGGCAATTTCGTTGCGAAGGCTTTGGGTCCGCTCTGCGACGCGGGTCTCCAACTCATCTTGAGCCCGCTTCAACTGCAGGTCGCGCTCATTGATTTTTTCCATCATTCCATTGAATTGGTCGATCAGTTGTCCTGTTTCATCATCAAACGTCTTGACCGCGCGGAGAGAGTAACGTCCGCTTCCGGAGACCTGGCTGGCCACGCGCGCTAAATGAAGGATCGGGTCTGAAATCCTTCGCTGAAGCTTGGAGGACAGCACCATCGCAAACAATGTGGCCACGCTCACGATGAGGGCGCTGATGATCCCGTATCGCAGCCACATCACGTACATTTCAGCCAAGTCGATCTCCAGGAACACCGAGCCTACCGCCTCGACCTTGAGGACCGCGGGCTGTGAAATCAAAAGGTGGTGCACCGTGAAATGCGCGAGCTTGTGCGGGCTTGCGGCTGGACAGTCGGCGGTTTCGCCAGGGCGGCGATAGGTGGCGAGAACCGTTCCCGTCGCATTGAAAAAGCATGCCCGAGTAACGCGCGGCTCAGCCCGCAAAGTATTCGCGATTTCATTCGCGGCCACCCTGTCATCAAAGGTTAAGGCCGCGATACTGTTATCGGCGAGCATTTGCGCGATCGTTGAAGACTCGCGCTCCAGCGCCTGAAGGTAGAGAATGGACTCGTAAGCCCAGAAAACCGTACAGGCAAGCATCAGAGCGCTACCTGCGACCACCGTCGAAAGCACGATCAGCCTTGCACGGATTCGTTGGGGCCGCAGGAGCTTTTGGATCATAATCCCGAACCTACCGAATGACTTTGGCGAGAGCGAGGAGTCGGCTGCTGATAACAAGGCCGCTTCGCTGAGCCTGGATCAGATTGATCTGGATCTCGATGCGGTCGCCGGTAACAGGCAGACCGACTATGCCACCACCCATAGCAAATGTCTGATCATCGCTGATGGTGAGCACGCCGCTGGCGGAAAGAGAATCAGCAATCTCTTCGAAGCGCCGTCTCTCGGCAGGTGATACGTACAACACTCGATAGCCGTCAAAGCTATCTGAACGCCCAAGCTTGCGAACCTCGAAAGATCTTCCATCAATTGCGTGCGTATTCAAATACTTTTCCAGGGCGACGCTCTGTTGGTCATACCCAAGCAGGCCCACCATGATCGGCGCATGAGGATTATTCCGGGAGGCCGGCCACGTGACGAATCGAATTACATTGGCGATGATGGCGGCCCGGACCTGGAATTCATCGGGGAGGGTCGTCTGTGCGGGGCAGTAAAGGCTTATCGCTGCACTCAGTGCAACGAAGCCGACGATGACCCCGCATAATCGTTTCGCTCTCATGAAGGCCGTCTTAGCGAGTCCAATTCAATGCAAAATAGATTCCGCGCGGAATGTAAGAATTCAGGGTGTAGTCTTCCGGGTAAAACTCCTCGTGCCGGGCGCGGAGCAGGTTGGTCGCTCCCAAGGCAAATTCTGCTCTCTCCCCAAGCTTGCGGGCCAGCCGCAGGTCGGCGCGCGTATGCCCCGGCACCACAGTAACGGGAATGCCAAGCGACGACGGGACGGTAGAGTTACCGTTTACAATCGCGGTCATTCCCCAGTTCCGGGAAACATTCCAGTGGCCTCTCACGTCAAAGGTATTCTTTGGCGTACTCCAGTCCTGTCCTCCAGAGGGCTGAACCATCGCGCTCCCGGAGCTATTCAACCGGGCTTGCATCCACGTATAGCTCCCCAAGACGCGCAAATTATGCACGGGCGTCCACGCAATCGAACCTTCAAGTCCCTCGGTATTGCCGGAAAAGCCGTTCACGTAACGGAACGGCTGAACAATGTACGGCGCCGCGCCGGATACCAGGTAAGGCTCGCCCACATTTGTGGCCTGGAGATCGGTGTAGTGATTCGCGAATGCTGCCAGATCGGCGGAGAATCGGTGCCCCAAGCGGCGACGGTAGCCGGCTTCGTAGGCGATTACGGCCTCAGATTTCAATTCCGGATTGCCGGAAACCAATCCATCGAGCGGAAGGGAGTCGATGGCGCCAAGGGGATAGAGAAGATGGACATCATGGTCCTGATCCGATGGCGTACGCACCGCGCGAGAGACGGCTCCCCACACAGCCTGAGCCGCATCGGGAGTCCAAATGAGGGATAGGCGTGGCTGGATTTCAAATTGTGTATAAGTGTTCCATTGCAGTTTTGATCCTGCCGTAAGTGTCAGCCTGGCTGGGAGGATGGCGAAGCTGTCCTGAAGGAAGGCGCTAAACAGATTGACGATGTGATCCGGATGGGCGAAATAGGTCTGGTCGCCCGAGACATGATCCGAAGTCCAGCGGAAGCCGGAACCCCACACGATGTCGTTCTGTGCGCCGGCGTTAAAGTGGTGTTGAAAATCGAGATCCACGATTTTCATATTCAGCTTCATACCGATTTCCGTGCGATGTTCTTCGTTGTAATAGCTCTGGAGTGCTAGATCGGAGCCATCCAGTTTGCGTTCCCATTTGGCCAGTGCGTAGCCGCCTGCGCCGTACACCTTGTCATACTCAAACTTCGATGGGTCGTAGCCGAAGTCGATTCGTTGCTTCTGAGGATTCCGAAAAAGGTTTCCCCGGAAGCTGAACCGGTCCCGATTGGATCGCTGCCAATCCAGCCGACCCCCGATTCTGTCCCCCGAGGCGCCGTCTCTGGCGGTTGCGCCATCGAAAGTGAGTAGACTCCTGCGTTGCACGTATTTCGCGTACACACGGGACTTCACATTTGTCTTCCAGGACCAGCCGAAGCGGGCGCCGGCGATCTCGTCCGTACTTCCGCCCCGCGCGCTGAGAATCGCGCCCTGGGTATCCCGAGGTCGTTTGGTCACGATATTGATGACGCCATTTACCGCATTTGCGCCCCACATTGTGGCGCCGGGGCCGCGCACGATTTCGATTCGGTCAAGGTCTTCAAGCAGCAGATCGTTGTGATCCCAGAGGGTACCTGAATAAACCGGGTTGTAGATGCTGCGACCGTCGATCATGATCAACATCTTGTTCGCGAACCTGCTGTTAAAGCCGCGAGCGCTCACTGCCCATTTGTTGGCGTCAATCTGGGCAACTTCGAGGCCCGGTACCATGCGCAAAACCTCAGGCACACTGGTCGCGCCGGAGCGCGCAATTTCCTCATTCGTAACTACATAGATGGCGGCCGGTGTCTCGAACAGCGTTTGATCGCGGCGTGACGCGGTGCTGACCTCGATGCGCGTGAGTTGTTCAAGGTTGAGTGACGACAGGTCCGGCACGGAAGTCTCCTGGGCCCGCACCGAAAGACAAAGGGTCAACGCCAAAGTGGCCCATGCAGCCTTGATCTGCGCAGCTGGAAAAACAATGTTCCGGATCATGATGGTTGACCTGCAGATTCTTCCTGCTCGATGTACGTCGGCTGGAGGGTCATTTGCTCGAGAAGCAGTTGTTCGGTATCAGCAGCGCTGATTGGTTTAGAAAAAAAGAAGCCCTGGCCGAACTGGCACCCGATTGCGAGAAGATGCTCTACCTGTTCTGCCGATTCGACGCCTTCCGCAATCACGCCCATCTTCATGTTTTCTGCCATAGCGATGATGGTGCGTACGACTGAGTCTTCCGCGGTATCGGTATTATGCGGGCTGAGCTGAGTGGTGAAGGAGCGATCGATTTTCAAAGAATCGAAGGGAAGATCGCAGAGGTATCTGAGGCTTGAATAACCCGTGCCGAAGTCATCGATCTTCAAGCCAACTCCCAAAGACTTCAATTCCTGCAGGAGCCTTTGTGCGGACGCCACGTCTTCGAGCAGGAGGCTCTCGGTGAGTTCGAGATGGAGATATTCCGACGGCAATCCGGTTTCGGCCAGGACGGCCTTGATTTGGGGTATAAGATCAGGCTCCCGGCACTGTCTCGCGGACAGATTGACCGCCATATCGAATGGGGGAACATGGGGGTAGCGGCCATGCCATTCCCGCGTTTGTCGACATGCTTCCCTGAGCACCCACATGCCGATGCCCACAATGAGCCCGGTTTCTTCGGCCACTGGGATGAAGTCCCCCGGCAAAACCAAGCCGCGCGCAGGATGCAGCCATCGGACCAAGGCTTCGAATCCGCGAACTTCTCCGGTAGCCAGCATCACCCGCGGCTGATAAAACACGCGAAGCTCTTTTCGATCCAGAGCATGACGCAGATCGGTCTCTATCTCCAGCCGCAGGCGGACGCGGTCCTGCATGGCCGGCTCGAATATAGCCCACCGGCCGCCCCCCTTGCTCTTCGCGGCGTACATTGCGGTGTCAGCGTCGCGCAGCAACTGAGGATGGGATTCATAGGCTTCGGTGGCGAGAACAACGCCGACACTTACGGAGCAGTAGACCTCATTGTCCGGCAGTCGGAATACCGGACGCATGGCGGTTGCGAGCCGCTTACAGGCCTTCTCAGCCTGGTGCTCTCCGATTCCATACAGGAGGATGGCAAATTCATCTCCCCCGAGGCGCGCGACGATGTCACTGTCGGGACGGGACGAAATCTCTATGTCGCGCACGGATTCGCGAAGCCGAATCGCCACCTCATGGAGCAGACTGTCCCCCGCGGCGTGTCCAAGGGTGTCGTTGATCAGCTTGAACCGGTCAACGTCGAGGTACAACACGGCAAAAGACTGCCGCGTATCATGGCGAAAGCGCTGAAGCGCACCTTCGAGTCGAGCGTCGAACAAGAGACGATTGGCAAGCCCTGTCAATGAATCTCGGGTTATTTTGTCCGTGACATCGCTTTGCGACCCCACCATACGGATCGCTTGTCCGGAATCATTCCGCACTGCCAGGGCGCGAGTAGACATCCAGCGATACGATCCATCCCGATGGAGGATCCGGTAGTCACATTCAAAGGTCGGGCTTCCGCCTTCAATATGCCCCCGCAATATGTGATTCACCCTTTCACGATCTGTTTCAAGCACGCGGGAGGTCCACTCGACAGGGTCCTGCGACAATTCATCTTCGGCGAAGCCGATCATCTCTTTCCAGCGGGGAGAGTAATAGATCCGGTTGTCAGTGAGATCCCAATCCCACAGGCCATCATTCGCACCCCGCGCTGCAAGAGCATACCTCTCCTCGCTCTGCCGGAGAGCGGCTTCCGCTCGTTTGCGTGATAACTGGGAACGAATGCGAGCCATTGCCACAGAGAAATCGATGGGCTTGGTGATATAGTCGTTGGCGCCTTCATCGAGCGCCTCTGCGATACTGTGACTGTCGGTAATCGCGGTAGCCATGATGATGGGAAGGTCTTGTTGCGACCACGACTGGCGCAGAAACCGGAGTAAATCCAGACCGCTCAGTCCCGGCATCATGTAATCCAGGAGGACCAGATCAAAGCTCTGCTCCCGTAGTTTTTCGAGAGCTTCGTATCCGGAGGACGCGGCCACCGCGAGGAATCCCTTCCGTTCCAGCCTTCTTACACACACGTCGCGGTTGAGGACTTCATCGTCGACGACGAGAATTCTATTGTTGGCCATTGCGAGCCCCTTCGTGATGGAACGAGCGCATCTTCATGACCAGCCGCTCGAACTGCACCGGTTTGGTTTCGAAATCATCACATCCTGCTGCCAGGGCCGACTCCCGGTCTTCCATCATGGCGTGCGCGCTGAGAGCGATGATGGGTATGGAACCAAGTTCCGGAATATCCTTGATGCGGCGAGCCGCATCCCAGCCACTCAATACAGGGAGGCTGAGATCCATCAGAATGACGTCAGGATGGTCGCGTTCTGCCGCTTGAACACCCTGCAGCCCGTCTTCAGCGAGGGAGACTTCCCAGCCACTTCTGATGAGGCGTCGCGAGAGCATATCGCGGTTCAATTCGTTGTCTTCTACGAGCAGGACCCGAGGCATCGTGTCGTACCGCTAATCTCGATTTTCAGACAGCAACCGTCTTCTGCCCGCAATCCGGGCGTCTTGTGTTATATATCGGCCGAATGACTTATAAGTTCAATTCAACCTTGTCGGTGATCTCATTCCATCCTGTACTGGAACAGCCATGTACTGCACGATGGAATCCGCCAGCTCTCAATCCGCAAATCCGCGGGCCGTATCTGAAGCGCACTTTGGTCGCATGCGCTTCATTGGCACAAAGACGTTGATGCCGAATATCTTGCGGGTCTTTGAGCCTTTGTCTTTGCTCAGCCGAAAGATCAGCAACGTTCAGCTCACGTCCAGGAATTGGCAGGTGAACGGATGCGAAAGCACTTTTGCGAAACCGATCCATGCGAGACCGTCGCGGCGATTGTCGCTTACAGAGCCCCTCTCGCCGCCGGAACGCTCAGGGTTTCATGCGCCTCAACCATGGCTGCGAACAACTCGATGTCCAGCTTGCATAAATTTCAGGCTTATTTGTTTTTGGGCTCGCCTTTTAGCCGGGGACGAGGAAGAAAGCGATTCCCAGGATCAGGTAGGCGGCGATGAGTTCGACCCCTTCGAACCAGACGGTCTCCCCGTCATTGACGATCATCTGCAATGTGAGTATCGCGAGCGCGATGCCGGCAATCTCCAATGGTGAAAACATCAGCTGCATCGGGTTCCCGAGAAGGTGCGATATGAAGACCAGGACGGGCGCAACAAACAGAGCGATCTGAACGCTGCTGCCGATGCAAATGGAAAGTGACAGGTCCATTTTGTTCTTGCGGGCCATCATTACGGCGGTGGAATGCTCTGCCGCATTGCCTACGGTCGCTAGCACCACCACACCCACAAATAAAGAAGACAGGCCCATCGCCTTTTGCGCAGCTTCAATCTGGCTCACGAGCATCTCGCTCAATGCGGCGATCAGGATGGTTGCCAGGAGGAGAGAGATCGTCGTGATCCAGACTGACTCTGCCGGCTCGTCAGTGTCCTTTTTGGCCAATGGAGCTTCACGGTTGCCGAACCGGAACAGAAGGCCGAAGGCATAGAGGGCAACCAACACGCCGCCCGTCCAGAGGCTGAACCGATCGAGCCCGGGTATTCGACCCGCGAGGTGTCCATAGACGGACAGCGCGTAGATGGCGGGCATCACGAGCGCAATTGCGGAGATGAAGAGCATGGTGACGCTGGCGGACACTTCGCGGCGATCAAAAGTCTGATTCTGGCGATTCATGCCTCCTATCCAAACGCTCATCCCGAGAACCAAGAGGATGTTTCCAATGATGCTTCCCGACAACGAAGCCTTCACAACTTCCTGGTGGCCCGCGCGCAATGCGAAGAAGCTGATGATCAGCTCCGTCGCATTTCCCATGGTGGCGTTGAGCAGTCCGCCGAGCTTTTCCCCGACCTTTTCGGAGAGGTCGTCGGTGGCCTTACCGAGGGACGCGGCCAGAGGAACGATTGCCAGTGCGGCGGCGGCAAAGACCAGGGCCGCTGAACCGCTGATGAACCTGACCAGAAATGCCACCGGGACGAGCAGAAGGGCAAAGTCGAGAAGACGGTGACCCGTTTTGAGGGGAAGAAAGGGCGCGAGATTGCTGAAGCGCGAAACCTGCTCACGACGTGAATCGCTCATGCTACTAAAATAGATGCCGGCTCGCCAGAAAACGGGCATGTGTCTCACACGCCGGGTGCGATCGCAAAATTTGCAAAGCCGGTCTGCGGCTCTCGCCGGCAATTCCGGAGGCCACGGTGGTTGGTTGAACCTTGGCCGAATGCGTTTTCCATCGCGGCCTGACACAACCAATGCATTGCGGTGTTCGTCCCAGTTTTCCTCGCGGATTACCTGTTCAGGACGATCTCCGTTTCTGATCACAATGCGACACTTGATGCGGCCACATGAAGCTACTGAGTTGCCGTACTAACATTGGCTTCTCTCAACGGCGACCCTATCACCTGCGTGCGAATGGGCTGGCGATCCGTCTATCCAATGCAGCCTGATTCGGCAGGGCGACCGCCATTGCACCAAGGCAAACCCCGCATCGACCACAGTCATCGGAACAAGTGGTGGCTCGTTCTGCTGATTGAGATGCCGCTGATGGTCCGTTTTCATTGAGAGTTGGAGACACGGACCTGCGGTGGGGGTGGCAGCGAGCAGCAAGAGATGCGAGCCGCGCCGGAAAGGTGTCATCATGCCCCTTTGGCTGGCTTCGTTGTTGTGGGGTTTGCTGGGAGGCTCCGCTCTTATGATCGGTGCGCTGATTGGCTTCTACGCCCGCGTACCACAACGAACGATCGCCGGCATCATGGCTTTTGGGAGTGGCGTTCTCATTTCGGCGCTGGCATTCGACCTGATCGACGAGGCCTTCAAACGCGGTGGGTTCAACGCTGTCGCGATTGGGTTTCTCGGGGGTTCCGCTGTATACACAGGGGCGAATTGGTTCCTTTCGCATCATGGGGCCCGGCACAGAAAGCGCTCAGGAAATCAGCAACCGTCGGAGTCGGAACAGTCCGGCAGCGGGCTAGCAATCGCTGTGGGGGCACTGCTGGATGGTATCCCTGAATCCATCGCGATCGGTGTAAGCATGATTGCCGGGGGCGCGGTAAGCATGGTGACCTTGGCGGCTGTATTCCTGTCCAACGTGCCTGAAGGGCTTTCCAGCTCTGCGGGAATGAAGAAGGCGGGGCGCTCGGCCAGGTATGTCATGGGCGTCTGGGCCGCAATCGCAATCATCTCGGGGATTGCTTCTCTCATCGGCTACACCGTATTCCGAGACTTCTCGGCCGGCGTGATTGCCGCGACCGTGGCGGTTGCTGCGGGTGCGATCTTATCCATGCTCGTGGACACCATGATCCCTGAGGCGTTCCATGACACCCACGATTTCGCAGGTCTCATTACGGTGATCGGGTTCCTGATTGCGTTCCTGCTGACGAAGCTCGAGAAGTAGAGACGATGTGGAGTGCAGGCGTGGGCGCCCGGGTGTGAGTTGCGGCGTGGCTCACACGGGCGGTGGCCGATGAGAGGACCTCTGGGCGAGACAGCTTTGACGTGCAGGCGCCGATTGAGATGGGAACGTACGGAGACGCAGTCGAAAGGGGCTGTTTTTGAATCTCTCGACAATCAGTACTGCAAAGCGCGCCTGGCTCATTTCAGGCTGCGTCACGATCGTGCTTGCACTATGCGGAGCCATATGGGTAACGCGAAAGCTATTATTGCTCCTGTTTGCCGGAGTGCTCTTCGCGATCGTACTGAGTGCCGTCGCGGACTGGATCAACAGACGCCTTCGCCTAAAGCGTATCTGGGCTCTGGCTTTGACTCTGCTGTTACTTCTTGCGATGTTCGGCTTGACGGTATGGCTTATCGGCGACCGTGTCAGTTCGCAAGTACAGGACTTGTCTGAGCAGCTTCCCGGTATAGCCGCCAATCTCCACGAAAAACTCGCTCGATACTCCTGGGGCAGGGCTGTGCTGGGCATCATGCATTCGCCAGAGAACCTGCTCGCGCACAGCTCCGAAGTGCTCGGAAAGTCGTGGTCGGCGGCCTGGGGGATTGTTGGCGTTGCAGGCAGCTTTGTGCTGATTTTCTTCGTCGGGCTGTATCTCGCGACGGATCCCGATTTGTATCGCGATGGATTCCTGCGGCTATTTCCGAAATCATTGCGACCGCGAATTGCGTCGACACTCGAGGATGCGGGCGCGATGCTTGGGCGTTGGCTTCTGGGCAAACTCACCTTAATGTGTTTCGTGGGAGTTTTTACCGCAACGGGCCTGTGGCTGCTTGGCAGTCCACTGGTTCTCTCGCTGGCGTTGCTCGCGGCTGTCCTGGACTTCATTCCGAACATCGGTCCCATTGTGTCCGCCATTCCGGCATTGCTACTCGCTCTGCTTAATGGTCCAAGGGCGGTGTTGTGGGTAGCGCTGCTCTACTTACTAGTCCAGTTAGTGGAGAGCTATATTCTTGCTCCGTTGATTCAACGTCGCGCCGTCTCGCTGCCGCCCGCATTGCTCATCAGCGCGCAGGTGCTTCTTCCTATGCTGTTCGGCTTCCCCGGCCTGCTGCTCGCGACGCCACTTACCGTGCTGCTGCTAGTGATAGTTCGAAAGCTGTACGTTGAAGGCGTGCTGGAGCAAGCGGCTGCACATGTCAGGCCTGGGGGTCTTGAACCTGGAAGAAAGTGAGAAGATCTGCTGGTTGCTGGATGATGGCGTCGGCCAGTCCATATTCGGAATCTTCACCGTACCCCCAGGCCACGGCCAGCGAGCGGATGGAGTTTTCGCGCGCAGCCTGAAAGTCATGGATGCGATCGCCAATGATCCAGACTTCCTTCTGCGCAAGGGAGTGCTCCCGCAGCAGCGTGCGGAGTAACTGACCCTTGCTGTGGTCGTCGTATTCCGCCTTGTCGCCAGAAATGGCCGCAAACAGGTGGGCCAGTTGGAAAGCTTCGAGTATCCGTATGGCGAAGTGCTGCTGCTTGGATGTGCAGACGTACAGGGGGAAGCCGCGCCGGGCTAGTTCGGCAAGAGCCTCACGTATGCCGGGAAACAGTGAGTTATTCTTCCAGCCAGTGTCGTTGTAGCAGGCGCGATAGTCGCGCGCGAAGGCAGTCCGGCTGCTTTGGCCCGCTTCGGGTAGTAACTCCAACGCCCAATCCTCAACGGGCGGCCCGACAAATCGGTCGAGGGGGCCGGTGACGTGGAGCCCGTACGACTCGATAGTCTGTTTCAGACAGGCGATGATCCCGGGTTTGGAGTGGGTGAGCGTGCCATCGAGATCGAAGATGAGCACGGGGCGATTGTCGGAGCGAGACAGAGGCATGGTGGGACTCAGCGAGACGAACCCGCCTTGGCACTTTCTGAAAGCCGGAGGTTATCCACAACACTCGTGAGATAGCGCAGACTCGCGGCTATGCTCTCGACGGGAGGGATAGCGGTTGCTCCAAATGTAACATCCTGCTCGACGACCAGCCAGCCGTGGTAGTCCATTGATTTGAGCGCCTGGAAGAAGCCGGGGAAGTCAATAGAACCCTTGCCAATAATGGTGAACGCCTGCGCTGCGATGGCCTCTTCAAAGTTCCATTGCCTGCGCCGCATTTCATCCATTACCGAATCATCGACGTCTTTGATGTGAACGAACCGCAGAACCTCGCGGAACTTGATGGCTTCCGCAATGGCATCGCCCCCGGTATAAGCGCAGTGGCCAGTGTCGAGACATAGACCGATGCCGGAGGCTGCGGTGACATCAAAGAAGCGCTCGGTTTCTTCTGGTGTCTCGATGTACGTGGAGACGTGGGGGTGGAATACGAGGTCGAGGCCGAAATCCCTGGTGACCACTGCCGCTTCCGCAACGACCTTGGCGACCTGTTTCCATTGCTCAGGGGTAAACCCGGCGCTTCCGTCGGCGGGGACTCGCCCGGCGATGCGGTCACGCTCGGGGCTCTGCGCATCTGCCATAACAAGGAAAGGCGCTCCGAGGGCAGAGAGCAAGTCGCCCACCTTGCGGATTTGTTCGACAACGGCCTTGGCTGATCCCGCATCGCCCAGCGGAACGGGGACGAAAGAACCGAGGAGCGCCAATTGGCGCTTGCGAAGTTCTTCGCCGAGGACCGAGGGGTCGGTAGGAAAAAAACCATATGGCCCCAATTCGGTTCCGCTGTAACCGGCGGATACCATTTCGTCGAGCATTTGCTTGTAGTCCTGATTCCAGGAGGGTCCGGGGTAATCGAGGACGCCCCAGCTATCGGGAGCGGATGCGAATTTGAACTGCGGATTTGGGCTCAATGCTCACCTCGCGAATTGGATGGTGCGCCTGGGTGGTGCAGGATGGAAGAGAAAAAGCGAGTCCATCTAAGCGCTTAGTAGAGTAATATGGCAACTGGACGGCATTCCGGTCAAGCGTTTTTCTCTGAAGGTCCGTTTGATGGAATCCGGCCGGTTCTCCGCAAGTGACTCGGGATCCATGAATTCGCGTCGTGGTGGGCATGGAGGTATCTGGATCGAGGGCAAGACCGCAATGCTCCCCAGTTGCGTGCTTGACAATCTAAGCGCATAGGGTAGTCTGGTATCCGCACCGAGAAGATCCGCACGATTCCGTCCGGATGAATGGGAGAATCATACACCTGTTCTCTCCGCAGTATGTTGTGGGCGGATGAAGAGCACAGACGGTGAGGAGATGCCGCATGGAGAAGCTAGGAATTGGCGTGCTGGGCGTGGGGGAGATGGGGCGCCGGCATGCAGAGAATCTTCGCCGCCTGGTGCCACAGGCCAATCTGTTGGCGATCGCGGATGTAAATCATCAGAGGGCACGGCAGGCCGCAGCGGAGCTGGAAATCGAGCATGCTTTCCCAGATCTGAACGCGATGCTGGAGCGTGCGGATATAAAGGCGGTCCTGATTGCGACTCCAGACAAGTTTCACGCGGATGCGGTGGTGGCGGCAGCCATCGCGGGCAAGGATATCCTTTGTGAAAAGCCACTGGCGCTGAACGTGCAGGACGCGCAGGAGGCGATCCGGGCCGTGGAGAAGGCCGGCGTGCGGCTGCAAGTCGGTTTTATGCGACGTTATGATCCGGCCCATGTGGCGGCCATGAAGCAGATCGAAGCGGGCGAGATTGGGGAGCCGGTGATTCTGAAGTCGATAGGCCGAGACAAGGATGCGCCTCCCATTGAAGCGTATAGCTCGCAGTTGAACGGGATGCTGTTCTTCACCAATACCATTCACGATTTTGATTCTGCGCGATGGCTGATGATGGACGAAGTGGAAGAGGTTCACGCGTTCACGACATCCTCGATCCGGCCGGAGGTGGAACAGTACAACGATGTTGTGGCAAGCACGGTGAATCTGCGTTTTCGCCAGGGGGCGATCGGGAATATCGAGTCCTATGCGCAGGCTGTGTATGGGTATGATGTGCGAACAGAAGTTGTGGGTTCGAAGGGATCGATCCTGATTGGCAGCTTGCGGCAGCATTCCGCGACTTTCCTGAAAAAAGACAACGGAAGCTTTGTGACGGGCGACCACTTTCTGACGAGATTTTCCGACGCTTACCTTACGGAGGTTCGGGATTTTGTCGGTATGGTTTTGAGCGATCGCGAACCGCTGGTAAATGGAACGGACGGATTGCGCGCGGTTGAAATTGCAGCGGCTGCGCAAAGATCGTGCCTGGAGAAAGCGGCGTGCCCGGTAGGCAGGGCGCTGCTGGTGGTGTGAGGAGCGAGGCGGCAGCGTGCGCGGCTCGTGGAGAACAACCGCCGTTCGCAGCGTGCACCGCCGTTCTGGTTCCAAGGTTTGGCCACAAATGAGCGCTGTGATTTTGCAGGTATCTTCGGGCTCTGACGACCGCCGGTCCGAACTCACGACGTGTTTCGAATCAATTAAGCTCCAGGAGGCGAACGGTGTTTGATCAGGGTGGATCAAGACGGACCTTCATCAAAGCATGCACGGCTTTCACCGGAGCCCTTGGCGCGGGCGGATCGGCGGCCGCAGCGAGCGTGCCAGTCTCCGGCGGTCAGCCTTTCTTCAATGTGCGGATGTTCGGAGCCAAGGGCGACGGGGTAACCCTGGACACAACGGCGATCAATGGAGCCATCGACGCTGCCGCGTCGGCGGGCGGCGGCTCGGTCGTGTTTCCGGCCGGCACATATCTTTCTTATTCGATCCATTTAAAGAGTCGAGTGACTCTAGTTCTTGAAAACGGATCAGTGATTCTAGGCGCCGATACGCCGCAAGGAGGCGGGGGGGCCGCCTATGACCTGGCCGAGCCAAATGAAAAGTGGGATAAGTACCAGGATTACGGCCACAGTCATTTCCATAACAGTTTGATCTGGGGTGAAGATCTCCACGACGTGGGCATTACTGGGCCGGGCTTGATCTGGGGCAAAGGACTGAGCAGGGGCGAGGGTGCGGGGCCGGTGGCGGAAAAGCCCGGGGTGGCCAATAAGTCCATCGCCTTGAAGAACTGCCACAACGTTTTGCTACGCGATTTTTCCATTCTTCATGGCGGCATGTTCGGGATATTAGCTACGGGCGTGGACAACCTTACAATCGACCATCTCATGATTGATACGCAGCGCGACGGGATGGATATCGATTGCTGTAGAAATGTCCGCATTTCGAAGTGTAGTGTGAACTCACCGTGGGACGATGCGATCTGCCTGAAGAGTTCGTTCGCCCTAGGCCCCGGGCGATCGACAGAGAGGGTCACGATCAGCGATTGCTACGTGACGGGAATGTACGAAGAGGGCAGCCTGATTGACGGAACGTACCGGCGATTTCCGGATGAGACCGAAGTCGATCGGAACGGGCGCATCAAGCTTGGGACAGAATCGAACGGGGGGTTCAAGAATATTGCGATCTCGAACTGTGTCTTCGATGGGTGTTTCGGCCTGGCGATCATGTCCGTCGACGGAGCCATTGTCGAGGACATTTCGGTATCGAACATTTCCATGCGCGATATTATCGGGGCACCAATCTTCATTCGTCTTGGATCGAGAATGCGCGCACCCCAAGGAACTTCGATTGGTGCGATCCGCAGGATCAGCATCAGCAACATCGTTTGTTCCACAACTAAATCGCATGCGAGCCAGTGGAGGGAGTTCGCGCCCCCGGTATCTGCGTCGCTACAAAGCACGGCAGTGGCGTGCTCGGTGATTACGGGCGTGCCGGGGCATGCGATCGAGGACATTCAGATTGATAACATCGTGGTCCGGCACCCTGGCGGGGGGCCGGAACAGGACGCAAAGATTGCGGTCCCGGAAAAGGAGGCGGTGTATCCAGAGCCGACCATGTTTGGGACCACGCCGGCGCATGGGTTCTTTATCCGGCACGTGAAAGGAATCGACCTCACGCAGCTGAAGCTGCAAACAGCGGCAGTGGACCGCCGTCCGGCTTTCCTGCTGAACGACGTGGAGGACGCACAATTCGCGCTGCTGAGACTGCCGCAAGCGGCAAACGTCGCCGCGTTTTCACTGGACGACGTGCGAAACTTTTCGTTGCTGCAAAGTCGCCCGCTGGCAGACACGTGGATTGAAAAGGCGGACAAGCGGGAGATCCAGCCGGCCCGCGCGTAGAGACTCCTCGCTACTTCGCGGTGGGTTTCTGAGCGAGACGGCGTTCGATGCGCACCGGTTCAGCCATGGAAGTGAACACGTCGATGTCGAAGTACTTGTACAGATCGAGGCAGAACAATTCGGGCGCGGAGCGAAAGAGCAACGGGCCTTCCATCAATGAGCCAAGGGAGTCGATGGCGTCGTCGCTTACGATTACTGCGAAGAGATCGGGAGAGAGGGCGGCAGCTGCCTGGGCGACAACCTGGCTGCGGATCCCAACGGTCTGAACGCGAATCGTTTTCTGTCCTGAATTTGCCTGGAACCATCGAGCAACGGCAAGAAGTTGCTCCACTTCCAGTCCAAGAGGGCGCTTGCCATCGGTGCTCACCATCATCGCCCAGTTGCCGGGATCGTTCTCCTCGGGTTTAGTGGCGCCGTTGAAGATGGTGTCGAGTGCGAGCACCTGTTCGCCGCGATCAGTGCGCTCGGCAGCCAACTTTCCCGAAGCTTTGTACCCGGCATCATTCAGGATGATGGTCGCGGGTGCGTTGTCGGGCGAGCTAATGGCAGAAAGCCAGATGCCGGTGGCGCTGAGCTGATTTGTCAAGTCGAAACGGTAGGAAAGGGATTGCAATCCTAGGTGCTTCGAATTGGCCATTCGCCACGCGCTTTCCAGCGAGACTGGCTCGATTCCCAGAACCGAAGCGAGTTTTTGCCGTTGTGCGGCTTTCCAAGTGTCACGCTGCGCCGGATCCGGCGGAGGAAGCGGGCGGACAAGTCGGCTTGCGATCTGGGCGGCAAGTCCGGCCGGTGAGGTTGTCTGCAGGGAGTCCCACGGCAAGCTCTTGTGTCGTTCTGATTTCGGTGTCGCTGGGGATCTCCGTAGTGGGAGCCGAGAGTTGAAAGTGCTTGGAGAAGAACGCATACGCCTGCTGGCGATTGTCGAGTTGGTAATTGTGGGTGCCCGGATCGCGATTCTCGTGCCAGGCGAGTGCTGACGAGTCCCCGTAGAGTTTGAAGACGGGCGTGACTTGCTCGTAAATGTACGGTTTGACCAGATCTGCGCGGAAACAGCAGTCATCCTCTGCGTTATGGATCAAGAGCGTGGGCCGGGGCGCGCGCAGGGCGACGAGAAACGGGTAGTCTTCTCCGACGGTGAAATCGGTAGGGCTCTCTTCAACTTCATTGGTGTCACCGGGCCGAATGAGATTCGATTGCTGGGAACCGAATCCGGCAACTTCTACCGCGACGGCGACCCGCTCATCGAGACCGCTGAGAACCACTGTCTGCCAACCGCCGCCGGACAGCCCCGTGACTCCCAGCCGTTTTGTATCGACCCGTGGAAGAGAGGCAAGGAAGTCCAAGCCGCGCCTCATGGAAAGATAAAAGAGCCCAACGGCGCTGCTTCCGATAAGGTCCAGCCGGGAAGTCTAGTCATGCCCGTTCTCAGGCTGGGAGAGTTCGCCGAATCCCATCCACGAAAGGCTGAGGGCCAGAACTCCGCGCTTAGCAAAGTTGATGCAGCGCTTCTGTTCGTATTCGACCGCGTTACCCATCTGCTCGTGGCCGATCACGTTGAGGATTGCAGGCGCGCGGCCGGATATCGTGCTGGGTTCATAAAGGATGGCGCTGGAGTAGAAGCCGGGCACGATTTCATAGCGGAACTTGCGCAGGCGGTAACCGTGATCTGTCTCGATGACGGCGGTCTGCTCGAAGCGGGGTTGCGCGTCAATCCATTCGCGCGGCCAGCCGTGGTAGATGATGTCGTCGAGGATATGCGCGCGCATGGCGCTCGCCTGAGTATTCCATTCCGAAGCGGTCGCCGGAACTTTGAGTTCGGGCATCCGCTTCATTAGATAGCGCTGCAGCTGAAAGGCCGTGACAGAGGCATTCTGCACGGGCGCCTGGAGCGCGGCTTCTGCCGGCGTGAGGTCGTCTGCGGAGGCAGCGAGCGTGGCAAGAGAAAAAGCGATGATACCGGCGAGTACGCGTGCTTTGGGAATCATCAGCATGGGCACCTTGAGCGTTGTGAGGGCAATGGATGGGGTGAATGTGTCAATCATGCCTCTTCGACGGCAGGAGCGGGGACGGGGCTGGGAGCTACGAAGGGCCAGATTTTCTGGCGCCTGGCGAAGAAGAAATAGAGGATCAGCCCGCTCCCGATGACGGCGCACACATAGAGCATGTAGAGCCAACCCTGCGGATTGAAGGCCTGCACACAGAAAATGAAGAGCCAGGAACCCAGCGCAAATAGAGCAGGCATAGGGTACAGCCACATGCGAAAGGGCCGCTTGAGATTCGGTTGGCGCTTACTGAGTAATAGCAGGCCCACGATTTGCGCGGCGAACATGACCAAGATCCGAACCAGCAAGAGAGCAGTGATGATCTGGACCAGGTCAAAAAAACTCGCGATGGTGGAGAGAATTCCAACCAGCAACAGAGAACGGTGCGGAAATCCCTTGAGGGGGTGGATGCGGGAAAAATAGCGGAAGAAGGTTCCATCGAGCGCAGCGGCGTAAGGGATTCTCGAGTAACCAAGGATCATGGAGTAGGTGGCGCCAAAAGCGGTGATGAGAATCATGACCGTCATCATCACGGATGCCCATGATCCCGAGATTCGCTGCATGAATACGGAGCCTACCGCGGCATAAACCTCGGAGCCGGGCTGAATCATTTCGCGCCAAGGCAGAACGCTGGTGAAAGCCAACGAAACTCCAAAATCGAGAAGCAGGACCAGGACGATGGAGCCCAAAATCGCTACGGGGATGACGCGCTCCGGGCGCTTCACTTCATCGCCAAGATGACAGATGTTGTAGTAACCGAGGAAATTGAACATGACGAGCATGGTGCCATTGCCTAACCCGAGAAGAAAGGGCATGGTCAACGTGAAGGCGTGCGGTGGCAGATCGAACAGCAGCCGAGATTGGAAGTGACGGGCGCCCTCGAAAATGACCCAGGCGCTGGTCAGCAGGACACCGATCCACAGCACCATCATGATTTTGGCAATGTCATGAATCTTGCGATACAGCAGAACGACGGCAATGATCGAGAAAGCGGCGGCCATGAACCGCACCGCCCAGGGGTGCTGGTTGAGTCCGGTGAACAAGAAGCTCGTGTACTCGGCCATACCCACGGTGCTGGTGGCAATCTCGAGCGTTCCGCTGAAGAGGAATTGCCACACAAAGAGCCATGCCATGAGCTTGCCGAACCCTTCGCGGCCGAAACACTCGCGCAGGAAGCTGTAGGAGCCGCCGGAGCTAGGAAACGCGGTGCCAAGCTCGGCAAAGACGAGGCCGTCGGCAATGGCGATGACGGCACCAAGCACCCAGCACACGAGCGCATGCGGCCCTCCCATGGTAGCCAGGATGGCGGGCACAGTAATGAAGGGGCCAGTGCCCACCATATTGGACATGTTGATGGAGACGGCGTTCAGCGTGCCCAGCTTGCGGGGCAGCGGTGCGGAGGCGGGTTGGGGAGTGTCCACCATAGGCGAGGGCTCAAATTTAGCGTATTCAGGGCGGTGAATGCCAGAACAAAATAAGCCCTTATCTAAATGTTCAATCCGAAGCATCGAGATTCGAACAATCCGGGCGGCCCTCGACGAGGTTCTCCGAAAAGCAACCGGGATGGATGCGATTCACGGCGACTGCACGTTTTAAAAGCACGGTCTCGTAGCTTATGTCCCTGGAGCCGGAAATGTGTTTGCGTGTCGCATGGTACTATGTGCTATTGTTCTAAGCGTTTAGAATACATCCGGATTCTTGATGCTAAATATCCCTTTGGAGTGCTCACATGCAGATCGATGACAGCATCGTACGGTCAAGGAAACTCGCCCCCTATGAATCCGGTGAGCTCATCGGATTTACTCGCCAGGAGGCCGGATGGGACTGGATGGATTTTTCCGTACGGCGCCTCCGCAAAGGCGAGCAACTCGCCCTGAGAACGCAGGCCCAGGAGATGGCCCTGGTGATGTTGGGCGGGGAATGCGTTATGGACTGGGGCCAGGGCGCTCAGCGAGCCGGTGAACGGAAATCGGTATTCGAAGGGCTTCCCTATACGCTGTATCTTCCTGCCGGTCACAAGGTGGCGATCACCGCGGTGACCGATTGCGAGATCGCGGAGTGCAGGGTGCCGTCGATTGCGGAAAAGGAGCCGCGACTCATTCTCCCTAGCGAAGTGGTGAGCGGGCTTCGCGGCGGTGAGAACTCTTCGCGCCAGGTGGTCGATGTTATCGGTCCCGATTTTCCCGCCGATCGCCTGATCGTTTTCGAGGTATACACGCCGGGAGGAAACTGGTCGAGCTATCCGCCGCATAAGCATGATGTCGACAATCTTCCCCAGGAATCGGATATGGATGAGATCTACTACTACCGGATGCGCGACCCGCAGGGCTACGCTCTCCAGAACCTGTACAACCACGCGACGCAACGGGACGAGGTGATTAAGGTGCACGACGGAGATGCCGTGCTGGTGCGGGATGGATTTCATCCGGTGGTGGCCGGGCCCGGATATGATACCTACTACCTCAACTTCCTTGCCGGTACATCGCGGACCCTTGCGGTAACAGAAGATTCAACCCATGCGTGGCTGCGGTCAACCTGGAAGCAGCCAGACGCGCGCCTGCCCATGGTTCGGGGATGATGCGGCAGTGTTGATGCCGGCCACCGGCGAGTGCATGTTTCGAGATGGTAATGCGAGATGTGGGGAGGACCAATGATGCAGCGTTTAACAACGGCGCAGGCCCTGGTCAAATTTCTTGAGTCCCAATATGTATGCCGGGATGGAAAAGAACAGCGGTTCTTCGCGGGGTGCTTCGGCATCTTCGGACACGGCAACGTGGCGGGGATGGGACAAGCGCTCGAGCAGATTTCGTCGTTCCCCTACTACCTGGTGCGCAATGAGCAGGCCATGGTGCACACCGCCGCTGCATTCGCGAAAGCCAGCAATCGTCTGCGTGCGTTTGCATGCACGTCGTCGATTGGTCCGGGTGCGACCAATATGATCACGGGGGCGGCAACTGCGACCGTGAATCGCTTGCCGGTGCTTTTGCTCCCCGGGGATATTTTTGCGCAGCGAACCGCGGTGCCCGTCCTGCAACAGCTGGAGAGCTCATCCACTCAGGACATTTCCGTGAACGATTGCTTCCGACCGGTGGCGCGCTACTGGGATCGGATCCAACGGCCGGAACAACTCGTCTCAGCGATGTTGGAGTCGATGCGCGTGTTGACATCGCCCGCGGAGACGGGTGCCGCAGTGGTGTGTTTGCCGCAGGATGTGCAGGCGGAAGCTTTTGATTTTCCCTCGGAATTTCTAGAGAAACGCGTGTGGACTGTGCCGCGCCAGCGCTGCGATCAAGGCTTGCTGCGCGAAGCGGCCCACTGGATTCGCAACGCGCGAAAGCCGCTGATCATCGCGGGAGGCGGAGTAATTTTTTCTGAGGCTACGGACCTGCTTTCGCATTTTGCGGCGAGCACGGGAATTCCGGTGATAGAGACCCAGGCGGGCAAAGGATCGCTACCGGCGGATCATCCGCAATCGCTGGGGGCTGCAGGAGTGACCGGCACAGAAGGAGCAACGATTCTGGCCCGGGAAGCGGACCTGATCATCGGGATCGGCACCCGGTATACGGACTTTACAACGGCTTCCCGCACGGCATTCCAAGATCCGCATGTGCGGTTCGTGAATATCAACGTGGCCGAGTTCGATGCGTACAAGAACTCTGCTCTACCGCTTGTAGGTGATGCGCGCGCGGTGCTGGAAGAATTGGGCGCTGCTCTGGGTGAATACACAGTGGAGGACGAGTACAGACAGAAGACCGCGCGGTTGAAGGATGCGTGGGAATCTGAGGTGGATCGCATTTACAGCTTGCGGCATGGGCCTCCCATCAGCCAGGGAGAGGTGATTGGCGCGATCAACTCGTTCGCCGGCCCCAAGGATGTTGTGGTGTGCGCAGCAGGAAGCATGCCTGGTGATTTGCACAAACTGTGGAGGGCGCGCGATCCCAAGGGATACCACCTGGAATATGGGTATTCGTGCATGGGATACGAGATTGCGGGCGGGTTGGGCGTGAAGATGGCGGCACCCGAACGTGAGGTTTTTGTGCTGGTGGGCGATGGCTCGTACCTGATGATGGCCCAGGAAATTGGAACCAGCATCCAGGAAAACTGCAAGCTCAATATCGTACTGGTGGAGAATCACGGGTTCGCGAGCATCGGCGGGCTCAGCCGGGCGTGCGGGAACAAAGGAATGGGAACGGAGTACCGCCTGCGTAATCAGGACGGTTCGCTGTCTCCGTCGGTCGTTCCGGTCGATTATGTCGCAAATGCCGAGAGCCTTGGAGCGCGCGCCTGCAAAGTGCGGACGCGGGAAGAACTGGAAGCCGCACTCCGCGAGATGGCGCAGCATCCTTCGACTACCGTGATTGTCGTAGAAACGGATTACCACCAGCATGTGCCGAGCTATGGGGCATGGTGGGAGGTTCCGATCGCGGAGGTCTCGGAATCGGAGTGTGTTCAGGCCGCGTACCGGAAATATGTTGACGCCAAGAAACGGCAGAAGACGTTGGTCTGAAGCTCAAACGTTCTCATCATCCGACACACAGTGATTGCACAGCGAAGGAGATGCAATGCCCGGTATGCCCGTTACGGCCCGGAACTACATCAATGGACAATGGGTGATCTCGGATAGCAAGGATCACCAGAATGTGGTCGACCCCGCAACCGGAGAGGTGATCGGGGTTGTCGCTCTCTCAACTGCGCAGGAGATTGATGCCGCGGTGAGGAGCGCGGCGGTGGCATTTGAGTCCTGGCGGCGCACTCCTCCGGAAGATCGAATCCAACCACTGTTCAAGCTAAAGGCGATCCTGGAGACGCATCTCGACGAACTGGCGCGCATGATATCCCGCGAGAACGGCAAGACCCTGACCGAAGCCAAAGGCGAGTTAAGGCGCGCCATCGAAAACGTGGAAGTCGCTTGCGGCATTCCGACGATGATGCAAGGCCGTTGTCTCGAAGATGTGGCGCGCGGAATCGACGAGATGATGATCTATCAGCCGCTGGGCGTGGTGGCCGCGATTACGCCGTTCAATTTCCCGGGCATGATTCCCTTCTGGTTCTTGCCCTACGCTGTCGCCACAGGAAACGTTCTGATTGTGAAACCGTCTGAACGCGTCCCCCTGACGATGATGCGGGCTTTTGAGTTGATTGAGGAGGCGGGGTTTCCGAGAGGAGTTCTGAACCTGGTGAACGGGGGAAAGGCGGCGGTAAATGCTCTGCTCGATCATCCGCAGGTCCGCGCGGTCAGCTTCGTGGGTTCCACTCCGACGGCGCGGTATGTTTATGCGCGCGCGGCGGCTCACGGCAAACGTGTGCAATGCCAGGGCGGAGCGAAGAATCACGTAGTCATTCTTCCCGATGCGGACATGAACATGGCGTCCCAAATCATCAATGAGAGTGCGTTTGGCTGCGCCGGACAGCGCTGCCTGGCGGTTTCAGTCGCGGTGACGATCGGCCAGGCGCAACAAACTTTTCGAGAAGCCATTCTGGACAAAGCATCTTCGCTGAAGGTGGGAAACGGGCTGGAGGAGGGTATCCAGATGGGACCGCTGATTACTTCGGAAAGCAGAGATCGAATCGAAGGGCTGATCGAGCAGGGCCATCGAGATGGGGCGCGTCTGCTGATGGATGGGCGTGTGGAGCGGGCAGGCAAATATGCACAGGGGAACTTCGTTAGGCCCACCGTTCTCGATGCTCTACCCGCGGCGAGTCCATTGTGCGAGACGGAGATCTTCGGTCCTGTTCTGAGCCTGGTGCATGCCAGCGATATGGACGAGGCGCTCGCTCTGCTGGAGCGTAGTCCGTATGGCAACCAGGCTTCGCTGTTTACGTCAAGCGGAGCACACGCGCGGCGGTTCCGCTATGAGGCCCCGGCGGGAAATATCGGGATCAATATCGGAGTTGCAGCTCCGATGGCGTACTTCCCTTTCAGCGGCTGGAAAGGAAGCTTCTTTGGAGATCTCCACGCACAGGCAAACGATGGAGTGGAGTTTTATACACAAAAGAAGGTGGTTGTGGAGCGCTGGGGAAGCGAGCACTCACGGAAGTTCTAGCGCGACTTCGCGCCTCATTTATCGGGGTCGGGAATCATCTGGTCCCTGATGAGTGAACTGAGGTCTGCGCAGGCGGCGATGAACTGGCGGAGCGTCCGCCGGGTGGCGCCGAAGGAATCGAACTCCTCACTGGGAAGAGGCTCTTCGCCCATGGCGCGGCGAAAATCCGGAAAGTACTTCCCGAGATCGCCAATGATCGCCGAGGCGACCGGCCGATCGATGCGAGGGACAACCTCGACATCACTGGCATTGAAACGCGCCTGCCACGCGTATGGAGGGGATATCACCACGTCGCCGCCGATGAACTCGCTCCAATGCATGTGGTTCCGAAACGCCGCGGAGAGTAGACGGATGCGATAGCCGCGCTGCTGGAAGAGTTGATAGGTGCGCTTGAATACCGCGACGCCTGCCCACTCGAGGTATCCCGGGTCAATCGATATTCCATTACGTTCCGCCACCACTTTGAGCCAGTCGTCAAGGCGGCCTACCATGATGGTGCACACCGGGCCCATGTGGTCGATCGATTTGCCTTCGCGTTCCCTGCGCGCAAAGCCTCTTTCTACGGCTTCGGCAACAGCCACACACTGGGGAAGCGTGAAAGAGACGGTCGCATTGATGCTGATTCCGCGATAAGTGGCCTCCTCAATCGCCTCGATTCCAGCATGAGTGGCGGGGATTTTGACAATCATGTTAGGCGCGAGAGCATTGAACTCCTCTGCCTGGCGCACCATGGCCTGGGGGTTGCGATAGAACCTGGGATCCGTCTGAATGGATAGCCGGCCGTTGCGGCCCTGCTGGGCCTCGAAAGTTGGCACTAGAAGCCTGGCAGCCCGGACCGACATTTCGCGCACGAGCATCCAACCGATCTCATCCTCTGTGGCCAAAGGTTTCTCCACAATGAGTGCGTTGATGCGGTCGCGCCACTGGCTCAGTTCCTTCTTAAGTACTCCCACAACAATGACGGGATTGCATGTTGCTCCTACCGCGCCGTCTTCGATGGAGGACTGCAATTCCTGAACCGAAGATGAATCGTTCCACAGGCAGGTTGGAGTAGTTCGCGTCATCTTGTGCAGAGGAGTTTCAAGCGCGGTGGGGCTGGGTGCAAGGGACATGTTCTTCTCCATCAGTGCCCGGGTACATGTTCCGCGATGAGGGCTGCGGAGTGATACGAAGGGAGAGGATACCGGGCGTAGGATTTTGTCTCTGGTCGCCATTAAACACCGGAGCTCGGGAACTTGTCAAAGCGCTTAGAATCAGCGCCGCCTATCCCCTGTTGCAGCGCACACGGCAAAGTAAGATTGATGCCGGCATTGAGCTGTTTCAAAAGAAGCCGGTTTTCGCGGCGCCTGCCGCGACCTCGACTGCTGGAAGCGAGTGAGCAGGGCGGCGATGCGCGGCCGTCAATCTTCGCTGGAGCCTTTGGATCCATTCGCGCGCGAAAGGCTCTGGGTCCGCAATCCAAAACCGCAGGACTCGCGAACGTACATCTGAGGCATGATCTTCAGGGTACTTCCCTTGGGCGCCTTTCCTTTGATCCTTTCGAGGAGGAACTCCGCTGCCACCTTACCCACTTCATACTTCGGCAATTCCACCGCAGTCACGGGCGAGCTGAAGAGCCGCAGCCAGGGATAATCGTCGAGCGCCACCAATCCGAAATTTTCCGGCGCCTTCATCCCGAGTTCTTGAGCCGCCTGGAGGAATCCCACCATCATGAGGAAATTTGCGACAAGGACTGCGTCAGGGCGATGCGGGAGAATCGAAACGCCGGCGTCATGCCCGGAATCGATCCTATAGTCACCTTCGTACACCAGCTCCGGATCATAAGTGAGACCATGAGCCTTGAGCGCCTTTTTGAACCCCTTCAGCCTTTCCCGGCCATTGCTCACGCTGAGCGGGCCGCCCACCAGGGCGATCTTCTTGTGGCCGACGCGGGCAAGATGCGAGACCGCCGTGAAACTGGCCTCGAGGTCATCGGTGACCACGGCGTGCTGGCTGATCTTGGGGTAGGTTCGCATCATTAAAACCGTGGGGATCTGCAGGTCGGCCAGATCGCGGAGAATGCGGGGGTTCATCTCGCCCGGGCACTTGGTGAGGAGAATGCCGTCGACGCGCTTGGAGATGAGTAGCTCGAGATACAGTTCCTCCTTCTCGGGCAGCCCATCGCTGTTACAGAGAAGTACCGTGTATCCCTCTTTCTGAGCGGTGTCTTCGGCTCCCCGCACCACCATGGGGAAAAAGGGGTTAGAAATATCTGGAACGATCACTCCGATGGTTTTGGTGTGTTCCTTGGCCAGGCTTTGTGCCAGCGAGTTGGGCCGGTAGCCCAGCTTCTGAATGGCGGCTTCGACTCTCTTCTTCAGCGGTGCGCGGACGTGCTCTTTGTGGTTGATAACGGCCGACACGGTGAAGACAGACACCCGCGCCTCTTTGGCAACGTCATAGATGTTCGGCGGCTTTGGACGTGGAGTCTTAGAGGCCCTTTCGGATTTGGCCATCTCTTTGATTCTCCTCACGGGAGGTACTGAAGGTGTACCCAACTGTCGAGTCTAGCACTGTGCCAGGGTTGGGACGGGGGTCACTGTTCCTCCCCAACAAGGTGTCGGCGGCGGTTGAGCCGAAGTCCACCTCTACACCAAGGAAACGCCGTTTGCTAACCCCTTTGAGGGTGGAGCGCGAGTGGCAAATATTCCACTTAGTGCCTATATAAATCAGCAACAATTTTCTTGACGAGATGCCACCGCTCGTGCGACATATTAACAATCTAAGCGGTTAGGAAGCGATTTGGAGGCTGCGATGACGAAGCAAAATACGAGTCACGGCTCGAGTGGCTGCCGGATATCCCCACCGGGTTCGTCTTCTCCAATCACCCGAATGATGGTTCACGGTTCCCTTATTTCCCTCTCCTCGGGCCTGCGTGCGCTCGCGTTCGCCAGCTTCGCGTGCATCGCGTTTGCCGTGTTGTTGTGGACGCCGCCACCAGCTTGCGCCCAGGCGGTCTACGGCAGCATCGCGGGTACAGTGCATGATGGTACGGACGCTCCCGTGGCTCATGCTCTTATCACAATCGAAGAGACTGACAGGAATACCGTCACTACGACGTACACCAATGACTCCGGGAACTACATCCAGTCACACCTGATCATCGGCCACTATCGCGTGAAAGTGGAAGCACCGGGATTTAAGACAGCCATCCAGAACGGAGTGGCCCTACAAGTGGATAGCGTGAGTACGGTGGACATCATCCTGTCGCCTGGCGCTGTGCAGGAAACGGTGACGGTGACTTCCGAGTCCCCGCTGCTCAAGACCGAGCGAACCGACGTGGCTACCACTCTTTCCGAAGAGCAGGTTCAGGAACTGCCCAGTTACGGGCGCAATTTCAGCGAATTGCTTCTGCAGGCGCCGGGGACTATCCAGTTCAATTGGAACGACACGTCCACCGAGAATCCCCAAGGCGGAATCGCGGTGAATGTGAACGGCCAGATGTTCGTGGGCGTGGGCGGGCAGATTGATGGGACCGATAATCGGGACATGATGTACGGCAACATGATCATCGTGCCCAACCTGGATTCGGTAGTCGAAGCCAAGGTCACAAGCTCCAACTACGATGCAGAGTTTGGATCTGCGAGCGCAGCGGTGGTGGCCACTTCAACCAAGTCAGGGACGAATCGAGTGCACGGAACGGCGTTTCTTTATCGCCGCAGCGACGTGACCCAAGCTCGTGATCCGTTTTCGGAGTCCACGCCAGATCCTGTGACCGGGCGCTACATTCCGCAGAGCCTGTGGGACCAGTTCGGCGGATCGGTCGGCGGACCTATCCACAAGAACAAGATGTTCTACTTCGGGGATTACCAGGGGACGCGTGCCAAAGACGGCGGTTCCGCGACCAGCATTGTTCCTACTGCGCAGGAGCGCCAGGGCGACTTCAGCGCTTGGCTGCAGGGGAGCAATCCCCAGGTCATCTACAATCCCTACGATGCGCAGGGGAATATTCTTCCGCCCAGCCAGCGCCAGCCGTTCCCTGGGAACATCATCGATTCCAAATACATTTCCGCGGCGGCGCAGAACCTGATCAAGTACGTTCCCGCGCCGAACATCACGGCCGCGCCGGGCTTGACGAATTTCTCGGGAACGGGGAATGACGTGTTCCATGGCGATGCGACCAATATTCGTGTGGACTACTTCAAGAGCGCGCGGCTCACATTTTTCGAGCGCTACACCTTCACGCAATTCCTGAAATCGGCGCCCGGGCTATTTGGCGCGCTGGCCGGCGGCCCCCAACTCAACGGGATTGGATACACGGGGTCGGGATCGACTCGCCCGCAAAGCAACGCATTGGGAGTGAATTATGCTCTCAAGCCTAATATTCTTGCCGACTTCAGGCTGGGCTGGTATCGGCAGAGGATTTTTGTCAGTCCGCTGGTTACAGGCGATTTCGCGAGTCAGGCGGGGGCTCCCGGCCTGAACATTCCAACCGACCCAAGCACTCTGAACATGCCTGACTTCAACATCAACGGACAAGGGGGATTTCAGTTCGGGTCATCGCTTTACAACAACTGCAATTGCCCGCTGATCGAGAAGATGCAGCAGTACCAGTTCATTAGCAATTGGACGATTGAGAAGGGCAACCACATATTCAAAGCAGGCGTGGATGTTCGCAGGCTACAGAACCTGCGAGTGCCGAGCGATCAGCACAGAGCCGGTCAATTGAACTTCATCCCCGACCTGACGGAAGGGCCGCAGTCGGGCGGCCTGGCGTTCGCCACGTTCCTGCTCGGGGAAGTGAGTTCGTTCAGTCGCTACGTGTCGAACTCGATGCATGCGGGAGAGCGCCAGACCAGGACGTTTACATACATCCAGGACACGTGGCGCGCCACACCGAAATTGACATTCAATTATGGGCTGCGATGGGAGATCTACAATCCTCAAACCGTGACCAGCGCGGGCAATGGCGGATGGTTCCAGGTGAACACGGGAGAGATCAAGGTGGGCGGGGTGAACGGCGTTGGCTTGAATGGCGACGTCAAGAACTCGTTTACCAATCTTGCTCCGCGGTTGGGCGTTGCGTATCAACTGAATGCCAAGACCGTGATCCGGACGGGGTACGGACGCACGTTTGATGTAGGTACGTTCGGCTCAATTTTCGGGCACAGCGTGACTCAAAATCTGCCGGTTCTGGGCACCCAAGTGAATATCCCCAGTAATGCCTGGCAGAGCGCGTTCAAACTCGAGGTGGGGCCCCCGGAGCTGAACCCGGCCACTATCCTGCAGGCGCAGGGTAAAGGTGCGGACGGCAACTACATTTATCCAAGCTCTGGAGTGCGGGCATGGGTTTATCCGGATAAGATGCGGCTTCCCACTCTCGATTCGTGGAACGTGGCGGTGCAGCGCCAACTTACTTCCACGCTTTCGGTGGAAAGCAGCTACGTGGGTAACAAGGCCACGCACAACCTGCTGGACGGAAGTCCGGCCTATGACGAGAACGCACCGTCAATTGTCGGTTTCGCCGATGGGTTATCGACCGATCAACGGCGGCCCTTCTATAATCGCTATACCAAAAATTATCCTGCCGGAGTCGGGTTCACAAACCCTCTGCCTTTCTTCGGCAACAATACGGATAATCACTATAACTCGATCCAGAACAAGGTCGAAAAGCGATTTGCGCACGGCTATCAAGTTCTAGCCAACTACACCTACTCGCACGCCAAAAGTCATGACTCGCCGTACTTCGATATCGATCGCAACCTATGGTATGGCCGGCCCGACTGGCAAAGAAACCATGTGCTGCTGGTCTCAAACATCACGCAACTTCCGTTTGGCAGGGGAAAGGCGTTCCTTACAAATAGCTCGAGGTTGCTGGACGCCTTTGTGGGCGGATGGGAAATCACCGACAGTACATCCTGGATGAGCGCTCAAGGTTTCAACACCTCGTACGGGGAGTGCGGCGAAGACAATGATGTTGGCAGTTGCCACCCCGACGTCGTGGGTCACACGTCCATTCGTAACCGTAACCGAAATAGCTGGTACGCCGTTGCTGCATCGCCGATGACGACGAATGGGCAAACGAGCGGGCCGTGGCGGCGTCCCTTGGTTGGCACATTCGGCAACGATGTGCGCAATTCCCTGCTTGGGCCGCGGTGGACGCAGACGAATGCAAGCGTCCTTAAGTCGGTGGCGATTGTGCCGGAGAAGATGAATGTTCAGTTCAGGACTGAAGTCTTCAATCTGTTCAACCACGTGAACCTTGGCAACCCTGGCGGGTGCGTGGATTGCGCCAACGCCGGAGTGATTCAGAACCTGCAAAACAATGCAGCTATGCGTCAGCTTGATTTTGGGCTCCGGGTCGAATTCTAATGACTCGTTCAGTAGTACGTTTACGAAATTGGCCCCACTCTTGAGTTCTCAAATACAAGAGAGGAGTAAACTGCTGTGGATTGGTTGGAGAGCTTCTCCCGCGTGTGCGAGGGAGGCTGCACAACTGAACCAGAACGGCGGACGATGCAAGAGTCTTTGAGCTTGGGTCAGCGGTCGACCCGGAAGGGCCGTCAGCACCAACGCGCGACCAGCGCTGTTATCTGCTGGGTTTTCGTCACGGCGGCTCTCCTTCCATATTGGAGCGAGGACGCCAGGGCGGACGAAACGGGAAAGGCCCCGCTCGCGGAAGCTGACCACCTGCTCAATGAGGGCAAGCCGCAGGAGGCGATTTCGCTCCTGTTACCCCTGCTTGAGAAACAACCTGTAACTCCCGGCGTCGAAGCCAAGCTCGGCAAGGCGTACTACGAAACACGAGACCTGGCTTCGGCGACTCTGCATCTGGGCGAAGCGGTAAAGCAAAATCCCGAGGATTGGGAAGCGACGCAACTGCTGGCCATCACAAGCTTCGGTACCGGCGACTTCCAGGCGGCTTCGGCACTGTTGCTCAAAGTCATTCCCCACTTGACCGAAGGGCAAGCGGATGCGGAACATCTGCTGGGCCTGTGCTATCTCCGGCTGCAAGACTTCGATCATGCACGCCGGGCATTTGCGAAAATGTTCGCGGCGGCACCGGACAACGCCATGGCCTATTTCATCCTGGCAAAGATGATGGTGGGACAGCACATGGAAGATGCGGCAGTTCCCCAGCTTGCGAAAGCGCTGGAAATGGAACCGCGTCTTGCCATGGCTCACTTTCTTCTGGGAGAAATTGATCTGACCAGGGGCGACAACCGCAAGGCTCTCTCTGAGCTTCAGAAGGAACTGGAGGTGAATCCTTCTGTATGGCTCGTCTATTGGCGCATGGGTGACGCGTACATGCGGCTGCAGCGTTATGGCGAGGCAGAGCAGGCGCTGAAGCAAGCCTTGTGGCTCAACGATTCGTTTACTGGCGGCTATCTGATGCTGGGTGAAATCGAGTTGGAAAAAAATGAGCCGGATGTAGCGCGCGGGTTTCTGGAGCGGGCGGTTAAACTCGATCCGCAGAATCCATACGGTCACTACTTTTTGGGAAGGGCCTATCAGAAGCTGGGCAAGCTGGATGAGGCAAACCGAGAGTTTGAGTTGCAGAAGGCGATGCGGAATTCAAAGTACGAGGACGGCTTGTTGCCGTCGGGCTCGACTAAGCAGTAACGCCACGGTTCGAGCCTGGCCGCTGTCGCCGAACCGTTGGGGCGGTTGGTTCGCGGACACTATCCGCTGCGTATTTCGAAAGAACTGGAAAGAATATTGAAGACGACCAAAGTATCGCGGCGCGACTCCTTGAAGTGTCTGTTGAGCGCAGCGGCATTCGCTGCGTTGCCTCCTTCTGCAGGTTCGGCAGAAGTGGCCCACACCGCACTTCCTCGGCATGATCAGAGAATTGCATGGTGGAGGGCGGCGCGATTCGGGATGTTCGTGCACTGGGGCCATTATAGCCTTCTCGCCCGCGATGCCTGGGCGATGGGCGACGAGGACATCCCGCTGAAGGAATACGAGCAACTCGCGAGCCGTTTTCAGCCGCCCAAGGACGCTGCCAGAAACTGGGCGCGCCTGGCGCGCGAGGCAGGGATGAAGTACATCGTAATGACGGCCAAGCATCACGAGGGCTTCTGTCTTTTTCGCTCACAACTCACCGATTATTGTGCGCCGAAGCAGGCGGTGGGGCGCGATCTGGTTCTTGAGTTCGTGGAGGCGGCCCGGGCGGAAGGTCTGCGCGTGGGGTTGTACTACTCTCTGATGGACTGGCACCATCCTGATTGGCGGAACTGCAAGACAGACGAAGAGGCACGCAAGCGCTTCGTGAACTACACCCACGGCCAAGTTCGTGAACTGCTCACTCAGTACGGCAACATCGACATTCTCTGGTACGACATGGCTGTCCTCTGGACGCCGCTCAATGGGAAGGGGATAAGCTCAACAAGTTCGCTCTCGAGCTTCAGCCGGAAATCATTGTGAATAATCGCAGCCTGGCGCCAGGCGACTTTCTGACGCCCGAGCAGAGCGTCAAGCCGTCAAAGACGGATTGGGAAGCCTGAATGACGACCAACGACTGCTGGGGCTATGTGAGCGGAGATCATAACTGGAAATCGCCTCACCATGTTATCCAAACGCTTGTTGATTGCTCTGCGAGCGGTGGGAACCTTCTACTGAATGTCGGTCCGCTGGCCGACGGCACCATACCGGAACCATGCGTCGCACTGCTTCGTCAGGTCGGCCGATGGGTACGAGATCATGGAGACTCAATCTACAACACGGAACGTTGTCTATTTCTTCACGGCGACGTCTGCGCATTTACTCGGCGAGCGAACACGCTCTATGTACACGTTTACTATTCGCCGGGAACTGAAGTTACAATCGGCGGTGTTATCACGCGGGTCCGTTCGGCAAAGCTGTTGGCATCCGGCCAAAGCGTCGCATTTGTTCAGCGCGGCCGGCAACTACTCCTTTCGGGTCTCCCGCAATCTGCCGCCGATCACCTGGTTACAGTCATTGCAGTGGAGTGTGAATCGGAACCCATCCAGCACGCTCTCTCTTCCATCGTAGACGAGACATAGCCAACACTGGTGAGATAGCGATTGGGTATTAGGACTTGCAGGACAATGTGAGCGAATAAATCGGATTTCAACAAGAACAAAACGTTTGCGCGTATTTCCAACTACTCCCGAGGATGAAAGCAAGCCAGTAGCATGATCAGAATTCATCGAAAGCGATGCGACTGTCAGGAACACCGAGAGCACCGAGCATTCTCAAGCACGCCTTGATCATCATGGGCGGGCCACAGAGATAATATTCCGCGATCTTGGGATTGGAGTGCTGCTGGAGATATTTATCCAGGACAATGTCGTGGATGAAGCCGGTATGTCCACTCCATTCATCCTGCGGGAGCGGCGATGAGAGGGCCAAGTGGAATGAGAAGTTGCGATACCGCGTTGTGAGAGCCTGAAAGTAGTCTTGGTAAAAGATCTCCTGGCTTGATCGAGCTCCATACCAAAAGCTGATCTTGCGAGCAGTTTGCTGGGTTTCGAGCAGGTGTGAGATGTGTGCACGAAGCGGCGCCATTCCTGCGCCACCTCCGATGTAGACCATCTCATGCTGCGTGGGCTTGATGTGAAAATCGCCGAAGGGGCCAATCGCCGAAACGATATCTCCAGGCTTGAGACTAAAGATATAACTGGAACCAACGCCTGGGTTACAGTCTTGACCCGGGGGTGGAGTGGCGATACGTACATTGAAGCGCAGAGCGCGCTCGGTCCCCTGGTTGCTGGCAATAGAATAGTTGTTCCGACGCCCAGTCTCTCTGTTATGGGCGACCAGATCGAAGACATGTTGAGTTCTCCAGACAGTGGCGAAGGGTTCGGGAATATCGAAATCGCTAAACGAAATCGAACCGTAAGCGGGAATCTCGAACTGAAGATAGTCACCGGGGGTGAAGGCGGGCAGGCTATTGGAGTCGAGGGGTTCCAAGATAAGCTCTTTGATGAATGTGGCCACGCTGCGGTTGGAGAGCACGCGCAGTCGAAATTCCTGTTGGGTTCGCGCCCCCGCGCCGCCGGGCCGGGCTACGTTGATGAAAATAGATCCGTTTCTTTCCATGATCGGATAGGTAGCGAGGCCCCGGCAGACGGGCCTGCGGGCGGGTGATCCGTCCTTCAGTTTGAACCGCCCATTGTGTTTCGCGCATTCGATGATTCCGCCCTTGACCAATCCGCTGGAGAGGTGGGTATTTCCGTGGGTGCAGATTCCGTCAGTTGCGAAGAGTCGTTTGTCCGCATCGCGATAGAGTGCGTACGTCTTGCGACTGTGATCGAACCGGATGACGTCTGAGCAGTCAAGGGTGGTCGCGGGGCAGGCTTCAATCCAGCCTTGCGCGTCGGGTTTGGCCGATGATCTGGTGCCAATCGAACACGACTCGGCGTCAGCTTTAGGAAGCTGACGTTTGACGTGGTAGGCGGGGTCTTTGAGCTGTATGCGAACAGCTGCCACGATTTCGCGCCAGGCTGCAAGGAGGTTAGGATAGGGGCTCGGACAATCGTTTTTAATTGCAGCATGTAGCTTCGGCAAAGCGTGATACGGCACCAAAGGATACATGTGGTGCTCGAGGTGGTAGTTCATATTCCAGTACAGGTAGCGATTGATTGGATTCATGTAGACCGTACGGCAGTTAAGACGGTGGTCGAGCACGTTTTCGGCCAAGCCGGCATGCTGCGTGAGACCGTAGACGGGCATGAGCCAGGAACCAAAGAGATTTGCGAGGCCGACAAGCATAAGTGGAAGAAGGCTTCGCTCGTAGATCGATAACCCCACACTTACGGCATAGATGGCTAGATAGATCCTGGCTTTTCGATAGACCGCCGGAAATTCGGTCTCGGGAATGAATGTCTTCTCTTCGGCAGATATGCGGCGAAAGGAATGCGCAACAATGGCCTTGAAATATCTAGGGTAGACGCGAAGATTGAAGAACTTCATCCAGAGTTCCTTCAAATCCGGAGGACGAGGTACAGCAATTTCCGGATCGCGGCCTACGATTATGGTGTCACTGTGATGGCGCGTGTGGCTCCATCGCCAAACTGTGGATTCGCGCATGACCATAAACGATGCGATCTCATATAGAGCATTGTTCAACCAATCGGTCTTGAAGGCCGTTCCATGTCCACTCTCGTGCCAGCGGGAGTCGGATGTCGAAGCGTAGAGGATGCTGTACGTCAAATAGGGAGCGACTGCCCAGCTGGTGCCCCATAAGGCATAAGTGGCATAGCCGGCGCTGAAGATCAGGCCGAACCAGAGCAGAGTGTCGCGGATTGCCGGGGCGTCACGCCGCTCGAGAAACTTGCGCATGATTTCGCGGGGGACAGGACACTGATACCAGTCAGCCTCCGCAAGCCCCTTCTCGACGGCGAGCGTGGAGTTCACGCCGACGAGACTATAGTCTACCTTGGATGATTGAGGGCGAACCGCTGCGTTGTTGTCCATACATGGATCCTTTTGAGGCCGAGTGCACGATTGAGTGGGACAAACCGAGCGCGGGACGCGCTGCTTCAGGGTCGCGAAAACAATGCTTCAGGTCTCGATGGGAACTGGACATGGTTACTCAATGCGGTTGGACGGGAATTTGAGATTCCCACACCGCGGAAATGCGAACATCAGCTTGCTTGGCTGCTGCACCGACGGTTCGATCATATCCTCAAATCCACTCGCTTCAGTCCCGGGGCGAGCAGGACGATGATGAGCATCGCGAGGAGGTAGGCACTGGTAGCAATGACAAACAGGCTAGCGTAACTGTGAGTCGACGGGAGTATGTACCCCGCGAAAGCGGCTAGCAGCATGCCGCCTACTGCACCTGTCATTCCTCCTATACCCATGACGGAGCCCACTGAACTACGCGGGAACATATCTGACGGCGTGGTGAGAATGTTAGCCGACCATCCGCAATGTGCGCTGGCCGCGAGACTGCACAATGCAATGGCAGCCCACTCGGAATGAACGTAGTTGACCAGGAAGATGGGTACCGCCGCACATGCGCAGAAGAACATTGCGGCAAGGCGGGCGTTCGCGGGCGAAAATCCCAACCTGCGGAAGGGCGCTGGAAGCCATCCTCCCGCGATGCTTCCTACCGCCGAAGCATTGTAGACTACGATCAGCGGAAGTCCCAGGTGCGACAGGTTGAGATGGAAGCGGGTGCTGAAGTATGAGGGAAGCCAGAAAAGATAGAACCACCAAATGGGGTCGGTAAGGAACTTACCGACGGCAAAGGCCCAAGTTTGCCGATGGCCCAGCAGACTGATCCAGGGCGTGGGGAGGCAAGGCTCGTAGAGGAAGTTCTGGTTGATGTATTGCCTCTCTGCGTTTTGGAGTTTTGGATGCTCAGCGGGGCTGCGATAGTTCAAGAACCACCAGACCATCCACATTGCACTAAGACCGCCTGTAACAAGAAAGGCCGAATGCCATCCGAAACGAACCGCTACCCATGGCACCACGAGTGGAGCAAGGATGGCGCCGACATTGGAGCCGGAATTGAAGATGCCTGTGGCGAGCGAGCGCTCACTCTCATGGAACCACTCGGCGACGGTCTTGATGGCTGCCGGAAAGTTGCCGGATTCGCCTAACCCGAGCGAGAAGCGCGCAATTCCAAACTCGGCTGCTGTATTCGCCAGTGAATGGCCCATAGCTGACAGGCTCCATGCTGCCATGATGACCATGTAGCCGACACGCGTGCCAACTTTGTCAACGAAACGGCCGGCGCCAAGCAGGCCGAGCGCATACGCGATCTGAAATGCGAACACGATGTAGCTGTAGTTAACTTCGGTCATGCCGATAGTTTGTTCAAGAGTGGGTTTGAGAATCGCGATGACCTGGCGATCCATATAGTTGATAGAGGTGGCGACGAAGAGCATGGCGCATATGCCCCAGCGCACATGGCCTCTGCGCATGGCGAAAGGCGCTTTTTGCCGGGTTTCCGGGCGTGACGCCCGGTTACCCGCGTTCATTGGCTTAGAAACGAGAGCCCGCATTGTCGGCGCCTGACCTCATATCGCTCGGAATCGCCTCTGCGCCATGAGCGCCGAGTGAGCCCCATTGCGGGGCGACCCTATACCCGGCCCGTTCATCAAAAGACGCACTTCAAACTAAGTTGGAGAATCCTTGGATCGCTCGCATCCGTGATCTGCCCGAAATTACTGTCACTCTGAGCATTATCAGGGCTACCCAAATTAGGGTGATTCAGGATGTTGAAGGCCTCAGCCCGAAAATCCAGGTGCACACTTTCGGCGGCTGGCCCTTTGCCGACAGAGAGGGATTTGGTGACCGAGAAATCAAGACCGGAAAAGACAGGCCCCCGAATCGTATTCCTGCCTACGTTTCCGAAGGTGCCAACGGCATTCTGGGCAAAGGCGGCTGGGTTAAAGTATGCGGCAACTTTCGCTGAGGTTGAGCGACCAGAGCTGTAGTTTGGATTCACTCCAGAAACGGAATCGGCGTGGTCATTCCCGATGCCGCTCAAGGAATTGTCGGCCCCCGAGTAGATAGTAACTGGGCTGCCGGCGCGCAAAGTCAGGATGCCGCTCGCTTTCCAACCGCCAACCACATAGTTACCGACTGGGCCTAGCGATGCAGGAACGGGCAACTGGTAGGTAGAGGAGAAGATGAACTGGCGGTTGACGTCGACATCCGAAAGGCTGCGGCTTTGCCTGGGATTGGTCGTGTAATAGTCCACTCCCGACAGTGAGCTTGCTGATACTTCATCGATGGTTTTAGCCAGGCGTAGTCCGCCCAGGAACGAAAGGTTCTTTCTTACGCGCCGTTCGGCGCTGAGGGTGATTGCGTTGAAGCTTGCGGTCGCGTTCGTTCTTGCAAGAGTGAGACTTGTGAAGTTCTGGTTGGGCCGGAATTGCTGCTCATTTGCCAAAGTTGTCTGCCCTGGTATGTACACAGGCGCATTCCCTTCCTCGCCTCCGAAGAGATGCTGGCTTTGGGACCCCTCGTAGGAAGCACGGGCTATGAAATCTATCCCGAGTTGCCGTTCCGCGGTGAGATTCCATTGCTGAATGATGGAAGGGCGAAAGGTGGAGTCGTAAGCAACCGCCAGGTAAGGCGTGGGCACCGCGAGCGTTGGGGGAAATGGCTGCGAGATGCCTGTGAATGGGTTGACGCGGCCGGCATATGGATCGGAAAGCTGACTGAATGGGAAATCCACGCGTACCGCCCACGGAGGCGAACTAATCTGCCGGTTATTTACCAGAGCGGCAGGTTCGTCATGGTATATGCCATAGCCACCGCGGAGGCTGGTTTTTCCGTCTCCGAAGACATCCAGAGCAAAACCAGCTCTCGGATCGAAATGGGTATAAACAGCTTTGATGCCGCCCGCCGGCACTCCCGGATCTCCAGCTGCGAACAATCCGGCTGGCAGGTTGGGATAACGTGTACTACGGGCTACGGCAGCTGTGGGATTCCAGAAGGTGCTTTGGTCCGCGATCGTATCATGCCACGGAGTCCATGAATTCCAACGGAGACCCCCGGAAAGCAAAAGCCGGCGGTTCACTTGCCAGGAATCATTTACAAAGAGCCCGGGAACATTGCGGCGCAAATTTTCATAGACGGGATAAATCTGATTGAACAGACTTGCCGCGCCGAGGAAGAAATCGGCTCCGTTATCCCCACTGCGCAAGCCGAAGAATTCGGGGTCGCCTTCAGATCGGAAGTCCTGGTCAAGCAGGCTCTGCTGATTGGTCCACTCTCCGCCAAACTCAATGAGGTGCCTACCTTTGACCCAGGACCAGCTGGAGTTGAAGTTATATTCGTTGCGAGGGATGCGATAAAGGCCATCCCAGAACGACTCGAAGTAACCCCCAATATTGAATACCAAAGCTGTGCCCCCGCCTCCCTTGATCAGGTTGGGGACATTTGCGCCCAGTTCGGCGAGTCCTGGAAGTTTTGGCCCGGTGTAGATGATGATGGCCCGGCTGAAGGTGAAATTGAAGTTTCCGGTTAGATTTGGCTTGGGAAGATAGAGGGCATTTAACGTGGCATTCTGGCTCTGATAGTAGACGTTTGGCTTTGCCGCCAGAATGTTCTTCGCGGCTGGTTGAGGCTCGTTCAAGCGATCAAACAGATACCGGCCAAATACCCGGAACTTGTCATTCACGGTTTGGTCGTCGCGAACCACCCATTGATTGTCATCCTGCAAAGTGTTGCTGGTGTAAAATGCCCGTCCTGTAGCAGCGTCCCCCAATGGAGTTATGGCGGCAATCTTGAGCGCAACGGGATCATAGGCGGAAGTGGGTATTTGGTTCCCCAGATATGGCGTTGACGGGTCATCGACGTGATGGATTTGTACTCCCGTCGTGAGATCGCTGCACAGCCCATTCACAAAGCCAGCCGGGCATAACGCTGACCAATCACCGTTTATCTCAGCCTGTGTAAAGGTGTGCGCATTATTCTGACTTGGCGTAGAGCGTAACTTTGTATGCTGCCACGAAGCAAAAACGAAGTTTTTGTCTCTTCGAATTGGCCCTCCTACCGTGAATCCGTACTGGTTACGCTTCAGACCATCATCAGTGGGTGCGAAATAGTTCTTCGCATTGAGGCCATTGTTCCGTACGAATTCGAAGGCGGTTCCATGGACTTTATTCGTACCACTGCGCGTAACGGCATTTACCACGCCGCCACCGCGGCCAGCAAACTTGGCGTTGGAGCTATTGGTCTGGAAGCTAAACTCCCCGATGGCGTCAGGATTTGGAAAGACGTTGGCAACCTGAGTGTACGGATCTTCGTTAAGGCCGCCATCCAGATAGAACGCGGTTGAGTTGCCTCTGCCGCCGCTGGCAGAGACCATGATGTTTCCGCTCTCTGGGCGCGTAGCGAATTGCCTGTAGACGGTACCCGAATTGCGCGAAACATCCGGCGTTAATGCCAGCAGCTGGAGGACATTGCGCCCGTTCAATGGAAGCTCGCGCGCCATTTCGGGCGTGATCTCTGTGCTCACCGTTGGGGAGCGTACATCGACTTGCGACGCCTGCTCGTCGACGACAACTGTGTTGGCCTGGCTTCCTACCTTAAGGGATACGTTGACGGTGGCCGATTGGTCCACAACCAGGACGATGCCCTTCTGGAGCGAGGATTGGAATCCAGGCTGTTCCACGCGCAACGTGTAATCGCCAGGCGCCAGGTTCGTGACAGAGTAAAAACCAGTCTGGTTGGTGACGGCCGCTGAGGCAGCATTGGTGGTCGTTTCGGTAACGGTGACCTTGGCCCCGACGACGACCGCACCAGTGGGATCCGACACCGCACCGGAGATATTTGAGGAGGTTCGCTGTGCGAGCAGTGCCGCGGGAGCAGAGAGTAGGAGTGTGACGGCAATGCACCAGCTATTCAGCCGCATATGCTTCTCCTGTGTGCCGCTTGAACCGGCGACGTCGAGTGAATGGAAAGGTTCTTCGGCCGCGCAGGCGGCGGTTACCTGAGGTAAGAACCGGATGCAGGAAATCCGCCTTTCGAGATAGGTGAAGGGTTGTGGGGAACCTGATCTCGATTCGGACTTTACGACTAGGCTGAATGCTAGGTCCGCGGTTGTATCAAGTCAAACAAGAAGAATTCAAGGGAACCCCTAAAAAGACTGTATGGCTATATTCCACCCGGGCGCATCGATCGGTACGTCCTGCGGAAGCTTGCCGATTCGGTCAGACACGGAACGGCCGGAGACCGCATCCTCTGCAGAGGCTGGCTTAACTCCTTCAATGCAAACGTAGCGCGGCGATCACCTTGGTGCTGGGGGCCCGAATGGGACCGCGGGGGCGGGAACGACCAGGCGGCAGCAAACGAAAGCCAAATCTACTTTTCGTACTGGGTGCTAAGACAATTCCGGAGATAGTCCTCGATAACGGTGGTGAGTTTACGAGGGTGGGCGTTGATTGGGGTCGCGAACGCGATCTCACGAAAGAGCTGCTCGCCCTGAATGCGAAAGGTTCGGATGAGAGGGGAGTTATGCAGAGCTTTCTCTGGAAGAATGGAAGCCCCGAAACCAGCTTCGACGAGTTTTTTGATCGCTTCCGTGTCGTCGGCTTCCATCGTAACCCGCAACGACAGTCCATGCTTTTGCATCATTTCGTCTATGAGGGTTCGCGTACTGCTTCCACGTGAATAAAGGATCATCGGAATATCGAGCAAATCACGCAGGCTTACGCTTTCACAGTGTGTTGGTGCGTCGCGAGCATTCATCAGCACCAGCATCTCTTCTTTGAACAGAGGCGTCAGACGTACCGCGGGCGCTTCGACGGGAAGGGAGACAATTCCCAAATCGATCTGGTTCCATTCCAGCTCGTAGATGATATCTTGGGTGGGCGCGACATGCACCAGAATGTCATTTCGCGGAAATTGCTTGCGCAGCTGGCTCAACGGGCCGTGCAACTGGTAAATAAGGGTAGTAGGTCCGGTCCCCAACACGAACGGCCGGGAATCGCACTCAGCTTCCGGAGGGAAATCTTCGCGGATGGTATGCAAGATATCCATAAGCGCTTTCAGATGCTGATGCATTCTCTTCGCCGCTGACGTCGGCACCAGCTTGTTGCCCACTCGAGTGAAAAGGTCGGCACCGAGCTCATCGCTAAGGTGCTTGATATGCAGGCTGACGGCCGCAGGCGAAAGATGAACCTGGCTGGCTGCTTTCGTCATGCTCATTGTGGCCATCACGACCCGGAAGGTTTCGAGTTGGCGGAATTCCATGGTGGTGCCATTTTACGATACGGCGATCGTGGGTAAGCATGGTTCCAGGAAGGGGCGTCAGACGCGAAGAAGCCATCTCAAACACTCGCTGGACGCGCAGAATGCGCAGTGCGAGCGCTTCCCTTTCCAAAATCCCTTGGCCGCGCTTCAGATTGGCCGTTTCGCAGTCGCTGCATACTCGCATCCCGTAGGCTCAGACCGATGCCATGGCGGCGGAACGACCAGTTTTGGTTCCTTTGTTGCTCATGCGGCTTACAGGAATGCAAATACGCAACTTTCAAGGACGACTTGATCGGCTTTAACAATATTTTGTTTGACACAGCTGCAATGAAGGTGGGTATAAGAGTGCATGATTCACTGCCAATACCTTCGCTTTCAAGCATGAATCCGGTCGACGTATTCCTGTGACCATGAAACGACTTCTGAAGGAACCGATGACAACTTTTCGTGCTAGCCGCAACTCCTGCGTTCTTGTCTTGCTCGTGCTCCTGTCATCTACATCATCACGTTTGGTCGCACAATTTACTTCCCAATATGTGCGACCGGCACTCGATCAGCCGCTGCTGCCACATGATGTGCTGATCTTCCAATTACGCCAATATCTTCTTAGCCGGATCGCTCAGCCTCCAGCTCCCAAATGAGAAGTGGGTTGGGCACAGGATTCTAAGCAGATTCGAGCACAGTTCCTGCAGAGAATCTTTCACGGGTGGCCGCAGGAATGGATCAGCGCCAACCCACACTTTGAAGAGGTGGGCGTGATAGAAACCGGAAAAGGATACCGGATACATAAACTCCGCTATGAAGTAGTGCCTGGATACTATGCGGGAGCCCTGCTCTACGAACCTGAAAATCTGATCGGGCGGGTTCCTGGAATTATGAATGTGCTGGGGCATGACCTTGTAGCCGGCAAGTCGACCGACTACATGCAGAAGATGTGCATCAACTTTGCCAAGCAACAGATCGTCGCTCTAAGTCTGGAATGGATCGGTACCGGCGAGCTTAACACATTCGGGAACACCCATTCGTTTGGCGCCCAGTTGAACCTGGTGGGATTGCAGGATGACGGACTGTTCTATCTGGCGATGCGTAAGGGCCTGGACTTTCTTGCGTCGCACCGAAATGTCGATCCGGAGCGACTGGGTCTCACGGGGCTCTCTGGTGGCGGCTGGCAAACCGTGTTCTTAAGCGGGCTCGATGAACGGGTTGCCGTTGCGGTGCCGGTTGCCGGCTATTCGTCTTTGCAACAACGAGTGGAGGAGCAAGAACGAGTCGTAGACCAGGACGAAAAGAGCAGCTTAGGGGACCTGGAGCAAATCTCTCCCGATATTTTCGAGAGCTATGACTACACGCATCTTACCGCCCTGCGCGCGCCGCGACCCACCCCACTGATTTACAACGCCAATGACGATTGCTGCTTCCGGGCCGCACTGGCAAAACCGCTTGTCTTCGATGCCATCCGGCCAGTGTTCAAGTTATATGGTAAAGAAGATGTTTTGAGTTGGTACGTCAACGTATATCCAGGCACACACAACTATCAGCGTGACAACCGGGAGCAGGCCTACAAATTTTTCGGAAAGTATTTGCACACGCCTCTGGGCGAGAAGGAAATCGTCTCGGACGACGAAATCCGAACCTACGACGACCTGAGCATAGGATTTCCACCCGCCAATCTGACCTTGCTGAGCCTGGCACAAAACATTGCGAGCGGGTTCCATCGCTCAGCGATACCGGCGGGAGCTTCCCGCGACGGTTGGTATACGCGGAAGCGGGGCGAACTCCGCACGGTGCTTCACTTCAAGCCGGCAGCCTTGGCGCGAGCATGGCAACTCGACACCTCTCACCAGGCCGGAATCAGTAGCATGGCTTACATGTTTCAAATGCAGGATGGACTGAGTGTGTCCGGAGTCTTACTCAAAGCTAGCGACACCAGCGACACTGCGCCTGCAAGCCTGATACTGGATGACCGAGGCCGGGGAATGACCTTTGCTGAAGTGGCCGGACGTGTGGACCGCGGAGAGCAGGTGCTCGCGGCGAACTTGCTATTTACCGATGAGAAATCCATCAACAAAGACGCACATGGGAGCAAATCGGCTGGAAGTCCAATGGCAAGTCTCGCCGTATACGACATGGTTTTTGACGCAATCGGGGACCGTGCACTTGGAATCGAAACGGCCGAAGTGATTGAACTTGCAAAATGGCTGCGTGCACGGTCGGGTCACAGCACGATTCGGGTCGAGACCCGGGGAATTCGCACCCAGACGGTTGCATTGATTGCAGCAGCTTTGGAGCATGAGTTGTTTTCAGAAATCATCACGCGGCAGGGAATGTCGAGCTTCAGTTATCTCCTCAATCAACCCGTGCGTTATGAAGATGCGGCGGATTTGTTCTGCCTGGATCTTTATGAGAAGTTTGATATTGATGAATTAGAAGCTATGGCACAAGGAGTTGACGTTTCTCCTCGTGAGTCCCTGGAGTCGAAGGTGATTACCCGGGAATAATGATCTCCGGGAGTTGGGTAATGGTCTCACGGCAGTTGGTTGGGGTGTTTTGTTGCGACGTGAGACCTGGGAGCGGAACTTCTATCCGACTTCATTCTTGACGCAATTTCCGGAATGGCCTGGCCTGTAGTCTGCTTCATCTCCAGCCCTAACAGCCCCGCGATCGTGGGCGCCACATCCAGATTGGAAATGGCATTCAGATGGATGCCTTTCGGTATATCGGCGCCCCAAGCAAGGAATATCGCTTGCATTTTGGGATCGGTGTTGAGGTAACCGTGGGTGCCTCCTTCCGTGGGGGGCGTGACGAAGGTTCTGCCTTCTTTACTGGTGAACGCATAGTCGGGCTTGGCAATCAGCACAAGGTCGGGTGCTTGATCGCTTGCATCCGGAAGCGGCAAGCCAATCTTTGAAAATGCATCCACACCGCACACTCGGTCCACGCCTTCAGCGCCGGTAAAGACACTGCGGAGTTGAGAAATCGGTTCGGGTCGATGGCCAGCGTAGACCATCGCGATGCCTCCCTTCGAAATGACGTAGGGAGGCTGTTTGGGTTGATCGTTCCCCGGGGGCAGCAGTCCCTTATCGCGCAACAGCACGTTGGGATGAAGGGTATGCAGGACGGCTCGAAATCCATGGTCCGACACAATGATGAGCGTCGCGCGCCGCGAGAGGCCGGCGTGCTGTATCGTATCCAGGATTTGCTTCACGCGATCATCCAGAAAGGCCATGGCGGTGAAACTTGGGCTGCTCATCGGGCCATACTCATGGCTAGTGTCGTCCAGATTCAAGAGATGAAGCAGCAAGAGGTTAGGCTGGTGTTTCTCCAGAATGTCTGCCGCAGCATCCGTCCAGATTCGATCCCGCCAAGCCTGATTGCTGTCGTCAAACGTCCGCAGCTGCTCTTGCGTAACCGTTCCATCGGCAATCAACTCTCGCTCGATCGGTCCATTCGGAATGGGCATTTCGGGAAACTCCCAGGTGATGGTTTTTGCCCGGTAAATGGCTACCCAGTCAACTTGCGCGGTGGTGAGCCCAGCCTGGTAGGCAACGTCATAGATGGTGGGAACATGAACCATTCGATCCTTATCGTGCCACGGCTCAATCGAGGGTTGACCGCCGCCATCTGGATACGTGAGCAGACCGTTGAACAAAACCTGGTGTCGCGAGGCGTCAACGCCCGTTACGAGAGAGGTGTGGTTGGGCCAGGTGTAAGTCGGATTAACGGGCTGCATCGAAGAAGCAACGACGCCTTCCTTTGATAGCTTACGCAGCGTGGGAATCGGCAGTCTCGGGTCGTCGAGCGCATAGGCAGGAAACCCGTCCAGGCTGATTACCACCACGATTCGGCGTTTCTGTGGGTCGGACTGCGGAAATGCCGGAACTGCGCACACGATTAGAATCAAGGCCCACAGCCGCTGCACGGGTTTCGCTCGCATCTTCAATCGATTCTCTTCAAGATGCTATGTCAGCAGTTGGATCAAGGCAATCAAGAAGAGTTAAAGAGAACCGCTAACAAAACTACGTATCAAAATCCCACTTCCGCGATAACCCGCCGTGGGACGCTCGCAAATCGCCGTGAAACTGCGGCTATAAGGCAGAATCGGTCTGGCGGCCGCTCACGCGCATGCACGGCGAATGGCGGGCCGCCCGCCCGAGTTCGACCCCCTAATCGTCCAAGCCGCTAAGCCGGCGCGCGGCATGCGTGACGCAGCCAACCGAAATGATGTTGCCGGTCGAATCGTAGTCGGTAATGGTACCACTGCCATTGAAATGGGAGCCATCTCCGCTGAGTTCTTCCTTATTAAGAGCCTCAGCGATCGACTTGAACGTCCCGTCCGGGTTGTAGCGGAAGAACCAGTAGGTGGTGACAAACATGTTTCCATTGGCGTGGTCCCACTTACCCAGGCTGCTGCCGCGCAGGTAGGTATTGGCGGTTTCGCCGAAAGACCCGTCGTGACTGAACAGCTGCAGTGCCCTGACATTGCGGATCAACGCGCCGGACTGGCAGTTCACCACCGTCACGCTGAGATCCCAGGTGCCTTCCAAACTGTGTTTGCCCTGCGCCAGCAGCACGCTCTGGGAACCAGCTACAGCCATCGCGATCATTGCGCACACAAGGAACATTTTCTTCGTCATGTTGATCTCCATTTCGGGGTTTGAAGTTGGGACAAGGCAGCGATTCGAACGCCTCTGCCATCGCTTTCACCCCTGTAGGCGCAGGACGGAGAGTAAAACTGGCATGATCTGGAAATATTTTTTGCGGTGTTAGTTGGGGCTGATCGGATCTGGGCTGATCTGGGCCTGGAGCCACGATCGAGCGAACTTCCAATCACGCATCACCGTTTCGGGCGATACCGCGAGGACCTCGGCAGTCTCCTCGACGCTGAGTCCGCCAAAGAAACGCATCTCCACCACCCGAGCCTTGCGCTCGTCGGCCTTGGCCAATGTATTCAGCGCGTCATCAAGCACGATGAGTTCCCGGGCGCGGCCCATGCCGATATCGGGCAGTTCGTCGAGATTGACACGCTCGGCGTCGCCTCCCCGCTTGGCGGCCAGGCGCCGACGCGCCCGGTCGAGCAGGATGTTGCGCATGATCTGGGCGGAAATCGCATAGAAGTGCGCGCGGTGCTGCCAGTCCACATTCTGGATGTCGACCAGTTCCAGGTAGGCTTCATGCACCAGGGCGGTCGCTTGCAGTGTGTGCCCCTCCCTCTCGTCGCGCATGTAGCGTCCGGCAATGCGCCGCAAGGTCCGGTAGACGTGGGGCGTGAGTTTCTCAAGGGCAGCGCGGTCGCCTCCGGCCCAGGCGCGGAGAAGCAGCGTGGTTTCCGATGTGGGTTCGCCCATACGGTTCAATTCGGGCCGATTATAACCCCGGAGCCCTTTTTTAGAATTGCGTTATGCGATTGCGGCTGCCTTGCTTGCGGCCTATTATGGGAAGCATTTCTCGCGTGCCTGCATGAGTTCCGAGCGCCTGCGCAAAATCGAAGAACTGTACCACTCTGCTCGTGAAGAGGGAACGGCGGTTCTGCTGGATGCGGATCCCGAACTTCGACGGGAAGTTGAGAAGCTGCTGGCCCAGGATTCGGATGGCGGCGCCAAGCTCCTGGATCAATCCGCCGAGAATCTGCTGATGGGGATGGCGGGATCGCGGGTGGAAGCCGGATCGCAGCTTGGCCCTTACAGAATCAAGGCATTGCTGGGGGAAGGCGGCATGGGACAGGTATTTCGTGCCACCGACACTCGCCTTGGCCGGTCGGTCGCAATCAAGGTTCTTAAGGATTGGACTGGCCGCTTCGAAAAGGAGTCGCGCGCTATCGCGGCCCTGAACCACCCTAATATCTGCACCCTTCATGATGTGGGTCCGAATTACCTGGTGATGGAACTGATCGAGGGCGAAACTCTGGCGGAGCGGCTGAAGCGCGGCAGATTGAGTGTTGCGCAGGCCCTTCAATGGGGAACCCAGATCGCGCATGCACTGGCGGCGGCACATGGGCAGGGCATCATCCACCGCGACCTGAAGCCGGCGAATGTGATGCTGACCAAGACCGGCGTGAAGGTACTGGACTTTGGCCTGGCGAGATCGACCGCGGACCCGTCGCAGAGCATGGAGGGCGTCGTGATGGGCACTCCGGCGTACATGGCCCCCGAACAATTTGCGGGCGCCGGAGCTGACAGCCGCACAGATATTTACGCGCTGGGGTTGATGTTGCGAGAAATGTTGACCGGCAGGAATCCCGACGTGTGGGAGGGGGTACCGCCGCAACTTGAGCGAACCGTAAAAAGGTGCATTGAAACCGATCCCGACGAGCGCTGGCAGTCGGCACGCGATCTGAATTGGGAGTTGGATTCGATTGCTGCGGCCAGCGACGGTCCTGGTCCGCCACGTTCCCGGCGCGCATTGCTCCTCGGCTCGATGGCCCTTTTTTTCGTATTGGCCGCCGCTCTTGTTTACGTCTATTTTGGCAAGCAATCCAGCCGGCTACCACTCGTACTGGCGTCGATCTCGCTCCCTGAAAAATCGCGGCCCGTGTTTGTCGCGGTTTCGCCGGATGGCCGCTCTATCGCCCTTATCCTCGTCAAGGATGGCAGGCAGCAGATTTGGCTCCGGTCTCTTGACTCGATGGAGCTGACTCCTCTACCGGGAACCGACGGTGCCATCAATCCCTTCTGGTCGCCTGATAGCCGCTTTATCGCGTTCTTCGCCGATGCCAAGCTGAGAAAAATTGCGCGTTCGGGTGGCCCGGTACAAACGCTCTGCGACGCGCTTGCTGTCGTGGGCGGGACCTGGAATCGCAACGGGGACATCCTTCTTGGCGCGCTTTGGAAGGTGCAACGAGTCTCCGCGGCCGGAGGCACCCCATCCGATATTCCCGGGTACCCAGACGTCACCGAACACTATCCAGTCTTTCTGCCCGATGGACGCCACTACATCGCCACCCGCAACAACCTAAAGGATCCTGCGCAACGGGGCCTGTTTCTCGGCTCCATCGATGGACCGGAGGCTCGTCAGATTCTGCCAGACGTTTCCCGCGCTGAAATCATCGATTCTGCTGTCGCCGGTCGCGCGGGAGCGGTGTTGTTTACCCGTTCCGGAAACCTGATGGCGCTTCCCTTCGATATGAAGCACCTGCAGGCCATGGGCGATCCCGTGCTGGTAGCGCAGGGAATTGCCTCAATCAACGGCTATCCTTTGTTCGCCGCGTCGGCAGACGGAACGCTGGCCTTTGTCTCCGGACAGCAAAGTAACTGGCAGTTCGTCTGGCGGGACCGTGATGGCCGCGCTCTTGGCTCGTACCCTAATGCGGGTGGGGTGGCCATGATCTCTCCAGACGGCAAGAAGCTCGCGTTCGACTACGCCAGCGAGACCTATGTGATGGAATTGGCGCACGGAGTCTCTACGCGCCTGACGTTCGGGCCGGAGAACACCAACCCGGCCTGGTCGCCGGATGGTCGCACCATTGCGTATGACAAGGTGGGCGTGGGCTTGTTCCGTAAATCCGCAAGTGGAGAGGGCAAGGAAGAGTTGCTCGTTCCTGCAAAGAACCTGGCAGTCCCGAAGAGCTGGTCGCCCGACGGAAAGACCCTTGTCTATGCGCAGATCAATCCCGGCACCGGTGCGGATCTTATGGCAGTTCCGGTCAATGGCGATCGCAAGCCATTCCCTGTTGTCCAGACGCCGGCGACTGAAGACCAGGGGCAGTTTTCTCCCGACGGGCATTGGCTAGCGTATACGTCCAACGAATCGGGCCAGGCGGAAATTTATGCCATCCCATTCCCGCCTTCTCCCGGCACAAAGTGGCTGGTATCTCGAGGTGGGGGCGCGCAGCCAAGATGGAGACGCGATGGGAAGGAACTTTTCTATATTTCCGCTGATTCCCAGATGATGGCGGTTGAGGTTGCTACGCGTCCCACCTTTCAGTCGGGCACCCCGCACCCGCTCTTTCAGTCCGACATTGTGGACACTGGCATCCGTACTGGCCCCTTGAGCTGGGACGTGGCGCCCGATGGCAAGCGGTTCCTGATCGTCACCCCGAATTCGTCTGAGGCGTCGCCAGTGAACATAGTTCTCAACTGGCGGTTCGAGCCAGAAAAGTGATGCGGGACAGCGCGGTGCTCGGAATGACGTCACGTCAAGGGCGGTCATCTCGGTCGTCGAGGGTGGTCAGCAAGTCAAACGATGCATGATCGCCTCGATGTGAGTTCGCGCTCCATCAAGATGCGGGAAATGGGTGTTCTCTGGATGGAACACGATGGAAAGATCGGTGCCAGCGAGCAGGATCGCATCGAGGCTTTCACGCTCAATGAGCACTCTCGCCAACGTCTGCAATTCCTCAAACTCGGAGGCGGAAGCTCTTTCGTTGCGTACGATCTCGCCATAGATGTCACTGACGCGATCGACTTCTTCTAATCGCAGAGGGATAGCGTTTGTCACGCCGTGCAAGCGGCCGAAGAGTCCGGTATCCATGGTGACCCGGGCGCCAAAAACAGCAACTCGAGCCAACTTGCGGCGGGTGATTTCGTCAATGATGGCGTCGAGCAGGCTAATGAGTGGAATGGGCGTTTCCTTTTCCAATTCCGGAGCGCAAACCTGAGGCGCGAATGCGGGAACGACGGCCATCTGTGCTCCAGCACCGGAGAGTTGACGAAGAAGTTCAGACAGATAGGCGGCCAGTTGTTGTGAATCGCGGGCGTTGGCAAGGATCATTACCTTCTGCACATCGGCGTGTACCATGACGATGCGGGGCGAGAGTCCACGTGCAAGATGAGCGTTGACCAGGGATCGATAATAGAAGATTCCGCCGCCGACTCCGAGCCCAGCAACAAGCCCGAGAGTCACTGGTTCTACCTTGTGTGACATTCTCCCGATAGTAAATTAGGCAGGCTGCAGGTCATACCGGGAAATGCGCGCCGGGAGGCCTACAGAGGGAACAACATGTCGTGGATCCGGGGCTGGGAAGGCCTTTGATTTAGCCAATGCAACTGCATCTGCCTTATACTTGCGTCCCAATACTCCCAACAATCGACGTACGGTTTGAGGAGGTGAGCACGCGTGTATCTACTCGGCAGCGATGTACCCGAATTACCGTGTAGCAGCGCATCGGCTTCGGGCCGGCCATTCCGCACATGGGATTGCGCATTCCGTCACACACTCTGCTGCGGTCTTGTTCTTTCAGTTGGCCCATGTCGGGACCGATGCCCACGCCCATCATGACAGGGTAGTCAAAATTTGATCTCTGTTTTACTATGCAGGCGTGCCTACCTTGCGCAGAATTGCATTGCCCGCCCTACTCGCTGCAGCGGTTGCGATTAGTTCTTCAGCCCAGTCTGCTACACCTGCGACAGTTCACCCCGCGCCCTCGCGATCGGGATTGACGCTGATTAATGGTTATTCGCAGCACTGGTGGAAAGAAGCGGTGATTTACCAGATTTATCCGCGGTCATTTCAGGATTCCAACGGCGATGGGATTGGTGACCTGAACGGCATCACAAGCCGGCTGGATTATCTGAAGAATCTGGGCGTGAATGTCATCTGGCTGAGCCCGCATTTTGATTCTCCCAACGCGGATAATGGTTATGACATCCGCGACTACCGCAAGGTGATGAAAGAGTTCGGCACCATGGCCGACTTCGACCGGATGCTGGCGGGGATCAAGAAGCGTCACATGCGGCTGATCATCGACCTTGTAGTCAACCACACCAGCGACGAGCACATGTGGTTCCAGGAATCACGTAAGTCGCGCATCAGCCCGTATCGCGATTACTATATCTGGCGTGACGGGAACCCGAATCCGAACGCGCCGCACGGCTTCGATCCGCCGAACAATTACCCCTCTTATTTTAGTGGCTTGGCATGGCAGTGGGACGAATTGACGAAGCAGTTTTATCTCCACCTGTTTGCGGTGAAGCAACCGGACCTGAACTGGGAGAACCCGAAAGTCCGCCAGGAGGTCTACAGCTTGATGCGCTTCTGGCTCGACAAAGGTGTTGATGGCTTCCGCATGGACGTGATTCCGCTCATCAGCAAGATACCCGGCCTTCCCGATCTAACTCCTGAGCAACTGAAGGACCCGTCGAAGGTGTGGGCGAATGGCCCAAGGCGCGACGAGTTCCTGCAGGAGATGAATCGCGAGGTGCTTTCTAAGTACGACGACATGAGCGTGGGTGAAGCAATCGGGATTGGCTTGTCAGAAACGCACGACATTGTGGGCGAGGACCGCCACGAGTTGAGTGAGATCTTCAACTTCGACGCCGCCCGGATCGGCGGAATGGGCGGTTATGAGTACCGGTCCCTCGAGTTGCCGGCACTTAAGGCAATCTATGACCGTCACGCGAAGGTGCTGGGCAAGCAGGACTGGGATACATCGTTCCTGGGCAACCACGATATGTCACGAGTGGTCTCGCGATGGGGAGATACCTCCACGCCGGACTTCAGAGAACTTTCAGCGAAACTTTTGCAGACCATGGTACTCACTTTGAAAGGAACCGCTTACTTGTACCAGGGGGATGAGTTGGGCATGACCAACTATCCGTGGACGAAGATCAGCGAATTTAACGATATCGAAGTGCAGAACCGTTTCAAGAGCGACGTGGCTGCAGGCAAGCTGACCGAACAGCAGTTGATTTCCGGCGCCGCGGCCTATGGCCGCGACAATGCGCGTACGCCCATGCAGTGGGACACGACCAAGAATGCTGGCTTTAGTATTGGCGACCATACCTGGGAGCCCGTGAATCCAAACTACAGGCAAATCAATGCCGCCAGCCAGATTGCAGACCCAAACTCCGTCTACCACTTCACTCGCCAGATGATCGCTCTGCGCCACAGCAATCCGGCGTTCGTCTACGGTGACTATCAGGATTTGGACCCCTTGCAGGAACACGTGTTTGTGTATACACGGACGCTTGGCGATTCCAAGTTTCTGGTGGTGCTCAACTTTTCGAAGCAACAGGTTGAGTACACTCTCCCGCAGACACTGAAGGCAGGGAAACTAAGGCTCGGAAACTACGGCACAGGCGGCGATAACGCGGGTGCCTCTACCCTTCATCTGCGCCCCTGGGAGGCGCGGGTCTATCAACAGTAGCGGAAAGCCGATGTCGAGCCGCTGAGCGGAATCGCTTGACCTAAGAAGACATCTCGGGCGCGCCGGATCTGATCGGGTTACTACCAACGCTTCGATCGCCTGCTTCTCATAGAACATCTACGGTTCACGAAGCAAGGCAGAGACGCGGGCAGAGAGGTCCTTGCCGGCGTCTTCGTCGAACACGCCATCGTGGCGCCACCGGACGATCCCGTGCTTGTCGAGTAAGATCAAATACGCTGCATTCGGGGCCTTGAAGCCCACGCGCTGCTTCCAGGACCCAGCATCGCTGTAGACGGTGATCACGTTCTCCCGATCGCGGGGCGGCGTTCCCTTGCGCATTCCACTATCAATGAACCACTTTCCCAGGCGAGCCATGCCGCTGATCATGGGGATCTCATAGAAGGTAACCTGGGGGGTTTCCGCAAACTCCTTGCGGAAGCGGCCGATCCACGCCTCTACGGGGAACCTTGAATCGTAAGTAAAGCCCAGCGCAAGCAAGGCTACGCGGCCCGAAGCCGCATCGGGAAGTTGAGCCGCCCGCCCGGTAAGGAATTCGCCCTTGAGGGGTGGCAGGGTGTCGCCGATGGAAAGTGGGGAGATCATCGTGAAAGCCATGAGAATTATTGGTAGTACGGTCATGAAGGTGTCCTCCCAGCGTTACGCCGGGCAAATCTCATCAGGTCATTTGGAACTGACATGTATAGGCGCTGGTACTTCCGGCCGCCTCGGCCTCGGGCAACAATCGGCAGGACAAACGTCTGGCCGCGGGCCAAGCACACCCAGCGCTGCCTTCCGGGGGTTCTCATCCATTCGCTCCCAAATCAGCTCGCGGATCATTCGTATGAATGTTGGATGCGTGCCCACCGTTTTGGCCCTGACCATCTGCAAGCCTAATTGCGCGCATAGCTCACCGGCTTCCGTATCCAAGTCAAAAAGTATCTCCATGTGGTCTGAAACAAAGCCGACCGGCGAGATGACAACATCTGCAGCCCCGCCTTGCTCCTTGATTCCGCGCAGGGATTCGAGGATGTCCGGCTCCAGCCAGGGCTGGGATGGCGGACCACTCCGGCTCTGATACACCAGCCGCCATTCTCTGCGGCCCAACCCCTCTGTCACGAGCCTGCATGTTTCCTTCAGTTGCGCTTCGTAGTCGCATGCTTGTGCCATCGCCATGGGAATGCTGTGCGCCGTGTAGATCAAATGAGCCGCGTCCCGCCTGTCCTGCGGGATGGTTTCCAAAGCATCTTTCACACGATCTGTGATTGCCTCGATAAAGCCTGGGTGATTGTGGAACACGCGAATCTTGTCGACCACGGGCGCACTCTCGCCTACAGTTTCTTGAGCGCGGGCGATGTCTTCGCGGTATTGCCGGCAACTTGAGTAAGAGCTATAGGCGGAAGTAACAAAAGCCAGCGCCCGACGAATTCCGTCGGCTTGCATCTTTCGCAGCGTGTCGGTAAGCATCGGATGCCAGTTGCGGTTTCCCCAATAAACGGGCAGAGGAGGACCGTGCTGCGCCAGTTCCTCTTCAATGGCTGCGATGAGCTGACGGTTCTGCTCGTTGATCGGGCTCTTGCCGCCGAAGTGGTAGTAGTGTTCCGCGACTTCGAGCATGCGCTCTCGCGGCACGCTCTTGCCTCTCAGAACGTTTTCCAAGAATGGCATAACGTCATCGGGCGACTCCGGGCCACCAAACGACGTAACCAGAATGGCATCGTACTTCATTCGGCCTCCAACTTCCGTTCGCCGCATCGCAAGGTAGACTTCTGAAATCATACAGATCGTGAAGGAGGGGCAATTGTTCGAACCTGCGGCTGGATGGTTCGTGTCCAGCCACAGTCGAGTTACGGGGGCGTCTTAGTGAGGAAGAAGAACAGTGTCAATTACGTGGATGACACCATTGGTGCATTGGATGTCGGTTTGGACCACGTTGGCGTTGTCTGCCATCACTTTGCCGCCGTCAACCATGATCTTCACGTCCTGGCCATTGACAGTCTTGGCCTCGTGCAGCTTCACGACCTGGCTCGCCATAACCTTCCCGGAGACGACGTGATAGGTAAGGATCGAAGTCAGTTTCTGCTTATTTTCCGGCTTGAGCAGGTCTTCCACCGTCCCGGCGGGCAGCTTGGCGAAGGCCTCATCTGTCGGTGCAAAAACTGTGAACGGACCAGGCCCCTTGAGCGTGTCCACCAGTCCAGCGGCCTGCAGCGCTGCCGCCAGCGTCTTAAAGTTGCCAGCGGCCACGGCCGTGTCCACGATATCTTTCTTCGATTGTCCGAAAGCAGCGCCACTGATGCTCAACGTCAAAAGCAGGGTCATACAGGTTTTCGTGTAGATTCGTTTCACAGAAATTCTCCTTTAGTTGTTGGTGATGTGAAAGGCAAGAAAAGATGAGGCGCCAAATTCTTGCCTGCGGCGCCCCACCCGAGGAAAGTTAGTCTTCGTCGTCGCGACCGCCGAGGTCGACGGCTACTTTGGTTACGCCGATGTTGAATCCGCCTTGAAATGCGGAGACATGGAAGACGCTGTTGAGAGCCTCGGCAGCAGCGCTGTCGAGCGTGACGGCCACGCCCCTGAGCAGGATCCGGTTGTCGTGCAGCTTTAGGGGGAGAGTGATCCCGCTGGGAAGGGCGAGATCGAAGAGAGGCAAGCGCCCCAGGAGCTTTCCGTCAACAGAGACCAGGCCTGTGATCATCGGGGAACTGGTTGTGTCGATGATGAAGCTCTGCAGAGTGACCGCTGTCTTCCGGGCAATAAGGGTAAGTCCACCCGAGTGGAGGATCTGGCTGACGGCCGTTTCGCGATCAATGGCGCCACCAATTACAGGGAAGTTGACGGTGCCGTTGTGCAATCGAGCCGGGGCAACGGTACCGGGCGTTACGTCGAGACTTTCGAGTGCGGAGACGAAACCGGCGGCAAGCGCGACAGTGGTGCGGCCGCCCTCAATCGTCTCAGTCTTCTGTGCGAATGCATGGCTTGCGGACATCAGGATGGCGAAAGCCATGACAGGAGCCGCAACGGATACACGTGACATCTTTCGCATGAGGGAACATTCCTCCTTCAATTCGGATTGCAACATCAGGCTGGATCACGGTTTCTTCTGGAGAGCGGGGTGATTTCTCTCCCACAACTTGACAGTAGATTAAAAGTATTTAATCGTGAGTTAATGGGCAGCGCGGACTGCAGTTCGCTTAACGGACAGTTAAGAATGTGAGGGGATTTTGAAGCAGACGAAAACAGCCCGTAAACACGAGAGAACGGACGTCATCGAGGAGTCGATCCGCCCTTTTGGGATTGCGGAAAAGTTGCGATCACTCCGGCTGCGCAAAAGCATGGGCCTGGCACAATTGGCTGCACATACAGGACTGTCGGCAGCCATGCTTTCAAAACTGGAGAACGCGCGGCTTGTGCCTACTCTTCCGACCCTGGTTCGAATTGCCACCGTATTCGATGTCGGACTGGATTACTTCTTCACCGATCCGCGCAAGCGGCACGTGGTGGCCATCTCGAGAAAAGATGAACGGATAAAGCTCCCGGCAGACGCAAAGCCTCGCCAGGCCGCATACGAATTCGAGAGCCTGAACTTCCGAGCGAGCGAACGCAAACTCAACGCGTTCCTCGCATACTTCCACAATGTGCAGGCCGAAAAGAACACTCCTCACTATCATCCCGGCGTGGAGTTTCTCTATATCACGGATGGGGAACTTGAGATATCGATTGGAACGGAGACATACCAGCTCTCAAAGGGAGATGCCATCTACTTCGATTCCGTCCAAAAGCATGCGTATCGGAGCCGCAGCGCGGAAAGCTGTACCGCAATCGTGATCACTTCCGGGGCATGATGTGATCTGCCGGCGCGTCTCGCCAAAAGCGGACAGATATGCAGGAGAACAGAGCTGTTCACCCGACATTGCATCTCGCGGCCGATTTATCCATGCCAGCGAGTGTGCGTTCTTCTCGTGATCAAACCTGACATCCTCCGCAACGCACGGTTCATGATGGCGCGGCTGCAGACCGCGCCAACATAGGGGATGGTTCTCAGCGTCAGTTCACTATGACACCGAGGGTGGTTGATGAACTCTGCGAACCGGATACGCCGTTGATGATGATCGTGTACTGTCCGGACGCTGCGGAACTGCCTGCAGTGAGGGTAAGGGTGCTGCTCGTGCTTGTCGGGTTCGGCGAGAACGATGCGGTCACACCGCTGGGCAGACCGGAGACGGAAAGCTGCACGTTGCCGTTGAAGCCATACTCATCGGTGATGTAGACGTAACTCACTCCGGTTCCACCGGCGCTGAGGTAGACCGGCGAATAGTCGTACAGTGTGAACGTCGGGACAAATACGCCCAGGCTGAAAGTGGTCGAGACGGTCTGCGTACCGGATGTTCCCGTGACCTTGATGGTGTACTGTCCGACCGCAGCGGTGCTGGATGCTGTGAGCGTAAGAGTACTGGTGGAATTGGTGGGATTGGGTGAAAAGGACGCGGTCACGCCACTCGGCAGTCCCGAAACAGAAAACTGAACGTTCCCGGTAAAGCCATATTGCGGATACACCCAGAGGGTTGTCGTGCTCGTGCCACCCTGGCCAATGGAGCCGCCGCTATAGGCGGCGAGCGTGAACGTGGGGACATAGACGCCGAGTGCGATGGTTGTGGATGCGCTCTGCGAGCCCGAAGTTCCCGTCACGGTGAGCGTGTATTGACCTAGAGGAGCCGTACCGGAAGCCGTCAGCGTCAGCGTAGTGCCGATGGTTGCGGGGTTCGACGAGAAGGATGCCGTGACTCCGCTGGGCAGTCCGGAAATCGCAAACTGAACACTTCCGGCAAATCCATATTGCGGAGAGATGGAGATAGTTGTGCTGATTGCGGTCCCCTGGCCAATCGACATGGAATTGGGACCGTAGATGCTGAAGATGGGTACATAGACGCCCACCGTGCTGATGATGGACGCTTTCTGCGAACCCGAGGTGCCGGTCACAGTGAACTTGTAATCGCCGAGTGTGGCAGTGCTCGACGCGGTCAAGGTTAGCGTGGTGCTGCTGGACGTCGGGTTGGGAGAGAAGGAGGCCGTGACGCCGGCCGGCAGTCCTGTTGCAGAAAATTGAACGTTGCCCGCAAACCCGTACTGCGGATAGACGAACACGTACGTCGTGGCGGAAGTTCCGCGGCCTACCACCACACCGCCAGTCCCCGACAAAGTAAATGTGGGCGCATAAATGTTGACGGGTACGGCAATCGACGCGGTTTGCTTCCCTGAGGTACCCGTAATCGTCACGTTGTACCCGCCAAGTGCGGCGGTGCTGGAAGCCGTCAGTGTCAGAGTGCTGCTGCTGGTGGAGGGATTGGGCGAGAAGGAAGCGGTGACTCCGCTCGGCAGCCCCGATATCGCAAACTGAACGCTCCCGGTAAATCCGTTCTGCGGATAAACGGATACATACGTCGTGGAGGAAGTTCCTTGCCCCAGGGTCACGCCCGATGAGTACAGCGTGAACGTGGGAACACTCACGGTGACCTGAACGGGGGTGGACGAATGCTGCGACCCTGCTGTTCCGGTGACAGTAAGGGTGTAGTTGCCGACAGGAACGGACGTGGAAGCCGTCAGCGTGAGCACGCTGTTAAACGTGGTTGGATTGGGCGAAAACGATGCAGTCATTCCGCTCGGCAATCCCGTAACCGACAGAGTGACATTCGGCGAGCTGGAACCGAAGGTTGGGTACACGTAGAAGTAGGCCTGCGAGGAAGAGCCCTGTCCCACTTGAAGGGTGCCACTCGGGGAGATGGTAAAGCCTGGGACTCCGACGGTGATGGTCAGCGGCGTTGTTGCCTTGGCTGTGCCGCTGGTTCCGGTAATCGTCGCGTTGTATGTGCCGGGTGTAACGGTGCTCGAGGCGGTCAGAGTAATTGAAGTGTAGCTGGGGGACGGGTTCGGGGAAAACGCGGCAGTCACGCCGGCGGGCAATCCTGCAATGGAGAAGGTGACCTGCCCGCTGAATCCAAAAGATGGGTAAACCCAAATGCTCGTGGATGCCGATTGTCCCTGACCCAGGTCAACGTTGCCCCCGCCGCCAAGAGTGAAGCTCGCGGCGCCGACCCTCAAACTGAAGGGCCACGAGGCCGACTGTGTCCCCGATGTTCCGACGATGGTTGCACTGTACTGCCCTGGCGTCACAGCGCTGGTCGCCGACAGAATTAACGTGGTCATATAGTTGGTCGGATTCGGCGAGAAGATAGCCGTGACGCCGCTCGGCAAGCCCGTCACGGAGAATTTCACGGCGCCGGTGAACCCGAATTGCGGATTCACGTAGACATATTGCGTGCTTGAACCCGCCTGGCCAAGGCTCACCATCTGCGGGCCGGAGAGCGTGAACGATGGCGCACCCACGGTCACCGGAACCTGCATGGTCGCGGTTTGTCCACCGCCTGAGCCGGTGACGATGACGGTGTATCCACCGGGGGCCGCCGAACTCGACGCGGTGAGAGTTAAGGTGCTGTTGACGTTTGTGGAATTCGGAAGGAACGTAGCGGGATTGGGCGAGAACGATGCCGTTACGCCGGCAGGCAAGCCACTGGCGGTCAACTGCACCGGTTTCGTGAACCCGTTCTGAGCGAACACCGACATGAAGATTGAGCCAGTCAGTCCCTGGCCAACACTCACCATTCCGCCACAGCACAGGCCAAAGGTGGGCGCGTTGATGACGAGAGGCATGATGGACGTGGCGGTCTGGCTGCCGGAGACGCCCTTGATAGTGAGGTTGTACTGGCCGGGCGTTGCGGTGCTGGCGGCGGTGAAGCTGACGGTACTCTGGTCGGCGGTGGGGTTGGGCAGGAAGGACGCCGTCACTCCCGCCGGCAGGCCCGAGACGGACAGAGTGACTGAGCCGGTAAAGCCGTACAAAGACTGGATAGAGACTGAACCCTGCCCCGAGGAGCCTGGGCTCATCGCCGGCCCCTGAGAGCTGTACAAAGCAAACGACGGTGCATACACCGCCACTGAAATCGGCGCTGACGCCGTTTCTTTGCCGTAGGTTCCGACAATCGTGGCGTTGTACTGTCCCAGGCTGGCGGTGGTGGAAGCCGTAAGGGTAATTACGCTGTTGCCGACGGTAGGGTTCGGTGCGAAGGACGCGGTCACGCCACTGGGGAGACCCACGGCGGACAGGGTGACGCTGCCGGTGAAGCCATTCTGAGGATTGATATAGAGCCAGCTGGTGGTCGAGCCTCCCCGACCAAGTTGGACAGGTGAATACGCGAATACCGAGAAGTCGGGGACCGAGCCCACAGTGATGTTCAGCAGAGCCGAAGACACCTGCTTTCCATACGTGCCGGTGATGAGGGCGTTGTATTGTCCTTGTGCTGCTGTACTCGCCGCCGTCAACGTGAGCACGCTGGTGCTATTGGTGGAGGCGGGCGAGAGCGATGCGGTGACCCCTGCGGGCAGGCCGGAGATGGCAAGGCTGACGTTGTTGCTGGACCCGTTTTGCCATTGAACGAAGATGCTTGTCGTGCTCGTGGTCCCCGGGCGTAGGTTCATCGAACCAGGAACGCTCAGTGTGAATACAGGTGGCACCACGAGAACCTGAAGAGTTGTCGAAGAAGTCAGTGTGCCGGACGTTCCAGTGATGGTCACGGTACTGCTCGCAAATGCCGCGGTGCTGCTGGCTGTGAGCGTCAACATCGACGTTGTGGCGGTTGAAGCGGGAGACCAGGACGCCGTGACGCCGGCGGGCAGGCCAGTGACGGCAAGATTGACCGTCCCGTTGAACCCAAACTGCGGAGTGATGTAGACGAAGTTGGTGACCGTGCCGCCCTGCGCTACGGTGATGCTCGGCGGAGCCGAAACGGTGAACGCGGGCACATGGATCTGCAGTTGTATGGTCGTGGACGAGGTTAGACTTCCCGATTTTCCCGTTACAGTCAACGTTGAGGTTCCCGCGACGGCGGATGCAGAGGCCGTGAGCGTCAGGGTACTTGTGCCCATGGACGGGTTCGGCAGAATGGACGCGGTGACTCCGGCGGGCAAGCCGGTGACACCCAGGTTCACTCCTGCGGGAAGTGGCGGGGCCCCTGGCGGAACCGATACGTTGATGGAGGCCGTAGTGGATTTCCCGGGCGCCAACTGCACGCTGCCGGGACCGTACAGCGTGAAGCCCGCCGGGGAGACCGTCACGGAGAAAGTGGTTGTGGCTGTCTGGGTGCCCCACGTTCCCTTGATGGTTACGGTGCTGGTTGCGGGGACCGCTGTACTAAGCGCCGAGAGGTTGAGAGCGGCGCTCTGGGTGGTCGGATTCACCGCGAACGAGCCTGTAACGCCGGCGGGCAATCCACTGATCGCCAGTTTGACGCTGCCCGTAAAGCCGAACAGCGGGTTCACATAGACATAGCTTGTCGTCGACTGGCCTGGGTACATCGTCACGGTGCCGGGCGGCGACAGCGTGAACGTTGGCGCGCCCACCTGAAGCGGAATGGTCGTGGTTGCGGTCAGTGTTCCGGACGTGCCGGTAATTGTGATGGTGCTCGAACCAACTGTGGCCGTTGCGCTCGCGGTCAGAGTCAGCGTGCTGTACCCCGTGACAAGGTCGGGGGTGAAAGTCGCCGTGACTCCGGAGGGCAGTCCTGAAGCGGCCAGTTTCACTGTGCCGGTGAACCCGTTTTGCGGGATCACAATGACGGTGCTTGTGTTCGACGTACCCTGGCCCAATTGAACCGCGCCGTAATTTGAAAGCGTGAAGCTGGGTGCGGTCACGGTCAGCGGGAACGTCGCTGTGGCGGTGATTGTGCCGTAAGTCCCGGTCAGCGTCGCGGTGTAGTTACCCGGAGCCGCAGTGCTGGACGCGGTGAGGGTGATTGTGCTCGCTCCGCTGGTAGGATTTGGCGCGAACGATGCAGTGATGCCGCTGGGCACGCCTGAGATGGTGAGATTGACGCTTCCTGTGAATCCGTATTGCGGGTTGACGCCTACGTTGGTTGAAACGGACGAACCTGCTCCCAGAGTGATCGGTACAGGGCCGGATATTGTGAAAGTGGGCTGCACCACCTGAAGCGAAATCGTGGTCTTGGCGGTCTGCGTGCCGGATACGCCGGTCACCGTCAGAGTGGATGTTCCCAGCGCCGCTGTGGAAGTCGCCGTCAACGTGAGCTGAGCGGACCCGGTAACCGGGTTGGGGGAGATCGATGCCGTTACGCCGCTGGGAAGCCCGGTAACTGCAAGCTTCACGCTACCGGTGAAACCATATTGCGGAGCTACCGAAATTCCAGCGGAAGCAGTCGACCCTTGGCCCAGCATCACGGGGTTGTTGCTCGTCAGGGCGAACGTGGGCACATACACGCCGAGAGAAAACGTTGTGGTCTTCTTGAGCGATCCCGAGGTGCCGGTGATTGTAACGGTGCTTGAAGCAAGGGGAGCCGAAGCCGACGCGGTCAACGTGAGGGTGGTGGACTCGGTGGCCGGAGTGGGCGTAAATGTCGCTGTCACGCCGCTGGGAAGTCCCGAGGCCGTGAGACTCACCAGCTGATTGAACCCATACAGGGAATTGATGAAAACAGAGACGCTGGTTGTGGTCCCTTGCCCGATGGTCTGCGAACTACTGGTAACAAGGGTGAAATCCGGCGCGAGGACATTGAGCTTGAATGTCGTCGTGGCTTTGATTGAGCCGGATGTTCCGGTCACGGTAATGGTGCTCGACCCAAGCGCGGCGGTGCTGGCGGCTGTCAGGGTCAAGAAAGAAGAGTACGGTGTCGGGTTCTGGTTGAAGGATGCCGTCACGCCGCTCGGCAACCCGGAAACGGCAAACGACACATTGCCGGAAAATCCGAATTGGTCGTAGACCAGGATGTAGGTTGATCCCATGGTGCCGCGTCCGACATTCACATCACCGGAGTTGGATAGCTGGAAGGTGGGCACATGCACGGTCAGAGGCAGCGTGGTTGTCGCCGTCAAGGTACCCGAGGTTCCAGTGATGGTGATGTTGCTGGTGCCGGTAGCGGCGGTGGTGGTGGCATTGAAGGTGAGCGTGCTCGACCCAGTGGTGGGATTTGTTCCGAAGACCGCAGTTACTCCGGCAGGCAATCCGGAGACGGCCAGCTTCACGGTTCCCGTGAATCCGTACAACGGCGCGACCGCTACGGCGGCCGTGGAAGAGAGGCCGGTTCCCAGGTTCAAGCTACCCGGCGCGGAGGAAAGCGAGAAACTGGGGGTGTGAACGGTGAGGGTAATCTTCGTTGTTTCGGTGATGCTGCCCGACTTTCCCGTGATAGTGACGGGCGTGGTTACATTAGCGACGGTGCTGGCCGCGGTCAGGGTCAAGACGCTGCTGCCGGTTGTGGGATTGGTTCCCCACTTTGCCGTCACTCCCGTCGGCAGCGTGGAGGTAATCGACAATTGCACGCTGCCGGTGAAGCCACCTGCGTCGACGACACTGATGGTGGTAGATCCGGAAGCACCCGGATTCATGACGACGCTCGGGGCAGAGGCCGACAGCCAGAAGCCTGGTATCTGTTTGCCGGCTAGGTCGTCAATCAATGCGGGACCTGTCGGAGATCCCCAGCCGGTGACCAGGTCGTAGCCTGTGACCGCGTTGTACCAGACCGACTGCGAATAGGTCAGGTTGTTCCCGCTCACGATATCGTGGAAGTCGTTTGGATACTTTGTTCCCTCGCCAATGGCATAGAGCGATGGATTGAGAAAGCCGATGCCACCCAAAGGGGCGGTGCCCGCCTCAACTGCCTGCTGGTTGACGAGGGCAATGAAGCCGGCCCAGCGCGGCGCGGCGAAGCTGGTGCCGCCCCAGGCGCCCACACAGTAGCCCAGCTGGCAGTTGTAGTTATCGAAGTCCGCTTCCATGGCGACGTCGGGCACGTTGCGCAGGGTGGTTGAACCGGCATTCGCGGCGTTCGCTACCCCCGACTGCCAGGACGGGAGTGCGATGCCGTCAGGACTGACGCCGCCGCCGCTACCCTCTCCATAGGTATTCCACGCAGTCTCCGCTGACCACGCGCCGCCCGCGCTCAAGGTCGTCAGATGGGTTCCGCCGACGGTCGTCACATACTGATCTTCCTGCGGATAGAAGAAGGGACTGATGGTCGCATCGAAGGCTCCCTCATCGCCTGAAGCAGCAAGGAAGGTTTGTCCCTGGGCCGCGAATTCCTTGAAGAACACATCGTCGGTTGCGGGGTCCGCCGGAATCCAACTCCACGAGCAGCTAAGGACTTTAGCAATATTTTCGGTGGCCATCGCGTTCAGAACATTGGCGTCGTCCGACCCATTGCCGATGTACACTCTGACCTGGCTCAGGCCGGGCGCCATTCCGATGGCCTGAACGATATCCAGTACCTGCTCTCCGTCGCCGAACCCATCCAGTGGTTCGGCCACCGCGCCGTCAAGCAGAACATTGTTGATGGGCACGGAGTAGCTCTGCCCGGCACCGGAGAAGGTCTGGGCGACGTCGCTCAGGTAATATCCGCCAAATTCCAAGAGGCCGATGGCTTGCCCGGTGCCCGTCAACTGCGTTCCGCCATAGTATGCAGCCCGCATATCGGTGCCCGTGTACAACCCGCCCGGTCCTGAACCGGCATTGCCGACGGCGGCATGTGAATCGACGGATTGCTTGAGCAATGGCTTGGGCAAGGAGAAGTTATCGAGCCCGGCCAGATGCGCAACCGGCACGCTCAAGGCGAGGGAAGGCTCATGATCGGGAGAGAAGAACAGCCGGTTCTCGGTGGGGTGCTGGTAAAGGCTCATCTGCACGTGGAAGGCTTTGTTAATCGCGTCCACCGTGCCGCTCACGGGCACGAGCATGCGGTTCGCCGGCGCGGCGCCCACAACTAATCCATTCGCCTGGGCATACGCCGCGACCGCTGCGTAGTCCTGTGCGGTGGGGCCAAACCTGTCGGCAAATTCAGTCACGCTAAGAAACTTGCGATAGTCCGGGCTGGAGGGGTCATAAAGCCGGGTGAGTAACTGGTCCAGTTCGGCTTGATTGCGCAGCGGCAGCACGATTGAAAAACTCAGCCGCTGGTCCGACGCCATGGCGCCGGCCGGGCGAGCCTTGCCTTGCGCAACCTGCGGCCGCACATGGCTGTGCAATACCTGAACTGTTGCCTGCGCCTGCGCTCCGTTCGAGCGCGCGAATACCAGGATCCCCACGATGGAAAATGCGAATAGGCGCGCCATGCGGGAGCGCCGGAGCAGGAAAACAATGCTTGAAAAGACACAGCACAGCGCGACGAGCAGACAGCCCGCAGAGTTGCCCATGAGACTTGCCTCCGAGGAAGAACGGGGGATCGGCGGACCCCGGACCGGTGCAAAGCTATCGGGCTTTCCTGCGCTTCTTAAGCGGCGCATGACACATTTGAAAACTGGAAAGCCAGACTCAGCGCAAGTAGGGATTCGCTCCGCGAATCATATGCTGTCCCGCTCTGTAGTAATTGACATTTGTCAATCAAAGCACGGCGGGAACGTAACCGAGGTAATAAGTAGGCACGTCATTGACGCCTCGTCGGCTTGCGGCGACCACATCTGAATGTGCGATCGGCCCGGCCCACTTACCGGCTGCTTAGAAGCGAGAACCTTAATCGGGGAGGATGGGCCGCCTTTCCGGGCGCCCATCACCCGTTTTTATCATCGATAGTTAGATAAGTTGATATTGGAGAAGTGAACTTCGCCCCCGGAACGGTCAGATAACAGGAATGCACGCAGTATAACTTCAGACTGCGCGCCTCTCTTACTTGCTGATGTTGAGGTCCACCCGCAAGATCCCCGGGCCATTAAAAGGATCGGGCGTCTCCCCGATAAAGATATCCGGAAGCCCTCCCGTCTTCAGCGGTGCCGTAACGATCGTCCCTATGTGTGCGTGATCCAGCTGTTGTTCCGGACCGAAGAGCGCATTGGCTTCGCCCGGGAATACGCTCACGGTCCATGCGGCGTCATCGAGACAGAGAATGTCGGGACGGCGGTCGCCATTCAAATCCGCCAGCTGTGTAATTGGAAAAGTTCCCGCAGGCCAGACGTTGTGGTACCAGTAAAAGCCCGTAGTCTGCTTGGCCAGCAGCGTGGCAATCTTGCCGGGGTTAGGCTCCAGCGCCACGACGATGTCCGTCTTCCCATCGTGATTCAGATCCGCCGACGACATGGTCGTTATCCAGTCAGTATTGAGCGTGTACGTCGCCTTCTTCGGGTCGGTGAACGTACCGTCGCCATTCCCACTGATCACCCGGAAATGAGAACGCTCCTGGGTGATAAGCACCAGGTCCTGCTTTCCGTCGCGATTGTAGTCGCCCACCGGACCGAGATATTCGTACGCAGGAACATCATGCAGTGTCCAGGCGTTACGGAAAGAGGCGTTGCCAAGATTGAGATATATGCTGAGACAAGTTTCATTGTGCCCGTCCGGACTGACGAGGCTGCTCATAATGGCAACATCCAGTTTGCCATCTCCGTTGAAATCGCCTAGTTCGGCTCCCACATCGCCCACGGGCAGCGTCGTCGTGCTCGACCGACGGAAATTCCCCGTCCCGTCACCCAGCCATACCTCGAAGGTCCCCGGCGTTCCCGGGGAGGTGGGGGGTGGTGAGAGCTCCGCTGTACGTATACAGAATGTCCTGGTGGTGATCGCCGTTCACGTCGGCAAACATGAATGTGCCGCCCTGATGCGGAGTCATGGGAAGAGCCTTGCTGGTGAACTTGCCGCTGCCGTCGCCGGTGAGCAGGTAAAGCTGCAAGGCGGCGGGCGTCACGGAGTCGACCGTGTGGGTCATGACCACGAGGTCGGTGTTGCCATCCCCATTCAAGTCCCCAGGGGTAACCTCGAGGGGCGTATAGGTGCCCGAGTTGGGAAAGTTAATCTTTAGGGAAGTTCCGAACGAGATTGCTTGTGAGGACAAGTAAGCAGGCGTGGCGGCGGCCAGAACGAGAGTGCCGATGCAGGCGCAGGTCTGGACTGAGGGTACGGGGAAGCGGCTGTGCATGGAGAAATCTCCAATGCCCTTGACGATCTTGGGGATTAAGGAGAGGGGAGGCCGTTGATCGCTAAGAGCCCTAAAGTAAGATGCGATGAGATAGAAGCTAAGTTGCTTTCGGCGAACCTATTCCGCTGTTTACGAAGGCGGTGGATGTCGTGGGCCGGCGCGGCGGCGCTCCAGCAATCTATGTTAACCAGACAGGCTGCCGTGCGTTCTACTTTATGGATGGACAAGCATACAAGGAGCGGAATTCTGAGAGAAACTGAGCGAGTCGGATCGAATGGACCAGGTAGCTTTCCGGGGCGGTGGCTCGGAGCGACGTCACTGATCTTTGCACCCCCACTTCTGCTGACGGGCATTTTGCTGCGGATGCAGTTTCATTATTTCTTTCCTCAACAGCTTGCTGCGTATACCAGCCATCCGGAACTCATGACGGCGGCATACAATTGCTTTCTCGCTGGAAACATTCTTCTCTGGCCCGCAGTCGTCAGCGTGGCGAACATGGTCTCGACAAATAGACCCGGATGGGGCATATGGGGAGGCTCTTTCGTTATCTTCGGGCTTTTTGCGCGGACCTTTCATGCCGGAGCGGATTACCTTGCTTTTCAGATCGCCCGAATCGACGGGGTCCAACTTGCTACGAAGACGATTGCTTCCTCCTATGGATCGTTTCACGTTGTTTCGAGCCTCAATGCCACCATTCTCCTGGGGTGGATCTTACTCGCCGTGGGCGCATACCTATCCCGAACGCTGGGGCTTATCCAATCCGCTGCCTTAGGGCTAATGTCCGCACTTATGATGGGAGTGCTCAAGGGCAGCTCGATTGTATCGGTAATTTCGACGGCTGGGTTGTGCATCGCCTTTGTGCCACTAGGATTTCGACTGCTGTGCACTCCAAACAGACCTCCACTTAGAACTCTGATACGCGGTGCTGGAATTGGGCTCCTCCTGATCGCTGCACTCTTCTATTTCGGCCAGCTTGGATAGCGAATGAGGGGCTTGCGGAACAGAATGGCTCCCCTGCTGGTATCTTCGGGTAGGAATGAAGGCCCGGCCTGCCTCGACATCGTCGGCCTCAAACATGGATGGCTCAGATGCGTGCGGGCCATCCAGCAGAAGCACTCGAAGTGCGAGTAGTGGGACCAAAGGCGACGCAATACGAGGTGGTCGTGTTAGACGGACTTGAAACGGGAACTACGGACTGACATCTTCGAGCGCCAGGACGTAAGGAATGGCCTCTTGATCAACGACGGCTCCCAATTGTTCGTAGAAGGCCTTCGCAGGAAGTTCCGGTACCAAACTTCCCAGCCGAGCTTGGAAGCATTGTGGGCACGGGCCCACGCGGTCACCTCAGCCATCAGGGCTTTGCCAATACCCTGCCCCCGCGCGGCAGAGTCAACTGCCACATCGCTGATGTAGACACGGGCATCGGCGCTGTAAAGCTCATGCGTCAACGTCCAGGAAATCATCCCCACAACCCGATCCTCGTGAATCGCCAGCAACAAGCGCATGGGGGCGTGCAGGGCGAGATAGTATCTCTCGAATTGCGCGAAGGTCAGCGGAGGGGCTCCAACCTCGATCTGTTTTGCGAGTTGGCACGCAAGATGAAGGACGGCTTCAAAGTCTGCCGCTGCGGCAAATTGGAAGGTCAGGTTGTTGCTCATATATGGTTCCTCTGCAGACATGGAATCCCGTCCGGTGTTTTCTATTCGCTCCGCAGGCCGGAAAAGTTACATAGGCAGAGGTCGAATTGAGATCTTACGGGGCGTAACTTTTCGCCTGCACCAATCGAATCTCTGTTGAACGGACTTCGCCTGACGAGGCACCTCAACTACGACAGGCGTGGTTCTTCCATCTGCATCGATAGAGGAGATCGTGATGGTTTTCAGGATACCGGAGAAGTACAGGCGCCAATACATTATCCCGGCTTCGGCATTTCGCGTGGTTATCATGGCCGCCGCCCTTTGCATCGGAGCTGCGCACGGGCCGGTTGCGGCCGCAGAGCCACCCAAGGTCGGACAGCAGGCTCCGGATTTCCAGCTGCGCACCCCTTCGGGAGAACCGATTCAACTTTCGAAGCGCATCGGAGATTCTACCGTTGTCCTTGTGATTTTGCGCGGGTACCCGGGCTATCAATGCCCGTATTGCCAAAAGCAGGTTCATGATTTCATTGAGCACGCGGCAGAGTTCGCGAAGAAAAATGCTGCGGTGATCTTGGTATATCCTGGACCGCCTGCCAGCCTTGACCGGCACGCGAAAGAGTTTTTAGCGCAGCAGGCCAGTCTTCCTGCAAATGTAGTGTTGGTCACAGATCCTGACTACACAGTGACGAAGCGTTACGACCTGCGGTGGGATGCCCCGAGTGAAACGGCGTATCCATCAACCTTCATTCTCGACCGACATGGCTCGATTCTCTTCGAGAAGATCAGCAAGGAGCATGGCGATCGGACGATGGCAAGCGAGATACTGCCTCGCATTCCGGCGCAATGAGCGGTTCTGCGGTGGGCAGGGCCGGATCCAGGGATGCGCAGCCGGGGCCAATTCCCTTCCCCGGCTGCGCCGTTCTTGTCTGATTGGAACGGCAAGTTCTCTGTCCAATCTGAGGGAAAATTCGCGGAGAACATGGGGTTTCAATCGACGTGGGAATAATGAATGCAATCAAATCAGAGGATTGGCCTGTCGGAACACCCGATCAGGTGCTTGTGGACGCGAGTATTGGCGGCGATAGATCGGCCTTTGCGGCAATAGTGCACCGACACAGCGAACGCCTCCTCAGGGTCGCCATGCAGGTGACGCGGAACCTGGACGACGCGGAAGAGGCTGTTCAGGAAGCCTTTCTCAACGCTTACCAAAAGCTGCACCAGTTTCAAGGGAACTCGAAGCTGTCGACCTGGCTCATTCGGATCGTTCTGAACAGATCGCTCTTGATGCTGCGCAAGGGAAGGAACGGGACGACGCGCGAGTTCCCGTCGGGATGGACAGAGCTGGATGGCGACCGCCTTCCGATGCAAGTGTCGGACTGGCATCCGAATCCAGAACAACTGTATTTGCAGGCTGAACTCCGGGAACTCTTGAGGACGGGTCTTGCGAAACTTCGGCCGATCCTTCGCGTCGTGTTTGTGTTGAGGGACCTCGAAGAGCTTTCGGTCTCAGAAACGGCGGCCATCCTGAATGTGAGTTCGGATGTGGTGAAAGTGCGGCTTCATCGCGCCAGGCTCGAGCTCCGCGAATGGTTGAGCCCTTTCCAGCACAGTGGGATCCGAAGCTTGGAATTCACGTGACTTGAAGTCGCGGC
>JADMIO012971209.1_pt1 | contig 103818 bp, 93 predicted proteins | sample 8958161 | NCBI WGS metagenome assembly JADMIO01 (sample SAMN16585339, study PRJNA669376) | soil metagenome | isolation source: Crop rotation soil | place: USA: Cullars Rotation, Alabama | collected 2011
CCAGACTAATAATCAGACCGACGATACGAGTGGGACCGTGGTCCCAGACTAATAATCAGACCGACGATACGAGTGGGACCGTGGTCCCAGTCTGATTATCAGACCGACGATACAAGTGGAACAGTTATGCCCGGGAATTCCTGCAGGATCGATCCGCTCGAGAAGCTTTCTAGTGGTACCAACCCAGGCAGGTAGCACAGTGCGCGCCCACTGCCTTACGGATAGCACGACGCATCTTCGCCGCAGCGTTGTTCCCACGGGCGATAGCAGCACGCCGCTTCGCATGGCTCTTCACACTGCGCTGTGCCTGATAGGTGGCGTGGTGCTGAGCACAGCGCCCACCATGAGTAGCCCAGTCCCTACAGTCGAGACACCGGGTACGCATAGGGCACCCCCCCCCCCCTTCCGGGGACACCCCCCTATCCGTCGACACCCCCCTACCTACTCACGTGAGTAGGCTGGGCGCGGCAGCGCTAGAAGCGACCGCCCGTCATGAAGTGGGCAGTGAGCCAACCCATGAAGGCCAGTAGCGCAAAGCGTCGAGCACGCACCCAACCCGAAGGCTTGCCTGTACTGCCGCTTTGCGTGGCGAACCATGACCAGACGTGTTCGCTCAGCGTGTCGCCCGGCTTCTTATTGAAGAGCGCTCGACCCTCAATGACGCCGAACGCGGCAAGCCATGCGAGCCAAGCGATTGTGTATCCGCTCATTGAGCCCCCCGACGGATTCGAACCGCCGACCCCCTGATTACGAAACAGGCGCTCTAACCGAACTGAGCTAGGGAGGCAACGCCGGTCGCTCAACCCTGGGAGAGATCAGGGGAGTGACCGGCCTGAGTGGGTAGCGCTCGACGCCGTTCCTTAGCGGTGCTTGATGCGTGGCGCGTAAACCCCTCTACCTATATGAAGGTTGTCGGCAACCTGATTCGGGGTCACAGCGAAGGGCGCCCGGGTGACGCTGTGATGAAGTGGCGTGAAGTCTGGATTACCCAATGAGAAGTCATTAGGAATGTGTGTTTCGAGTCATTCCGTCACAGCATCACTTCCCCCAGGTCAACGGCTCGCCCCGCTGTGCTGTGGTGACGGAGTCACTGTTACTTAGGCTAACTAACTAAACCGAGACAAGAGAAATGGGCCGACCGGGGGACCGGCCGACCCTTCCCGCTGCCCCAGGAAGCCCGCTGTGCGCCCGTCTCAGCGCCTAACAGGCTTCCCGGGTGTCTCGCTACGCCGCTACGTCTTCCGTGCCGTCCTGGGCGTCGTCTTCGTCGTCGTCGGTCGGCGGCTTCGCCCACGTGATCGAAGCGCGCTTCTCGATGGGCGTTCCCTGCCCCCTGCCCGTAGTCGACTTCGTGACAACGATCTTGTCTACGAAGAGCCCGACGAACACGCGCTTGTCGTCTACTGACGCGCGCCCCCACCACGACTTAGGGCCGGTCGGGTCAGCGTCGGCGTCTTCGGGGAACCATTGGTCAAGGGGAAGCTTCGGGGCTTCGGCGGCTTCAAGTTCGGCAAGCCGCTCTTCCGCCCCTTGCTGCCGGAGCGTCAGCGCTGCCTGTTGCTTCCGGAAGTGCTTCCTGCCAACGGGTCCGTCGTACGCGCCTGCCGCGCGGTCTTCGTACAGCTCTTCAAGGGCGTTCAGGGCGTCGGCGCGCTCCGCAACAAGGTTCGCCCGTTCGCCGCTCTTCTCAGGCGCCTCAGTGAGCTTGCCGAAGCGTCGGGCGGCTTCCCACAGAAGCGCCAACGTCTCTTCGTCGCCTTCGGCGTGCCTGATCTTGTTGAAGATGCGTTCCGCAACGAACTTGTCGAGTGCCGCCATGCTGACGTTGCACGTGCCTTCGTGCTGCCCAGGTGCGGACGGGTCGACCACCTTCCGGCGACGGCAGCGGTAAGAGTCCTTGATCGATTCTTCCCCGCGCTTCGAAGTCATGACGGCGCCACACTCGCAGTACAGCTTGTCCATGGCGGACAGAATGGCTTGCCCCCGGGAAAGCCCCTTGCCGCGCCCCCTGCCGTCCAACCACGCCTGAAGCTCATACCACTCAGCGGGCTCGATGATCGGTCCGCAATCAAGCTCGACCGGCCGGAGCGTGATCGGGTCGCGCTGAATGCGGTAACCCTCAATCTTCGTGGTCGGCGTGCCGTCCGGCTTCTTCTTGTAGATCACCTCAGCGGCGAAGCCCGCAATACGCGGGTCCCGAAGGATTCGCATAACGGTTGCCGGGTCCCAGGCGCTTGAAGCGGTCTTCTTCCCAATCGTCTCGCCCCGGGTCGGCACGGCGTCAGCGTCCATGCGCTTACAAAGCCCCGTGATGCTGCCCGGGTGAATGGCGGCTTGACTGCCCGGCTTGAAGGGAAGGTGTTTGTGCGTCTTGATCTCACGCCACCACCACCGGATTACGTCGGGCTCGAACTCGAAGGGTCCGGTAAGGGGAGTGGTCGAGTGCGCAAGCTTGTTGATGACGACATTGACCATTCGGCCGTTGCGCGTGATCTCCTTCGTCTCCGAAACAAGCTCGAAGCCGTAAGGCGCCTTCCCGCCGACGTACCCGCCCAATTCGCGCTGAAGGTTCTTCGTGTCGAGAATCTTCGCCGACTTCAGCGAAGATTCTTTGTGCGACGCGTCGAGCCGCATAATCAGGTGAATCAGGTCCATGACGTTTCCCTGCCGGAAGACGCCTTCCTGAGTGGAAACAATCGTCACGCCCAGGGCGAGCAATTCCGAGACAATCGGAATCGCGTCCATGACCTTCAGGCGCGAGAAGCGCGACACGTCATAGACAATGATCATGTTGAGCCGCCCGGCGCGGCATTCGTTCAGGATGCGTTCGAACTCCGGGCGCTCCGCCGTCCCGAACGCCGACGTGCCCGGCGCTTCGCTGAAATGCCCGACGAACCTGAACCGGCCCCCGTCGCGCTCGACTTCGCGCTGAAGGTCGGCCGCCTTGTCTTCGTTGGCGCTACGCTGTGTCGCTGGGCTTGCTGCGCTCGAATTCTCGCGCTCGCGCGACTGACGGTCGTAAGCACCCGCGTACGTGTCCACCCCGGTCACAACCCCTTGTGTCATGTCGGCGACCCTACGCCCCCAACTGAGAGAACTCAAAGGTTACCCCAGTTGGGGCACTACTCCCGAAAACCGCTTCTGACCTGGGAAAACGTGAAGCCCCGGGGCATCCGCTGAGGGTTGCCGCCGGGGCTTCGGTGTGTCCGTCAGTACGGGCCATAGAGGGGCGTCGTGTAACCCACCCAGGGCGATTGCTCCGGCACGGGGAAGCCGCGCCACGCCTTCGGGACGTCGCGGTGAGTTCAGGCTTTTTCATATCTCATTGCCCCCGGACGAGCGTCTGCTCCGCCATTCGCCGTCCGCCGTGCCAATCGGATCAGCCGTCCAAATGCGGGATTTTCGTTAGTCGGAGGCCAAACGGCATTGAGCGTCAGCATATCATCAGCGAGCTGAAGAAAGACAATCCCCGATCCGCTCCACGTGTTGCCCCAGCAATCAGCGCGACCTTGCCCCTCCAACGTCATCTCGTTCTCCGCTCATGAGCTCAGCCACTGGCGAGCGGCATCGCATTCTTCGCATCCCGCCTCTGGCGGATGCAGGAAGATCAACGGATCTCGGCCCAGTTGACCCAGGGCTGTCGCCACAATGTCGCGGGAGCGGATCAACCGAGCAAAGGCATGACCGACTGGACCTTCCTTCTGAAGGCTCTTCTCCTTGAGCCACCTGTCCGCCAAGGCAAAGCGCTCACAGCAGTGGTCATTCTCGAGATAATCGACGCGTACCAACTTGCCATCCTGAAGAATGGTGCAGTGTCTCGGCACCCCATAGGGAACCTTTGCCATCAACTCGGCAAGATGCAGCGTCGTGTTGGCATCGTGTCCCACGCCGAGGAGAAGTACCTGCCCATCGAGTTCATGGACACGGGCGACCGGGCTTGCAGGCGAGTGAGGTGGCAGGGGCAATGGATCAGAGATGATCTGCTCTGCCTGTGGCCCCGCTGCCGCAAAGGCAAATGGATGGGCGCTGCGCTTTACATTTGGCAGGCGCCAGAATGTGTCAGAGACAACTCCAAGGTCCGGTGTAACGGGCGACGTGGCAGGATCGAACGGCTCGTCGTCCAGACCTGACCACGAGGGCATGACGAGCGTCCCTCCCGGACCCAGCGCAGCACGCAGGGCCTCGATCAGTCCAAGTGGCCCATCTTCGAGGGGCCGGACGCTACGGAAGGAGCTGTGGACCAGCAGCACACCGCCGGGGGTAACCCCAAGGTTGAGAAGCTGACCGATGAGCTCGGCTTTTCGCCATTCGTATTGCACGACATTGCACTCCACCGCTGATGACATCAGTCGATCATAGCACGATCAACGGCACTGTTGCAAATAGTCGGTGGTGATAAACTTATCATCCCCTTTTGCTGATGGAGCTGCACATGAACCCATTCAAAGGCCGGCATTTTCAGCGTGACATCATTCTGTGGGCCGTACGCTGGTACTGCAAATACGGCATCAGTTACCGTGAGCTGCAGGTCGACGGATCTTTTCCGCTGCATAACCCTGCTTCGGGGTCATTATAGCGATTTTTTCGGTATATCCATCCTTTTTCGCACGATATACAGGATTTTGCCAAAGGGTTCGTGTAGACTTTCCTTGGTGTATCCAACGGCGTCAGCCGGGCAGGATAGGTGAAGTAGGCCCACCCGCGAGCGGGTGTTCCTTCTTCACTGTCCCTTATTCGCACCTGGCGGTGCTCAACGGGAATCCTGCTCTGCGAGGCTGGCCGGCTACCGCCGGCGTAACAGATGAGGGCAAGCGGATGGCTGATGAAACCAAGCCAACCAGGAAGGGCAGCCCACCTATCAAGGTGTACTGCCTTCCAGACGAACGAAGAGCGATTGAGGAAAAGGCGGCGGCGGCCGAGAGAGAATATTCAGGCCAGTTATGCTTTCTGGCCTGTAACAAAGGACATTAAGTAAAGACAGATAAACGTAGACTAAAACGTGGTCGCATCAGGGTGCTGGCTTTTCAAGTTCCTTAAGAATGGCCTCAATTTTCTCTATACACTCAGTTGGAACACGAGACCTGTCCAGGTTAAGCACCATTTTATCGCCCTTATACAATACTGTCGCTCCAGGAGCAAACTGATGTCGTGAGCTTAAACTAGTTCTTGATGCAGATGACGTTTTAAGCACAGAAGTTAAAAGAGTGATAACTTCTTCAGCTTCAAATATCACCCCAGCTTTTTTCTGCTCATGAAGGTTAGATGCCTGCTGCTTAAGTAATTCCTCTTTATCTGTAAAGGCTTTTTGAAGTGCATCACCTGACCGGGCAGATAGTTCACCGGGGTGAGAAAAAAGAGCAACAACTGATTTAGGCAATTTGGCGGTGTTGATACAGCGGGTAATAATCTTACGTGAAATATTTTCCGCATCAGCCAGCGCAGAAATATTTCCAGCAAATTCATTCTGCAATCGGCTTGCATAACGCTGACCACGTTCATAAGCACTTGTTGGGCGATAATCGTTACCCAATCTGGATAATGCAGCCATCTGCTCATCATCCAGCTCGCCAACCAGAACACGATAATCACTTTCGGTAAGTGCAGCAGCTTTACGACGGCGACTCCCATCGGCAATTTCTATGACACCAGATACTCTTCGACCGAACGCCGGTGTCTGTTGACCAGTCAGTAGAAAAGAAGGGATGAGATCATCCAGTGCGTCCTCAGTAAGCAGCTCCTGGTCACGTTCATTACCTGACCATACCCGAGAGGTCTTCTCAACACTATCACCCCGGAGCACTTCAAGAGTAAACTTCACATCCCGACCACATACAGGCAAAGTAATGGCATTACCGCGAGCCATTACTCCTACGCGCGCAATTAACGAATCCACCATCGGGGCAGCTGGTGTCGATAACGAAGTATCTTCAACCGGTTGAGTATTGAGCGTATGTTTTGGAATAACAGGCGCACGCTTCATTATCTAATCTCCCAGCGTGGTTTAATCAGACGATCGAAAATTTCATTGCAGACAGGTTCCCAAATAGAAAGAGCATTTCTCCAGGCACCAGTTGAAGAGCGTTGATCAATGGCCTGTTCAAAAACAGTTCTCATCCGGATCTGACCTTTACCAACTTCATCCGTTTCACGTACAACATTTTTTAGAACCATGCTTCCCCAGGCATCCCGAATTTGCTCCTCCATCCACGGGGACTGAGAGCCATTACTATTGCTGTATTTGGTAAGCAAAATACGTACATCAGGCTCGAACCCTTTAAGATCAACGTTCTTGAGCAGATCACGAAGCATATCGAAAAACTGCAGTGCGGAGGTGTAGTCAAACAACTCAGCAGGCGTGGGAACAATCAGCACATCAGCAGCACATACGACATTAATCGTGCCGATACCCAGGTTAGGCGCGCTGTCAATAACTATGACATCATAGTCATGAGCAACAGTTTCAATGGCCAGTCGGAGCATCAGGTGTGGATCGGTGGGCAGTTTACCTTCATCAAATTTGCCCATTAACTCAGTTTCAATACGGTGCAGAGCCAGACAGGAAGGAATAATGTCAAGCCCCGGCCAGCAAGTGGGCTTTATTGCATAAGTGACATCGTCCTTTTCCCCAAGATAGAAAGGCAGGAGAGTGTCTTCTGCATGAATATGAAGATCTGGTACCCATCCGTGATACATTGAGGCTGTTCCCTGGGGGTCGTTACCTTCCACGAGCAAAACACGTAGCCCCTTCAGAGCCAGATCCTGAGCAAGATGAACAGAAACTGAGGTTTTGTAAACGCCTCCTTTATGGGCAGCAACCCCGATCACCGGTGGAAATACGTCTTCAGCACGTCGCAATCGCGTACCAAACACATCACGCATATGATTAATTTGTTCAATTGTATAACCAACACGTTGCTCAACCCGTCCTCGAATTTCCATATCCGGGTGCGGTAGTCGCCCTGCTTTCTCGGCATCTCTGATAGCCTGAGAAGAAACCCCAACTAAATCCGCTGCTTCACCTATTCTCCAGCGCCGGGTTATTTTCCTCGCTTCCGGGCTGTCATCATTAAACTGTGCAATGGCGATAGCCTTCGTCATTTCATGACCAGCGTTTATGCACTGGTTAAGTGTTTCCATGAGTTTCATTCTGAACATCCTTTAATCATTGCTTTGCGTTTTTTTATTAAATCTTGCAATTTACTGCAAAGCAACAACAAAATCGCAAAGTCATCAAAAAACCGCAAAGTTGTTTAAAATAAGAGCAACACTACAAAAGGAGATAAGAAGAGCACATACCTCAGTCACTTATTATCACTAGCGCTCGCCGCAGCCGTGTAACCGAGCATAGCGAGCGAACTGGCGAGGAAGCAAAGAAGAACTGTTCTGTCAGATAGCTCTTACGCTCAGCGCAAGAAGAAATATCCACCGTGGGAAAAACTCCAGGTAGAGGTACACACGCGGATAGCCAATTCAGAGTAATAAACTGTGATAATCAACCCTCATCAATGATGACGAACTAACCCCCGATATCAAGTCACATGACGAAGGGAAAGAGAAGGAAATCAACTGTGACAAACTGCCCTCAAATTTGGCTTCCTTAAAAATTACAGTTCAAAAAGTATGAGAAAATCCATGCAGGCTGAAGGAAACAGCAAAACTGTGACAAATTACCCTCAGTAGGTCAGAACAAATGTGACGAACCACCCTCAAATCTGTGACAGATAACCCTCAGACTATCCTGTCGTCATGGAAGTGATATCGCGGAAGGAAAATACGATATGAGTCGTCTGGCGGCCTTTCTTTTTCTCAATGTATGAGAGGCGCATTGGAGTTCTGCTGTTGATCTCATTAACACAGACCTGCAGGAAGCGGCGGCGGAAGTCAGGCATACGCTGGTAACTTTGAGGCAGCTGGTAACGCTCTATGATCCAGTCGATTTTCAGAGAGACGATGCCTGAGCCATCCGGCTTACGATACTGACACAGGGATTCGTATAAACGCATGGCATACGGATTGGTGATTTCTTTTGTTTCACTAAGCCGAAACTGCGTAAACCGGTTCTGTAACCCGATAAAGAAGGGAATGAGATATGGGTTGATATGTACACTGTAAAGCCCTCTGGATGGACTGTGCGCACGTTTGATAAACCAAGGAAAAGATTCATAGCCTTTTTCATCGCCGGCATCCTCTTCAGGGCGATAAAAAACCACTTCCTTCCCCGCGAAACTCTTCAATGCCTGCCGTATATCCTTACTGGCTTCCGCAGAGGTCAATCCGAATATTTCAGCATATTTAGCAACATGGATCTCGCAGATACCGTCATGTTCCTGTAGGGTGCCATCAGATTTTCTGATCTGGTCAACGAACAGATACAGCATACGTTTTTGATCCCGGGAGAGACTATATGCCGCCTCAGTGAGGTCGTTTGACTGGACGATTCGCGGGCTATTTTTACGTTTCTTGTGATTGATAACCGCTGTTTCCGCCATGACAGATCCATGTGAAGTGTGACAAGTTTTTAGATTGTCACACTAAATAAAAAAGAGTCAATAAGCAGGGATAACTTTGTGAAAAAACAGCTTCTTCTGAGGGCAATTTGTCACAGGGTTAAGGGCAATTTGTCACAGACAGGACTGTCATTTGAGGGTGATTTGTCACACTGAAAGGGCAATTTGTCACAACACCTTCTCTAGAACCAGCATGGATAAAGGCCTACAAGGCGCTCTAAAAAAGAAGATCTAAAAACTATAAAAAAAATAATTATAAAAATATCCCCGTGGATAAGTGGATAACCCCAAGGGAAGTTTTTTCAGGCATCGTGTGTAAGCAGAATATATAAGTGCTGTTCCCTGGTGCTTCCTCGCTCACTCGACCGGGAGGGTTCGAGAAGGGGGGGCACCCCCCTTCGGCGTGCGCGGTCACGCGCACAGGGCGCAGCCCTGGTTAAAAACAAGGTTTATAAATATTGGTTTAAAAGCAGGTTAAAAGACAGGTTAGCGGTGGCCGAAAAACGGGCGGAAACCCTTGCAAATGCTGGATTTTCTGCCTGTGGACAGCCCCTCAAATGTCAATAGGTGCGCCCCTCATCTGTCAGCACTCTGCCCCTCAAGTGTCAAGGATCGCGCCCCTCATCTGTCAGTAGTCGCGCCCCTCAAGTGTCAATACCGCAGGGCACTTATCCCCAGGCTTGTCCACATCATCTGTGGGAAACTCGCGTAAAATCAGGCGTTTTCGCCGATTTGCGAGGCTGGCCAGCTCCACGTCGCCGGCCGAAATCGAGCCTGCCCCTCATCTGTCAACGCCGCGCCGGGTGAGTCGGCCCCTCAAGTGTCAACGTCCGCCCCTCATCTGTCAGTGAGGGCCAAGTTTTCCGCGAGGTATCCACAACGCCGGCGGCCGGCCGCGGTGTCTCGCACACGGCTTCGACGGCGTTTCTGGCGCGTTTGCAGGGCCATAGACGGCCGCCAGCCCAGCGGCGAGGGCAACCAGCCGAGGGCTTCGCCCTGTCGCTCGACTGCGGCGAGCACTACTGGCTGTAAAAGGACAGACCACATCATGGTTCTGTGTTCATTAGGTTGTTCTGTCCATTGCTGACATAATCCGCTCCACTTCAACGTAACACCGCACGAAGATTTCTATTGTTCCTGAAGGCATATTCAAATCGTTTTCGTTACCGCTTGCAGGCATCATGACAGAACACTACTTCCTATAAACGCTACACAGGCTCCTGAGATTAATAATGCGGATCTCTACGATAATGGGAGATTTTCCCGACTGTTTCGTTCGCTTCTCAGTGGATAACAGCCAGCTTCTCTGTTTAACAGACAAAAACAGCATATCCACTCAGTTCCACATTTCCATATAAAGGCCAAGGCATTTATTCTCAGGATAATTGTTTCAGCATCGCAACCGCATCAGACTCCGGCATCGCAAACTGCACCCGGTGCCGGGCAGCCACATCCAGCGCAAAAACCTTCGTGTAGACTTCCGTTGAACTGATGGACTTATGTCCCATCAGGCTTTGCAGAACTTTCAGCGGTATACCGGCATACAGCATGTGCATCGCATAGGAATGGCGGAACGTATGTGGTGTGACCGGAACAGAGAACGTCACACCGTCAGCAGCAGCGGCGGCAACCGCCTCCCCAATCCAGGTCCTGACCGTTCTGTCCGTCACTTCCCAGATCCGCGCTTTCTCTGTCCTTCCTGTGCGACGGTTACGCCGCTCCATGAGCTTATCGGGTCCACTCGCGAACGCAGAAAGGCCCACCCGAAGGTGAGCCAGTGTGATTACATTTGCGGCCTAACTGTGGCCAGTCCAGTTACGCTGGAGTCACTAGTATTTAGGTGACACTATAGAAGCGGCCGCGACAACTTGTCCACGTGGAATTCTAAGCTTAGGATCCCAATGTGCTGGAAATGCGATTTGCTAAATACTGAACCAAAAATGATCCGTATCGAAACGATCCAGGCATTCTGTGACGCTTTCTACCTTCGTCTCGGTGATGTTCTAGACGTTTTACCAAGCGCAGCGGAGAAGCGACGAAAAAGGATGGGCAATCAGGATTTTGCTGCGTTCTATCCAAATGCGCACGACTATTCATCAGAGTCATAACGGGATGAATACGTTCAAAGAAGTGAAGACAACAGCTGTGAGCAAGTCAGTAAGCCGTTCAATAATGTGTGAAGAGTGTAAGTTGCCGCGAAGGACCAGCCACTGGTCTGACGTGTGCGAAGGCTGCTTAAGCAACCTTCCGAAAGTGCGATGCCCCGCTTGCTCGAGGCTGTTATCCAAGCTGCAAGTAGATGCGCCCTTTTGTCGTCGATGTGCTGGAAAGTACTCCAACCTCAAGAGTGTGTGCGAAACGTGCGGCGTGGCTGATTATCCCTTTATCAATGATCTGAGCCATTGTCGTAAGTGTCACCGGAAAGCGCGGCATAAACTGTGGTTGAAGTCGATGCATCACGACATCGTATGTAACGTCTGTGGCCTGACGAAGCCATCATACAAAAAGACTGAAAGGATCTGTGGCCCATGCTACGAGAAGCGAAGAGGCGTGTGGATGAAATGCAAATTCAGTGGATGTTCAAGATTAACCAATTACAGAAGCTCGCAGCTCTGCAAGCGTCACTATGAGGAGCGTCGGGCACCAAAGGCACTGGAGAAGTATGTAAGAACCTATTGCTCGCCATTTCCGCAGAATGATCGGTATTTTGCGGCTCTGGCGGCGAAGTGGAAACGTGATAGCTGTAATGCAGCGGAAACAACCATTCGGGAAAGGGACTTCTGGCGGTATCGGGCGTTTGGTGAATATCTCAAAAGTTGCGAACTTCCTGAAACATTGACTTGGCGCGCGATTGATGATGCGTTGCCTAAGCTCACCAAGCGAGCGAGAGTTAGGACCAAGGCAATCCGTTCGTGCTTGTTCCAGTTAGGTAACCTCTTCCTGCAGGAGGATCTCTGGAGTAAGTACCGGCAGGAACGCTTATTGGCAAAATATCTGAAGTCTACGCCGGTGATATTTGTTGAACATGTAGCCGCCTTCGAAATGTGGGCATCGCAGGGAATGCTGAATCCGAAGCTCGATGTGAAGCCGCCCGAATCGCGACCTTTAACTAATACACCTCGAGCGATACTCGGAACGGTTAGGGTAGTTGGCGTATTTCTTCAGTGGTGTGTCAAGCGCAACATTCTCTCACTCGCCGACGTGAACCAGAGCACGATAGATAGGTATAAGGAAACTCTATTCTGGCAATACGAATGTAAAGTCTGCGGGAAGCGAGCGCATCTAGACGTCGATAAGACCAGCGAGAAGTGTAGCGATAGCGAATGCCAGGCGATGAACGCGTGCGTAAAGACCAGAAGGTTGGCTCGTAGGTCAGTTACGGACATAACGGATGAAACTTCGGACGTTCTTCAACTGGGCCCAGCTCCACGGCCTCGTGCTGGAAAATCCGCTCGCTCATGAGATTTCAGTGCGCAACACGTTCACGGCGAGGAACGAACGCGGCGAGATGATTGAGATCTCAGATTCCATTAGGCGGTACTCTAACGACGTTGTCGAACGTCTCTGTCGTGATATGGTGACGCCTGATACTGACGCTAGAGAGGCGTTGGTCCTGTATTTTATTATTTTTCACCAACTTACTGTCACAGAAATATGTAAAGCAAAATTACCGTCATTAGCGGCTGAGACAAGAGGCACGTGCGATCGCGCAAAAGACTTTGAATGTGTGCTGTTACCAGTTCGCAAACCGACCCGGGGCCAACTCTCACGCGGGCGTGAGAACCCAGTACTGAAGTATCCGAAAGAGGCAGCGTGCTGGCTCCGCCCGCTGTTAGAGCGGTACTTCGAAAAGCGCAGGAACGACGTTGGCTCGGAATATCTATTCGTTGGACCACATTATCGTACACGGAACAATAGGCCGGTAACGCATCGAACCATCAGCATGCTGGTCCATAAGGCTTCACAGCGGGTATTCAATGCAATGATTAGTCCGCGTGACCTGCGTAACACGGCTGCTGCGATTAGGGCGAACAAGTCAAAGCGCCGTGGCGCGATACTTACAAGGCTTGGTTACAGCCGTGAACGCGCCACTCGGTTCAACTATCTGGAAACTTTTCTACTGGAGCCTAAGCCATTCAAACAGCGCCAGCCCCCAGCGGGGGCGTAGCGAAGTGAGCGGTGCGAGGCGCGCCGAGCGCGCGAACGCAGCGGGCGCAAGGGGGAGAATTAATAGAGTAGCGGGCGTTTGATAACAGCGATTCCGTTCGGGAGCGCCGCCAGGCGCTGTAGTTGGGAGAACGGAATCTCCTGTTATCAGATGACCGTCCGATTTGAGGCTCTTTGTGCCGAAACTAACTTATGGAGGACTGGCGCAAACGTTTTTGCTGCGGCGTAGGAGAACTGATAGATATGAGTTTTGCTCTGGAATAGCAATGAAACTTGGGAGGCAAGTCCTGAGAAGTTTGGGTCGCATGGAGGCTCGATATCCTCAAATATCTTAAACTTCAGATCCAATCCACATGCGAGAAGGCCAACAACCTCATGGCTCGTAAGATGAGCCTCTGTTTTTGATGAGTTGACCTTGAGCGTCGAACAAATAGGCACTGTCAAGCTTTGACTTGATATAGATTTCTTTTGCCGGCTGTGGAGCTAGGTGAGGTCCTAAAAGTACCCGTACTTTTTTATCTCCGACTGACGTTACAGCAATTAGACGACCTCCGACACGCTCGACATGGTGGAAGATTGCTTTAATTAAAAAGTTCTCATTCGAAGGCAAGATATCACCATGATCGCTTGTTAAAACTGCATCGTTCATGCGAATGCCGAGATAACCAGCTGTAGGCCACCGAGTGTTTAGGAACTCGCGGCTTGACGCGGAAAGAAACTCCAGCGACACCGTATTCATAGGGACATCTCCGACAAATTCCGCTACAAAACTATTGCTAGGAGCTTCGTATAATTCAGAAGGGGTTCCCACCTGTAATAGAATACCATGCTGCATCACGGCTATTCGATCGGCAATTCGCCAAGCCTCAACCTGATTATGCGTAACGTAAATCGCGGGCACAGCGGCTTCTCGCTGAAGTTCAATGAGGAGAGAACGCAGCTCCTCCTGCAAGGCAGCGTCTACGCTACTTAGCGGCTCGTCGAACAAAAACAGGTCAGGTTTTCTGACCAATGCGCGCGCCAAAGCAACTCGCTGTCGCTCACCTCCGGAAAGTTCATTGGGCGTTCTGTTGATGAGATCCTTAATTCCTAGTCGAGTGGCGATTTCAATCGAGCGTCGTACGCGCTCGGCTCTATCTACGCCTTGCATGCGTAATGGGAATTCAATATTCCCAAGAACGGTGCGATATGAATAAAGCGCGTACTCCTGAAATACCATTCCTATCTTACGTTTGGCTGGTGGCCAATTCGTTATGTCTCGGCCCTGAAGAGTAATCCGCCCGAACTTCAAATTTAAAAGGCCCGCGATGGCTCTAAGAAGACTAGTTTTTCCACAGCCTGAAGGACCCACTATTACTAGCATCTCGTGTCCACCTAGATACAGACTTACATCGGAGACAACATCAGCACCTCCAAGTTTTACTGTCAGGTGTTCAGCAGTAAGACCTTCTTGAGACTTGATAGCTGTTTGCGTCATCTCCTCAGCGCCCCGGCGGTTAGCCCTCTTACTAACGTTTGTCTCGAAATCAACAGCAAGATCACCACCGGGAGGTTTGCTAGGACAGCCGCTGCCATGATCGCTCCCCATTGGAAAACATCGCCTGATTCAAGGGATGATATACCCACCGGAAGCGTCCGCAATTGATTCGAAGCGACTAAGCCCATCGCGTAAACATATTCCCCCCAGCACAATAGGAAACAGAATACAAAGGTCGAAAGTATTCCCTGCTTGATGGAGGGAAGCACCACATACACAAGAACTCCTAAGCGTGAACAACCGTCCGTCCGCGCGGCGTCCTCTGATGCAGAGGAAACACTCTTCATAAATCCCGCTAGCAACCAAGTGGCGAAAGGTATCAGAAAGGAGGGATAAACGATCGGCAGGAGCCAAGGCTGGTCAAATGCCCCGACGCTCGTAACGAAGACAAACATCGGAACGAGTAATAAGATCGGTGGCAATCCATACCCCAAAATAGCTAAAACCCCAAAAGTTCTGCTATGTACTGACGGTATTTTGGCTATTGAGTATGCTGCTGGGACAGCAAACAAAAAGGCCAACAGCGTGCTAAGAATCGAGACGATGGCGCTATTAGACAACCAGCGTCCAAAGTTAGTTTCGAGCAGTAAGTGTCTATAGTTTTGCAATGTTGGAGTAGTGGGCCAAAACGGATTGCTTTCACTCAGTAGGTCCGGACCCGTCCTGAGCGAGGTTACTACCATCCACCAGATCGGGAAAAGAGCAAAGACGATCGTTGCGGTGATCGCAACATAGATCAAGATTTTCTTCATAGTCTCCGCCACGATCCTAGCGTCCAAACAGCAAAAGCCAGGAGAGTCGAAAAAGGAATCAGCAGCAAAGCACATGCAGCTCCTAATCCAAGCTCGGTACCACCACGTAGTGCTAAATCATACGAGAGAGTTCCAAGGACGTGCGTCGAATTTGCCGGCCCGCCACGCGTAAGGACATAGACAAGCGGAAACTCGGTTGCACTCCAAAGAAAAGCGAAGGCAAAGGTTACAATGACTGTTCGATAGAGTCCCGGCAGAGTGACGTATAGGAATTGACTGGGTGCCCCAGCACCATCTAGGGCCGCTGCTTCGTAAGGAGCAACTTCAAGATTGCTTCGAGCCGACAGTAAACAAATCGTAAAGAATGGCGTTAATCTCCAAATGTTTGGTATTAAAACAGAAATCTTCGCCAAGCTGCCTAGTCCAAGCCAAGATATGGGAGCGGAGATTAGACCCAAGTGCGTTAGTGTCCAATTGAAAACACCACCGATGTCATAGAACATCCAGAGCCACAACAACGCGGTTACGGTTGGTGGAATTGCCCACGGCAAAACGAGTAATGCCTCGAGAAACCGATACCGAGTATTTAGTCCGTTCAGCAGTAACGCAATAGCAAGCCCGAGAATTAGACCTCCCGTTGCGCCCACAATGGCATACCGTATTGTATTAAGCAGTGCGCTCTGCCCGTCAGTACTGCTCAGCAATCGAATGAAATTATCGAAACCGATCCAATGGCCTGTCTCGCCAATTCGTTGATTCGTGAAACCGATCCAGATCAGGAGGACCAATGGATAAAAAACAACGAGCAGCATGTAGATTGATGCCGGGAGAACCAAAAGAAATGAAAGCTGGTTGTCGCGTGTAACACGAAAACTTTTCGTGATAAAGCGCCAAGGCGATGCCGTTGTATTATTGACGATCAACGATCTCCTGGACTCGTCTGGTTGCTTCCGTTATCGCTTGATCGACTGTGAGATGATCGTTAATGATTCTTCCCATCATGTCAGTAAGAATTCGTCGCTCAAAAACCTCCGCAGCGGCGCGTGTTACAGGGCCAGGCCAACCGACGGGTTTCTCGATATTCAAAGATTCGAGCGAGGGCCGTAGTTGCTCATCGCTTCCCCATAATCTCATAGCATCTACGCCAGTATAAACGGGATTGACAGAACCTTCGCCGGCCGTAATCAGTTTCTCATAATTATCCCTTCTCATAATAAACTTCAGGAGCGAAGTTACATCTTCACGCTTTTGCGTTGAGTTCAGGAATGCTAGGCTAAAGCCTGTTGCGTAAGAGAACCGACCGGCTGGTCCTTTCGGGTAAATGGAATGAACGATCTTTGGAGCAAGGTCCGGTTGTTGATGACGAGCAACATAGTATATCGTCGGCGAATTTGCGGTCATAGCAATCTTCCCCGATAAAAAATATTGATTGTTGCTGGCTCCATCCCATCCGAGCGCACCTTCAGGAATCACTCCTTCTTTATAACGATCCAGCATCCATTGAACTGCCAATCGCGTAGCTGGCGAATCCAACGTAACCGTGCGTCCATCGCTCGCGAAAACGCTTCCTCCGTACGCCCACAATAAAGACTGGAAGAACATTGCAAAATCGTCATCCTTTCCCAATCCTATGCCGAGGCCCCATACCGATTTCTTGGGATCATTTAGTGATTGTGCTACCTTCGCTACATCAACCCACGTGTCGGGAATCGATAAGTTCTTGGCATCTAAAAGATCCTTTCTATAAACCCACACATGACTCCAGGCGAAGATCGGTACTCCAACCCAGCGACCATCAACTTTGTTCATAGCTTCCGCAACGGGATAAGGTTTATCCAAATCGGACGAGAACTGATTGACCAACTCCGAAACGTCAGCTAGATGTTTGTTGTGAACGATGGTTAGGTGCGCCGGAAACATTGCCAGATCAGCACCGCTGTCTGCTTGAACAAGGGTGCTTATTTTCACAGACAAATCTTTTAACGGCACATCCTCAACTTGGACTTGCACGCCTGTTTCTTTGCCCCACTGATCGCAAATGGAATGGAATTGCTTATTTAGACCATCGGACCAAATCGTAAGATACAAAATGTGGAGAGTCTTCGGGGATCTGCTCCGATTCCAACAGCCAGGAACCAGCAGAAGTACGACGATTAGCACTGAAACCAAAAGTCGAGTTTTCATAGACTTCCTCCATACGCATAGAATTTCACCAGGGGCGCCTTAATCTTTTTTGGGCCATAATAAGACTTCTGATAGGATACGCCGCAATGCCCTCAATTGAAATGTCACAAATCTGAAAACCGAAGCGGTTATCAGATTCTTGTACCGTCGTTTCAATCAAACGACGCAAGCCCGCTGGTGTCAGTCGCCATAGGTCCATGGACTCACAATGTATGCCGAGGATACATGGGACTGAAAAGATCGCAATTCCGTCTTCCTTAAGGATTCTAAGAATAGTGGGTGGTATCTTCCATGGATGTTCAGCATGCTCTAACATGTCCAGACAAAGCACCGTTCCGAAACGGCCGTCGGGAATCGAAGTTAGCGATTCGGCGTTATCGATGACATCAACTTTTGCCAGCGACTGAATATCGATTCGTGTCACAAGCATGCGATCAGCTTGTGGTATCAGCCAGGTTTCCCAGTCTTCACCGAGCACATCGTCATAACCCGAGCCGACGGAAGCCACCGGATTGGTGAATATGACCTGTCTTGACCAGCGTTTTAGCTCATTGCAAACAAATGGAATTCCACCCTGTGAATCTTTGATCTGCGGTCGATCGAAAATGACTTTTGGAGCTACGGTGTGATTGAATTGTCGCGCGTCCCCAACCGTCCGAAACCACATGTCTGAGTTTGATGTATCACGGCTGAATGAAAGTTCTCGCAGTACAGATTCTAAGTGCGCATTGTAAACGGTAGGCGAAAATCTAACCCGACATTGTTTTATACCACGGCCCCTAGCTAGTTTAATCAATGCCACCAGTACCGAATGTTCAACTCTTCGAGCCTGAACTCGGCAGGATAGAACGAGGTCCTCTACAATTAGCCATGGCCCCTCTATGGCTAGAATGGCACATCCGACCAGCCCATACGGTCCATAACGGTCCGCCGCGCACATGGCGTAAATGAAGTGTTGGTCGCTTTTTTGTAAATTGGTAAGGTCTAATAAAGTGCGTCTCCTTGCTGCAAAGTTAAGCCGGTGAGTGCGTGAATAAAGCTCCGCACACCGCATCAAATCCTGATTCGCAGCTTGGAACATGAATACTGAAAGAGCGGAGGAGGCGACTGCGTTAGACACTTGCGCTAACGATGCCGCTCCAATATAGGTACGTTCTTCTTCTCTAACGTAATGCTCTTTTCGGAGCTGCGCGTCACAGGTGAGACTTTTTTGTGTGATGGCTAAACATGTAGCCAATAAACCTTTAGCTTCCTCTGGGTTGAGACATCGCAAATTAGGCAGGAATTGCTTCGCTTCTTCGCGCTCGCTCAGACTATCGTCGACGAAAACAGCATCTTCAGGTTCAACTCTAAATTTCTGCAGTATCTCTTTAATTGCGGGAGGCTTATGGACATATTCGATCAGCTTAGCTGCAAACAAATAGTCAATTTTGTTTTTTCCAAGAATTGGCTCGGCGACGGATTGATTGTTCTTTGAAACACACGCGATTAGAGTACCACGACGATCCAGTTCACGAAGCAATTGGATGAACGACTGATCAACATTAGGCAGATTGTCGGTTTCGGCTAATGTTTCTGGCCAGAGAACACCGTCCAAATCAAGAACCAGAAGGCGGGGGAGTCGCTCACTTGTCCAATACGTCGGACTTGTCATCGGAGTCTTCCTCCCCTCCCTTGACGTTAGAAGCCTGATCTTCGTCCGTTGTTGTCCTTTCTGCCTGCGAATTTTCTGAAAGCTCACTGGTAGGTTGAGGTTTGACACCCAATGCTAGTGGCGGAACAGTGACACTTGCGTTGTCCATCACTAAGGAGTCCGGTCCATCCTCTATCGCCTCTATTGGAAGCACAGGTTGTTCTTCAGTCTGAATGGCTGGACTAGGTTTTAGATAAGGAGCTCGCTCTCGACGAGCTGTAGCAAACAGCGATTGGTGAAACCCACTTGAGACAAAGTAATAAATACATGAGATCCATTTGGACAGCGATATGAAGTGCGCTTCATGATTCGCCATGTGTGTTTCGAATTCACGTAACTCTGTCTTGAAAGGATCATCTTTGTGAAGCGGATCGGCACAAAGAATCTGAAGTACTTCCTCTTCTGTCGTCTGCGCATTCCGTAACGCGGCTGTTACGGCTTGGGTTTTTGAAAGCCGCATTTCCTGAACCGATCCAACCGGAGCATACTGAGCGGCCTTCGGCTGGCTTTCCATGAACATAAAATATTGAGCCAACCCGACCAAGATTTCTCGTGCGACTCCTAACTGTTTGTTTTGGTCATGTTGCTCCTTTGCCCAAATGACTTGACGACATTGGATATTGAACAGGTGTAGGTCAATCACAGCGTGACCTGTTCGCAGGAACAGATAGTCCCAATTCAGCAAATAAAATTCCTTGCTGCGAAGGCGTGCTTGTTCATGCGTTTCCCCTGAATACGGACAAGTTTTCAATTGCTCGAAAAAGGACTGACGGTCACCTGGATCACCAATCACTTGGCGGTGAATAGCCGCTGGTAATGCCAAAGCGCGTCCGCGAAAATGTTCTAAGTCTGACGCTAGTGTAACTTGGTCTGTTAGAAGTAAAAATGCCTGAGAATCTGTTTCAAATCTGAAAGCGGTGAGCCGAAATTCAGTGGTATTGCTTGTCCAAACAGCAACCTTAAAATCCTTATGATCCGAAAATGACTTTCCATCAGATTCTTGCTCAGCTTGGTGAACTTGCACTCGCAAGACATCCATTGTGTCCATTATGCACCGCGCCAAGATCTCTGGACTTAACACCTTCTTATCATGTTTTGGCATCGGGAGGGTGCTATTACTGATAGCAACGAATTCGTTGGGGTTTAGTGGCTTGAGTGGATGCCAAAGCAAAGTGTTCGCAACGTGAAAGAAATGTGCGTCCGGCGAAAATAGGATTATTTGTTTTTGACACTGAAGAGTGCTAATTAGAGTTCGAAATTCAAGGTGCTTGTCGAGACCGAGCACATGGTACCCATATGCAGGGGTGGAAATATGCATATCTAATCGATCTAAGTGATGGTCCCTATCGAGTGGATCAATACCCCTTTGCATTGGCCTTAAGACATGCAAATTGAAAACATCTTCATAGGCCGTCGGTGATTGACTTACAATCCGTTGTGTCTCTTCAAGTCGGTCGAGAAGGTACTGCGTGCGTTCTTCAGCAACGCCGGAGCGCCACGCAGCAATAATAGAAAAGATTACCCCGACGCAACTTGCGATTAAGCCTGCGAGGGCAAACCCCCAACGCATCCGAGTCCTGTCGGTATGTAGCAAAAAATACAGCCATGTGCCGATGGCTGATAGCAGGATCAATAATAGAAATTGGTAAGCCAGTTTTCGTTTCTTTTTAACAGAAGGACGCCGCCGCTCGCGCGCTCGTTTACGCAGCCAACGCTCACCTTGTCTAATAAGTTGTTCCAGCGCATCCGCCATCTGACGTCTACTTGATCACTCCTCCGTATCGAATTATTAATCCGCCGACGACAATCATTGACAGACCTAACCAGGTGGACAATGGCACTTGCCTGCTCCCAAATAAGTGGTCCCCAACGACACTGACGGTGGCGAAGACTACCACGTAAACTCCAAGCATCATCGAAAAGGTGACCCTAAGACCCAACAGTTCGAAAAGATTTAGGTTGATATGGCGCTGGAGCCAAGTTGGGCCGCTTAACACGTTTATGACGAGACCATACGACCCAAGAATTATGAAACCGGGAATTATCAAAGTTAATCCCCTTATGCGCTCTCCGTGACCAATCATTGCGACTCCAATAACTTCACACACCGCAGCTGCTAAAAGCACGAACCAGAATACGACTTCTTTGTAGATTGCAATCATCAACGTCACCTCTAACTTGGAAGTATGCATTCCAAATACTCTAGCAGGAGATTAGCTGGTACATTCTTGTTAGTTACTGTGTGTTTAGCTCCGGGGAGTTCAATAACTTCTCGATGGAAGTTGGCCTGCGTGGACGCGTGAGTAGCGGCCAATTGTTCAAGGTCTGAGCGGGTGTTAAAGATATCCTCTGTACCTCGGATCAATTTCAAATTACATCGTGCATCTCCGATTAGATCCTCAATCGCAGGATATTTTTCAAAGAAGTCGTGGGAGACATAAGTTCCGTGCTTCCGATATTCTGAGATTTCTCTTTCTCGATCTTCGTGAGTCGGCCAGATCCTAAATAAAGTTTCGCGCGTACAAGGCCCCCACAGAGCAGCAGCGCGCAAATCTTTAAGCCACCCTTCATGCGTGTTGAACAAGCCAACGGCGACGGAGCAACCAAAGGACCTCGCGATAATCCAGTTTGGTAGGAAAGCTCTGCAAGCTGTTAAGGCACTCTTGACAGCTCCCTCAAACGATAATAAGCCGCTCTCTTCGCCTCGTTGTCCGGGGTAAACCGCAGTCATAATTTCATACCCAAGATTTCGGGCCGCATCTTCTATCGTTGAATAAATCTGCCTATAGTAATCCGACCCTAGTGGACTTGAACTGCCGGGTAAAACGACGATCCGATTCATAACTTGACTTCCTCACCTCGATCGAAAAGAATTCGTATTCGTCCTCACCGCGACTGCCATTGATCTCGTGTAACTTTGCAGACGGAGTGTGTCATCCAAACATATCCCGTCGTAATCGCCACTCCAGATTTGGAACAAACCGAAAAACTGAGAGCAGTACCGGATACGTTGTAGAAACCCGAGGAATGTGAGTCGTTGTTCCTTGAACCAAGTGATGATGTTAGAAATCGGTCGCCTCGGACGGTACACTCGATCACAACTCCGTAGTCATAAAAGCTAAGATAGCTGTAAGACATAGCGCCATAATCAACTGGTAGCTTTGAAATGTATGGACCGTAAAACCTTAACATCGACAATACGGAGTGATTTGACTTGGTGGATTGTAAAGTGGGGAGTGCGAGGTGACGCTCAATATAAGTGCGGATAGAGTCAAAGCGCCAGATGCACACCTCAGTGTTTCCACCAAGGCGTTCGATTGCGCGGCACTCTACAACTAAACCGTCACACCGTCAAGCGTGAGTGGTCCATTGGTACCGTCAGATTTGAAGATATAGTTGGTCTAAGGTTCCCTACACCCGAAGCTGACGCAGGTTTCTTCTGGCTTGTGAGCTCAGGAGAGTCCTACAAAGTATTTCGATGAATGTGGGCAGGATAATGACCGAGTTCCTGTCAGAATCGCTCTCATAGATCAACTTCTCAACGCGTAAAAATTTTTCGCCAGCCAAGTGCTAATGCACTTGGCTGGCGGTGTCTCAGGGGGTGGCGACGCCATGGGAAGGAATCTGGATGTTCTATCGGATTTCGACGCCATCGGTGAGAACACCGCGAAGTGCTTCTGGATGTACGGAGTGCCTTGCGAGTGACGTCGGTAGGTTCAAACGTTCCTGCCTGAGGCACCACCCATAGACTCATTGCAAAATGAAATTCAAGAATAGTAGCTTTAGAATTGGATGTAACGGTCTTTCGTTATACAACATGGGTGAACTGATACGGACTTCGAAAACATCAATGACAGAAAGTTCTTAGGTCACCTTCGCGCTGCCGATCCCGAGGCACTCTCGAAACTGCGGCAAACCCTACAAGGGCCACTCTGCTCGTATTTCTCGCGGCGATTCAAATGTTGTGACCAAGACGCGGAAGAGTTGGCCGCCGATGTCTTATTTAGGGTACATGGCGCGGTCAGCACGTTTAATCCCGACGCCGGCGCTGAGCTCACCACCTGGATTTGGCAGATTGCTCGAAATCGGGGCATTGACTGGTTCAGGAAACAGAAGTGTCTTATCACGACCGTTGCATTGGACGAGGACACCAGTCACGAATCAAATCGCTCGCGTGTGAATGAGTGGTTCAGAGATAGCCTTCCAGATCGAAACTCCCCAAGCGAAGCTCAGTCTCAGTCAGAGCACCTGAAGAATGTTGATTGTGCGCGCCGAGCGCGAGCTGCACTCAGTGCCGACGACCGGCATCTGCTCGAAGCGCGCCTAACTTTGAGTAATCGCGAAATTGCCGATGCGGAAGGTGTTGCTGAAGGTACAATTCGCACGCGATACTCACGCGCCGTTGCCCGATTCAAAGCGGCGTTCGAAAAGGAGAAGCGCTCTTGAACGAAGACGAGCTTTTGGAGTTATTTAGAGAAGCGAGCGATTCAGACGACTCGAGCGACCTGGATGATGGAACAGTACGGCTGATCTTAGCTTGTTCGACAGAATGTTCACCGGAACGCGCGCAGCGGATCGGAACATTGTTCGCGGAAAAGTTGTTCCGAGAAATCCATCAAGAACCAGTTCGGAGGCTTGGGGCAAAATGGCCATTTCACAGATGGCTCGAATCGATGCGAACGAGTGTGCGACTAACTCGAGACGATATAGCGATCGCGCTCAACAAGGACCGGGAATTCGTTGAACGCTTGGAGAACGGCGAAAAGCTTCCTTGGGAATTCAAAGCAAAGGAAATTGGAGATGTCATTTGCCTTTTCCGGATTCATATGAGCGCGGTAGCCGAACTGATCGCCAACTCAGTATCTTTGGAAGGCTTTCGTGGTTTAGGAACGGTTTCTGCTCGATCACATCAAGGCAGGATTTCGAAAGTGCGCGGCGAGTCAACCAAACGGGCGCTAGATCTCTACGTTACCCGAAATGCGACCCCGGTGAAGCCGAGTGAGGAGGTCGAACAATGGCTCGCTGATGTTAGGCAGGAATTGGAGAGCAGGAACATTCAGGATCTTCTTTGAAAAAATGAAACCGCGAACAAGTTTTGTCAGAAAAGCAGCACGCGAGCTGCTTAAAAAGTGCAATATCTCCGAACCGCCGGTCGACTTGCGTGTGGTTGCAGAGAAGCTGGGCTTAGGCTATGAAGAGGTGGATTACTTTCCGGATGATGTCGAAGCGTTGATCGTTGCGATGGGTGATCGCACCGTTGCCGTGGTAAATAAGAATTTTCCAGAAAACAAGCGACGATTCACTCTCGCCCACGAACTTTGCCATCACTATCTGCATAAAGATCGAAGCGTTTTAGAAGAAATAACGACAATTGACTCACCCTCATCTATTGAGCATGATTCAACTATCAAAGATCCGCTTGAGGTCGAAGCAGACATCTTTGCTGGCGAATTGCTCATTCCTTTGCCAATGCTGAAGAAGCACTATCAACCCGGCTTCACCGCCAATGACATTGCCAGAATCTTCGAAGTCACCGAGTCTGCCGCTTCGGTGGCATTGATGAATCACTTCTCCGCACTCTTCAAATAGCCTGTAACAGCAGTTCGTTCAAGAGGGTGGAGCGGAAGTTCCGCTCCCGCGGCGTCTTCGGATGCTATCGACTCCGCACCGGCGCGCGAAATATCGGTTCCAAGGAGAAGTATTGATGAGTGACAAAGACCACAGTAATAGACCTGAGCCAAAAGAGGTGCGTGTCACTGTGCACTACACAATGACAGCGCGTGAGAAATCATTTGATACGAAGCTCAATGAAATGGTTCGGCAGGTTATCGAGCAGGCCTACAAGAAGCTCGAATAGCGACGCAGGCCGGGCGATCAGTATTTTTGCCACATTGAATCACGAATCGACCTTGCGCCTTACCTAGATCAAACTGTCGAAGTCCTTATGAGCCACAAGACGTGTGTGCACGAAGCAGAACACGGAAACAAGCTTGTCTTCGAGTTTGACATTGATGCGGATACTGGAGGTGCCTAACAAATGACTCGACCGAGTCCGGTGAATCCGCTCCTGGCGCGAACGGCTGTCACCAGTTTCCTGGTAATGCCCGAGTGGCAGAAAAAATAAAGGAGTACGGCTGGCGCGTTGAGTCGATCGATGAGCTCACACTCTACGCCGTACTCAGGGGGAGGCCGCTGAACAATCGGACTGAAGAATTTATAGTGCGCTTGTCTTGCGATTACTACCCCACCCATCCGCCCGATGCGAAGTTCGTCAATCCAGAAACGCTTGAGTACGAGCCAGGCAAGGATCTGCACCACCTTCCCAAGCTGACCGCTCCATACTGCCAAGTGCATCCCTCCTACGGCTGGGATCATCCGTATCCCTATGGACCACAACTAGTCTGTAGCTCGATGACACTTGGTTACTACTTTAGCAATCACAATCCCACCGCCGATCAAGCCTGGGAACCGGGCGGCACACAATCGGCTCAACGATCCATACCATCCATCGCGCGTTACAGTCCGCGCACTACTCAGGGAGGTACGCGCAGTGAGGTGGCGACGCAAGAAACAGAAACAGAGCGGAAATAGCACACTCAATTCAACAGGTGAGACTGAGGCTTCCAATAAAATCCTTGTGGTCCCGCGCGGCACATTGCATGCGACACACCAGTTCTTCACGCCGTACTGGGCCGCGGGGGTCGAGACGGCTTGTTACTGGTTTGGTGTTAGCGCCGGCGCCTTCCACATCGTCACTACTTTGGTACTTCCGAAGCTCTATCAAAGTCCGGGTGGCTTTCGAGTGGACTCAAGATCAATGCGCCGCCTCGCCAAAGCGATGAGCCAACAACGGCTCGAGAATCTGGCGCAGCTCCATACTCATCCATCCAACTGGGTGGGACACTCCGCCTTTGATGATGATCATGCGTACAGCACCAGGCCCGGTTCTCTGTCGCTGGTTTGGCCCAACTACGGTTTAAGTCTGAATCATGATCTAACTGGCATCGGAATCCACGAGTACCGGACCGGCGTCTGGAATGAACTCAGCCCAGACGAGGTTCGCGAACGTATTCGCGTAATTGACTCCGTGGCGGACGGCCGTTGGCAGATTGAAGGAGGTTTCACGACACATGTCGAGCGAGATTTCTAATAGACATCGTGGTGACCTCGGAGGACGGCTGACTGATATTCGTGTTCCCGGCAGGGTAATCATCGCAGTTTCGTCAGACGTCGCCACAAATCCTGCTGCTCAACACCTAACGTGGATGCTCGCTAACCTGCTTTCTAGGCAGACAGTGGAGATTCAGGAGATTCAACTTCAGATTCCAGATAACATTAAGGTGACTAGTCGGTTAACGCCGTTGATACCGAATGCGAATGATTTCTTAGCGGGATTACGAACGGGAATTCAGCAGATAAATCCGGGCGTGCTCTTGGCAAAACGAAACTTGAATTCCACCGTCTTCATTCGAGTGGGTCCTGGTGTGTTACACCCGGCCGATTTCACCATAGCTGCAAGCAGTAACGGTTGGAGCGGCGGCATCAGTCGTCAGCCAGTTGCAGTATTGGGAGAAAGTCTGAACCCGATCGGACCCTATGTCGCAGCTAGTATTTGTGCTGGCGAAGTTTTCAAGTTTGTTCGCGGAGTGAGATCGGAAGCCGGCGATTTCGCCAATCAACTATGGCTCGACGCCGTGACGCTCACTATTTCCACCCAAGTGCCCGCATTTGTCGGGTTTCCATCACAGCTTGAATTATCTCCGACAATCCTCGCGGGCGTGGGCGCTGTCGCAAATGCGTTTTTACATGTGCTGTATGCGGCCGACTCGGTTCGAGGTCAACTAATAATGATTGATAATGATCCCGAGGGTGTAACTCATTCAAATCTCAATCGTTACGTTTTATTTGGTTTGTCCCAGATCTCACAGCCAAAGGCAAGCGCAGCCAGCGCGATGTTTTCCGAGAGCGGGATTGAAGCGGTTTCAATTGACCAGTCGTGGCAGGACTGGATATCAGAACAACGCGAGATCGGTAATGAAATCGTTATTTCGGCTGTTGACCGTAACAGCACCCGACACGCTGCGAACGTCACAAAGATTTTCCCGAGACGCTGGCGAATTATCAGCCAACCGATGTACGCCTTATCGAAGCACAATTACTTACCAATCAACAACGTAAATACACGTTGAGCGATCTGGATGTCGAAGAGTTCGACACTCATGTCGCGGTATCGATCGCTGAAATGATCTTGGCGACAGGGGGCAACGTCAAGCGCCTTGTACCATTTGATTTTCCGGCGACTAGTTATCCCGAAGCTTGCCAAAGTTGCCAGTTCCGCAAGGTGTGTTGGGAGAATCCCGATGCGAAGGAGGTATCGGCATGTCAGGGCTTGAAACAAATGTCTTTCCTATAACAAATCTTCACGAGCTATCGGCTGAGTACAACCTGTATCGTGTTAGAGGTCTTAATCCCGATCAGGATGAATACTACGCGAATCGCGAAATCCTTAAGCGGCGTCTCAGCTATCTGCTGAAGAAACCAGTTACAGTAATTGACCGGAACGACGTTCCTCACGTGGTGGTGCGTTCCGATGCCGGACCTCTACCCTCTCCCTATCCCCTCGTGCGGGTGGCTGTTCAATTTGAGCTGGTCTCAGAAAAGTTGAAACTCGACTACACCCAACGCTCACCTGAAAATGACGAAATCTGCTTGAGGTTTCTGCAGTTCACGCTGCAGGCGCCGCTTAGATCACATCCACAGCTTTGGCAACCTGGTGCAGCGCAGGGCAACCTTTTTTTAAGAAGGCCCCGGAGTTCACTACACAAAGTTTGGCCGTCTACATGGGTTACGCCGTTCGTGCAGTGGTCACGCCCGAAATGGGCCTTGGCCTCTGTGTCGGAGTGGTAAGTAAGTCCGTATCGAAACTCCCGCTGCCGCGACGGATCAGTCGCGACCAGCTTAAGCATTGGAAGGGACGACACTGCATCTACCACTTTGGCCACCAGTGGTACGAGATCCAGATTAGCGGCCTCGATGATCGCAATGTATCCGATTACATGTACATGATCGACAAGCGAATGGTGTGTCTGCTCGATGATGTAATGGCTCGCTCCGAGAAGCCTCTACCTCCTGAATTGGCGTCGCTCGCTCATGACACGTCCGTTGTGTTGTACAAGGATAACCAAAGGCAAGACCGCGGGGCGCCGTCAACCTTGTGTTACGTTGTCCATGGGCCTCAAGAAGAGGAAGTAAAACGAATTCACGGTCGCAGCTTACTCGCGCCATATCAACGTCGAGGCACGATACTTCAATTCGTTCGCAATTATCTCGGTCGTCTTCGCTTTGGAGATACAAGCTTAGTTGTATCAAATGAACCGGTCTCAGTACCACAAAGAATGTTCACCGTGCCGGATTTCTTATTCGGTAACTCCAAAGTGCTCTCGGTGCGAAGTACGCCTGGCACCACACATCACGTAAGTTTGGATCATTTGGGGTCTGCCAGAGCCGCTTTGCTTAGAGACAAGCAAGCCGGCTTCTATCAGCGAGATCCGCTTGGGTTGCAGTACTTCATTGCACCCCAAAGCGTTGCGGAAAGTTATGGAGAACAGTTTGTACCTGACCTTCAGCGAACCGTCGACCAGCTGTTTCCGCAGGCTGAACAAGGATATGAACCTAAAGTGGTTCCCTACAAGGACCTGGGTCCGAAAACCTATCCCGTTCAAGGGAAAGCAATTCTTGAGGCGGTCTCTGAAAAATGTCGAAAGCCCGGTCATGCCGTAGTCATGATTCATACGACAACCGACCGTCGTCTCGGAAAAGAGGATCAACTCGAGGCTATGGTCGTGCGAGAACTGCGTAAGTTCGGAATATACAGTGCGGTGATCCACACTGACACAGCTTCACAATGTTACGAGCTCGTACGAGCGGTTGAAGGAAAACCTAAGTATCGAATGCGAGAAGACAAACGCAAGACATTGGTCGGCTATCTTCGCGGTGTCGCACTAAACAAGGTATTGCTTACTAATGAGCGCTGGCCCTTCGTGTTGGCAACTCACATGCACGCGGACATCACCATTGGGTTCGACGTCAAGCATAATACTGCCGGCCTTGTTATCGTCGGAGGCAACGGTGGTGATATTCGCTGGCTTCCGAAGGAATCAAAGCAAAAGGAGCGACTCCTGGAGGATCAGACGCAAGGCTATCTCATGGAGATCATTAGGGCCGAAGCTAAGGATCGCTCTGAGCCAATCAGAATAATTGTGATTCACCGCGACGGTCGCTTGTGGCCTTCAGAACTGAAGGGGGCAAAGGCGGCAATCGAAGCGTTGAAGCGTGAGGGAACAATTCCTTCCGACACGGAACTCACGATTATCGAGGTACCAAAGACCTCACCAGCACCCCTGCGCTTATTTGAGACAATCAGCAAACATGGGCGACGCAATTGGATTGAGAACCCTCAAATTGGAAGCTATCTCATCCTTGGTCCAAAAGATGGCTATCTGTGCACTACCGGAAGACCTTTTGATCGGCCCGGAACTGTTCGACCTATTCATCTCCGACACATTGAGGGACCTCTTAGCTTGGAGAACTGTATAGAGGATTTTTATTACCTCTCAGCATTGGCTTGGACCCGCCCCGAAGACTGCACGCGAAATCCAATCACAATTAAACTCAACGATCGGTACCTTGGCGAAGAAGCTACTGAGTACGACGCGGACGTTCTCGATATCACCCATATTGTCGGGGAGGAGGTGGCATGAGCGACATCGGATTGCAGGTCGGCTTTTACACTCAGGTACGCGAGTATGCAGAGCTACTGGATAAGGCGCTCATAGAACTGAAGTCCGCAACACCATCACTGGTTGCAAGTGACAGCGCACGACAACTCGGTCTTTTGCTTATCGCCCTGGGCGCCGGCAACGAATCACAAGATTTACCAACTCGATTACTTGCTGTGTTCCTCCGTGAACGCCATCGATCATACGCCAACGACTGGAGCACACTCGGAAATGCATTGCTAAACAGCGAAGTGAATGATGCGATTGTTAGTGATCTTGAGTCACTCGCGTGGTCATTGGAACAACAACAAGCCGTAGCTATGGCGAGGATCAGAGGATCAGATAGGTGAATGAATATTTTCAGGGTGCAGTGAGTCAGTTGGTAGAGCGAGCACGTCACTTGTTGTTCGTAATTCCTCGAGGCTTGCCACGTGAGTTTCACCTACTCGAACAGGCGACACGACGACGGATCGGCGAAGAAATCGAGAAGCTGCAAAAACTGATCAATGACTCTGAAATGCGACAGTCAAACGTTCAGCCGGAGCGCTTGCGACTTTTCCGGCGGGCTGTAAGGGAGTTGGATTTTCTTGAAACGGTCTGCATCAGTGCCCTACAGCGATCTAAAGATCACGATGTCAATCTCAATGTGGTTATTGAGCGCGTGCGATTGGAGATTAAATATCCCCTGCTGCCACCGGTCATTAGCCCACTCTCGCAACTGTATTTTCATATTTATCCAGAGTACAACCTTTTAAGGGTACCGCTAGTCGAAGGAAGTTTTCTTCTACACTTGCCGGATCTGTACCACGAGCTGGCTCATCCTTTGATTGCTGAGAGACACGATCCTATCGTGCGTGACTTTCAGAGGCATCTACTGCATGTTCTGGATAGCGTTTTCACCTACTTTTCGGAAGAACTGAGAAAGGAAAGCCGACGGCAAGGACATAGCCCTGAGTTATACACGTTCTATATCGAGCAGTGGCAAAAGGCATGGTTTGCTGGCTGGGCGATCGAGTTCTTCTGCGATTCATTTGCAGCGTTGACGTTAGGTCCAGCATTTGGTTGGTCTCATCTTCATCTTCATTCTACGCGTGGGCAAGAGCCGTACAGCGTTCCTACGATAGGTGGAGTTCTAGATCATCCGCCGGATGCTGCGAGAATGACCGTCATATTGCAATGTCTTTGTTTAACTGGTTTCGTGAACGAGGCGAACCGAATCGAGGAACGATGGCACGCTCTATTACGGATTTCAAATGCCAAGCCGGAACCGGAGTACCTGCGTTGTTTCCCAAGAGCTCTTCTAGAGGAGTTGGCCAATCAGGCCCTCGATGGAGTTACCGCGCTCGGGTGTCGTGTGGCAGTGCCCTCGACCAAAGATTTTGTCCACAGTCTTTTAAACGAAGCTTGGAGTGAGTTCTGGCGTGACCCGCAGGAGTATGTAACTTGGGAGAAGAAAGCGATCGCGAATCTTGGCAAGCTTCGCTAGGCACGAAGTATGAACAGCACAGATACCGTTTCAATTTTTAGCAGTAAAGTTCACTTCGCTTGCATCCGTCCTTAGAATGAAATTGCACGTATAAACGACTTGTTTCAGAGCTGCATTAGCAGCTCTTGTTGACTCTTAAGCCGCAGCGAGGAAGGCAGTCAAGGGCGGAGCGAACTTGTTTTGTAGTTCGCGGAGTTCATCGGAGCGCAGCGGAGACCCTTGACGGCTGACGCAGCGAAGGCTCCGGTATCGCTCTTTGTTTGGATCGCTAAAAGGCCCTGGAGCAGAAGTTACGAATTTATTGTTTGTTGTGACGTGACGACAGGAATTGTTCGACGTGAGAGTCTGCCCATCTCCCCTCTGTGAACGTACGGGTTCACTGCTCGCTAACCGGTAATCAATTTCTTGAACCTGTCGATCGACCGTCTCATACGACGCATGCGAACCTTCGTGCTGCGTTTACCAACACCAATTTGGCTGACGAATGGCACTCGCTTCCTTATCTCAGCGCGAAGGAACAGGTGAGCCGCTTTATCAAGAGCGCGTTTTACCTCGATAAAGTCAACTATCATGGCTAGATTCTACCTCAAAACTGGAAAGCAAAAGTCAATCCACGCGAGGTGCCAATAAAGAACGCAAGCCCGTTCTTCCTTAAGGTTGTTAAGCAAAGAATGTTCCCACCTTTGAGCGTTCATGGTATGTTGGTGGGCCGCCTACAAAAAGGGGACTCTGTTGCGTATACCTTCGTCGAATCAAATTGCCCGGTCTGCTAAGAGGCGGTGGTCTTTCATTGCTACGAATCACAGCAAATGAAGTCTCTTCGACTAAATTCATTTCGGTTGCGGAATTTTAAAGCTGTACAGGACAGCGGAGAAGTTCGATTTACGCCACTTACAGTCTTTATTGGCAATAACGGCTCTGGCAAGAGCAGCCTGATCGATGGACTTAAAACCTTTTATGATCTTTCCGGACAGAACTTGGAGGACGTGCTGCAAGAATGGCACGGCTACGACAACGTATGGTATCGGGGCGTGCGCCGCAGGGTAATCATGTCAGGACAGAAACGGGTTAGGCGTCCGCAGTACTCGGATCCAACTGCGTTTGAATTGCGAGGGCGATACACTCATGGATGGTACCACGCCGAAATGGAAATGGCCCTAGATGGCAAATTGAAGGAACCATTCATCTCTAGGGAGGAAGTTACCGTAGGAAGACGCTTCAGATTTAGCCGTAATGCGCGTGGTCGCGTCCGGGTGCGATTTGGAGGCAAGCCGCCGTCTGAATTTGGAAGTATAAAAATCCAAACCAACGTGCCCATGGAGGACGGGTTATCAATAATTGGAGAAATACCTTATTTGGACGAAATCGTTTCAGATTGGCAGTTCTTATACTTAGATCCAATCGGAATGCGGGAGCCCAGTCGGCAATACCGAACCCTCGAATCAGTAACATTAAATCAAGATGGATCGAATATCGCTGAGTACCTATTGGATATCAAAAAGCTCGATCCTTCCGTCTTTGAAGGAATTGTCGAGGCCGTGCAATACGTGCTTCCGTACGCCCGAGATCTCCAACCAAAGCTGGTGGCTACAGCATTGGAGCGGCAGACGTATTTACAAATGCGGGAAAGGAGGTTTGACGTACCCGGTTGGTTGCTGTCCACCGGTACACTACGATTTGTCGGCATTTTAGCTCTTCTTCGTCATCCAACGCCTCCACCTTTGATAGTGATAGAAGAACTAGAAAACGGCCTTGATCCGCGGAGCCTTAGCTTTGTTATTGATGAGATACGAACTGCTTTAGAGTCCGGAAAAACTCAAGTTATTGCTAGCACGCACTCACCATTTCTCTTGGACCTGCTAGATCTGTCTCAGCTTATCCTCGTTGAGAGGATCGGTAGCAAACAACCTACTTTTGTTCGTCCAGCCGACATCTCATCATTGCAGCAATGGTCAGAAAAATTCAGTCCGGGTCAGCTTTATCGCATGAACATGCTGAGCCGGAAGCAATGACAATAAAGATTGGTCTAATTGTGGAATGCGAAAGGGATGGCGCCGACCAGAGGGTGTGCGAACATCTTGTGTCGAGATTGAGGCCCAACTCTGACGTAATTACTGTAACAATGGGTGGTAAGCCGAATCTGATTAATGGGTGCGGCGACGTGGCGGCCCAGCTTTTGCGCGAAAGCTGTGAACGAGTGATTGTTGTTTGGGACTTATATCCACCGTGGCGCAGGGGAAACGCTCCTTGTAGACGTGATGATCGATTATTGGTTTATCAGTCTTTAGAACAGGCTGGCGTCTCTTCACCGCCTGTCGAGATTGTTTGTATTCGCGAAGAGTTGGAGGCTTGGTTAGTTGCCGACAATCGTGCGATCTCAATGGCCATTCAGAAACTCATCGGCCGAAGAGTGAGAATCAATGAGATGAAAGATCCCGAACGTGTAAAAAATCCAAAGGTCAGATTACGTAAGATCTTTGCCGAGCACACCCACCGTCAATACCAGGAGCATATAGACGCGCTAAGAATTATTAGAGAATTGCCGGACCTGAAAAGAATTCGACGTGCTCAGAGCTTTGTCCGCTTCGCCTCGAAAATAAGTTAGGCCCGCGAGAAATATTGAATTTGCGAATCGAAGCCCTACCAAAATAACTTTTCCACGAATTGGCTTCCATCAGCAGTCAGTTGTGAGGACAAATCAAGACGTTGACTCTGGGCTACTTGATTGTTGATTTCTGTAACCCTCTTGCGTATGTACTTTCTGTCACTATCCTTTTGTCGAGGATATAGTTCCTGTAGAAACCGATTGATAACGGCAAACACGTAGAGAGCATGCAATATTCCCTGAGCATTCCGCAATTCGCGCTTCCACGGTGAGTAGTACTGCTTCGACATGCCAGCAACTAGGGGCAATACTTGTTCAATAAGTGTAAGTTGAAGGTGCATCGCCTCATGCACAACGGCCTCTGCAACACGCAATGAATCGTTTTCAGTTCGTTCTTTTGGAACTGATACGAATATTGAAAAGGGGACACTTGGCTCGCTAAAGCTAACATCATAATGTGAGTCCTCTGGCTTTATCACATGAAGAGAGCGAACTAGGAAAGAAACGCTACCCAGAAGGCTCAGGATTCCACCAATGAGATCCATTGCTTCATGGAGACAATCCAGAAAGGTTGGATTCGATACCTCGCTTGCTGAATAGAAGCTTATGCCAGCCTCTTCATATTTGGTCACGCACTCCGCAGTAAGCGTTTCGACAAAAATGGTTGAGTTCCTTTCGCCAACCGGTTGGCGAGTCTCAAGTGACGCAATGATTTGCCGCGGTGCTAATTTATTGCGAGATAAGAGCCTCGTCGTTCCGTAGCTTTCTGGAGTTAAGCCAATATCTCGGTTCAGCCGATCCCATGCTCCGGTTGTGAGTTCATGAGCAAGTTCCGGGAACCATGGTTCGCTTTTTGGATTCTGAAGAGAGACTCTGATTCTTGCCGCAAGATTATCCATTGCCGTAGAAGGAGTAAACAAGTGTAAATCGTTCGCCCCCATGAACGGTCGATACCGCATGGTGCGACGTTGGCGAAACTATGAAGCCGAGTGCCGTATTGTGAATTGGTCGGAAGGCCTTATGTATGTCAGCAGGATCAGAGCTATTGAAAAGAAGCAATAACCCGCCGTCCTCGTTCTTCCAACCCCGATTCAATTGGATCAGCAAGCGGTGCGTCTCTTGCCCCGGAACAAAATCATTGTGTAGTCTAATTCGTTGACCTTGGACAAGTTTGTGCGCAGTAACATCTACCTTGCATCCGAACTCTGTCTTAAACAGCTCGCCGACTTGAACTCTTAGATTGTTAATAAAATCAGTACTCACAAGGATCTCAATGTCAAAAGGCAGAGCTGTATTCCAAAGGCTAAACTCATACTGCTCATAGAAATTAGCCTCTACTAATTTCCATGAAGCCGCAGTCTCGAGCCAAGTCAAGATTCTTGCAGCCAGATTGGCATTCAGCGCCTTCGGTGAGGTGAAATACTCGAAAGGTGAAGAAAAACTTTCGGCATGCGAGAGGCAAAGGTCTCTTTTGACTGTTACACACATTTTTGAAGCGTGGCGATGTGATCGCGAATATTTCGGATCAACAGAAGTTGATCCGAGCAGTAGACTGACGGATTGTCGTATCCGTTTGTATTGCACCATCGATTAAGAGCCATACCACCGCCACAAACATTCAACTCGGGACATGCAAGGCATATCTTTGAGGTAGGACGCTGCAAAGCGTGAGCCTCAGCGAATTCATCTGAGTTGAGTATGTGTTCTAAGTTACCGCCATGAACGGACCATTCTGTAGCGAAGCGATCCGCTCCATTAAAGGAGCTTTTGAGTGTGTCGTTTTTTGTAATTGATCCATCGGTATCGATGACTAGTATTCCAAAATCGTTTAGACCTACTCCATCCTTCGTTGCCTTACCGCCAAGGATCAACCTGATTAAATCGTCGATGAACCGAATCCGAAGAGGTTGCGGATCAAAAAGGTAGATGCTAACTAATCGCGAAAACCACTCGCCATATTCCGTGGATCGCAACCAAGCCTTCCCCTCAGGTAACCGCATGTAATTTCCGTCACGATAGAGAAAGTCTAAACTGGGAGGATTTAACGTTTTGAAGAATTCGTATACTTCTCGAGGGTCTGATTCAGGATCAATAACTGCCAGCAATCCGGAAAATAGAAAGGATGACTTGGGATGATTTCTTAGACGGCTAAGACCGTTTAATACTTTGTCGAAAGTTCCTTCGCCGTTGTGTCCAACTCTTCCTCGATCATGGATGTGTTTTGGGCCATCTATGCTGATAGAAACTGTGGTCATGTGATCGAAACAGACGTCGAGAATCTCGTCCGTTATCAGAATTCCATTTGTCTGAAGTCCGAAAGAGCATTCCTGTGGAACAGACTTTCTCAATTGTGACAGAACCGTAGCCAGTTTTTGTGGCCCAAGCAATAAAGGTTCGCCGCCATGAAGAACTACGGCGAAGGGACGGGTCTGAATGCGGGTTAATTCGTTGAGGGCTGTCGCTACTGCGAGTGTAGTTTCGTGAGAGATATGGTTGGGCATCTCCAGCCAACCTTCGTCTCCCATGTTGTAGATATAGCAATAAGAACAGTTGATGTTGCAGCGGCTGGCAACTTTGATCAGAACGGTATCTATTTCGATCACTTTGCCGTTCCTACGGAATTGGTTAGCTAGCGAGAACGATTATGGCGATTATGGTAGCGATTGTAAGCGTTTGGATTTGAAGACTCCTCGTTACGAACTTCTTCGATCAGTCTGGCTAGTACTGGACTTGGAATCTGACACACATCAATTTCAGACAAATCGTTGTCAGCCTTAGGAGGCTCTTCTGCAATTGTTAGAGTGTTCTGCTCTTCCACTCTGAGTCGTCACCTCCGGTTAGTCAGAGAACGGGTTTACTTTATCATATTTGGCACAACACTATGCAGGACATTGACAAACTGGTCTGATTGCATGTCCCAGGAGTCGGGTTTCCATTTCATTGCTATTTGATTGGATCGCGATCTTGCAGGAATCACAATAAGCTCTTTGAACGCGGCAAAAATCGTCTTCCAATCTGTACATTGTTGATTGACTCTGCATATGTCGATCGCGGTGCTCTTGCGGAAATCAAATTGTTAGTTCGAGTTGGTCATCAATGATTTGTTCGACGGAAATTCCGGCGAGGCGAGCATAGGCGAGCAGGATAGTGAGGGGCGGTTCGTTCTTGTCGAGTTCGTATTTGGAAATAGTTGTGTAGTGGATCAGATCTTGAACACCAAGTCGTTTGACCATCTCTCCTTGAGACATTCATAAGCTGAGCCGGATTTGCAGGAGCTTCTTTGCAAGATGTTTCGGACGGGGCCGCGAGTCTCCCACAGTTATTTTTGGATTTCGGTAAGAGGTTGAGCTGTGTGAATGATTGGCGCGTAGGGGCGGCGTACCTGAAAGAATTTCAAGGCAAATAATTCGCTTGCACCATTACGGACAATCAAGAATCTGCGGATTGTGTAACTCGTCTGCGAACTCTGTGATAAAGGCTTCCGCCTGTTCTGTATTCTTGAACATGAACGCCGAGTTGAAGTCAGTAGAGAACAGACTCGGAATGCCTGATATGTAACCTAGAAATGTCACTATTATTACTCCGGTCTCCGTTTCGCCGCCTGCTACATCAATCCGCCGTAGTCTTTCCAACATTGCCTGATTGATTGCCTCGGCATAGAGTTCGTCTGCATTGGGAATGTGACCGACTTCTAACAAGTGAACGTTGGTGCCAAGAATCGCGAGCAAAGCTAATCCATCTCCATCAGTTCCTATTTCGGCATCTTCTGGCACATCCATTAACCAATCGAGTAGTTCATGTTTAGTCGTTGGCATTAGTTTGCCTCTCTTTCTTTTCGCGCGGAAGAAACCGCGGTCCAATTCACCTCCAGTCGTCACCTGAATACGAGTGACTTATCTGCAAGTTGGACCGCGATTGTTTTCCAGAAACCTATTTGGCTTTAGCCTTTTCGATTAACGCGATCTCTTTAACGAGCACGTCACGAAAGCGGGTGAGAATGGCAATGAGCAAATTGATCTTAGCGAGAGATCGGCTACGCTCGCGTTTAGTGCCCAAAAAGAATTCAATCTGGACTCTCCGCCGACAGTCGGCAATGGTAAGCATGTTGTGACCCCACCTGTATTCGCCCTCGTTGGAGGATTCAACCTCGGCGAAGATATGAGACGTATAGCCGGTTGAGACAGGTGAGAGGAATGAGCGCTTGCGAAGAGAGAAAACGTTTTTCATGTTAGCAACCTCGGAGGAATAAATACGTGAAAACCTCCGTGTCTCTGGACAAAACGATTGCAGTGTCGCGCCTATTGAGCTATCGAGAGACAGGGAGGCTGGATACGCCAGGAACGCAGCGTGTGGCTTATCTGGTCCAATGCAGTAGCTTTGACTTTATGGACCAGGACCCACGTAATCCTTTCTGCTGGTGATAACCCCAACAGAGTAGCCGACAACTACTTCCTCCCCAGGCGCAGGAGTTTGGTCGATAATCAAGTCAGGTTGAAGGGCGGAATCGTAACGTGTCGCCAATAGTCGAATATTCAAGTTGGCGGCGTGAAGCTTTCGTTCGGCGTCGTTATAGGTCAGTCCTTTGAGCACTGGAACCTTAATTTGAATTGGTCTCGAACGGTGCTCACGTTGGACGTCAATACGCAGTGCCAATAGCGCAATTGCCGGCACAACGACGTACACAACCAGTGCCAGCGTCACAAGAACTCCGATCAGTAGTTTCTGTTTGCCTCGAACGGTGTAACCAACGAGGACGCCAAGTAAGAATCTCATTACGGCGGTTCCTTTGGAGATTTCCTGGTGAATCACCGACTCGTTATCCGCCTATTTTTTCTTATCGGTTGAAGGAAGCGTTGGATGGACCAATGGTCAATCACAGGAATGAAGGGAGGATTGGTAAGTGTGAGCGAATTCTAAAGACGCAGGCCAAATTCAGACCATCGCATTTTGGGACGCGACTGCAAGTCTTTTAGATTCTTAGTTTGAAAGTGAGCGTTCTTTTACTGAGCCAAGCGGGCAATAAATCAGCGATTTACAGCGCGCGAGCAGATTGGGATCCGCTGTAAATCCGATTTAATTACCGCATCTTAAACGATTCGTGCTCGATTGCGCTAGCAATAGTGCACGCGCGAAGAAATGTAGGGCGTTCCCAGTTGACGCCATACGCAAAACCCCTTCATTGTAGCCAGCTTTATAGGCAAGAGAAGAAGAATTCGAGTGGAGTCGAGCAGAACAATTCATTCGTTCGTTTGGTGATTTTTTCTGTCACGCTTAGACATACAGTCCTAACTCGCGTCGCAACTCGAGTATATCGGGACGCATAAAGTTCTCATCAGGACCATCATTATGACTTTCGTAATCCAATAGTAAGCTTTCCAGCAGCTCGCGGCCCTCCTCGCTCTTCGCCGCTTCCCTCGAGTCATGTTGTTGAGCGCCGGTACCGGCAGGTCGACCCATGTGACCCAGTGTTGACGCGCGGTCTCTTCCAATTTTGCACGCACTTCGGGAGGAAGATCGGCCAGTGAAATCACACCTGACCGTTCGGTTCCTTGCGCCCATTCTTCCGCGGCTAGCTTTGATGCGCCGCTGGCGGCGGTTGCCCCCATTTTCTCAACTTCCGGCTCGATGGGTTCAATGAGAGTTGTCTTGTAGATTGCTTCTTTCCCCAATCGCTTTTCAACCAGTCGGCGGATCTTTTTTGCCCGCCTGGTTGAATTCACACTGATTATCAACTTGCCATGCTCGATGTTAATCGTGCCTAGTAACACGGGACCACCGAGCCGCTGGCGCGCTTCCCTGGTACCTCCCAGCCACGAGATCTCAGCCTTCACAATCAGTCCATCCTCCCCGTCGCGTCTGAACGCAAGTCATCTTCTGAGATACCTTCCGCCAGGTCTTTCAACGCGCGAAAGGCCGAGTCGTATTTTCGCCCACTCCCCACATGGGCATGGATCATTTCGGCCAACTTTTCCAGTCATCCTGCCGCCTCGTTTTGAATCTAGCCTCTCGTTATTCCTCACTACTCTGAACCAGCTGCATCGTATTTACTTTGCGTTGTTTGCAGACTGATCTCTTGAAAAGTGAAAGTTAAATCTACGAAGCGTGTGAATTCAAGCATCAAGATCGGAACACCGTGTTATTTTTTGATGGATGAATCGGAAACTCATTCCCTACGGAACCAAATTACCGGTGTCTTTACCAATAAGGAACCGGAAGACATCCGGAGCTGTATTTTGATCGGCGAGGACTTTGGACGGCATGCTGTTATGGCGGGCAAAGGTTTGCTTCAGAACCTTTCACCTAATGATCGAGGATCTTCAGGGTGACATCGCTGCAAGCATGGCGAACAATTGCATCGAGGCAGCGTTTCGCTCTTTGAGCGAGGTATCAAACTCTCACGATGTGCAGTTTGGGAAAGCGGCGCGATAGAGGCCCTCATCAAGCGTCAGCAAGCCGTACCCTTTTTCCAGAGCGTGAGCGCCGATGAGAAAGTCGGCCAGAATGCGGTGTGGTTGACCCGCTCTCTGCTTGCGGCGGCGACTTGCGTACTTCTGAAAAGACTTTCCGGCAGTTCGCCAGATCAATTCATCCATGGACCAGTCGACCGCAATTCCGGTGTCCTTCATAAACTGATTCAAGAAACTTTCCGTACGCCGAGGGAACGCCAACAACTCCGCAAAGACTGCGCCGCTAATTACGAGTTTGCCACGCGCAAATGCCGCATCGAGAGCTGCCTGCGCGGCGGAATTGAGGGTGTCGTCTCGGTCCCGGAGTGCAATGAGGACATTAGTATCGATAGCGCTGATCATTTGCTCGACGCATGACCGCGAAGCTCACGAATCTTGCGCAAGACGTGCTCTCTGTCTGAAGGCACTCCCGGATTCCCAATACCGCGATATTTCGCGAAGACGGTCTTGCTTCTCACAGGACGCACGGAAACATCTTTGCCGTTCTGTTCGAAGATGATCTTGTCTCCGGGTTTGACACCCAGCGCATGTCGGATTTCGCGCGGCACGGTAATTTGTCCTTTGCTGGTTATCTTGGCCTCTCTTTGCATTAGTAACACGCTTAATGTAGCACGACCCATCTTTAGGGAGCATAGCTATCCATTTGAATCACCTGCTACAATCGGCGCGATTAGCCAGATTTGGACTAGCGATCGTCCCTACTACTTCACGAAAATGCAGGTGTTTCGAATGAAGAAGATCTTGCTGGATGCAAGTGACGTCGTTGAGCACTTCACGGCCCGTGCGGTTCGTTACGATAACTCGAGTCACTGGTGCACGGATCCGCTCATGATGGCGCGCCTTATAGAACTGGCAGCGCCGCGCCCAATTGATCGCATGCTTGATATCGCGTGCGGAACAGGATTAGTCAGCAAGGCCTTTCGCGACGTGGCCAACACTGTGGTTGGCATTGATTTAACTCCCGCGATGGCGACGCACGCTTTATCCTGGCTCGATCAGTTGCTGCTTGGCGATGCCGAAGCTTTGCCTTTTTGTGATCAGGCTTTCGATCTAACGATTTGTCGTCAAGGAATACAGTTCATGAATGCTGCCGTGGTTGCCCGCGAGATGGTACGAGTGACGCGTACTGGTGGCCGTGTGGTGCTGGCAAATTTGTGTGCTTACGGTGACGAGGACAAAGAGGAGTTTTTTGAGATTCTACGTTTGAGAAACCCGGCGCGGCGCGGTTTCTTCGTGGCTGATGATTTGCTAAGTCTGCTGAACGAAGCCGGCTGCAGTGAAGTTCATGTTCACTATTATGTCAGCAGGGAAGATGTGGTCTTATGGTCCGGAAATGGAGCTATTGGGGAGGAACGCTGTGAGCAAATCGCAGCGCGCTATCGGAACGCTTCACCCGCGTTTAAAAAACTCCACAAACTAGAGTACTTCGATGATGGTCGCATCGTGGACCATATGCTATTTGTGATTCTGGTCGCAATACGTTAGTGACGACACGTCAGCCAAAGCTTCGCGGCATGTCCTCCACACCCATCTTCATTATAGGAACTGAGCGGTCCGGTTCTAACCTCCTGCGCTTGATACTCAATGCGCACCCCGAAATAACAGTCCCACATCCGCCGCACATCGTGGCGTTTTTCGCTCCACTCGAAAAGTCTTACGGCAATTTATCAATGGAGCAAAATTTTCGAAAGCTAGCGAATGATGTCGTCCTTCACGTAGAACGCCACATTCATCCCTGGTCGGTACCACTGGACAAGGAGGCGCTAATCAAAAGTGCCTCTCCACGTGATTCGTTCGGACTCTCCACGGCAATTTATGACCAGCATCTCGCCGCGATGGGCAAGCGTCGCTGGGGGTGCAAAAGCACCTTCATGATTCACTACACCGATCGCGTTTTTGCGCGATATCCGGATGCACAGTTGCTCTGGCTAGTGCGTGACCCGCGAGACGTCGCGGTTTCGTCTCGCGACTCAGTCTTCAATCCATATCACCCGTACTACACTGCGCTACTCTGGGCAGCGCAGCAAGAACTTGGTTTGCGGCTCGAAGGGCAACTCAATCAGACCAATGTGCTCCGAGTGTATTACGAAAAACTGGTCACCGATCCACACACAACCGTAGCCGGCATCTGTGAGTTTCTCAACGTTCCCTTTGTGCCATCGATGCTGCGTTTCTTCGAGTCGGAAGAGGCGCGTACATCGGCGGGGCAAACGCGCGATTGGCAAAACGTAGCACAGCCGATCATCTCGAGTAACACGAATAAGTATCGAGGGCGCTTGTCCGAGTTTGATATCGCTGCTGTCGAGTCTGTGGCTGGAAGTGTAATGCAGAAGCTGGATTATGAACCTGTATCTGCCCCGCGGACATGCGACACGCGGCTGCTGCGCCACGTTCGCTATCGAATTGAAAACGAGTTGCTGCGGTTGCGAGTCGAATACCGTTCGTTGCGAGAAGATCGTAACCACTGGCGACGCTGGCGCAGGAGGGCACGCATGCTGCTCTTGAATGCGCGACTGGGGTTGGGCCTGCGATAGGCTTTGTCAGATCTTGGGCAATCTACGATTGCGGCGAAGGACCTATCCACTCTGCATATTGACGAATTCGTACGACAGGATTAAGGTGTGTCGCGTAAAACGCGGGCGCAGACCAAGGTTTTTTCTGTTCTGACTCAGGTCTTCACTGATAAGTCGTGTGATTATTCACGAACAAACTCGAATTTCGGAGGTCTGAATGAAAACTCACTCCCTGGCCAACTACCTTTACGTTACCTCAGAAACGCGGAAAGATCAGGTCCTCATGGACCAAATGACGGAGCAGGATTTGACGCCTGTAGCAACCGACTCATCTTTGCCGCGTGTGTCACTCGTGGTAGGGCCGTCACCTTTCAGCATGCCGCGCGGATGGGAGTTTTTCCTTACGTCGCCCTATGAGGGTGTGACCTACATCGGTACGGTCTTGCACAACGCTGGATATCCCGTGCGAATAATCGACGTGCGCTACGACAGAGATCCGCTTCAGTCAGCGTACGATCAGATCATGCAGGGTACCGACGTGCTGGGTTTGGCAACCTTCGAAGACAATTTCCCGTTCGTTGAGCAACTCACCCACGAGGTAAAGCGCACGCGACCGGATCTGCCATTGATCTTAGGCGGATCAATGGTTACCTCCATTCCGCATGTGTTTATGGAATACACGCCGGCGGATGTGGCCGTTATCAGCGAAGGCGAACTCACGATTCTGGAGTTGCTCAACGCCTATACAAAGGGCCAGTGGCCTGAAAAGTTGCCCGAAATCAATGGCATCTGGTATCGCGATCCGGACGGCGTTGCGAAAGCAACTCCACCGCGTGGGCAAATGCCAAATCTCGATAGTCTGCCTCGGATGCGTTTAGATCTCTGGCCGCAATCCAAAGGTCCGCTCGGTCTCCAGCCGCAGATCATCGCCTCTTACAGTCGCGGCTGTAAGATGGATTGTTCGTTTTGCTACCGCACGACGCCGCAAGAACGCGTCAAATCACCAGCGAAGCTCGATCGTGATCTGCGTCACCTGCGCGAGAATTACAACACCGAATTCATCTTCTTTGTGGACCTGACATTCACCGCCCACAAGAAACAGACTCTCGAATATCTTGATGTGATCAAGCAGCACAATTTGACGTGGACCTGTCTGACGCGTTGCGCGGACGTCGATGCTGAAGTGACGAGAAGCATGAAAGCATCCGGTGCTGACATAGTGCTCTACGGCGTAGAGTCTCTCGGAACAGATATTCTCAAGTCAGCTCGAAAAGGCAATTCAGAGAACGGAACCATCCGCGCAATGCGAGCCACAGAGGAGGCAGGCGCCCGTTTTGGCGCTCTGTTGATCGTGGGTCTTCCGGGTGAGACCGAAGAATCCTTGAATCATGCGTGCGAGTGGGCCGAGACTCACAAGCACATTACACGTGTAAAGTATCTCTCCGCGATGCCGGGGACGAGCGTCTATCAGCAGGCAGTCCAGGGCGGCATCATCCGGAGCGAAGTCGATCACGCGCGCTGGCTGTCGATTGAGCAGGCTCTGGTTCAAGATGAGTTTCTCAATTACAACGGCTTGTCTGAAACCACCTTGCGCAAAGCCTACCAGCGCATCTACGACAGCTACCAGCCTGGACCGGTCATGGACTTCAAGCATTGGCCTGAGAACTTCTTGTATTTTTATCCAAACAACGACGCGGGGGATTCAAAGAATGCCACGTATCGTGATTATCGCGGCGGCGGCGGTGAGGAATGGCGTGGCCATCATAGTTCTGCCGCCCCTCAACTGTTTCCGGGCTCTGAGCAATTTACGCTCACCAACATCGGCTCGGCACAGGCGTCGTCCAACGTTCTTCTGCCCCGATCGACTAAGGGGTTACCTGTTCCTTTTGCTGAGGGTCGGCAACCAATTTTTATGGACCACTGCTAGGCGCAGCTGGCGGTCGTTGCTCTCGTTTTCGCGCAACAATATTTCTCGCGCTTCTGTGAATCAGGCGAAGGAGATTTCGAGTTGTGTTAAGTTCAGCGAGACCTTCTCAAACCGAAGGCCGATCTGTCACAGCAACCGACCGGCTGCCTGAACTGGTATTTGCAAAGATCAACGAACAGATTGAGATCCTTGGAGGTATCGTCAAGCACGTTCCCGCCGGAAGCACGAACTGGACGCCGGATCTGCCGCTCGCCTCATTTCCTCAGCCGAAGTGTCTGGGTGCAGTATTGGGACATTTGCTTCAGTGCCTCGCTGGATTCGTGGCAGTGCTCCACGCTGCACATCCCGAGGATCTGAGCCATTTCCTGGAGTTGAAGGAGCGACCCGTCAACCACATCTGTGAGCCGGATGAAGCGCTAGAGCGCATCGGGGAGTATCAAAGAACTATTCGCTCGGGTTTTCTGCTGCTCAACCAGAGCGATCTTGCGCGTAACATTCCAACGGTTTTCGCGCCGGAAGGCGAGTCAGTGCTGACACTCCTCCTGGGAAACCTTGAGCACCTGGTGAACCACAAACACGAACTATTCTTCTACTTGAAACTGCGAGGAGTACCATTAACCAGCCCCGACCTTTATGTCTTCCGCGAAGTGTCTGCGAATCGGCAGACTGCATGAATCACCGAAGCACTCAGATCTCATTGAGCAAGAGATGAAGCCTGGAAAGTATGCACCCACAACCGACAACAACCCCCGAACGTGGCGGGACTCTGCGACGGTCGACCCTCACGAGCGTCGCCCGTCGTCTTGAAGCATCGCGCAGTCATCTGGCAAGAGATCTTCCGAGTTTGGCTGACTCCGTGCGCGAGATCGTGCTCGTAGCGAGTAGTTCACGGAGTGGGTCAAGCTTTTTAGCCGAATTGTTAGGCCGCTCCGCGGCGTTCTGGCATTTTCCCGGCGAAATCAATCCTTACCTGCGGCTGACGGGACTTGCCTGGCCCGACAGCGGAACTTCCGATAGCCTTGTTCCCAGGATCTGCACAAGCGAGGCTATGCGCTCCCTGCGGGATCATTTGGCGCTGGATGGTGGGAGCACCACGGATGCGCACGCGCGCGATCTGCCAATAAACGAGTTTGATGAAGACCTTTATATAAGACTGTGCTTGCAGTGGCCGCTTGAAGAGTTCAACCTGGAAGAAGTGTCGGCTGCGCGGGTCGCCGCGTTGAGCGAGGTTGAACGCATCTGCAATCGTCAATGCAATTGGTCAACAGACCTTCACCTTTTTCACGCGCTCTTTTTGAGAAGAATTCGCGTTTACAGACCGGTTATCAACCCGTATTACTACGACCTGGATCGCACGCTCGTTAAAGAGCTGTATCCAGACGTAGAGATACCCGCAGGCCCGCCGTCGCAGGTTATTGTCGAAGAGCCACCGTTCATCCTTGTGCGCCCGCGGGTGCGCTGGCAGCCGGCAAATATCGGCGAACGTCCCATTCTGATAAAGACACCAAGCAACGCCTATCGGCTGGAATTCCTGCGTTCTCTCTTTCCCTCGGCCCAATTCAGGATTTTGCATCTGACGCGAAACCCGGCTGCCTCGATCAATGGTATCTATGAGGGCTGGTATCACTGGGGCTTTCATTCGCACTACGTCGGTCCCGATCTCCAGATTCCGGTTTACAGCGACGAAGTCAGCGCAGACCGTGAGTGGTGGAAGTTCGATCTGCCACCCGGTTGGGAAGCTTACTGCCATGCTCCGGTTGAGCAGATTTGTGCGTTTCAATGGAGTGAGGCTAATAGGGCAATTCTCGACTTCGTGCAGCGAAACGATGTGGATTACATGAGAGTTCGATTTGAGGATCTCTGTAATGGAAATCCGGGCAGGCTCAGCATTTGCCGGGAATTGTCCGGCTGGCTTGGTATAGCTGAGGATAGATTGCTGGCTACTCTCTCGCTGCCGTTGCCGTATATCATGGCCACTAAAGGTCCGCGCGCGGGGCGTTGGCGGGAGAATGCAGCGATACTGGAGCGAGTCATAGACCACCCAACGATCCGCAGTCTAGCCACGACGCTCGGTTACAAGGATAAATCCGAATGGCTTTAAGATCCGTAAACGATGATTTCTGAAAATACATTGCTTGAAATAAAGAATTCGAGAACGCTGAAGAATTTAGTCGAACTCTTCGCTAATGAAGCGCAGACGCTGATTCGCTACCAGCGGTTCGCAAGTACTGCCAGGCATGAAGGGTTTCAGACGATTGCAGAAATGTTCGAGCGGCTTTCGCAAAACCAGACGATTGTAGTAGAGGGACACCTGGATTTTTTGCGAAATATCAGCGACCCCTTGAGTGGCCTGCCGTTAGGACCAACCACTGATAATCTGAATGCCGCACTCGCCGCTGAAGCAAGGTCACAGGATATTTATTCCTCGGCAACTCGCATGGCTGAAGACGAAGGGTTCGTTGACATCGCGAGTTGGCTTCGATCCACTGCGGCATCAAAGAGAATCCATCAACAACGGATCTCTGCCGCAGTCAAAAAGATTTCTGAAACAGGAGAACCATAAGGGATGAACTCTTCCTCGATGACCTCGGACCGTGAGCAGAGTACCGAACATAATTATGACGAGAAGAGCATAATCGTCTTGTCCGGCGTAGCCGCGATTCGTAAACGCCCGGCTATGTATGTTGGCTCAACGAGTGAGGACGGAGATGGGCTACATCACTTACTCTTCGAGCTGGTAGAGAACGCCATAGATGAATTCTCAGCCGGACACTGCCGAAGTGTCCGGATCGTGCTTCACCCGGACGGCTCGTGCTCGGTCTCCGATGATGGCCGAGGCATACCTGTCGCTCTTCACCCTGGCGAAAACCGTTCTTCCGCGGAAGTTTTATTGACGACTCTGCATTCGGGCGGGAAGTTTAGCGGCGACTCTTATTATTTGAGTGGCGGTGTTCACGGATTGGGCCTAACCTGTGTCAACGCTCTTTCCGAATGGTTGACGCTCGAGACTACACGCGACGGGCGCCTTTATCGCCAGGAGTTTCGCCGTGGAATTCCCCAACACGAAGTGCATGAAATCGGCGAGTCGTCCAGTCGAGGAACCTGCATACACTTCCGTCCCGATCCGGAAATCTTTGGCCATACTCAGGCATTGTCGTTTGATCGGATATGTGCGCGGCTACGAGATTTGGCCTTTCTAAACAGCGGCGTGAGCCTGCAAATTGAGGAAGAGCATCGGCACGCAGAGTATTGTTTCACCAGCGGTATTGTCGGGCTTGTGAAAGAGATTAATAGCGATCGCACGGCGATCTACGAAGACCCGATTTACTGCCGAGGCGAGAATGACGGCATCGTAATCGAAGGCGCTTTACAGTGGACAACTTCATACAGCGACGAGATTCATAGCTTCGTTAATAGTGTCCGGACTTCGCGGGGCGGCTCTCATGTTGAGGGTCTGAAGCGGGCACTCACCCGGGTCATTAATCAGTATGCGGCAAGCATGGCGGTTGAAACCGCAGGCTCGGCGATCGCGATCTCGGACATTCTCGAAGGCTTGAGCGCCGTCTTGTCCGTTAGAGTGAATGAGCCTCAGTTCGACAGCCAGGCCAAATCCTCTTTGGTAACCAGCAAGGTTGGCATTGCCGTCGAGCAATCGTGCTTCGATGCGCTCTCGCGATTCTTTGCTAGCCATCGTGAAGTGAGAGAGCAGATTCTCACTCGAGTGCTCGAAGCTCAACGCGCACGGCTCTTCGCCCGGCAAGCGATTACACCGAGCCGTTATTATCCACAAGAAATTGCACGTTCGCTCGAAGTTTATCGGAAGCAGTTCGGCATCCGGTCGAAGAACTGGCACGGTTCATGTCGCTGGTTGACTGATGAGGGGCTCCTGCGCGCGCACGTCGAGATGTGTGCTGTTGACAAGCAGGCGCGCATGCTGGATGTCTGCTGTGGCAGCGGCATTGTTGGCGGGTCGTTTTCCGAGCGAGTGGGATATAAGATTGGTCTCGATATCACACCTGAAATGCGCAACCTGGCCCGCGGCCGCCTGGATGAAGTCCGCGAAGGCTCCGTTTATGAGATGGAGTTTGCAGATAATTCTTTCGATCTCGTCGTGACCCGCGAGATTCTGCATCTGCTGCCACAACCGCACAGACCGCTTTCGGAAATTCTGCGCGTGTTGCGGCCCGGTGGTCAGTTGATCTTCGGTCAGACTGTGCCTTACAGCGAAGTTGATGCCCCCTGGATGTTTCGCATCTTTAAGAAGAAGCAGCCGCTGTTTTGCAACAACTTTTTCGCCGAGGACCTGGAAAAACTTTTAAGACAGTGCGGCTTCCACAATATTGAGGTCAGTGAGTATCTCCAATGGGAATCGATTGACCTTTGGATTGATACGCACGAAACGAGCACACTCCATCGCCACGAGATCCGCGAGCTTTATTACAACGCCCCCGAAGACCTTCGCGAAATACATCCTTTCAAAGTATCTGCCGACGGCAAAATCGGCGATCAGTGGCGTTGGTGTATCTTCTCTGCGAGAAAACCCAACGGTGATCACCAGTTGACCGAAGTCACCAATAAATGAGAATGAAAGATGATCTCGCTACTTACGGGGGCGCCGGTTGGACTCCGCGTGAGCAGTGTCATCGGGAAGACGTCGAAGCAGGAATTCTGTGGCATAACTGCGGGACTTGTTCAGAGACAAACACCCTCCTCGAAGTTCTGTTGGTTCGCCCTACGCGAGAGATGTTTCCGCAGACGGTGCCTGACGATTTTCTATTCGTCGACTGGCCAAAGATAGAAATTCTGGAACAGCAGTCCACGGCCATCGCCAACTTCTATCAAGCACAAGGAGTCACCGTTCACTGGGTCAAGTCGAACCCTGCGCTCCTGCCAAACTTCATCTATCAGCGCGATCTGTTCCTGATGACACCCGAAGGCGCTGTGCTTTCCAGGCCTGCTTCCGCACAAAGGGCAGCCGAAGCGCGGTTCACTGCAATGGCACTATCAGAATTAGCGATTCCAATCCTTGCCACACCTCGCCGCGACGAGGTATTCGAGGCCGCGGATGTTCTGTGGCTTGCAAATGACTGCGTCATGATAGGCGTCGGCCTCCGAACGAATCAGGCGGCAGCAACTTTTCTCACTCGGTTGCTGCGGGAGGTGGGCATTGACGCGGTCAGGGTTAATCTGCCGTCAGGCATTCAGCACTTGCTCGGGATCGTCAATCTCGTCGATCACGACCTTGCGGTCGTACGGAGCGATAAAGCTACGGCTGACTTGCTGGACATACTTCGTAACGCTCACATCGAGACGATACCGTGTGACCCGGACGAAGAAATAGTGGACCGGCTGGGCATGAATTTCGTTGCAATCGGACCGAGGAGAATCGTCATGCCGGGCGGTTGCCCAAACCTGCGCCGACGGCTGATGAACTCCGGCATCTCAGTCCATGAGATTGATATAAGCGAATACCTTAAGGGCGCGGGAGGGCTGGGCTGTCTCACAGGAATAATCCGCCGGCAAATGTAAGGCTACTTACCGTTGCACAGTTCCCAGTATCTAAGGAAGGTCTTGGCAGCATTGAGATGATACTGGCAGTCCCGTACTCCCAAGCCGTGTAGCCAGCAGGCAGCCCGTAACGCGTCTTTGCGGAGGATGCCATCCGGAAAAGGCTTCACACGCAATAAGGCTCGGACTTCTTGAAGCGTAGCCCGCTGTGACGCCCTTATATCGCCTGGACGCAACTCCCATTGGCTAACCACAGTTTTGGAAGACCTGATTGGGCAAGGCTGGTGCCCGGGGTAAGCCTGCCAGGGCACCGACACGACTGTTGGTGGGAACTGCGCGAGCAGATCCGTATAGAAATTGTGGCGAAGACACCATTGGATCGGGATCGTCATGACGAATGCGAGAAAATCGCTGTCGAGGAAAGGGAGTTGCATCTCGATGCGATGAAGGTCAATGTTCTCGAAGTGTTCGAAGAAGTGTAGAAGCTCCAGGTGTATCAGCCGAAAGACGTAGTAGCGCCGAGCGGGGTCTGCAAAGCGCAAATTCTGCCACTCGTCATGAATTGCCAGGCGCAAGAGGCAAGCCAGCACATCGGCAAACTCACGGGTGAGAAGGCGTCTCGGGAACCGCCATCCGTCATGGGCAATTGCAGCATCGACCGCTACTTCGAGACTCGAGTTACGGATGAGTTCTATTAGCGATTCGCTTTCAATCCCGACACCGCCGAGGGCTTCGCCTCCTCCAAAGCCGGCCCACACTAAACGGGGTCGCTCTGGTGAAGGCACTGCGGAATGCCTCTCTGCCTGCCAGGCATTCGCCATCAGCATCGACCAGTCAGCAGGTTGTGTGAAATCCACTAGAATTTCCCTGTGCCTCGTGCCTGCACATCGGGCGAACTGCGCGCCGAAAACCTGATCCTGCGTCTCGGGATGGGCGAACGTGAAGGTGTGAACTTCCGCATCATGATCGCGCAGGGTCGCGACAATGCAACGCGTGTCGAGCCCTCCGCTGAGGTACGCGATAGTTCGTCGATCTGTTCTGAGTCGGCGCGCTACTGCCTGGACAAACTTTTGGTGCGTGCCTCGTAAGAGGTCTGGCGGCTGACTATCCCGCTCCTCGATTGAATCCCACCTCCAGTACTGCCAGCGCTTAATTCCCATTTGTGTCACTTGCAATACTTCGGCTGGCCTCAGGCGAGCGATGTTCGCGTACGGTGTTCGATCGCCAAGCGGCACACTCACGGCAAGCAATTCGGTAACAGCGCGGAGGTCCATCAGTTTCGGAAGCTCGCACAGATTTTCAAGAATCCGCAGAGCGGTGCCAAAGAGCACATATTCGGAATCGACGTAATAGTAGAGCGGCCGTATCGAGAGTTTGTCGGTAACTAACGTCAATTTGCAGTCGCGGGACTGGTAGTGCATCGCGCAGAATACCCCGCGCGCCGTAGCCGGACGCTCCCATCGATTCTGGCTCCATTCCTGGTGAAGCAACTGGAGATCAGCGTTTCGTCCGAGCGACGTCTCGTCGTCATGGGCTAGCAGTGGTTCACCTGCCATCAGAGAGAAACCAGTGCTGTCGACGTGGAATCCGGACTCGCCAAAGGCGCCAATGTCCACCTTGAGAAAAAACGCGCACTTATCATCAAAACCGACAACTGTATCGTTCGGATTTCGGGTAATCACCTGCCGCAATGCTTCGCGCAGTGAATTCCGAACTGGACGACCGCTACGGTTGAAGGCACCGGCGAATATAGTCATGGCATACTGCGTCCCGTGTACTGTTCAGGTATTTGGGGGATGTAGTGCTGTCAGTTTCAATATTATTTTAGCTACTTCCAGATTAGTAGTATGCCAATTCTTACCGCCAGCGATTGGGCCGTGCTCCGGTTGCTGCGTCCGCTTCGGGCGCGGCCCTTCACATACTTGAGTCACGTCTGGTTCTTTCATCAGGTACCGTCCTTGCGCCATCCCCAGACGTTTACAGAGCGCATCCAGGCCAAGAAACTTTTTGATCACAATCCACTCTTCACGATTACTGCTGATAAGTACGCGGTCCGCGATTACGTGGCCGAGCGTATAGGTACGGCACATCTCATACCGCTGATTCGGGCAGTCAACGATCCGACCGATCTTGACTTCAGGTTATTGCCGGACTCGTTCGTGGCCAAGGCCGCCCACGGTAATAATGCGACGCTGTTTGTGCGTAACAAGGCCAGTCTGGATTGGGATGCGTGCAAGCAAACCATGCGACGCTGGCTTGAAGTCAACTGGTATCACTACAACAAAGAGTGGGCATACCGAAACATCCCGCCGCGCATAGTAATTGAAGAGCTACTTGACGAGGATGGACAGTCGCCCATTGACTACAAGTTTTTCGTGTTTTCCGGCAAGGTACGAATGATACAAGTCGATATTGCTCGATTTTCGCAGCATCAGCGCAACCTCTTCGACGACACTTGGCGGTCGTTGGCGGTTTCTTATCGGTACCCGCGCCCTGCTGTCGCTCCACCTAAGCCAACCCACTCACCTGAAATGACAGCCATTGCGGAAGAGCTTGGGAAGGACTTTGAGTTTGCTCGCATCGACTTGTATCAATACGGCAATCGCGTGCTATTTGGCGAGATCACCCATTACCCCGAAGGCGGCAGCGCTCCTTTCTCTCCTGCAGATTTTGATCTCGCTCTCGGTGAGGTGTGGCGTTCCGGCCAAATGCTTCCCGAACGCTTCTACGATGAAGCTAGGTAAAGCGCCGCCAAAGATCTGCCTCTACAGTGGCGACAGACTGGCCTTCCAATAGAAGGCGGCACCAGATTTCGCCCGTCCAAAATCGGAGCACATGAGGTCGGGCTAATCCGGCTATAGTGCGATTCCAGGATTCCGATTCGATTTTGAGAAGCTCACGCAGATATCCGTTGGCAAGGAAAGATGGATTAGCGAAGCCAGTTAAGTACCGGCGAACGTCGAACCCGAAGCCGAATTTGAAGCGTTCAGCGACTCCAGGCGGGAGATGATACCGGGCCAAATCGCGGAGAATACCTTTTCGGACAGGCGTGACTCGTGCTTCGAGCGGAAGATTGAGTGCAAACGAGACTAAGTCAGGATCAAGGAAAGGGACACGAGTCTCGATCGAGTGTTGCATGGTTGCTTTGTCCTGACGGTTGAGCAGGTGTGGGAGAAAGGTGGACAGATCTCTTAGTAATGCACTCTCTAGCTCCGCCCGGGCTCCTGCGTGGTGTGCATATGCGCGCCGACTGCGCAGCTCAACAAGACGGTGCTCGGTCTCAGTCTCGCAATCCGGGGTTGGTTTAGTCAGTTCGTTGCTTGAATGTCGACAGGCCATTCGATTGACTGCCTCCCACACTCCAAAGTGGCGACGATGCCAAGCGGCAGCGGTTTGTGCAGCCAGTGTGCGCCATTTATCGAAACGTAGCTGAGCGCTGGACACGAAGGCTGCGTAGCTGGATTGGTGACGACCTTCGTAACCGCCGAATAGCTCGTCGGCTCCTTCACCACTCAACAGAACTTTGACGCCTTCGGAGCGGGCTAACCTGGCGATCTGAGCCATCGGCACCGAACTCTCATGCCTCAGCGGATATTCGTTGTGGCGAACGACAGCGACGAGGTCTCGACGCCACGACTCGGCCGTAACCTCTACGGTTCTCAATTCCAGGCGAAGGGCGTTCGCCACTTTGCGAGCCCATTGACCCTCGTCTGCATCCGGTTGATCAACAATTGACGCATTGTATGCATAGACCCGTGGCTGCTCGTCCGCGGCGAATGCGGCTACCAGGCTGGAGTCCACCCCGCCCGAACACATGGTTCCCAAAGGGACATCGGCCATAAGACGTCGCCGCACGGATTCTCTTAGCACTGCCTCAAGCTCGGCACGCAGTTCAGTCCGGCCGCGACCTGCGGCGGCCTTCATCCGATCGGGGTCGACCACGTTGTCTGGCTGATACCAGCAAACCTGACTAATGCTCAGATCGGCGAGGTTGATTGTGACAACAGTTCCCGGCGCTACTCGATCAATATTCTGAAACGGTGTGATCGTGGTACCAACCCATCCATGGGCGAGTGCCTGCTTGAGTGCGGCAAGGCGTGGTTTCCGCGATACTCCTGCTGCCAATAAGGCGCCGATTTCACTTGCGAACCACAGTCCGCCATTGTGGCGCGCGAGGTACAAGGGTTTGACTCCGAAGCGATCGCGAACAAGGAGTAATTGCCTGTTGACGGTATCCAGGGCGGCGAAAGCAAATAGTCCGTTACAGCGGGGGACAACCGCTCGACCCCAAACGACGAGTGCGTTCAGCAACGTTTCGGTGTCGCTGGAACCACGCCAATCGATCCCGTTGAGTTCCTGGCGTAGCGTGCGATGGTTAAAGATCTCTCCGTTATAAGTCAGCCACCATCTGCGTTGTTTGTCGCACATTGGCTGGTGTCCTGCCGGTGAAAGATCCACGACAGCGAGCCGTCTGTGAACAAGGCCCACTTGCCCCACAACCTCAATCCCGGCGTCGTCTGGACCTCGATGGGCCAGATTGCTGCCCATTAGTTGTAGCAGCGAATCATCCGGTACAGAACCTGGCGGAAGAACGCATCCTGCGATACCACACATTCTGTTGATGCCTCTAGGTACCGACACCGATTCCATTATGCTCAAAGCAATGAGGCGGATCGAAGAGGTGCCGTTGTTCGGGAGTCAGCAGATCGAGAAGCTCGGTTGGCCAGGAAAAATAGAATTTGCCCCAAGCGATGTGCCGGGGAGCATACTTGAACAATAATGATCGGCGGGTGTGTGGGCCGATCCAGCGCATACCCGCGTGGGCCAAGGCGCCGGTGAAGACTAATACATCGCCAGCTTTCAATGGCACAGGTACAAGACTTTCTACTTCATTCAGTGAGGCTGGTCTTGGCAATAAACTTTTATGACTTCCGGGTATGCAAGCAAAACCACCGTGGTCCGGTAACATGTCAGTCAAAGACCAAATGACTGTAGTAATGCCATTTCGAATGCGACCATCGGAACACGAGTAGTATTCCGACTGATCCTCAACATCTTTCGCGCCACCATGTAACGGTACTCCGGACGTTCCCGGCGCCATATGTAGCCCGTAGCATCGGTCGAGCCGTATTTTCTCGTCGACGATTTGGTGAAGCAGGTCCATGACACGGCGGTGGCTTAAAAGGTTGCGCAATGGCTCGCCCCACAAGAGGAAGTCCTGGAATACCTGGCTCTCCAAACCCTCGCCCGGTACGGTTTTCAAGTTAGCGTCGATGAGTTTATTCAACTCGGCAATCTGAATCTTTCCCAGTACTTCCCTGAGCACGAGGAAACCCTGAAGATCGAAAAGATACAGGTCTAGATCAGTCACCGGCATAATTGTCTCAACTGTACAGGAGAGTATTATACATCCCTGAACTGGTCTCTACCCTTTGCAAAATGGGTTATCAACTCAGCAATCGATTGCGGATTGTTTTTGTGATGCCGCAAATGGCGCTGCGTCCCATTGGCGGAGCGCGAACCGTATATCAGTATGCCGATGCGCTGGCCGCCAGTGGGCATGAGGTGGAGGTAGTGCATCCGCGGGTCTCCATCCTTAAGTCAGTTCGTTATGAGCTGGATGTAGACCCGGATCGTGAGCTCCGCGGAGGTGCTCGCAACGATTCCGATCTCGCAAATGTTGAAGAGAGCTTTGAGTCGCGGGGGGATAATCCTCATCCGTGGTATCAATCGCATCCAGGTGTGCGAAACGTAATCGTCCCGAATTTATCAGAGGAGTGGTTTGAGCACCCTTTCGACATCACTATAGTTAACAACCAGCGGACGGTGTCTCTGGTTCAGCAGTATTCGCCGCGAATGGGCCGCAAGGTTTACTTCCTGCAGGATTATGAGAGTTACATGATGGGTGACTCAGCCGCACGCGATAAGGCGCGGCGCACTCTGTTGATTGACTGGCCCATAATCTGTACTTCGCTCGCTGGCGTTCAACTGATCGAATCGATTGCTGGTCGAAGCTGTCATCTTGTTCGCAATGCGATTAATACGGATCTGTTCCGCCCGATTTTACCCATCGATAGTGACAAACGAACACTAATCGGCTTTCCGGCCCGTTCTGAGGGAACGAAACGCACTTACGATGCGATAGGGGCAGCGGAACTAATACAAACGAAGATACCCTCGCAGTTCAGTTTTTGGTGCTTCGGGTACGACCGGATTCCCGCGCTTCCCAATTGGATCACTCAGTATGTTGCTCCTGACGATGCGCAGTTGGCGGAACTCTACAATCGATCGAGAATTTTCCTTGTGCCGTCAAAATATGAAGGCTTCGGCCGGCCGGGTGCTGAGGCTATGGCGTGCGGAGCCGCGCTGATCTCAACTAAAAATGGCGGAGCCGAAACCTATGCACTTAATGATGAAACTGCCCTCCTGTGTAATCCGGGTGATCCACAAGAAATGGCGGCGGCGATCTCATTCTTGTTGAAGGACGAGGATCGGCGACGACGAATTGCCGAAAACGGAGCGCGGAACATCGCGAGTTGGAAAATGAGTGATGCCATTCGTAAATTTGAGCAGATACTCGTGAATTTACTGTGAGTTTGCAGACCCCGGTCAGGGGAGACTATTTCGAGGCCAAAGTTTTTCGCACTCATACAAGGATGTAATAACCGGTGCATCCAGGTTGGGAAGTGGCAGATCTTTCCGATTCAACCAAACTCCCGTCATCCCTACGGCTCGACTCGGCAACACGTCCATGTTGAAGCTGTCTCCAACGTAGAAAGCATCTCGCGGATCCACTTTAGCTCTCCGGCATGCTTCGAGAAAGATCTTTGGGGTGGGTTTATGAACACCGATCTCCGACGAAATCACTATCGTAGAAAATCTGTCTTTCAATTGTGCCTGTTTTAGTTTTCTATGTTGCTGCTCAAAGTCTCCGTTTGAGATCAGGCCAAGATTATCATTACTCAAACGGTCGAGGCAGGGGAGTACGTCATCAAAAGGTTTCCAGTTTGCCTCATAGTGTTCAAGATAAACCTGAAACCTCTCATCTGCTTCTTCTGTTGAGAGATCTCTGCCAGTATCCGCGAACACCTCACGCATGTGTTCGCGTCTTATTTCAATCAACGACATCTTGCCCTGAAGGTACAACTCGTTGGTGTTGTCGGAGATTTCACGCCAACTTTTGAGAAATTCCGCGCCTGAGAGTGTGAGATCCTGGGCAAAGCGTTGGTGAAACACAGAGACTGCCAACTCGACTGCCGTTTGATGATCACCAAGCGTGTCGTCTAAATCAAAGAAGATGAACATACGTGACTGCTAGCGAGGACGCATTAGAGGAAAGATCTGGCATTCCCGAACACTCTTGTTCATGAAGAATGAAAACACACGTTCGCTCATTCCAAAACCGACAGTAGGAGGCATTCCAAACTCGAGCGCCTCGACGAAATCATAGTCCGCCGCTTGTGCCTCATCATCACCCGCGTCTTTTAGTTTCTGTTGAATAGCAAATCGCTCTGCTTGATCGATTGGATCGTTGAGCTCGCTGTAACCATTCCCCAGTTCGCTACCAGCCAACAGAAGGTGAAAGCGTTCGACAACTCGCGGGTCATTCTTGCTTCGCTTCGCGAGCGGCGAAACTTCTACCGGTTCGTTCACCAGGAATCCAGGGCCGGCGATTTTGCGACGGCAATATTTCCACAACGCATCGACCGCACGAGCATGATGAAAACCTTTTTTGTCAAACGCCACGCCAAGCTCGTTCAGCCGTCGCACGATTTGGTCCAGTGAAGCTTCGAAGATGTCTATGCCTGTAAACTCCAGGATCGTTTCTGCATAGTCATACTGTTTCCAGGGCCCACTCAGGTTCACATCAAACTCTCCAATGCGAAACTCAAGAGTGCCGAATGTCTCCTGAGCCACGTATAAAAACAACTCCTTCACGAGCTTCATCCCGGACTCATAGTTGGCAAAGGCCCAGTAGAACTCCATCTGGTCATAGTCCTGCAAGTGTTCGGCGTCCATTCCTTCATTGCGAAATTGGCGTCCAATCTCGAAAGTCTTTTCCAGACCGGCAATCATTAGTCGCTTTTGCCAGAGTTCGCCCATGGAAATGCGCAGTTTCACATCCAGGTCAAGTGCATTGTGATGTGTGATAAAAGGTCGCGCATCTCCGCCGCCAGGCGTCGTCTCCAACACCGGAGTCTGGACTTCGACAAAACCTCTTTCTCGAAGGAATGAGCGAACCGAGTTCCAGAACTTGTCCTTCTTATAGATCATCTCCCGGACTTCCGGGTTCAACAGGATATCCAGATAACGTTGGCGAAAGCGTTTCTCTTCGTCTTGTAGTCCTTTCCATTTGTCAGGGAGCGGGCGCAGCGCCTTACTAAGCATGGTGAGGCGTTCAACCAGGACCGAACGTTCACCCTTGTTGGTGTCGTAACGAATACCTTCACAACCGATGATGTCGCCGATGTCGAGTTGATCGATCCAGAACTTGTAATCGTTGCCCAGACTTTTCCTGGTGAGCATTATCTGGATACGACCGCTTTCATCCTGAAGATGTGCGAAACTCAGATTGCCCATTGTACGGTAGAGCATGATACGGCCCGCGATACGCGACGGCTCACCCACTTCGCGGTTTATGATTTCGGCTATTGGCTGCTTGGGAAAAGGTCCAGAGGGGTAAGGGTCGATACCCGCATCTCTCAGTCGTTGAAGTTTCTTTAAGCGTTCTTGCCTGAATTGATCCATTTCCGCATTGTATACAGGACGACAACGATATTCGAGCTAGAACACGACCCGGAATCCCAGTTGCGCTTGCCTCGGCGACCCGTATATCGAGCGAAGGAATCCATCAAAACTGAACAACAGGGATTGCGGTGCAGCTCGCAGATTTGGACTGTTGAGTAGATTGAAAATGTCTATCGATGGCTCGAAGCTAACCTTTTCATATTTGAATACCTTCGATAGCCGAAAGTCGAGAGAGTAATACGGGTTGTACTGCCGCACACTGTTACGGCCTATGTCTTTACCGTTTTCAAATGGCCGATCGTAGGGGTTACCGTCAAGATTAATATCACCCGGAAGCAGAAGTGTAGAGGGCTGCGAAGACCGGGCTTGATAGATCGCAGACAATCTGATTCCAGAGGGCAAATCGAAGAATGCGAACACATTGAGGCGATGACGCTGATCTCGAGTCGAGTAACTGTACTCGGGACGAAAATCTGTTACATCCGCATACTGCAACAAAAACGGATCCTGTTCCGTGTCGTCGTCTGACCTGGTCCAGCCCAACGTATAGTTAACGTTAAATCCCATCCGCCGGCTAATTCGCTGTTCGAGAACAAAGTTAAATCCGCGATATAACCCTCTGGCTGAAGACTCCGTCGTCTGAAGGTCACCGATTCCGGAACCATCCGGTTTCGCGAAAGGACGTGGGCCATCGAAGAGCCGGCGTCCATCAGCGGCGACATGACCGATAAATGCCGGCGCATTTCGATTGACTATACGGGCTACGTGCACGGTGTTTATGTAGTCAAAAGCAATCGAGAGCACGAGGTTGGCTGGTAATTCGCGTTCGACGCCCATTGACCATTGCCAGGATCGCGGATTGTGGTAATTCTTGTCATAAACGGATACGCCTGGATTAGCTGGACTAAACGTTGGCGATATCGCGAGAAATCCGAGATTCGCCGGCGGCCTTGGTTCAAATCCACAGCAACTGGCTATGGTTCCCGAAATGGTGCCGTCTGATGTTCGCGCTGCGAAGAGCGACAATCCGGTCGTGCGTGCGTAATAGATACCCGCGCTGGCACGGAGGAGCGTCGCGCGTTTTTCAGTTACTCTCCAGGCAATGCCGAATCTTGGTTGCCAGCCATTCTTCTCGCCGGGAATTGAGCCGTCGGAAGGGAATCCTGGCTGTCCTATAAACTGAGCGTAGCGGCGCGATTGCAAAGGAGTGACAGGTTGTTCGACAAATTGTGAGGCGTAGCGGAGTCCATAATTAATAGAAAGGTTGGGCCGAACCTGCCATCGGTCCTGAACATAAGCTTCGGGCTCTACTTGCCAGAATGATTGCGTTCCTGCCTCAGCCAGCGTTCGTTCGCCCAGCGGTATGTTCTGACCAAAGAAGAGAAGGCCGTCCAAATCATTTGGATCGTTCATATAACCTAGAAAAGATTCGACAGAACCGAAGATGTAACGGCCCTGACCTAAAAACGGATTGATGATGCGGCTGTAGTTGAGTTCAAACCCGGCCTTTATCAAATGCTTTACACGGTTAAGAGTAACGCTGTCCATCACGCCATGACGGCGGTCAAGACCCGCGCCGGGAAGAAAGAATGGCCGGCCGAAACGGAATGACGTAGATTCACCGGTCGCTGGATCAAGTCCAGCAATTGCCACGTCCGCAAAATCAGGTCCTTCGTAAAGCCGCTCTCGATCTTCTCGCGAATACTGCCACCTTATTTCATTGAATACGCGAGGTGAGAATTGCGTCACCAATTGAGTTATGAGCGCGTGAGTTCTGACATGCTCCCGCCCGTTCGAACTACGTCCCCAAGTCGGTACGTCAAAGTCACTGTTTCGCAGGTTGGCGCTGCTAAAGCTGTGACGTAGTGTCAGTTTATTTTTTGTGTTGGCCAGCCAATCCAGTTTGGCCATTGCCGCATACGCGTCGCTGGTTCGTTTGATCGCGCCCTGTTCGTCCGGATCGTTGAATCGGGTGGCGAAAAGATTTATTAACCGCGGATCGATACGATTGGTTTTTGAAATGTCACCGGTGCTCTGATCGTATGTCAGAAAGAAGAAGAGCCGATCACGCTTGATCGGACCACCCAAGCTGCCTCCAAATTGATATCGGCTCCGCTTGTCGCTTTGCTCAAGAGCGCGGCGAGCGCGTTCGTTTTCTGCCGCGAGCGCAGGTTCAGTGCCGAACAGAAACGCTGAACCGTGGAATTCATTGGTGCCTGATTTTGTGACGATGTTGACGAATGCGCCGGTCGATTTGCCAAACTCGGCTACCGCGCCCTCTCGGAGGACCTGAAACTCTTCGATGCCTTCAAGCGAGATGGTGAAATCCGGTAACTGCCCGCCCCGTCGTTCACCATAGAAAGGATTGTTAGCGTCTGAACCATCGATAAGGATAGAGCTATGAATTCCTTTTTGACCGTTGATAGTTAAGGTGCTGCCATACCGGCTCTCGAGGAGTGAAACCGTCGGCGACAAGGTGATGAAATCGGCGAAATCGCGGCGATGGCTGGGAAGATTCCTTAAAGACCCGGAAGGAAGAGAGCTTGATTGTTGCGGATCGAGTGAGGCGATGTTGTCATCTGTCTTTACCACTACTGATTCAATTTGTCCGGCAACTTGAAGGATGAAGCTCAACGTTAGACTCTGGCCAAGAGCGAGAGAGACATCTTTTTGAATCGTTTGAGCGAAGCCTTGCTTTTCAATTCGGATCTCGTAGTGACCAGGCGGCAGGAACACTACTCGAAATCGCCCGGCGTTGTCCGTTTGAGTACGTCGCTCCAGACCGGTACGAACATTAATTACCCGAACGCTGGCGTCGGGTATCACAGCCCGCTCCTGATCGTAGACCACCCCTTCAATAAGTTCGGCAGGTAATTGTGCTCGAACTGGCGCGATTGAAGATATGCCCAGCAGAAATACAATGCCCGCTACTGCTAAACGAAGTGTATGGCTCATAGTGAGGCCCTCTCTCAACTGATTTTCTGGAGCGTGAAGAAAACGGATGAACTGCTTGCCAGTCGTCTTGCAGAATGGATTATACTAAACAGCCCCAATAATTGGTGAAGATATAAAAAGAATTGGGTTCGCTAGCGAGAGTCGGAACTGTGATATATTCCAAGCCGAAATTTATGCCCGCTTTCGTTGACGAAACATTCTGAAGAGGAGTGGAGTATGCGTAAGAAAGAAGTCTACGTTTACGAGTCGGATAGCTTGACTAAACCAATCGAGAAGGGCGCTGAAAAAAAGCACAATGCCGAACAGGCCCGAAAGCTGATTCATGAGCTCGTCGATGCTATTCCGGCGAAAGACCTCGCCAGGTTTGTAGGAGCTCAAATCTCCGTCATCGCGTAAACCTCAGGCCCAAGTGACTCTGACCGAAATGTTCAGGCGATTCGCTTGAAGCGCTCCGCATTTTTGGTCTCCAACATGGTCCACGAGGTCGACCTTCGGTTGTCTCCAGGTCTCATCTCTCCACCAGAGTGAGCGAAGTCCCTGTGTGCCTGCCTCTCATAGTATGAGTAAAGCCAGCGAGGGGTTTGACTACCAGAAACTCTATTTCGATCTCGTTTCGAATGGAGAATACGATGCGGCTTGTGAGCTGCTCGATCTGATTAACCAGCGGCTCGCCTCTAGTACTGAGCGCGACGTGGATAGAGGTTTTGAACTTTGCCTGCCACTCCCACTTGCCATCTCTGCGAAAAATGAGTTGGCGCGCAGAAGGGAACTACTGGGACGGGATCCCCTGAGCGTCTTGCTTCGGCATGCAGCAACTACAGTACCCTTTTACCGTCGAATCCCTGCAATCAGGTTCGATGGGATCCCGAGCCTGGATGACGTGCCGCTCGTTTCCAGGTTCGACATCATCGGCAACTACGATCAATTCCTGTCGGAATCATTCGCCAGCGAAGAATTCAAGAGATTCAAGGCAACGACCGGGACTGTAAGCGCTCCCATGTTCGTCTGGTTTGACCAGGCAAGTTACTATGACCTGAATTACGCAACCTACGGTTATATGACTTCCGTTGTACCGTCGTTGGTGGCTGCCGTCACGTCGGGCCAACTCGCGGCCGTCCTGGTTACCGACTTTGCGTCTGCGTGGCGGGCATCCACAGTTATTCCCTCTCTCAACTTCGCACGCCTCGACAGGCGAATCTTTATCGGGGATCCGGAATGCGACGCCAGGCTTGTCCAGGACCTGCGTTCCGCCCGTCCACTCTTTCTTTGTGGGTTGGCATCGAGCCTCTCGCTTTTCGCGGACGTTGATTGCGTCGTGCCGGCGGCGAATGACCGGATTTCGCCACTGGCGATTTTTGTGAGTGGAGAAAGTTTTTTTGAAGATGTCCGAGAGCGGCTCGAACAGTGGTTCCAATGCCAGGTATTCAATGCCTATGTCTCAACCGAAGGCGGATTGATTGCTCTGGAGTGTCCGCACCGCAAAGGTCTTCACGTCTGTCACGACCGCGTGCACCTGGAGATTCTGAACTCCGATGGAACCATCAGCGACGAAGGTTGCGGTGAGATGGTCCTTACCAACTTTATTAATTGGGCCCAGCCGTTTATACGCTATCGTACCGGCGATCGCGCCACACTCCGAAAAGAAAATTGCGAATGTGGTTTTGCCGGTTCAACGCTCGTCGAACTTCTCGGCCGGGAAGCGGCGCACTTTACAACCTCCGAACGTGTCATTAACCCTCGAATTCTTGATGACCCACTCACAAGTATTCCAATCAGGGATTTCACAGTTATCCAGGAAGATGATGGAAGTTTCGAAGTCAACTGGAGAGCGTGCGATGCCGAGATCGCAACTGACGTTGTTGAATCGGCTATTACCAGTGTGATTCGAAAAAATCTGGGTGACGTCAAATTGTCCGTAAATAGACTTGAACCACGATCCAGTCCTGCGCGAAAGGCCCACCGCTACATCAACCGGCAGGATTCGAACTCCAAAATATTTGGAGGTTATCGATGAAAGCCGCTATCGCGATGTGGAGAAACCCCAGAATGATGGTGACGACGGCAGTCGTAGCAGCCATCTATGCCGCAGCGCAGATCACGCTTAACGCCTTCGGATTTGTAATAATACCGGGAGTACTGGGTTTCAAGATCGCTGACATTTTTACAATGTTCTTCAGCGTCGTGTTTGGTCCAGCCGGTGCGTTTGGGGTGGGATTTGGAAATATTATTGGCGACTATTTTGGCGGCGGTCTGGCGATTGGTAGTTTTTTCGGCTTCTTATCAACGTTTGCAATCGGATACGTCGGCTACACTTTCTGGCTGCGCCTTCGCAGCGATTCCAGCACTACGATCCACCAGGTAATTGTGTACCTGGGTGCGGGTGTGGTATCTGCGGCAGTCTGTGGCGTGGTTCTTGGCTGGGGCCTCGAGGTGCTTAGGATCGCGCCGTTTGCCATCATAAGCAACACCATCGTTGTCAACTTTGTTATTGGCAGTTGGGTCGGTGGTGTGTTCTACATGCTGCTTTACCCTCGGCTCAAATCGTTAGGACTGACCTGGACCGACGTGATGGATCCTCAGGACATCGGTAAAGCGAAATTTGCCGTGCTGGGTGCGGCTCTGATTGTAGCGGGAGCATTCGGCGGCTGGATCTTCGGAGCCTTCTTTTCGTCAGGTATGCTGATCGTAGGCATTTGCTTTGCCGTCCTGATTTTGGGTGCACTTCTCGTCTAGCATTTCCGGTGGCTCCTGCAATCACAATCCAGAATCTGTCATTTACTTATCAGGGCAGTCAGGAACCTGCGCTGTCGGGCGTTAATCTATCTGTCACGGACGGACAGTTTGTGGCAGTGATGGGCCATGCCGGATGCGGGAAGTCAACCTTGTGCATGTGCCTTAATGCGTTGATTCCTCGATTCCTGAGAGGCCGGGTCGAGGGAAAGGTACTGGTTAAGGATCGTGACGTCGCGAAGTCTTCTATAAGAGACATGGCCCAACTGGTCGGGCTGGTTTTTCAGGATTTCGAATCGCAACTCGTAGCAACAACGGTAGAGCAGGAACTGGCTTTTGGCCCAGAGAACTATGCAGTACCAAAGGAGGAATTGCTCCGGCGAGTCAATAAGTACCTGGCGCTCATCCAGCTCGATGAGTTGAGGTTTCGACAACAGGCGACTCTCTCGGGTGGGCAGAGACAACTTCTGGCGATCGCGTCGGTGCTGGCGCTTGAGACACCGATTCTCGTGCTTGACGAGCCGACCACCGATTTGGATCCCGTTCACCGAAAAGAGGTGCTGAGCATCGCCAGGCAGGTTTCTCTCGGCGGCCGGATAGTGATCATGGTTGAGCACGAATCTGAAGCTGTCGTTGACGCTGATCAAATCGTCCTGATGAGCGCGGGCAAAATTGTTGCCTGCGACAGACCCGATCGGCTCCTGTCGCAGGTGGACCTGATGAGCGAGTCAGGAGTTCGCCCACTTCAGTTGGTGGAACTCTTTCATAAACTGGGAATTCCGCAAGCGCCGATAACTGTTGACGAGAGTCTCGCGGTAATCCGCGATACCGGGCTCAATGTGAATAGAACGACCGAACCTGTCAGGGTGGCAAAAACAGATGCGATCCTGGAGGTGCTTGGTGTCTCGTACGTCTACAACGAGGGAAATGTGAAGGCGTTAGAGCGCGTCAGCCTGAAGGTCGGTGACGGCGAGTTTCTGGCTCTACTTGGTAAAAATGGTAGTGGCAAGAGCACGTTGGCTAAGGTTCTTAGTGGCTTACTACAGCCAATCGGCGGCAGTGTGCTGGCCCATGGGAAACCCATTGCCGCTATGAGCCGAAGCGCCCTGGCCCAATTCGTCGGATATGTTTATCAGAACCCGGATTATCAAATCTTTGCGGCAACGGTGTATCAGGAGGTGAGTTTCGGTCCACGCAACTTCGGAGTGCCTGAAGATGAGATCAAAATTCGCGTAGCGCAGGCTCTGGCGTCTGTCGAACTAGAAGGATACGAAAACCGCGATCCTTTCGGCTTGACAAGGGGTGAACGACAGCGAGTTGCAGTCGCGTCGATTCTCGTTTCACGTCCCAAAGTTTTGATCCTGGACGAGCCGACTACCGGGATGGATTATCAGCAACAGCGCGGCATGATGGAGGTACTAACGAGGCTCAATTGTGCTGGACACACCATAATCGTTATCACACATAGCATGTGGGTTACGTCTGAATATGCGCGTCGAACCGTCGTCATGGTTGATGGCGGAATAGTGCTGGATGGTGCTACGCCGGAAGTGTTTGCGAACGAAGAAGCTCTGGCTGGTGCTAATCTGAAGGCGCCTCCGATCGTGGAACTCGGAAACAGACTAGGGGTCAGGACGATGTCTGTGAATCAAATGGTGCGTGCACTTTCTTCCTGATCTCCCACAGCGTAAACAATCTCGAACAGGAAACTGAGTCTATGGCCGTTAAAGCCCTGTCTCTCAAACATGGTGATACGATCGGGATTGTCGCACCATCGTGGTGTGGTCCAGCAAAGTATCCCAAGCGAGTACATCGTGGAGTAGAATTTCTGGAATCTCTGGGCTTCCACGTTGTCTTGGGAAGCAATACCTTTGGAGAACGGGGTGTTGTCTCAGGAACGCCAGCAGAACGCGTTGCTGACATTCATGAGATGTTTGGCAACAAGGAAATCCGAGCAGTCATAGCAGCAATCGGAGGTAGCCATTCTTGCCACTTACTTCCCTTTCTTGACTGGGATCTCATCGGCCGCAATCCGAAAATCTTCATGGGCTTCTCTGATATCACAGTACTCAATTTGGCAATCTACAAGAGTGCAAGCTTACACACCTTTAACGGTCCTATGATCATGACGGATTTTGGGGAAGAGCCGCGGCCGATTCCGTATACCATCGACCACGCGCTGCAAGTCCTGTGTCAGAGTGATCCGTTAGGCCAAATCAAACCGTCGGCCAAATGGACCGACGACTTTCTGCATTGGGCTACCGACGAAATCCAGACAAAACCACGAGAGCTGATAACAAACACCGGCTGGGTGTGGCTCAAGAAAGGGAAAGGATCTGGTCGCTTGATCGGTGGCTGCATTGAATCCATGGAGCACTTGAGAGGAACTCCATATTGGCCTGATCTGGAAGGAGCCCTTCTTTTTCTGGAGACATCGGAGGAGGCACCCACTCCTATGTTCATAGACGCAATATTGCAGGACTATGAAAACATGGGCGTGTTTAGTCAGATCGTTGGGCTCTTGGTCGGTCGACCCTCAGGTTATACCGTCCAGCAGAGAGAGGAGTTCCGCCACATTTTGTTGGAACGAACCCGGCGCTACAGCTTTCCGATCGTCAGCGACATGGACTTTGGCCACACTGCACCCATGTTTACCCTGCCCATCGGTTGCGAGGCAGCCATTGATGACGACGGAAAACGTTTCCTGATCACGGAAGCTGCTGTGACTGACTCTCCACTGAATAGCGACTGGTCGAAGTAGACGATTCAAAGCTTTCTGGTTGACCATGTTTAAAAGCATGTACTTGAGTCGGGAGACTCTCATCCACCGGCTTGATCCACGAACAAAAATCATCGGCTCGTTTGCGTTGTCAGCGATACTGTTCATCTTCAACAAGCCGCTCTACTTGATACCGTTAACCGCAGGGTTGGTGGTTCTAGCCGCACTGGCCCAGTCTCTCTCCAATCTTTATAGAGTAAGGTACTTCCTCTTCATCTCTCTGGTTTCCCCACTTGTGATGTGGCAGTTTTTTCTTCATGGACCGACGTTGATCGGCAAGGTGGGTCCACTGATTATCACACGTGAGGCGCTGCTCTTTGGTTTGGCCGCAGGCATTCGGTATTCGTCCCTGATTATGGTGGGCGTGATCTTTGCCTCAACGATGCCAGTCGAAGAACTCATGATCGGTTTGATTCGAATGCGAGTACCTTACTCAATAGCCTTTATTTTCTCGTTGGCTTTACGTCTTGTCCCTACGTTCGCCACCGTGCTCACGAATATTGTCGAGGCGCAGGTCGGACGCGGGCTTGACCTTGAAACTCGTAATCCTCGCCGGCTGGCTAAGAACCTTGTGCCGTTGGTTGTACCATTCTTTGTGTGCACGATGCGCTATGGATCTCAGCTTTCGATGGCGCTGGAAAGCAAGGGCTTTACCCCCGCAGGGAAACGCACCTACCTGCGTGAACTGAGAATGGCGATGCGCGATTATTGTGCGCTAGGTCTCTTATTTGTCCTTGCTGTAGCCGTGTTAATGCTGAGACTAAAAGGATAGGGCAATCGTTAACTGAAAGATTTTGGCCAAGTTGCCAGTCATGGATACTCGTGAGAAACTACGGAACTTATGCTCGATCCGGTAAAAATTCGCGAGAATCCAGATGCGCCGGGTCAAGCTGTGACTGTTAGACGTGTGGATCCGGAGAAGGCGGATGTCGATCAATCGCCACTTGGGCGGCAAGCAGGCGTATAACTGAATCTCATCCGGCGAGTTTCAGGAGTTTGATTAGAAATGAGTGACAAGATTACAAGCCAGGAAATAAGGGAAATCTTTTTGAAGTTTTTCGAGGAACGCGGTCATGTGCGAATCAAGGGCGCCTCTTTGATTCCCAGCAATGATCCGACACTGCTTTTTGTAAACTCAGGCATGGCTCCTCTGAAAAAATATTTTACAGGCGAAATGGAACCACCTAATCCGGATCTCTGTAATGTGCAGCCTTGTATTCGTACGCGGGATATAGAAGACGTCGGCGACCGTCATCACCTCACGTTTTTTGAAATGATGGGAAGCTGGTCTATCAATAATTATTTTAAGGAACGCGCAATCGAGCTAGCTTTCGAACTATTGACGGAGAGATTTGAATTCCCCCCCGAGAAACTTTTTGCCACCGTCTATCGAGGAGACCCGGACTTGAGTCTTCCGCCTGACGAGGTGTCGGCGAAAGTATGGGAAAAGGTAGGTCTCAAATCCAGCCAAATCGTTTTTCTGGGACAGGATAACTTCTGGGGACCGGCTGGTGATTCCGGACCGTGTGGACCCTGTACAGAAGTCTTTTATGATACAGGCAACGAATACGGAGAGCCTTATAAGCCTGGTGGACATTTCGATACCAACCGCCGCTACATTGAAATCTGGAATGCCGGCGTCTTTATGGAATTTGACAAGAAGGCGGACGGAACGTTCACCAGGCTGCGTTTCAATAGTGTAGACACCGGTTCAGGACTTGAACGAATGACGATGACCATGAACGGTTATTCCACCGTTTATGAGACTGACGTAATGCGCAATATCCTCCAGGTGTGCGAAGAGGAGCTTTCCGGAAAGAATTCATCGGAACGTGATTATCGGATCCTGACAGATCATCTCCGCGCTTCGACTTTTATTCTCTCTGAAGGCGTGGCTCCCTCAAATGAGGGGCGCGGTTACATACCACGGCGGCTGATTCGGAAATGTATTGCCATTGTGACGCGCGCCGGAAAGAAGCAGTTCAGGTTCGACCGTGTTATCGATGAAATCATTCGCTCTTCCTCGGCAAACTATCCATTGCTAGCGGCGAATCGACAGCAAATTGTGGACGTGTTTGATCATGAGAAGAGAGAGTTTGAACGGGTCATCAGCAAAGGACTCGAACGACTTGACCAGCTCTCTAAAGAACCACCCTTTATACTTTCTGGCCGCGATGCCTTCAGTCTCTCTTCGACGTATGGAATGCCGCTTGAGTTGATTCGCGATTTCGTCCGTGACAAGGGAGGCGAAATCGACCAGGAGGAATTCGATCGCGAGTTTCGCAAGCACCAGGAGATTTCTCGAGTCGTGGGATCCACCGAGGCAGCGCTCCAAAAAATAACTGCGTGGCCCAAGGTTGACGATCGCTTTAACGTCCTGCAGCCACCAGTTACCGAGTTTGTCGGTTATGAGCGAACTGAATCCACCGGGCAAGTGGTTGCCGTTTTTTCCGACGGGAAGTCTGTTGATGCTGCTGGTGCGGAAGAGTTGGTCGAAGTAGTAACTGATTCAACTCCTTTCTACGCAGAAGGAGGCGGACAGGTTGGCGACCAGGGAACTATTCAGGGGGCGAACGGACTGCGCATCGATGTCGAGGACTGTATAAAAGTTGGCGCGGGTTATCACGTTCATCGCGGAAAAGTGCTAGCGGCGAATGTGAAGGTGGGTCAAGTTGTTGATCTAAAGATCGATATTGAACGTCGTCAGCGAATTAAAGCAAACCATTCGGCCACTCACCTGGTACACAGTGCGCTGCGGCAAGTTCTGGGCGAACATGTGAAACAAAGCGGATCGCTGGTTGAGGCGAGCCGATTCCGTTTCGACTTTCAACATCCAGCGAAAGTCAGTTCCGAAGAGCTTATGGAGATTGAACGGCTCGTAAATCGGTACATAAGAGAAAACATCTCGAAGCAAACCGTCCTCACTACTTATGATGATGCCGTTAAGCAGGGGGCGCTCGCGTTCTTCGGCGATCACTACGACACCACCGTACGCCTGGTGCGTTTCGGAGAGGCCTCTGCTGAACTGTGCGGTGGTACTCACGTGAACGCAACTGGAGACATTGGCCTGTTTCGGATTATTTCTGAAAGCAGTATTGCCAGCGGTATACGTCGAATTGTCGCCGTGACCGGTGAGTCAGCAGTTGAATATACGCTCAACCATGAGCAAATTCTCCGCACGATTGCTGCGCAACTGAAGGTGGGAACGGACGATATTCTCGAACGCGTCGACAAGATTGTTAAGCAGCGCTCAGCACCTGCGGGTAAAACAGGTAGCAGCGAACCAAAGTTGGACATCAACAGTCAGGTTCGTAGTCTGGACAACGGAGTCAATTACGTAGTGTCGCAACTGGAGCTGGGCGCCGCTGAATTGCGGGAAGAGGCCTTGCGCGTTAATAACTCAGTCAAAGGCATAACTTGTCTCATTGGAAAAGACGATGGGCGGGCGCGTATAGTAGTAGTCGTCGACCCTAAATGGAGTCAGTCAATCAGCGCCAACAATCTATTGCGCGAACTCGTGCCTTTTATCCACGGTAAAGGTGGAGGGCAGAAGGAATTGGCCCAGGGCGGCGGCGATGATGTTTCAGGCATAGAGCAAATAATAAGAGAGTTTCCGGTAATTCTTGCGCGCCAGGCGTCAAATGCGAAGTAAGGGCTGACCTTGACCTGGTTCAAAGGCGAGAATAAGTTTCCTTAGAGAACCACCGAAAACTTTGAGTGCCCCCGGATCGGGAGTTAGGCAAATGACGCAGGTAACGATCATACAGGGGCAGGCGCCACGGTTAACACTTCACACCAGCCTTCCGCACATCGATCTCTATTCCAGAATAGCAGAGAGTATTGTAGCGACAAGACATTTGCGCGTCGTCTATGAAGACTTGCTTGGCGAAGGTCCCGGCGCGTGGCATTCGCGTGAACGATATCCCACGAGTCAGGTCAACTGCATGATCTGGTTGCAGCTTGTGTTGGCGGAAGCTTATGGGTGGTCTGGCGGGCAGAGCGGGAAACAGTTGGCGATGGATTGCCTGCGCTACTACGGCGGGCACGTGGGGTTCTCGATGAGAAAGCATTACCTGGAACAGTGGTTGGCTTTTGATCCTGGACCACTACAGCCAATTTCACTTGGGAAGTTGTGTGCTACCCGTCGTCATTCCAGTGTGATTGAACCGAAGGTATTCCTGGCGCGACGAGAATTTGAGCTGCCGCTGTACCAGATGGAGAGAACGGCGTTCGAGACTGAATACGTCAGCATGTCGCAGATGCGATCGCTGTCAGAGTTGCTATCGCCGGGTTTTCACGTGATGTTTGCTGTTCCTACAAAGTTCTTTTTTGAGATGTTCGCCGATCGTTGTGGTCCATTGGGACTGGTGCATTGCACCTTTCTTGAAGTAGGCGGCTGGCGCTCAGCCGAGCCGGCAATCACGTTGAGCCGTTGTACCATACATCACGCTTCGGTACTCCTCGGTGAGATCGTCTCTGAACCCCTCGAAGTCTACCTGGATAAATCGGGTCATATTCACCAGGGTTACATCGTTTGTGAATTGAATCCCGAATGGGTCGCCCAGGTGCGCGGTTGGAACACGGAAGCGTTCGGACTGGTGAGTCGTGAGCAACAGTTTGAAGCCAATGGCTTCCGCCCATATATGGGTTTCTAAAACCTAAGCTGTGCACATGCCGAGAGCGCTTGCAGGTCCGCCCAGCAGAAAAAGATAAGTTTGCGAATAGTGAAAACACTCCAGAGATAGTTTCACCTCCGAGTGCTCCAGTGAGTCAACTTCAAAACCTCCTTTGACGTGTTTGTAGTTGTCGAATGGATCCTTCGGGAATCTCGGGACAATATCAGGCCAGTTCCAGATGCGATAGTTCGTCGCGATCGTCGAATTATAGGCAGCAGCAAACTTGATATCTCCGACGCGGGGAGAAGCCAGCGTGTAGACAGTTGGATTGAGCCAGCCACCTGATGCCACATCTGCGGCGTACAACGTGATCAACGCAGCGCCAAGACTATGGCCGACTGCTACCAGGGAGACAGAACGCCCGCGAAGATCTATCTGGCCCGGCAGCGAGAGTTTATCCGTCAGTTTAGCCGGCGCGTTGGGCGACCCGGGCAACGTGACTGAGAACGTCTTGTAAATATCCAGGAAACCGGCCGCTACATTGCCGCCGCCCGGCATGTAAGGGAATGGCACCGGCTCCCAATGAAAATCATCCCACCACTCCTCCATGTCGTCGGTGCCTCTGAAAGCAGTAACGAACGCCGTCGGCTCAGCAATGCTCTGGGCCATGAATCCGTAATGGCGTTGAGTGGTGGTATGCTCAAAGAAATCCGTCATTTGAATGTTCAGGATGAGTGAGTACCCGGCAGGAAAACTCGGGTAGTCCGACTGCGACGGATTCAGATTGGACGGTTGCGCAGCGTATACGTCATATGCTGCCTGAGCGAACAATCCGTATTGCAGGGCGGATGGAGGCTGGTGTCCGACTGTGTGTGAAAGCATGAGTTGTTTTCCTGTCGTTGTCATGGTGATTAGCAAGACCGCTGCGAGAGGACGTACCCAAATAACGACCAGTCGCAATAAGCTCTTGCGTCGTAGAACGTGAACTGCAAAAATGCCGAACTATAAGGATGTCGGAAGTGCTAACGGTAATGTTGTCCTTGATGAGCAGGCGTTAATATCGCCCTGGACCTGACTGAACAACTCACAACGAGCCTCTGAATCGGAACCACACATATCGTGAGGCGTAATTGAGCTTTCAGCAGCGGGGAATCTACTTTGAGACTCTTTGGATGTCAATACTTTGACGCCTTGACATCACTTCTAACCTCAAACGAAAGGTCGAAACAAAATGCTTGCCGGACTCCCCGCAATCGACGCTGATGCGCACGTCTACGAAGATCCGTTCCTGCTCACAAAACGCGCGCCACCTGAACTGCGAGAAAAACTTCCGCAAGAATTCGGCCGTGCCCTTGGCTATCGCTTCGGAAATCAGATCGCTCACAGTTCGCGTGGGCGTTGGTCAGCATTCGAAGCAGGTGGATGGGAAGGACTGCGTAAATACGTCGACAATGTTGAGCGTGGCGGATCTCACGTTTTGTCTGCACAAGTCACACACGATCTTTTTCCGGGCGCGGCGATCATGTCGGACGGAACTCCATGGGAGCCACGCTATCCGGAACTTCCGGAACATTACGATGAGAAGTGGTACTCCCCTCAATACACGGTTGAAGCCCTGGCGCGCCAGGGATTCGATCAAGCTTTCTTATATCCCTCGGTTGGTCTATATCTTCCGTGCTTTGATGGAATGGGACCTCTGGGTATTGAGTGTTGCAAGATTTATAACGACTGGCTTCTGGAGTTTTGTTCGGCAGCTCCTGACACGTTGAAACCCGTAGCGCTCGTAAGTCTTCACGAGCCGGCCCTCGCTCTTCAGGAAATCAAGCGCACTCATGAACTGGGATTTGCGGCAGTTTGCTTGTCACGTTTTCCTGATGGTCGAACGTCTGCCGATCCGGATCTTGAATCACTTTGGGAGCAATGTGAACGGCTCGGCATTCTAATCAGTTTTCATCCAGTCACCTCAAACATTTATCTGAACAACCAACCGCTGGAAGTTCCGCCGAGTCCATTCGAGTTCTTCAACAACAATCTGTTTGGCCAGCACTTCGCCAACCTGCTCATTGCCGGCGTGCTCGAGCGACACCCCAATCTCAGAATCGCGCTGCTGGAATCCGGCTGCGGCTGGTTGCCGATGGTGCTTTGGCGTCTTGGAAGGATGTTCTTTGAGGCGCAAAAACGCGACGACGTATGGGGACGATCGATTCCGCGATTGCTTGCAAAAATGAGTCGCGAACAACTTGCGGAAAACATCAGAATGCGGCCAGTCGACTATTTTCGCCGGCAGTGTTACATCGCGTGTGAAGCAGAGCCTTTCGTTACCGACGTGGCCAATCTGATCGGAGAGGACCGGCTGGTTTTTCAAGGTGATTTTCCACATCCGGACCATCACCCGTCGTACATTCAGGATTTTGTTGAACTGGTGCCCCGGCACCTGTGCAAACGAATTCTGTGGGACAACCCGCGGGCTATGTACGGACAAACCTAGAACGAAATCATGAGCACACAAAACGCATCCACTCCAAACGTCGTGATGATATCGCTCGATACGTTGCGCGCTGACGTCGCGTACTCGGGCGCCTTTTCTTCCATTGAGCGTCTTCGCCGCGCCGGCACTTCCTTCCTGACGACGGTGTCGTCGTCGCCGCTGACACCGATCAGCCACGCAACCGTATTCACTGGCTTGCAACCAGCGCGGCACGGTGTTCGACATTTGCTTAGAGAGCAAATCCGCCCCGGGGTCAAAACGCTGCCACAGTTTCTAGCTGAAAAAGATTATGTTACGGGAGCGATCGTCTCCTGTCCGGGGATGAACCGCTGGTATGGTCTCGATCGGGGCTTTGGACATTATGATGACTGGATTCCGCCGCTGGCTGACGGACGGGACGCGCTCAAGGTTGTCGATGTGGAGCTACGCGGCACAGCGCTGAAGCGAGCACCGATGGTTGTCGAGCGAACACTCGAATGGGTTCGGAGATCCGGCACAGGACCGAAACTGATCTTCGCGCATTTCTTCGACGCTCACTGGCCCTACGAAGCCCCCACAACACCACCCGTCAAACTTGCCAATGCTTACGAAGAAGAAGTTTGGTATATGGACCATTACCTCGGCGAGCTTCTCGACGGCCTGGAAGAGGTTGGAATAAATTGCGAGAACTCGATCTTCATAATGTTTTCCGATCACGGCGAGGACCTTGCAGGCTGGTATCCAAACGATCATGGCGGAGCGCTTGGTCACCCGGAAGAAAAGGGACACGGGTGTTTGCTCTTTGACGCGACGCAGTTAGTTCCGCTCGTTGTTTGTGCGCCAGGCGTCGCTATAGCAAACAGCAATATTGAGGACCAGGTGAGACTCGTCGACGTGATGCCCACCGCGTTGGAGCTTTTAGGGTGCAATACGTTCGAGGGCGATGGCAGGTCCTTGGTCCCACTGCTGCGTGGTGAGTCGCTGCCGGCTGATTTCGCTTATTGCGAGGCATTCTACAGAGAGGAACTCGCTGCAATTAATCCCTCGTGGTCGCACCTCCTGCCATTGAAAGGCCTTCGCACCCTGACCGAGAAGTTCATTTGGGAAGTGGGGAGTGACAAGGTTGAAGCCTATGATCTGCGGCAGGATCCCTGTGAACGCAATCCCCGGACGTCGGTGCCGTCAACGTTCCAAATGGCACACGCGGTTTACACTTAACGATAGCGACTGAATCTAGTGGTGACTGGCAGCGGAGTTTGCACTGGCGGATTGAGAAACCACTCCGAGTGCATTCAATTCCTCGAGTATAGGGCGGAGAATCGCGGCGCTCTGCTGCGGATCAGGATAGTCAACAGGAAGAAACCCGATTCTCTCCACCAACTTTTCGACGCGGTAGTTCACTTTTGAAGATCTGTGCGGAAGGAGTGGTGTCTGGTAATCAGGCTGCCACAAGAAGGGAACTGCGCCGTCGTTTTTCCAGCGAACTGCGTGCAAGGTTTCCTTACGAAGAGCGCGCGCGGTGTCCACGTCCATGCCGCTGTGCCGCCAGGAGTAGTCCGGATTCTCCGGGTCGTGGACGTGAATGTCGAAGCGCTCCGCGTCCTCCCAAACAGGCATCGTTTCATCCTGGAGAGAAAACACTGCAAGTTGGAAGTGGCCTTCGTACTCGTTTACCAGAAAGTCGTGAGTTTCTTTGTAATCGTCAGGTGTTTCTCCCGGATATCCAGCCATAAACGACGCGCGATATCCGACGGGACTAGCGCGCAGGAGCTGGAAGGCCGTCCGATTCTGCCTGGCGCTTACCAGTTTGTTCATGTAATTGAGCGAGTTGTCGCTCATCGATTCGAAGCCGATTGATAGCGTACGACACTTTGCGCGCGCCAGCGCTTCAATAATAGCGGGACTCGTTAAGACATTCGCGCGAGTGAATGCCTCCCATCCGATACCGACTGAAGGCAATAGTTCGAGGAGTTCATGAAAGCGGTCGTGTGGAATCGTGAATGTCGAGTCCAAGGCGCGAATATGCACGGCGCCGTTTACATCGCGATAGTGGATCCAATCGTTCGCTATCTTTTGCGCTGACTTGTATCGCCACTTGGGCGACGCAGCAGGGAATGAGCAGAACTTGCAACTGAAGGGACAGCCCCTCATTGACTCGTACGGCACTATTGCTGTCTTGCCGGGAAAAGATGGTGCTGGATGGGTTTCGATATCCACGTAGTGGATCGCATTGCATACGATGTCGCCGTTCAATGGATTTCGGAACACGACATTGGGAATCGTCGCCAGGTCGTGGCCGGCTTCAAGTGCCTGTAACAGAAGCGGCAGGGCCAACTCGCCGTCGCCTCGAACCACCGCGATTACCTCAGGATGGTCACGAAACACTTTTGCGTACTTTATGTTGCTAAACTGGCCACCCACGATGATGGGCACATTCGGCATGCGCGCCGTAATCCACGCTATTGCGCGAGCTAACGAAATGCGATCGCAAATGAACGTTGTCGATAACAGAACGTAATCGAATGCGTCTGATGACGGTTCTCCGTTGGCTTCCCAAATAGCGTCGAGCGGTAGGTACTCATGCTCGATGTCGGAGTCCGACAGGATTGAGAGCACGGTTGCCGCGGACAGATTTGGAATTGGTACGCGATCGATTTCCGGTTGATTTTCGACGATAAGGGAAAGCGAGCCGCTTCGCTCGCGGCGCAATAAGGGTGTTGCCTGGCCATCGGGAGCAATGAATATCAGATCCTGAAGGCGAAGCGCCGAACCGGTTTCATCGTTAACCGGCGGCAGGGGCAACGCACGACTGTGAAGTTCGAAGAGGGTCCCGACGAGATCGGTGTACTGCTTAAAGTAAGGACCCAAGCCGGCCAGTAGAAGGACTTTCAAGTGGGCTCCTTCCTGATTGTTTCGCACTTAAAGTACACAGGGTCGGTCTTATTGTCTAGATCCTGGAGACAAAATCGTGTCCTGATTCGAACGCCAACACCTCGTGCGGGAAAACCGCACGCCGGGATCTGTGCGGGGGCTGTCAGGCGATTGGCAGTCCTACGCAATCTCGCAATGCAAAGTTCTCGACATTGCGCGGCACGTTATGACAAAATGGCGCCTCGCCAGGCCAGGGTACCGTAAGAAGTCTTGAAACTAAAGCCGTCGGCGACGCTCAAGGTCGCTTACCGGCCTCACCTGAATACAGACTATGGTGCAACCCTCTCATCGCGCGGTGGAAGATCTACTGGACAACCTTGTTCATGGCGGCGCAATCCCTCCGTTTGTCTATTGTTATCCAACCCGATCTGCTTACCGGCCGCTTGGTCCAGAGTGGACGCTCGAACGTATCTGGGATGAGGATTCAAGAGTCTCGCTGACGCGCGATCTGAATATCTACATCCACGTTCCTTTTTGCAGATACAAGTGCGGCTTCTGCAATCTCTACACGGTCACCACAACCGATCAGGATCTATATGACGCATACGCCGATGCGATCTGCGACGAGCTCCGCCGCCACCGCGAGATCATTCGCAAACGCAATGTGCGCACCGTGTACATAGGCGGCGGCACACCCAGCCTGCTTTCGCTTCAGCATTTCGAGAAGATTTTTGCAGCGCTTGATGACGTGTACGGCAACTGGCGCCCGGGCGTTGAAGAAGTCTGCATCGAGGCCACGCCCGATTCGATCGTCTCCGCGCCCGCGAACATTGCCCGCCTCATCAATCTGGGTCTTACGCGCATTAACATGGGCGTGCAATCCCTGGAGGAAGCGGAACTTCGCGAAGCAGGCCGTATGGCTGCGGGGGCAGATGTCATCAGACGGGCCACGGCAATCGTCAAGGAACTTGGCCTTGCTAATCTCAGCACCGATTTGATTATCGGATTCGCGGCCCAAACTGACGAGTCGTGGCTGCGATCCGTGAAGGCGTTGATAGCGCTCGATCCCGAAACCATCTCCACCTATTTTCTGACAGTTCGCCCGGACGCGTGGTTTTCGAAAACCGGTAATTACCTGTATCAACGCAATCCTCAGTTGTACCAGCGTTATTCAATAGCGCGCGATCTGATCCTGGCTGCCGGCTACGTTCAGGAGTCCAACGTTCGCTACAAAAAGATGGGCCGGGGTGGCTACAGACAGAAGGTGCTGCAATTCCACGGCGTGCCCGTGCTCGGGATCGGAGCAGGCGCCAGAACCTACACCAACACGGTCGATTACATTTTCGGCGGTAGTCACCAACCTGATCCTTCGCAGGTATGGGACTTCATCAAGGAAGTTAATTCCGGCGGCGCCAGAATCGGCGCCGGCTTTGTCTACGACGATGTGGAGCGGATTCGCAAACGACTCGCCCTGGACCTTTTTGATCTTGATGTAGACGGGCTGGAGCCGTTTGAATATTCGAAACACGAGCAATTGTTTGAAAAGCTCCTGGATGCCTGCGTTAATCTGGGTCTCGCGCGCATGGCAGGAGAGAGGCATTACCAATTGACCTCCTCCGGATACATGTATCGCGACATCATCTCGTGGTTGGCTTTCTCGGACAAAGTGATTGCGCGCGACAAGGAGTTTTACGAACAGTTGCACCGCGGAAATACGCGGGCAGTCGAGCGCATGGGGACCGCAGTGCCTGTGAGTGGCCTCATTGTCGGCGGCCGTACGGTTGGAAGGTAATGGCGCTTGATTCGCGGGGTTGTATTCGATCTGTTCGGCACACTGACTGATGGTTCGGTTGAGCCCGAGCGAGAAACTCTTTACTGTGAGCTCGCCAGTTTACTGAATGTTCCGCAAACGCCCTTTCTGCGCTTGATGCGAGATACATACGATGCTCGCTCGCTTGGGCAGTTAGGCGATGTCAGGCAAACCCTGACTCATCTCGCCGGGTCCTTTGGTCGCAAGCTTGATGACCGAACTCTTGACGCTGCCACCGAGCTCCGGCTGGCAATCGAGCTTCGTCTGGCGACTCCACGCGTTGACGCGATGGAGGTCTTGCAAGCATTAAGCGATCGTGGACTAGCTATCGGTGTTATTTCTGATTGCGGCCCCGAGACGCGGGCGATTTGGACCAATCTTTCGTTCTCCCAACTCGTGGTCCAACCCGTGTTCTCCTGCGAGGTTCAGTTGAGAAAGCCGCATGTTCATCTCTACGAACTTGCAGCACAACGTTTGGGCCTCCAACCTGCCGAATGTTTGTACGTGGGCGACGGAGGGAGTCGGGAGCTAACCGGCGCACTCGCGGCAGGAATGCAGGCTATCCGCCTTACGGTTCCCGGAGAAGACTGGGGAGCCGCTGTTCGCTTCGATCCCGATGACGAGTTTTCAGGTACTTCTATACACAGTCTTTCAGCACTGCTCGATCTTTGGCGCGCCTCCGCTAGACCCGAACTCGCCGGATAGGCCTCGTTTACCACACCATTCCCGCGTTTGACTGACAGACTTTCCAGAAAGGTAAACGCAAAAAATTGACATCAGTCAACAACAACAGAGCCAGAACTCGCGTGCGACGTAATAGCATCGCCATTATCGGCATGAGCTGTCGAATACCAGGTGGCGCAAATTCACCGGCGGCGCTTTGGCAACTGCTCAAGGAAGGACGCGAAGCGATTCGAGAGCCTCCGGAAGGACGTTGGGATCCAAATCGCTGGTTTCATCCCGATCCGAAAAAACCGTCAAAAATGTACAGTCAGCGCGGCGGTTACCTCGACGACCTCGACATGTTTGACGCCGCGTTCTTTGGAATTTCTCCGCGCGAAGCCACGCAGATGGATCCGCAACAGCGGCTGTTGCTGGAGATGGCCTGGGAGGCGCTGGAAGATGCCGGCCAAGTGCCGAAAAAACTTGCGGGAACGAACACGGGAGTTTTCATCGGTGTCTCCAGTCTTGAGTACGGCAGTCTGCCGGGCCGAGACACTGACACGATTGATGTCTACACGAATACCGGCGCCGCTCTCAGCATTAGCGCTAATCGGCTTTCCTACATATTCGATTTACATGGACCAAGCTTTGCGCTCGACACGGCGTGTTCATCCTCATTGATAGCGATACATCAGGCGTGTCAAAGCATCTGGCGAGGCGAGTCGAGCATGGCGCTCGCAGGCGGTGTCAACGTCTTGCTGCGGCCCGAGCCGGGCGTCGGATTCTGCAAAGCGTCGATGCTTTCGAAGAGTGGGCGAATACGAACTTTTGACGCAGGTGCGGACGGCTTTGTTAGAGCCGAAGGTGGAGGTTTGTTGTTACTGAAGCCCGCCGCAAAAGCGCTCGCCGATGGAGATCCAATTCAGGCATTGATTCTCGCGACGGGCGCAAACAACGACGGCAGAACGACCGGAATCTTCTTGCCGAATCAAGCAGCCCAGGCAGAATTGCTGCGCGGTGTGCTTAACCAGGCTGCTGTAGCCGCAAGTGACATCTGTTACGTCGAGGCACATGGGACCGGAACCCCCGTAGGTGATCCAATTGAGTGTGCCGCCATTGGAAACGTTATTGGAGCCGAGCGCGACTCGACCACTCCGTGTTTGATTGGTTCCATAAAAACCAATGTGGGCCACCTCGAGGCCGCATCAGGAGTGGCGGGAACAATCAAAGCCGTTTTAAGTATGTCGCATCGGGAAGTGACTCCGCTCCTGAACTTTGAAACGCCGAATCCGACCATCCCATTCACTGAACTAAACCTCGAGGTCGTCAACGAGCCCAAGCGCTTGCGGAACGGGAGAAAGCCATTAGCGATGGCAGTCAACTCGTTTGGATTTGGCGGCGCTAACGCCACGATCGTTCTTGAGGAACACAAACGGCGTCGCGTTAAGAAACGTCAGTTGACGGAGAACGGCATCCTCCCCCTGATCCTGTCTGCCCGCAGCTCCGAAAGCCTGCTGCAACTTGCGAGAGAGGTTGAACAACTGCTGCGACGAGCCGATCGCGCCGCTCTTTACGATATCTGTCACTCACTCGCATTTCGCCGGGCCCGCTTGAGCCACCGCCTCGTGGTTTTTGGAGCGTCGGCCGATGAACTGGCCGGCAAGCTGGCCGCCGCACTTGAAGGCGACTATCCCGAGACTGCAGCGAGCGAAATAGTGCTGAGCGAGCGGGCGAAGCTGGCCGTCGTCTTTTCCGGTAACGGATCACAGTGGTGGGGAATGGCCCATACCCTGCTTGAACAGGAGCCGACCTTCAGAGCCACCATTGAAAAGATTAATTCGCTGCTGGAGCCTGTGTCTGGTTGGTCGCTGTTGGAAGAACTCCGGGCCACTGAAGAGACATCTCGTCTGGATCTCACTGAGATTGCGCAACCCGCATTGTTTGCAGTCCAGGTAGGCATCGTCGAGTTGCTGCGAAGCTGGGGCGTGAAATCCGACGCCGTGCTGGGCCACAGCGTCGGCGAAGTAGCTGCTGCGTATGCTGCGAGCGCACTGAGCCTGGAGCAAGCTGTTCAGGTCATCTACAAACGCAGTAAGGGCCAGGCGCGCACTGCCGGAATGGGCAAGATGGCCGCCGCGAACGTCTCCGCGGAAGAGGCTGAGGCTCTGATAGAGCCCTATGAAAACAAGGTCCTGATCGCTGGAATCAATAGTCCCATGGCGGTAACTCTAACCGGCGACGAGACAGCGCTTCTGGATCTCGGTCGCAAACTCGAGAAAGAGAATATCTTTTTCCGGTTGCTGGATCTCAACTACGCCTTCCATAGCGAAGCAATGGACGCACTCCACCAACCCTTGCTGGACAGTCTGGAAATGCTGTCTCCTGGAGATGCGACAGTAAAGTTCGTCTCGACGGTGACCGGTGATTACCTCGAGGGATCGGAGTTGACCGCGAACTACTGGTGGGAAAACGTGCGCCGGCCGGTCAAGTTTCAGGCCGCAGTCGATCGACTGCTCGACGACGGCTTTGAAGTTTTTCTGGAAATTGGACCACACGCGATTCTCTCCAATTACGTTAAGGACTGCATCATTGCAAAAGATGCGCAGGCAAGGGTGCTATCGACTTTGCGGCGCGAGAAAGCGGATCGCAACACACTGCTCACCGCAGTCGCCAGTTGCCACGCGCTTGGTTGCGACGTCGATTTCAATCCATTTTTCCCGGAACACGCGCAATATCATGCATTGCCCAGCTACCCGTGGCAGCGCGAGCGTTATTGGATCGATCACAGTTTCGAACGGCCCGACCACCCACTGCTTGGTGACCGGTTAGAGACCGCCGATCCGACCTGGAGCCAGCGGCTCGACACACCGCTTGTTTCGTATCTAAACGATCACGTGGTGCACAAGGTGGCGGTAATGCCCGCAGCGGGCTTTCTGGAAATGGCACTGGCGGCGGCCCACGTCCTGCACAATGGCGCGGCCGCATATGAAATCAACGACGTTGAGCTTTATCAGCCGCTCGTGCTCTCGCAAGAGAAATCGCCATTTGTACAACTCTCTGTTTCCCCGGCTGACGGCAGCTTCACGATTCGCAGTAGAACCACTCGCGGCGATCAACCCTGGACCACCAATGTTGTTGGCAAGCTTGGTGTGGCCGCTTCGAACAAACCTCCTGCGCCGATCTCTGTTAATGAGATTGTGGCTCGGATGACTTACCACTTCGCCGGCAACGGAATCCACGGTCAACTCGCACTACAACACGGTCTTCAGTATGGACCGGCTTTTCAGGGCATCGCCGAAGTGTGGGGCAACGACACCGAAGGTCTCGTCCGCATCGACGCTCCCGAGGTTATTGCCTCCGGTTTGAGCGACTACCACCTGCATCCGGCGCTTCTTGATGCATGTTTTCAGGGGATGCTTGGAATGCTCGTAAATGAGCAGGACGACGCTACGTGGCTGCCCGTTCGTGTTGGCCGCTTGCGATTTCTCGGCAACTCCTCAGGACTAAAGTACTGCTACCTCCGTCTCGAGCGCGAAGGGGTGCGTTCGAAGATCGCTGCGCTGAGGATACTCGACGGCGAGGGCAATGTGATCGCCGAGATCGACGGCTTTCGTGCGCAACAAGTCGACCTCACACGCGGTGCTTCACCGACTGCTATTTATGAATGGCAGCCGCAGTATCAGCCGAGTAAGGCGCCGGTGATTATTTCGTCGCCCATGCCGTCGCCCGGCAAGATCGGCGAACGGATGAATCCGACGTTGACAAAGATGATTGCGGAATGGAAACGCAAAGAAATTCACGAACGATTCAAGACGCGTACGGATCTTCTGTGCGCTGCATACGTCGCCCGCGCGTTTGAACAGCTTGGCGCACGTGAAAAGCCTTTCACGGCTGAGTCTCTGATACAAGAACGCGGAGTGCTGCCGCAATACAAAACGGTTTTGGGGCGCTTCATAGAGATGTTGAGCGAGGACGGCATCATCGCCCGCGACAACGGAAAGTGGTTGTTTCGGCCGGACGCTCAGTACCCGGATCCTGACACTGCCTGGCGCGAATTCGCGGCCGACTCTCCCAACGCGCTGGCCGAGTTATTGATTGCTTCCGAATGTGGCGAACAGTTGGCCACTTTGCTGACGGGCGAGATTGATCCACTCCAGATTTTTAATCAGAGTCCCATCGAGCACCTGTACGAGTCGGCGCCGATCACCGGGTTTTACAATCACCTGGCGCGTGAAGTTGCAATCGAACTTGTGCGCGACTGGCCGCGTGACAGGCCTCTGCGTGTACTTGAAATAGGCGCCGGTACCGGCGGCGTGACTGGATACATTGCTCCGGTGCTGCCGAAATATCGCACGCATTACCTGTTCACGGACATTTCAGAACTGCTTTTGGCGAGGGCTGAGCCACGCTTCGCTCAGTTTCCATTCATTCATTTTCAGAAGTTAGACATTGAACGTGATCCGCTGGAACAGGGACTCGTCGCGGGCAGCTTTGATCTCATTATCGCTTCGTTCGTCATACATGCGACCCGCGACTTACGCCAATCGCTACGCCACGTACGGCGTCTCCTCAGCAAGAATGGTCAACTGTTGCTCCTCGAAGTTCACGATCAAAGACGGTTGCTGCATTTATTGTTCGGTCTTCTGAAGGGCTGGACAGCATTTACCGATACGGACCTGCGCAGCAAGTCACCGCTTCTCGAGCCGGAGCAATGGAAGGATGTCCTGGAAGAAGTCGGCTTTGACGAGTGCACAATCATCAACGACGCGGAGAACGGTTCGGCTCCCTCACAGTCGCTCATTCTGTCGCGAAACCCGCAGGTTGAGTCAACGGCTGAAGCGAAAGACGAAGGTCTTCCACTGCGCCGGTGGCTTGTGTTCCTGGACAACACCGATAGCGCTGAGCTGGGCCGGGATCTGGTCAGTAACCTGAAGGCGGAGGGTCATCAGGTTGTGACTGTCGAACCCGATACTGTCTTTGCGCAAATCCACGAAACGAGTTTCGTGCTTCCTGTCACCAGCAAGGATGCATACGACGAATTGCTGGCCGCGCTTGGTAAGTCAAACTTTGTTTGCGATGAGGTCTTGCACCTCTGGGGGTTGACGGATGCGTTTGAAGCGTCCAGCAGCGAACTGTTTGAGCGAACAGATCGAAGAAGCGCCAGCCTGATTCTTCTCTTGCAAGCTATGCGTCGTGCGTGGGGCTCGGAAATGCCGCGGCTCTCGATCGTGACGAGCGGCGCGGTTGTCCACCCGGCACATTCCTCAACGGCAACACCCGGTCAGGCACCGGCATGGGGGCTGGGCCGGGTGATCCAGAATTACACTTCATGCAGGCTGATCGATATTCAACCGGGTAAGAATCCAAGCGAGACAAGAGAGCTCCTGCTCGAGGAATTACGCCGCCCACACAGCGAGGATGAGATCCTTCTGGTTAACGGCTTTCGTTTCGTCAATCGAATTCGCCGAACATCAGTCGAGGACGAAACCGAGTTTTTCAAGCACTTGAAGGGTACTGCTGAACCTCAGGCTTTTCGGCTTGATTTCTCATCGCCGGGAACCCTGGACGCTCTTTACGTGCGCTCGATGCCGCTGGCCCAGCCTGGTCCTGGTCAAGTATTGATCAAGGTGCGGGCCACGGCTCTTAACTTTCACGATGTGTTATGGGTCATGGGTCTCTTGCCGGGCGAGGCTGTCGAAAACGGATTTGCTGGTCCAGGTCTCGGCATGGAATGCGCCGGCGAGATCGTCGCCATCGGCGAAAACGTGGAGGGGTTTAGCGTGGGCCAGGCGGTGCTGGCATTTGGCAGCTATTGCCTGGCATCACACGCTATGGTTGACGCGCGTGTGCTGCTTCCGAAGCCGAGTCAAATCACGTTTGAAGAAGCCGCCACGGTACCCACAGTTTTTCTCACCGCGTTTTATGCGCTCGATACGCTGGCGCAGATTCAACCGGGTGAGCGGTTACTGATCCACGGAGCGGCGGGAGGCGTGGGATTGGCCGCCATACAGATCGCCATGTTGAAAGGTGTGGAAGTCTTTGGCACGGCAGGCTCGCCGCAAAAGCGACGCTTCCTGAAGCGAATGGGTGTTGATTACGTTCTGGATTCGCGATCACTGGCTTTCGCCGATGACATCATGGAAATCACGGGCGGGGAAGGCGTCGATGTTGTTCTCAACTCGCTCGCCGGTGAAGCTATCTATCGTAATCTGAAGGTGCTGAAGCCATTCGGACGGTTCCTTGAAATCGGCCGCCGCGATCATTTCGCCAACACCAAAATGGGACTGCGGCCGTTCAGCAATAACCTCTCGTATTTCGGCATTGACGTAGATCAACTCATGCTCGAACGGCCGGACATCGCAAGACGTGTGTTCCACCAGGTCATCGATATGTTCAAAGAGGGTGTGTTGAGGCCGTTAGTGCACCGGGTGTTTCCAGTTTCTCGTGCCGTGGATGCGTTCCGGCACATGCAGCAAGGCGGACATATCGGCAAGGTCGTAATTTCCATGGACGACAAGGGGATCCGCGTCCGGTCGGCTGAGAAAAAGTCGCTGACTGTGCGCGAGGACGGTACTTATCTGATTACCGGCGGACTTGGTGGCTTTGGGATCGCGACTGCGCGTTGGCTGGTAGAGAAGGGAGCTCGAAATCTAGTCTTGCTCGGGCGCAAGGGTGCTTCCACTGAAGAAGCGAAAGTAGCTGTGGCTGAGTTGCAGGAGGCGGGAGTGCGCGTCGTCGTTGCCAGTTCAGACGTTACAAACGAATCTGATCTGCGGCAAGTGTTTGAGACGATCGAAACTGATCTCCCGCCATTGCGTGGAATTGTGCACGCGGTTTTGGTCATTGAAGATGTCTCGCCGTTCGAAATCGATCAGGAGCAGTGGCAACGTGTTCTCGAACCAAAGGTCCGCGGGGCCTGGAATCTGCATCACCTGACCAGCAATAAGCCGCTGGACTTCTTCATTATGTATTCGTCTGCCGCCACGCTTATTGGAAGCCCCGGGCAGCCCAACTATGCCGCAGCAAACCTCTATCTCGAAACCTTAGCAGCGTACCGCAGGAGCTTGGGACTTCCGGGCCTGGCAGTCGCATGGGGCGCCATCGGTGATGTTGGTTACGTAGCGCGCGGGAAGGAAGTGAAAGAACTTCTGCATCGGCGGGGACTGAAAACTATTAGCTCCAGTGTGGCTCTCGATACTTTGGAACGACTGGTTGTTGCCGATGCGGTGAACGTTACCGTCGCCGAGATCGATTGGCCCAGGCTATTCAAGACATTGCAAGCAGCGGATCAGCCGAAATACGACTATGTTCGCGGTGAAGGCAGCGATCTTGAAGAAGGCGAAATAGAAGACCTGACGCAATGGCTGGCCGAAATTCCCGCGGAGGAGAGACTTGGTAAAGTTACTCAACTGCTCGCGGAAAGACTTGCAAAGGTCCTGCGAACCTCACCGGCCAAGATTGACCTGAAAAAGTCGATCCTCGAAATGGGCGTTGACTCCTTGATGACCGTCGAACTGGCAACCATCATCCAAAACCAGTTCGGCGTAACGCTGCCTGTGATGAAACTGATTGGGAATGTCAGTCTCACAGATATCGCGACGACCATCTTGAGCGAAGTTGCAACAGCGACGAGCGGCGAAGGGAGCACTCCGCGGCCGGTTGAGAGTGCGCCTGCAGCGACCCAGGCTCAACGCGAGGAAGCACTCGAAGATTCGCTGGTCGGTCAGGAACTCTCATATTCCGAACAGTCGAAGTGTTCCAGCTACCTGAGCCGTGGTGCCATCACCGCAGAAGACGTGTGGTTTCATCAAGTGGGCGCGGTATCACTCCGGCCGCGGCTTGACGTCGAGCGTCTTGCCGCCGCCTTCCAAACGATCGTGGAACATCATGCCGCGCTGCGGACTACTTATCCGATGCGTGGAAGGCGCCGGCGGCGGCTGATCTCAGCCGTCCATCCCACGGGATTGGAGGTCTTCGAGTCAGCTTCTCTTTCGGATACGGAATTGCTGGAACTCTTGAAGGCGCGAGCAGAGGGGCAGTTTGATCTGGCAGAAGGTCCGCTCTTCAGCTTGCAGCTTTATCATCGAGCAGACGACACAGACGTTTTGTTCATGCGATTTCATGAAATCGTAGCCGACGGTTGGTCCATGGTAATCCTGAGTGAGGATCTCTTCACGGCGTATCTCGCCCCCGGCGAACTGCGATCCACGCAGACCCCGTATTCCGATTTCGTTCGTTGGCAAACGGATTTGGTTGCTAGTGAAAAAGGCGCCGCACAACTCGAATACTGGCGCCGCAAGTTGCGGCAACCTGGTCCTCCGCTGAAAATGCCGTTTGATCGGCCACGCCAACCCGGATCCGAGTTGAAGGTCGGTACGCGCAGTTTTAATATTGATGCCGAAACTGTGACGGCACTTTCCCGTCTTGCAGCGGCTAACGAAACAACCCGTTACGCAGCGTTATTAGCGGTATTCAAGCTGGTGCTGTATGCGTTTACGGGAAGCACCGATCTGATAGTTACATCCGTCTTCTCCGGGCGAACACGACCAGAGTTCCATCGCATCGTCGGTTCAATGTCGCGACGAGGCTGGCTCAGGACTACGGTAGTGGAGAACCAGTCGTTCGAAATGTTCTTGCAGGGCGTGGCCCAGGCCGTGAGGGAGGGGCTCGAACATCAGGACTATCCCGCTTCACTGATCTTCGAGGCCGTTCGGCCAGACTATGAGTCCATGCTGGATCAGGTAGGTTTCAGTGTCGGTTGGCCGGAGCAGTTCGACGATACGGGACTCGGCAGCTTTGTGGTTAGTCCTCCGGGCACCGTGGCAGACTACGCGGGTTTCCACGTCGAGTCATTACCGATTCGTCACAGTGGAGGTCTTCGTGATCTGCATGTCCTCGTGCATAGTTTCGGCGAGCGAGTCTACTGTCAGGTAAAATACAACTCCGATTTATTTGAGGTTGGTACGATCGATAGGCTCATTTCAACTTACCAAACTTTTGCGCGCGCGGTCGTCGCCGATCCAACACAAACCCTGCTATGTACGATCACATCATCCTGATCTCGATTGACACGCTTCGGTCGGACGGCATTGCCTGTAATCCATTCCGGCTCTGGCCCGAGGAATATGGACTGTCATACGACTTGCAGACGCCGCTTCTCGATGAACTGGTCCGTATGGGTGCGTTCTTTGCAAACACCATCACCGCCGCTCCGTATACCTCTGCGTCTCACGCGTCGCTGTTGACGGGCATGTGGCCGCCCAACCACGGCGCATACGAGTTTCTTGGCCAACCGCTTTCCGTTCCCACCATTTTCACGGAGGCTAAACGTCGCAGCTATCACACCATTCTGAAAACGGATTTCCCCGTGATGCTCGGCAAACACCTCGGGTTTGATCGCGGTGTGGATCAATACTTCGTCGAAGACGATGATGCTTTTGTGGCTGCTATCTCAGGAGCGAAGCGATCGTGTTCGCTGCTTCATTTTGGATCGGTTCACATACCTTACGGCTTTCATAGCATGCGTTTTGGGGGACAGGATTACGTCGCTAAAGTCGAGGCGCTTGAATCCGAGTTGGGCCAGGGCAGTTCATCAGCGCCCGCTGACGTGTTGAGCGAGACATATCGATCAACCGAGGATCTCGAACTGTTGATGCGCTATAAACGAATTGTTGTCGCGCTTTATGCGGAGCGGCAGTACGACAAACTCTTCAAACTCTACCTTGAAGGAATCGAACATTTTTGCCGGACGCGATTCGAACTGGTGCTCAATCGTTTACGCGAAGCTACTGCCCACTCCAAAACGCTGTTCGTACTATTCGGCGATCACGGCGAAGCCTATAACGCAGAGACTTATGGGCACTTCAATTCAATCGACGAAGGCGTGCTGCGCGTGCCGCTGCTCTTTTGGGGTGATCAGATCAAGCCAGGCATGTTCACTTCTCGCATTCGAACTGTCGACCTCGTGCCCACGCTCTGCGAGTTGCTCGAATGGAACGTTCCAACATCGTTTGACGGCGCATCTCTCGTAAAGGCCCTGCATGAAGGCCGTGCGCCCACACCTCGTCGTGCATACAGTCAGGTATTCGTTGCCCAGGCGCAACAGGCGTTTCGAGCGCAAAGACAATTCTGTTCCGACTCGGAGATGGAACCGGTACAGCATGTTCTTTACAAAGAAGCTGTCTATGATGGTCCATACAAACTGTCGCGCCGCAACTATGTAGCAGGCACTGAAAACCGCGATCCCGTACAGTGCACACCCGAAGTTCAACTAGAACAGTTTGACACCGCCCTGCGGCCACACCCGGCATGCGACGAGTCAGTCATGGAATCTCTCCAAACGGCGATGAACGATTACGGCGGCAATCAACCGAGCTCCGGCTTGACCATACCGGCCGAACTGCGCCGGCATCTGGAGAATCATGGCTATCTACAGAAGCATGGCGGGCAAACAGAAAACTGACCAAATGTGCAGCCGTGCGTTGGTCAACTGCGGCTACAAGAGTCCACTGCTTCCAGAATCGTCGCCAGAATACCGTCACTGTCGCAGGCACGGGCGAGCTGGACGTTCGGCGCGTGTTTGGTTCCCGTATCCCGCTGGTCTATCACTGTCATCCCACGTGTGAGTGTTCCTCCTAGTTCCACTGCGACATGCACAGGCTGCCACTCGAAAAGGCCTGGATGAGTGACGGCCAGTACCGCGCAGGGATCGTGCAGCGGAGCATGAGGCTGTCCTGCGAACGCATCCGGATATGTATCGATAAAGACCTCCAGAAGGTCAGCAACAAACCGGCTACAGCGTGTGTTCTTCTGTCTGACTTTCGCGCAAAAGTCCTTAGTGACGAGTACGTGGTGCGTCACGTGAAGTCCGCACATCCGAATCGGAATCCCGGATGTGAGTACGATGTCCGCGGCCTCAGGATCGGACCAGACATTGAATTCAGCAACTGGCGTTATATTACCGGTGGTTGCACTGCCGCCGAGGATTGATATTCCCGCCAGGTTCCTGGAGAGGTCGGGAGTACTTTGGAGCGCCCGCGCAACATTGGTCAAAGGCGCCGTTGTGACCAGCCACGTAGCGGTCCCGGCGCGTTCGACGATCAGTCCCGCGGCGTCAACGTCCGTGCGAACAGATGGCCCTTCTTCGGGACGAGATTCAGCGCCTGTGTAGAGCGAGAATAGTTTGGTAGGTGAGAAGTTGCCAAACTCTCCATTGAGCGGGCGGTCTGCGCCTTTCGCAATGTCGCCGGTGTATCCGAACATTCCGCACGCAACGACAGCGTTTTTGGTGGTAACTTCGACGGTGTTGTTGCCGGCAACGGTAGTTACGGCTACAAGTTCACTGAAAGCATGGGCCACGAGCAAAGCAACTGCATCGTCGTTACCCGGGTCGCAGTCAAGTATTAGCCTCATTTGTCTAATTGAAACATTGACTTTTGCTGATGACAAGAATATGGTTTTGCGGACCAAAAGACCGAATGCTGTGGAGATTCCGCACTTTCCTTGCAACTGGCCAAGGTGTCTCCTCAACTGAGGTAATCGTATGGTCTCAACGATCCGGAACAGCTTTTATGAATGAAAAAACAGACCCTTTCATCCGCGATGTAGCTCGCATAGTCGGTAGGGAAGTGGCAAAAACTTCCGAATTTGCATTGGATCGCGCACAAGACGTGATGCTTCTGCTTTTGCAGAATGCAGCAGCAGCCAGTGCCACAAATCGCAGCCGCAAAAATGCTTTGGCCAAAGCATCCGCGGCCGTTAACACCTTCTCGCAATCCTCTTTCATAATACCGTTGGTTGCCGGGCGCATTGCCTCTTTCTCGACCTATGTGGGCCTCCGCGTGGGAGTCGAAGTAGTGGGCCGAGTACAAAGAATATTGGCTGACCTTACGAGGTCGTAGCGATTCGCAGTGTTGTATGACAACCTTTGCCAGTCCCTCAGTTTATCTGGAAAAGCTTCCTGACCTCGATGCTGATGTCGAACAGTTTCTCAGCGCTGTGGATCGGCATCTTGAATCCTATCTAAAAAAAGCTGCGCGTCGCGTGCCGGATGTGAACTGCCTGAAGGACGGCGTAACTTACCAGATCAATACCGGCGGAAAACGTATTCGCGCTGCGTTGTGTGTGACAGCCTGCGAACTGTTTGGCGCCACATACTTGCGCGCGCTCGATTTCGCAGCTGCTATCGAGCATCTGCAGAACTTCACGCTGATTCATGACGATATTGCGGACGGCGACGGTGAGCGGCGAAGTCGTGAGTCTGCCTGGGTGAAGTTTGGCATCGGTCACGCTATTAATATTGGCGACATTTTTGTTCCGCTCAGTTCTCTGGCGATTCTGGAGTCGACATATTCGCCGGACATAAAGTTAAAGCTGATGAAACTGGTGTCGGAGTTTGGTATTCAAATAGCCGAGGGCCAGAGTCTCGACATCAATTTAAGACAGAACGACTCGCCATCTGTTGAAGAGTACATGGAGTGCACCCGGAAGAAGACGGGCTCGTTTTTGGCTATGGCTACCGTTGGTGGAGCAATTATCGGTGGAGCGAACAATAAACAGATTCGAGAACTAAGAGACTTTGCGATGCTCGCCGGAACGGCCTTTCAGATTAAAGACGATCTGCTGGATTTGAGCGGTGGTAAAGGAAGGGTTATTGGCTCAGACATTATGGAAGGCAAGAGAACCCTGTTTGCAGTTTACGCGGCGCAACATGCTTCGGAAATCGAGCGGCAGAGAATGTGGCGTATTCTGAACAAACCGCGCGAGCGCAATACCGCAAGAGAGATTCAGTGGATTTGCGATCTGTACCAGAAAACGGGGGCGATTGCTTACTGCGAACAAACTAGCGAAGAGTTAGTGAGAAAAGGGAGTGGCTATTTGACGAATTTTCCGGAAAGTGAAGCCAAGTACCGGCTCATCAGGCTATCCAAATATCTGAGTCAAAGAATGCATTGAGAGCAGCCGCACGAACTGAGAACGTGAATTTGCAACTGGACGCATTTCTGGATTTCTTCTACCGCGATCGAGACCGCGTATCGGGCATGCTCGAGACGGTGCAGAAGCTGTATGCCAAGGTGTGGAATTGTTCGCTGGATGATGAAGACGTAAGACTGTTTCTGGGAGTTCTCTATCTCGCCACCTCCTACTTTAAGCCAAGGCTCGCGTTGCAAACCGGAACTTTTGTTGGCAGCAGCAGCCTGGCAATGGGACTGGCAATGAAGAGAAATGGAATGGGCCGGCTTTATACTATCGATCCGGAGCCACCTGAATACTTTGGTGTGTCGAATCCTGTCGCGATTGCCAGGAGAGTCGTGCGAGACGCTCAACTGGAGGAACAAGTCTGTTTTCTCAGGGGATATTCCACGGTTCCGTTGGATTCGGCACGAATCAAACTGATCAAACGTCCGCGCTGGCAGTTGCCGAAAATCGCGCGGATGACGAGTTTTGATATGTTGGTGATTGACGGCGACCATACATTCCAGGGCTGCTACATGGACCTCGTTTACGGCAGCAACGGTTTGGACAAGAATGGACCGCAGCTCATAATCATCCACGATTACCTCGGAATTCCGGAAGTTCAAAAGGCTGTGAATAAATGGAGATCGGAAACCTCGTCCGTACAAATGCGAGTTATTCCTTGCTCGTGCGGGATTGCGCTGGTGCAATTGTGAACCGCGCCTGATAATGACGAATTACCCGTGAAGGTGAGAAAAAAATGAGTTCCAACACTTTAGCCGAGTTAACAGACGTCGCCATGCGGATCAAAGAATCCCTGGAGGACAAAGACATTGAGCGGTTCGGAGCACTGTTTCATCCAGAGGCTCGAATAAATAGCATGGGCCGCTTTTATACGTTGAGAGATTTCCTGGAGCGATTGAAAGAGCTGATCGCCCATCTGGAACAACCCGCTCTGGACATCTTGCAGATTCAGGAAAGCCACATAGCCGAGGAGCAGGCGTTTGTCTCGTTTCTTGTCGAGTCAGGCTGGATAGATGCGAAAACGTGGGAGGAGCGGACCGAGCGCGTAACCATGGCTCTTCAACTGGCAAGAGGCAAGAGGGCCGAGTGGCTAATTACCGGATTCACCCTCGCACGTGTGCCCGAAGCAGTCACCGATTGGAATGAAGGAGTCACTCATCCGGGCGCACAGCAGCCACCACCGCGCCGGACGTTTGGCCTGGACGGCCTCTTCAGCTTCTGGTATTAAGGCGAATTCACCGTCGAACCAAAGGCAACCTTCGTCACCAACGGAAGAAGCCACGCGTTTCTTCCGAGCGGTTGCCCATCCCTGACTCTCTGAACTCCGGCTTTGCCCATGAACTTTCGGACTACCGAGATCTTGCACGTTTTGGAGGTATACCAGGGGATCATAACTGCAAGACCACTGGAAATGGGTAATCGAGAATTTTCTCAGTGTCTTATAAGCGCCTCACAAAGTCTCGGATCGACTTTACTGACTGTGCCGCGAAGCACACTGACATCAAGTCCCGAGTTAAGAACGATCCAGGAGTTAATTGGGAAACAAACAACTGCTAACGCGAAGAGCATCGCAGCTCATCTGCTCGCCACCATTGCCGAGCTAAAAAAGCACAATGGCCGGGAAAAGAATTCTTCGCGACCTTACTTCAGAGGCACCCTGCCTCCGCTCAGCAGCGACTACACTCGAGTAACAGTAATCTTCGGGCCGGCCCTGGGACTGGGCGACCAGATTACGTTCTTTCAGTTTCTGCAAAAGCTGGTAGCGTCTTGCCCGCGGGCGTCATTTACTATTTATACGCTTTACCCAAACCTGTGGCGGCATCTTCTGCCCCAGGCGAGGGAACTGTCGTACCGCGGAAGGCCCCTGAGGCCATTTCTGCAATTAAAACTCCCCGCAAGACAGGATCGTCCCGCTGAAAGAGAGTTGGTCATCTTCGCCGATTTCGAGTGCTTCAACTTTCACCGGAAGATTGTGCCTCACGCTCCATCGAGAGACATCGTCGAGATTGCGTTGGGACGTCGTACAGCGTGGCTCAGCCGCGGCAATTCTCCGTGGACCAGGTTTGAAGAGTTCTTCTCGGAAGCAGTAGTGAACAATTACGGAATTCTCAGTCGCATGTCGGCTCGATTCTTTCCGAACAGCGATGAGAAGGAGATCTGGAGCCCGCTGAAGACCAAGCCCGAGAATCTCTCCGGCAATCACAACTATCTCGTTTTTCTAAATCCGTTTTCCTCAAAACAATTCCCCTTTCAGCCTGACGACTGGCGACAAATGTTGCGGCAAATCAGAGAACGATTGCCAAAGCATTTCGGAATGGAAGTCGTGGTTTATCCCGGTCTGGATGCGACCACGCGGGCTTATATCCGCAAGATTTGTCGCCCGGTGCCGTATGAGGCGCACATGAAAGTCCGCTCGATGGAGGAGTTTGACCGATTTAATTCCTTGACTCCATATAGCGCAATTCCGAATTTGATAAAGCTGCTGGACAGGGTTGATTTGTGTCTCACGGTCGACACGTTTACGGCTCATCTTGTTCCGCTTTTCGCCGTTCCCACAGTCGTAATAACCTTGGCGGAAAACCGGGAATTCTGGGTTCCTGGTCCGTGGAGTTTTCACTGTCTTGTGAGCAATGCAGCCCGTTCACTCCCGTTGCTCGCGGCCGAGTTACTCAGGATTCAAGCAAACAGCAGAACGATACTGCCGCAGGAGGTTCAGTCCGCCAACGTTTTGCTCGACGCAACGGCCAAGGCTGCAAGACAGGGCATCAATCTTGACGCCATTGATGAAATCCAGAACGCTTTGCTGAACGTCTTACACGATGCGCCCGTGGTCCAGTCGTATCAACTGCAAGCACGCCAATGGCTACTGCTTTGGTCTCAGTTAGCTTCCGCAATGCGGTCCGAAGCGGTGGACGAAGCCGGACTGGAACCGTATCTCTACCGGTGGAAGGAGAGCGAGTTTCTCAAGCTTTTGTTTTTGATTGCTAACTCCCGATCAGCGAGGGAACCTGAGGCAGCGCGTCTGTCGCAGGCAAACTAGACATGTGGAACAGATTTGGAATTCGCAAGGGCGACAAAGTGCTCGACGTGGGTTGTGGCGCGCGACCGTATATTTTTGCAACTCATCTCGCAGATGTAAGTTTGAGCGATAACACGCAAAGATTCGGCGGTTCAGTGCCACCTACACATCTTCCGTTTTATGAGTGTTCGGTGGAGTCGATGCCGTTCAAGGATAGAGAATTCGATTTTGTTTACTGTAGTCATGTTATGGAACACGTTGGCGATCCTGCCGCTGCGTGCCGCGAGGTAATGCGCATCGGAAAACGAGGTTACATTGAGTGTCCCCGGTCCTGGGTTGAATACGCCTTTCATTCGATCGCGCACCGGTGGTTGGTGGATCAGGAGCGGAACTGCCTCATCTTCAGAGAAAAACTCGACGAAGAACGAAACGATTTTCTGGGCATTCAGTACTCGATCTTTTCATGGCTCAAAGATCGCACGTTCCGGCGTTACTGGGATAGCCCGAAAACAAGAGCAATTCGCAACGTAGAATTCTATTGGGAAGACACGTTTAATTTCCTGGTCATCCCTAAACACGAACGATTCAATGCCGGTAAGTTCGAACAATTTTACAGGAACAAAACGTCCACGGTGACGCAGGAGCAGTTGCAAATCCGAACGGCACGTCGAGCTGCTGCCCGGAAGTTCATCAATTCTGAACTTCAGCGGACTGCTCGACAACGCTGAAGGGTAGTGAAAATGGTGGTTTCAGACTCAATCCTCGAGGAGTTGCAGAATCGTTCGGCACAATGGAGCCGGAAAGAGGGAGAATCTATTCACCGGTTCATTGTCCTGGCCGAAGAAAAATACACTTCAGAAATCGATCGGTTCCTTCATGTCTATCGGGCCGACAAAAGGCTTGGCCCAATATTGCACCCAATACTGGAAGAGATTCGAGAGTACCTACTGTGGATGCGCTGGGTGGGATGGAATGTTTCCAATCTTGGTCCGGCCTTGTACCAGGATCCCACAGCGCCTACACAGCGTCTCGCGCTCGCGATGCTGGCTTATGTGGCGGGGCGGTTAATAGATGACGGAATGGACAACCACAAGATTTACAAAGGTCACAGAAAAACGTTGGTGGCAATAGTTTCTGATCGACTGTCTCGAGCGCCGGATAATACGGGCTGTCTTCAATCTGTCTTTATCGGGTTTTGCCTGTTCAATTATGCTTTGCGTCGAATGCACGACAGTTCGTTCCCGACGTGCGCGGACATCGTCCATCAATTGTTCGAAGTATCCTCCGTCGGTGCTCTGGCAGAATGTTACGTTGGCCCGACGGTCAGCGAAGATTTGTACCGGGACATCATCCGCCGTAAAGCGGTCGCCTACAACATGATTCTCTACAAACCATTGCTGATCGAAACTGAAGACAAGCTGAGACTGCAACTGTTGGAAAATCTAGCTACGATGGATGAGCTGGCTCAGATAGTCAACGATTATGGCGATATTGAAGAGGACCAAAAAGGCAATCAGATGAATGCGTTTACCCATGGTGTTTTTGATGTTGCCGCACTCGAATCTGAAGTGCTTTCCCGAATGCAGGAATTGTTAACCAGCACCTCCCGGTTACCGTCGTCCATTCAAGACGCATTAGCAACCATGTTGAATAACACGATTACGGCAAGATTCCTGGAATTGCCTGTAACTGTTAAGGGCCTGCACCACCACAGCGGTAGTTAATTCAGCGGATCCCCAATAGTTGAAAGCCCTGAACATTGCGACACTCGCCCAACTGCCATCCGGTCTCTGAGATGACAACAGCGAAGATGCCAATTGCGAACAACGTGAGAGATCGCCGCCCAGGGATGCAAGAATGAACAACTCCATCGCCAGATCCAGAATCGACCGAGCCTCTTCTCGCTTCAAAGCGTCATCCCTCCGTTGCTGCAATATTGTTCGTAGTTCGGCATCAATAAGCTGCCTTGCCACCTCCGGAGGTAGTGTCAGGACCAGGTAGGGAAGTGATTGAGCCGGATCGTAGTAAAGCGTGCCTTTAGCATAAGCATCGTTTCGCATGGCCATCCGAATTGCTTGTATTGTTTGTTCACAGGTTAGACCATTGGCCTGCAGAAACCTTAATACATTCACGTTCACACACGGGTCGATGTCGGAAACTGTTTCATCCGCGCTGCGTAACCAGGTGCCGTAGAGACCCTGCCATGTGGGCCGCTGAAGGATTTTTTGCGCCAGCGCCTTGTAGCCAGAGCCGTTACGACTTGCTGATTGCAGGATCCAGTTCAGCAGGCAAGTGTCGTCGAGGTCAGGATCGATTCCACGATCGAAGAAACTGAACAGGCCATCGCTCTTTCGTTTCGTGAGCAGGTAGGCAACGGCGCGCCGTCTGGTTGTCTTCAAGGAGTCAACTTCAAGCGTTGCTAACGCAAGCATAATCATCCCTGTGATGAAAGGGGACTCAGCATAGGTCGCGGCCGACATGGTTCGTGATGATGACCAGTACGTCGGAAATTCTCCGCTCTGCAACTGTGAACAACTCAGGTACGATAACGTCCGTTGAATTGCCTGATCCAGATTGACTTCGGATAGCTGAGTTTTCACTATTCTCTCCGCGGTTGCTGTAGGTTGCGGGGTTAGAATGCACCGGCAGGCGATTGATTTCAAGAATCCTGAGGCGAAGAGTTGCCGAAGCATGAATTTCCAAACTTACTCACGAGTTGTCATCTGCGGAATTTCATGCTGCTCCATTGTAGTGCTGGCGTACCTCGCGCACGCTCAGCCTGTTTTTTCCTGGGATGTTCGATGGACGTCGGCCTGGCAGGCGATAGATGTTCCAGGTATTCGATCATTAATGGAGGCTCTAACGTGGTTAGGTGATAATTGGGCCTACGGACTAATGGTCGCATTGACCGCCATCGGCTTTGTCGCATTCAGACGAGGGAGAGATGCAATACTTATCGTCGCCGCTGTCATTGGCTCGGAACTCTTCACCTTTAGTATCAAGTTGTTGGTGCGACGCCCACGTCCGTCGTTAGCTGGCATTTACACGATGCGAGTGATGCCGGTTTCCAGCTTTCCCTCGGGCCACGTTATGCGCTTTGTAGTTTTCTTCGGCGTCCTTTTAGCTTTGATCTACTCCAGCCTGCCAAGGGGAGCAGCACGCACTCTGGTCGTGATCTTGTTTGGCTTGCTGCTTTTGGGTATTGGTCTATCGCGAGTCTATGTTGGAGAACACTGGCCAAGCGACGTTCTTGGCGGTTATCTCATCGGCCTTTCCTGGCTAAGCATGGTCCTGTTGCTGTATCAACGCTGGAGTCGGCAGAGGTCGCTCTGAAACAGCATGCGGCAGTACTTTCTATTCATGAGTTTGAGGCTTCGGGTTGGCACCACGCGGCTGCTTGAGCATGTCGGCGATGCGGGCTGCTGAAGCCTCGGGCGCGGTTACCGACGAATCAATTATGAGATCACGTTTAAGCGTGATTGGAATTGCAAAGGCGCCCGCCGCTCTGAGTTTCCGGTATTCTTCAAGCGAACTCAATTTAGCGAACTGTTTACGCGAACCAAGTGCGAGTCGCTGCTCGATGTCATTCTCGGAGCACACCAGTTCGACTAATCTGACGTCGGCGCCATAGGATGTTGCTTCATCTATGAGCCGATTCAGGAACCCGTTTGACACGGTGCGTTCTGGCGTAAAGGTGAATATCAAACCACTCTTTATGGCACATGCTTCCCGGATCACTGAAAGCCAGATTTGTTCTCGCAGGGCTACGAATGCGGGGCTGCCGAATTCAAAAATCGAGAGGAGGAGATCGACTGTCAGGTGGTTATGAAAGAGTTTGAGTTTCGTAAGCCGGCTGAGCTGACGTGCTATCGTCAGTTTGCCGGATGCGGGCGGCCCGTAGATTACGACAAGGAGCGTTGGTTCTTCTGCTTCCAATATATGCGTCATGTTTCAAGTTCGTCTGTCACTGCCTGCCTTCATTCTGGAATTTGAGCATCCATTGCGGATAGATCGGCCGCGGCTCTGTCGTCGTTGACAGTGTTTCAATCTCATCAGCCGTCAGTTCAAGATCAACTGCCTTTAGATTATCTTCCAATTGCGACATCTTGTTTACGCCGATGATTACCGATGTGACACCGGATTGAGCGAGCAGCCAGGCCAATCCAACCTGCGGTATGCTGGCGCCTTTCGTCCTGGCGACCTGCTCGATTGCTTCTACTGCATCGAAACCTCTTTCCTGATCGATCGGTGGAAAATCAAATCCACTGCGACGTGTTCCAGGAGGACCTGGACTGTCGCGACGATACTTCCCTGTGACGAAACCTCCGGCCAGCGGTGACCAGACCAATATGCCGACGTTTTCCTCACGACACAAGGGAAGTAAGTCGTACTCAAGATCACGGGCGACAATAGAATAGTAAGCCTGCAAGGAAACAAAACGCGCGCGATCATTTTTCTCGGACAGCATCAAGGCTTTCATGAGATGGCGCGCCGTCCAGTTTGAGCAACCGATGTATCGGATCTTGCCGGCTACTACGAGATCGTCCAAAGCGCGCAGCGTCTCATCGATTGGCGTCAGAATGTCCCATCCATGTACCTGATATAGATCGATGTAATCTGTGCCAAGGCGACGCAGGCTATCCTCCACTGCTGCGAATATGTGGTGTCGCGATAGACCGACGTTATTGTGGTCGCCGGTTCCGGATGCAGCACTGTCGCTCATCGGGCTGCGAACCTTTGTCGCAACGATCAGCTTGTCACGCGCCACCCCGGATTCCTTCAACGCTCTTCCGAGCGTCTCTTCCGATCCACCATATGAATAAACGTCAGCAGTGTCGAAAAAATTTATGCCTGCATCGAGCGCTCGCGCAACCATCCTGGTGGCATCTGTCTGATCCACAACTGCGATGTTGAAGAAGTTCTCGCCGAAAGTCATTGTCCCTAGACAGAGTTCAGAGACCTTGAGGCCGGTCCGCCCAAGTGTTCTATATTTCATGGGTGAAAGATACCGCGTGGGTTGCGATCAGTAAATCGATTTGGATTGAGGTCAAACTCGGGGAAATGCTGTTCAGCGATCTGAGACTTGCGCGAACCGGTCGTAGGCTTGATCCGTGAGGCTCAAATGGTTGCTCGTGCCATAGGGTATGAGTTCGATTCTGAGGATTCAGTGATCCGTTTAACGCATGCTACAGCATTGAACAAGTCAGCAGAGATACTTATACACCAAGCCCGTAAAAGATATTTGGATTCAGAATAGAAATATCAGCGAACACTACGTCGGCAGTGACTAGCTCATAATATGTCCGTCCGGATCGCGCGCGCCTGGCTCTTTGTCACCGCGAAACGGTACGCAATCTGCTCTTTGAGGGCAGGGCTGATCAGCAAATCAAACACATCATCGAAATCGATATTTATGGCTGACTTCGTCCGCGAACCCTTAGTGGACTTGGTAGCTTTGGTAGCCTTAGTAGCTGAGCGAGCTTTCTTGACTCCGAATGGCATTACGACAAAGACATGTGGTTCCACGGTCGGTTCTTTCTCCGCTGTAATGACGAACCTATCGAGCTACTGCGCTTGGAGGTACTTGAGCTGGGACTTTCGATAATCTGAGCGAAGCAATCCAGACTTCGATTTGCCCAGGAGGCACGTTGGGATAGTCTTTGAGATCTCTCGGCTTGATAGTCTTGTCATAGCCCTGATTTTTAAGGCTTGTTTGAACCAGATCTGCGATCTTGGTTGTATCCTTAAAATCGACCGAGCGAAAACAGCGGACATCTCCATTTCCAATAGCGTTACCCGCGCTAAGTTGCGGTTGGCCGACGACGTTGTACTCCGTAGCCAGATCTTGAGCTACTTGTTTTACTACATCCTCGTCGTCTGAATCATTGTATTGAATAAATATGCTTGGTTTCGCGGGTGTCTCGACCGGAGGCTCACTCCCGATCAACTGTTGCAAGTTCTTTAATGCGTTCTCACGTGTAGTAAGATCCTCAACCGGCAGCGCGCTGGCTTTTTGGAAATCGGCCAAGGCGTTGGCAGTGTCTCCCTTGGATCTATAGGCAAGGCCGCGCTTGTAACTTTCCAGCACAGTGGGATCCGAAGCTTGGAATTCACGTGACTTGAAGTCGCGGCCGCACTGACCCTATAGTGAGTCGTATTAATTTAAATCATACCAACATGGTCAAATAAAACGAAAGGCTCAGTCGAAAGACTGGGCCTTTCGTTTTAATCTGATCGGCACGTAAGAGGTTCCAACTTTCACCATAATGAAATAAGATCACTACCGGGCGTATTTTTTGAGTTATCGAGATTTTCAGGAGCTAAGGAAGCTAAAATGGAGAAAAAAATCACTGGATATACCACCGTTGATATATCCCAATGGCATCGTAAAGAACATTTTGAGGCATTTCAGTCAGTTGCTCAATGTACCTATAACCAGACCGTTCAGCTGGATATTACGGCCTTTTTAAAGACCGTAAAGAAAAATAAGCACAAGTTTTATCCGGCCTTTATTCACATTCTTGCCCGCCTGATGAATGCTCATCCGGAATTTCGTATGGCAATGAAAGACGGTGAGCTGGTGATATGGGATAGTGTTCACCCTTGTTACACCGTTTTCCATGAGCAAACTGAAACGTTTTCATCGCTCTGGAGTGAATACCACGACGATTTCCGGCAGTTTCTACACATATATTCGCAAGATGTGGCGTGTTACGGTGAAAACCTGGCCTATTTCCCTAAAGGGTTTATTGAGAATATGTTTTTCGTCTCAGCCAATCCCTGGGTGAGTTTCACCAGTTTTGATTTAAACGTGGCCAATATGGACAACTTCTTCGCCCCCGTTTTCACCATGGGCAAATATTATACGCAAGGCGACAAGGTGCTGATGCCGCTGGCGATTCAGGTTCATCATGCCGTTTGTGATGGCTTCCATGTCGGCAGAATGCTTAATGAATTACAACAGTACTGCGATGAGTGGCAGGGCGGGGCGTAACCTAGGTGACAGAAGTTAAAAGCCTCCGGTCGGAGGCTTTTGACTTTCTGCTAGATCGGCCGCATCGAATATAACTTCGTATAATGTATGCTATACGAAGTTATTAGCGATGAGCTCGGACTTCCATTGTTCATTCCACGGACAAAAACAGAGAAAGGAAACGACAGAGGCCAAAAAGCTCGCTTTCAGCACCTGTCGTTTCCTTTCTTTTCAGAGGGTATTTTAAATAAAAACATTAAGTTATGACGAAGAAGAACGGAAACGCCTTAAACCGGAAAATTTTCATAAATAGCGAAAACCCGCGAGGTCGCCGCCCCGTAACCTGTCGGATCACCGGAAAGGACCCGTAAAGTGATAATGATTATCATCTACATATCACAACGTGCGTGGAGGCCATCAAACCACGTCAAATAATCAATTATGACGCAGGTATCGTATTAATTGATCTGCATCAACTTAACGTAAAAGCAACTTCAGACAATACAAATCAGCGACACTGAATACGGGGCAACCTCATGTCCGAGCTCGCGAGCTCGTCGACAGCGACACACTTGCATCGGATGCAGCCCGGTTAACGTGCCGGCACGGCCTGGGTAACCAGGTATTTTGTCCACATAACCGTGCGCAAAATGTTGTGGATAAGCAGGACACAGCAGCAATCCACAGCAGGCATACAACCGCACACCGAGGTTACTCCGTTCTACAGGTTACGACGAATGTCAATACTTGCCCTTGACAGGCATTGATGGAATCGTAGTCTCACGCTGATAGTCTGATCGACAATACAAGTGGGACCGTGGTCCCAGACCGATAATCAGACCGACAACACGAGTGGGATCGTGGTCCCAGACTAATAATCAGACCGACGATACGAGTGGGACCGTGGTCCCAGACTAATAATCAGACCGACGATACGAGTGGGACCGTGGTTCCAGACTAATAATCAGACCGACGATACGAGTGGGACCGTGGTCCCAGACTAATAATCAGACCGACGATACGAGTGGGACCGTGGTCCCAGACTAATAATCAGACCGACGATACGAGTGGGACCGTGGTCCCAG
>JADMIO010784959.1_pt1 | contig 103793 bp, 65 predicted proteins | sample 8958161 | NCBI WGS metagenome assembly JADMIO01 (sample SAMN16585339, study PRJNA669376) | soil metagenome | isolation source: Crop rotation soil | place: USA: Cullars Rotation, Alabama | collected 2011
CTTTCCCAAAATCGCAAAGTCATCAAAAAACCGCAAAGTTGTTTAAAATAAGAGCAACACTACAAAAGGAGATAAGAAGAGCACATACCTCAGTCACTTATTATCACTAGCGCTCGCCGCAGCCGTGTAACCGAGCATAGCGAGCGAACTGGCGAGGAAGCAAAGAAGAACTGTTCTGTCAGATAGCTCTTACGCTCAGCGCAAGAAGAAATATCCACCGTGGGAAAAACTCCAGGTAGAGGTACACACGCGGATAGCCAATTCAGAGTAATAAACTGTGATAATCAACCCTCATCAATGATGACGAACTAACCCCCGATATCAAGTCACATGACGAAGGGAAAGAGAAGGAAATCAACTGTGACAAACTGCCCTCAAATTTGGCTTCCTTAAAAATTACAGTTCAAAAAGTATGAGAAAATCCATGCAGGCTGAAGGAAACAGCAAAACTGTGACAAATTACCCTCAGTAGGTCAGAACAAATGTGACGAACCACCCTCAAATCTGTGACAGATAACCCTCAGACTATCCTGTCGTCATGGAAGTGATATCGCGGAAGGAAAATACGATATGAGTCGTCTGGCGGCCTTTCTTTTTCTCAATGTATGAGAGGCGCATTGGAGTTCTGCTGTTGATCTCATTAACACAGACCTGCAGGAAGCGGCGGCGGAAGTCAGGCATACGCTGGTAACTTTGAGGCAGCTGGTAACGCTCTATGATCCAGTCGATTTTCAGAGAGACGATGCCTGAGCCATCCGGCTTACGATACTGACACAGGGATTCGTATAAACGCATGGCATACGGATTGGTGATTTCTTTTGTTTCACTAAGCCGAAACTGCGTAAACCGGTTCTGTAACCCGATAAAGAAGGGAATGAGATATGGGTTGATATGTACACTGTAAAGCCCTCTGGATGGACTGTGCGCACGTTTGATAAACCAAGGAAAAGATTCATAGCCTTTTTCATCGCCGGCATCCTCTTCAGGGCGATAAAAAACCACTTCCTTCCCCGCGAAACTCTTCAATGCCTGCCGTATATCCTTACTGGCTTCCGCAGAGGTCAATCCGAATATTTCAGCATATTTAGCAACATGGATCTCGCAGATACCGTCATGTTCCTGTAGGGTGCCATCAGATTTTCTGATCTGGTCAACGAACAGATACAGCATACGTTTTTGATCCCGGGAGAGACTATATGCCGCCTCAGTGAGGTCGTTTGACTGGACGATTCGCGGGCTATTTTTACGTTTCTTGTGATTGATAACCGCTGTTTCCGCCATGACAGATCCATGTGAAGTGTGACAAGTTTTTAGATTGTCACACTAAATAAAAAAGAGTCAATAAGCAGGGATAACTTTGTGAAAAAACAGCTTCTTCTGAGGGCAATTTGTCACAGGGTTAAGGGCAATTTGTCACAGACAGGACTGTCATTTGAGGGTGATTTGTCACACTGAAAGGGCAATTTGTCACAACACCTTCTCTAGAACCAGCATGGATAAAGGCCTACAAGGCGCTCTAAAAAAGAAGATCTAAAAACTATAAAAAAAATAATTATAAAAATATCCCCGTGGATAAGTGGATAACCCCAAGGGAAGTTTTTTCAGGCATCGTGTGTAAGCAGAATATATAAGTGCTGTTCCCTGGTGCTTCCTCGCTCACTCGACCGGGAGGGTTCGAGAAGGGGGGGCACCCCCCTTCGGCGTGCGCGGTCACGCGCACAGGGCGCAGCCCTGGTTAAAAACAAGGTTTATAAATATTGGTTTAAAAGCAGGTTAAAAGACAGGTTAGCGGTGGCCGAAAAACGGGCGGAAACCCTTGCAAATGCTGGATTTTCTGCCTGTGGACAGCCCCTCAAATGTCAATAGGTGCGCCCCTCATCTGTCAGCACTCTGCCCCTCAAGTGTCAAGGATCGCGCCCCTCATCTGTCAGTAGTCGCGCCCCTCAAGTGTCAATACCGCAGGGCACTTATCCCCAGGCTTGTCCACATCATCTGTGGGAAACTCGCGTAAAATCAGGCGTTTTCGCCGATTTGCGAGGCTGGCCAGCTCCACGTCGCCGGCCGAAATCGAGCCTGCCCCTCATCTGTCAACGCCGCGCCGGGTGAGTCGGCCCCTCAAGTGTCAACGTCCGCCCCTCATCTGTCAGTGAGGGCCAAGTTTTCCGCGAGGTATCCACAACGCCGGCGGCCGGCCGCGGTGTCTCGCACACGGCTTCGACGGCGTTTCTGGCGCGTTTGCAGGGCCATAGACGGCCGCCAGCCCAGCGGCGAGGGCAACCAGCCGAGGGCTTCGCCCTGTCGCTCGACTGCGGCGAGCACTACTGGCTGTAAAAGGACAGACCACATCATGGTTCTGTGTTCATTAGGTTGTTCTGTCCATTGCTGACATAATCCGCTCCACTTCAACGTAACACCGCACGAAGATTTCTATTGTTCCTGAAGGCATATTCAAATCGTTTTCGTTACCGCTTGCAGGCATCATGACAGAACACTACTTCCTATAAACGCTACACAGGCTCCTGAGATTAATAATGCGGATCTCTACGATAATGGGAGATTTTCCCGACTGTTTCGTTCGCTTCTCAGTGGATAACAGCCAGCTTCTCTGTTTAACAGACAAAAACAGCATATCCACTCAGTTCCACATTTCCATATAAAGGCCAAGGCATTTATTCTCAGGATAATTGTTTCAGCATCGCAACCGCATCAGACTCCGGCATCGCAAACTGCACCCGGTGCCGGGCAGCCACATCCAGCGCAAAAACCTTCGTGTAGACTTCCGTTGAACTGATGGACTTATGTCCCATCAGGCTTTGCAGAACTTTCAGCGGTATACCGGCATACAGCATGTGCATCGCATAGGAATGGCGGAACGTATGTGGTGTGACCGGAACAGAGAACGTCACACCGTCAGCAGCAGCGGCGGCAACCGCCTCCCCAATCCAGGTCCTGACCGTTCTGTCCGTCACTTCCCAGATCCGCGCTTTCTCTGTCCTTCCTGTGCGACGGTTACGCCGCTCCATGAGCTTATCGGGTCCACTCGCGAACGCAGAAAGGCCCACCCGAAGGTGAGCCAGTGTGATTACATTTGCGGCCTAACTGTGGCCAGTCCAGTTACGCTGGAGTCACTAGTATTTAGGTGACACTATAGAAGCGGCCGCGACAACTTGTCCACGTGGAATTCTAAGCTTAGGATCCCAATGTGCTGGAAAGTACCACGAGGAGCGCCGCGAGCTTCGTCTTCGTCGCGTTCATCGCCGCGAGCGCTGCGGTCGCGATGACCGCCACGGCGGCGGCTGCCGCGCCAGCCGTGATAGCCGCACCGACCTTCTTGGCCAACTCCGCCGGAGCGCGAATGGTCGCGGCAGCATGGAGTTTAGGCGCCATCGCCGCCGGCGCCATCTCGACGCCCGCCTGCGCGAACTTCGTTCGCAACTTCGCCACCGCGCGCTCAACGCGCTTGCGCGCCCCTTCCGCCGTCGTCTGCAGCGCCGCCGCCACCTCCTCGAAATCCCGCCCCTGCAGATAGTGCATCACCACGGCCGCGCGGTCCGCCTCCTTCAGGCCCTGCAACGCCTGATCCAGCACCGGCTCGACGTCCAACTCCGCACCAACGGGCGTTTCGACCGTGACCGGCGTCATCGTCGCGGCCCTCGTCTCATGGATTTTCCTCCGCCGCTCCCGCCGCAGCGCATTCCGGCACGCGTACCACGTCGCCGTCATCAGCCACGCGCTGAGGAGCACATCCGCGCGCAGCGACTTCGCCTTGCTCGCCAGCATCAGAAACACCGCCTGCGTGATGTCTTCAGCGAGGGCCGAGTCCCGCACCTGCCGCCGCGCCGACGCATACACCGCATCGACATGTCGCGACACGAGCTCCGCGAAGGCCCGTTGCGAGCCCTCGTGCGCGTATTCGAAGAGAAGCTCCCCGTCGCGGTTCATCCCCCTCTCAAGTACGCCCGCGCTCCGTTTGGACATGAGGTCGGCCATTTTACTCCCGAATCAGCGCGTCGCCGCCGCGCGTTGGCGTTCGGCGCGGTCTTTTTCCGCGACATCCATCGCGAGATCGGCAAGTTCCGGGTCGAGCTCAGCGAGCCGGTGCTGTGCCGTGACGGCGTCGCCAAACGCCTTGCAGGCGTCGTAGAACTTGACCTGCCCCTCTCGGATCGCCTGCCCGTGGGCGACGCGATCGGTCAGCCCATCCATCTGCGCGCCCGAGCCAAACGTTTCGATCAAAGACGCCTCGACGCCCAGGCGGACGTCCGACATCAGCGGCGACGAACTGCTCGCCATGAAAATAATCACCGGCAGCCCGATTGCCACCGCCAGTTTCAACCAGAATCGAATCCGCTGCCGCATGATCGCCTCGCTTCCGCCTGTTTCAATCCCCGCAGGAACAAGTACGTCTCCGTGCCAACAGGACATGCGAAAAACGCGGCGGGGCATTCCAAGCCCAGCCCACAATTCCGCGACCGCTAAGACTGTCGAGCAACCCCTTTTGACCCGACCGATTTTGACGGATGAAATGTTCTCCTCCCGTCGTCCCACTCTTTTCGCACACGGGAGGATTTCATGTCTCGACGCGGCCTCGGGCACAACGGGAACGATCGGAAACACCAGCACAACGTCATCGAACCGCTCGAACACCGGCGGATGCTCGCCGATGCCGGGCAGCTCGATCTCACCTTCGACGGCGACGGGCGCTCGCCCATGAGCTTTGGCGGCGGGGAGCTCATTGGCTTGCAGCCGGACGGAAAGGTCCTGCTCCGCCGCAACGATATCGGCGGATTCCGCCTCGCCCGCCTGAACACCAACGGCTCGGTCGATTCCACCTTCAAAGGTGGCGCGGCCCTCGTCGACGCGGCCGGCACGCCCTTTTTCGACGTCAGCCCCGTCGATGGCCGCATTGCCTACGTCACCGGCACCTCCAACGAGAACCAGACGCAGGTCGGCGTCCTCAAGGCCGACGGCAGCGCCGATACCTCCTTCGACAGCGACGGCAAGAAGGTCCTCGACCTCGGCTACGCCGCCCAACGCGTCGCCTGGCAGGAAGGAAAGCTCGTGCTCCTCGGCGGCAAGAGCTTCTACGATGACAACTATCCCTATGACTATGGCTTCAACGCGGAACTTCGCCGCCTCAACGCCAACGGCTCGACCGACACCGGTTTCGGCAACGCCGGCGAGATCGATCTCCTCGGCCATCCCGATACCCTCGATGGCTTGGAAGCCACCGCCGACGGCCGCCTCGTCGTCGCCGTCAGCTATCAGGACGACAACGGCACCTCCTACGATGCCCTGCGCATCAGCAAGTACACCTCCGACGGCCAGCCCGATACCTCATTCGGCGCAGGCGCCGGATTCATCGACGCCGCCTCCGGCAATGAGTGGTATCCGCAGACCAATGCCTTCACCGTCGAACCGGATGGCACGATCTATCACCTTGCGCAGGAATCCACCGGCACGCGCCTGCGTCGCTTCAACTCCAACGGCGCGCCCAGCCTCGGCCCGGTTCCCATCAACCTGCCCAACTCCGACACGCGCCAGTACGCCGGCGCGCCCCGGCAGATCGCGGTGCAGCCCGATGGGCGGATGCTGCTCTTCACCCCCGTTTACAACCTCCCCAATTACGAAACCTCCTGGTCCATCACGCGCCTCAACGCCATCGACGGCTCGATCGACACCACGTACGGCCTCAATGGCGCGGCCTATCCCAAGGTCCTCGACAACGGCCGCGCCCTCGTGCAGAACGATGGCAAGGCGCTGATCTCGGGCAAGCGTTTCACCGCCGACGGCGGAAACTTCGAAGTCCTCCGCGTCGATAGCGCTGCCCTGGACCTGGGCACCGTCTCGCTCAACACCAAGGGCACCCTCATCGTCACCGGCACGCCCGCCGGCGAAGAGATCGGCGTGCGCTTCCGCACCCGCGACAGCCGCGTCGTCGTCTGGATCGGACAAAACTCCCGCGCCCTCGCTCCCTCCAAAGTAAAGCGCATCGCCCTCTTCGGCCGCGGCGGAGACGACACCCTCATCATCGGCGCCGGTATCCGCGGCGCGTACATCGGCGGCGAGGACGGCAACGACTCACTCCAGGGCGGCGAGCTCGATGACATCATGATCGGCGGACTAGGCGCCGATGAGCTATATGGCAACGGCGGCAACGACCGCATGGTTGGCGAAGGCGGCAGCGACTATCTCCTCGGTGGCGCCGGCAACGACATCATGCTGGGCAACGGCGGCAACGACACCCTCAGCGGCGCCGGGGGCAACGACCGCCTCTTCGGCGGACCCGACGACGCCGACACCATCCTCGGCGGCGCCGGCACCGACTCCGCCGCCTCCGACGATGAGGACACCTACACCGCCGTCGAAACGCTGCTCACGTAATCGCGCGTTCAGATGCGCTCGTCCGCGGCATCCTTCGCTCCTCCAGCGCCTACAATGCCCCCACCGGCAAACTGCAAAGGAGCCATTGATGCCGAAGACCGTCCGCTTTCATCGCGTCCTGCGTGCCAAGCCCGAGCGCGTCTATCGCGCCTTCCTCGACGCCGACGCCAAGGCCAAGTGGCTCCCGCCCAACGGCTTCACCGGCAAAGTCCACAGCAGCGACGCCAAAGTCGGCGGCGGCTACCACATGTCCTTCACCAACTTCACCACCGGCAAGAGCCATTCCTTCCGCGGCAAATACCTCGAGCTCGTCCCGAGCGAACGCCTCCGCTATACCGACACCTTCGACGACCCCAACCTCCCCGGCGAAATGCAGGTCACGGTGACGATCAAGAAAGTCCTGGTTGGCACGGAACTGAACATCGTGCAGGAGAACATTCCCGACGCCATCCCACCCGAAGCCTGCACGCTCGGCTGGCAGGAATCGCTCACACAGCTCGCGATGCTCGTCGAGCCGGAGATTCCAGACTAGGCTCTGGCTATGAAACTCAGCTCATCGCGCCTCGCCCTGATCGGCTGCCTGCTCCTGATGCTCCGCGCCGCCGACCTGGCGGCGCAGCAAACCTACCCCACGACCGCCCCGGCGCATGACGAAGCGTTCGAGCCAATCTTCGACGGCCGATCACTGCGAGGCTGGGACGGCGACGCGAAGTTCTGGCGGGTCGAAGACGGCGCGATCGTCGGCGAGATCACGCCGGGCAATGAGATCAAGCGAAACACCTTCATCATCTGGCGGGGTGGAGACGCGGGCAAAGATGGAAGCGGAGTCACCAGGGACTTCGAGCTGAAGCTGCAGTATCGCATCTCCGCCAACGGCAACAGCGGCATCAACTACCGCAGCGTCGAGATGGACGATGCCAAGTTCGCCCTCCGCGGGTATCAGTTCGACATCGACGGCGACGGCAGATCCAAGGGCGGCGAGGTCCGCCACACCGCCAACAACTACGAGGAGCGCGGCCGAACCTTCATGGCCCTGCGCGGCCAAATCGTGCGCGCCATCGAGGGCGGCCAGCGCCACGTGATCGGCGCCGTCGGCCAGTACAAAGAACTGGCCAGGTTTATCCGCGAGGACGATTGGAACGACGTGCACATCATCGCCCGCGGCAGCATCATCGTGCACCTCCTCAACGGCCAGGTCATGTGCGTGCTGATCGACGACGACCCCAAGGGCCGCGCGCTCGAGGGGAAGCTGGGCGTGCAGGTCCACGTCGGCCCGCCGATGAAGGTGGAGTTCCGCGACATCCGGCTGAAGAAACTTTGACTCAAAAAAGAGAGCGGCTTCCCCCTGGAAGCCGCTCTCTCATTCGAAAAAGATCTCGTCACACCAAGACTTAGTGCGGCGTGACCGAGTAGAACGTCCGACCGATCCGCAACTCGTCGAACTGATACCCCGTCGACGTCGCGCCCGTGCTGATCAGCACACTACGAACGGCGTCGAGCCCCGGCTGCGTGCCGGTCACCTGCGGCGTGCCGAGCGTGTTCTCGCTGGTGATGTTGGGATTGATCCACATCTGCACGTTCGCGCCCGTCGCGGTGTACGTCAGCTTGTAGAGCAGCAACACGTTCTTGTTGAGCGTCCCGGTGGCGATCACGCGCGTCCCGCCTTCGGGATTGAAGCCCCAGTTCTGGCCGCTGAAGCCGGGGTTGCCCATGAAGAACTCATCGCCGGCGGCGTCGGCATTCAAGCTGCTGTACAGCGCGAACCCGGCGTGATTACTCGGGAACCCGCCCGCCCCCGTGTAATTAACGCGGAAGCTGCACCACAGCACGTCGCCATTCTGCGGCACAAACTGATTCGCCGTCGGCAGGTTGCGATACGACCGGCAGTTGCTCGTCGGCGTCATCTTATTGCCGCTCACGCGCAGGATGTTCCCGGCCGAGTCGGTGTGCGTGAGCGAACCAGCGGTGATGGCGGGATTCCCGCTCGTTCCCCACTGCGTCCAGGCGTTGGGATCAAACCCATTGCCCACATCGTTCCCGCCGTTCAGGTTTCCGGTGTACGGGAACCCGTCCGACGCGTAGGGCGTGTTGGGATTAAACGTCCACGTCCCGCTGATGCAGCCCGACGTCGCCGTCACCAGCGACGGGATGTCAGCGCCGATGTCCTTGCCGTCCGTGCCCGCGGCTTTGTACGGCGTGCCGGTCTTCACCACGAAGTTGGCGTAATTCGTCCCGGGATTGAGCGGATCGGTAATCACGTTCGTCCAAGCCGCCGGGAACGCATTGCTCGTCGGCGACCAGCTCCCCGGATGACCGGCGAACCAACCCGTCAACGTGCTGATGCTGATGTTGGTGATGTTGACCATCGCGTTCTTCTGCCAGACGCAGCCGGGGAAATACCCGTTGATGCTCGAGTCGCCGAAGCTCGTCCCCGTGCCGAAGATGCCGTACGTCCCATGCGCCGTCAGGTTGTTCTGATAGACGACGTTGGGCGACGGCTCGGTGAGCGAGTCGAGGTTCATGAACTTCGAGCCCTGGTTGATCATCGTGTTGTGATCCCAAGTCACATCTTCCGGCCCGTGCACGCTCTGGAAGGCGTAGCCGCTGCCAAAGTTGCCGGTGTTCTTGATGTCGTACATCAGGTTGTTCTTGATGGTGACCCGCCGCACCCACGTCTGGTGGCCAGCGTTGTAGTCATCACCCTGCAGCGCCACGCCCATGCCGATGTTGTGAGAGACATTGTTGAGAACGTTCACGTCCTCGGTCACGAACCAGGGCGATTCCGTGACGTTGTTGACCTTCAGATTGATCGTGTTGCCGTTCTGGCCCTGGGCGTTCCAGTTGTTCTCCATCAGGTTGTTGGTGAACTGCACCTGCCGGCCCATCTTCAGCTCGAAGTGATTGCAGGTCGCCGTCGACCCGGACCAGATCGGGTCTTTCCACAGGTGATTGCGGGTGATGTGAATGGTGGTGGGGACCTGTCCGACGATCTTCCCGCCACCGCCGCCGAAGATGACGTTCTCACCAGACGCCGAGATCAGGTTGTTGTCGATCAGGTACGGCCCCGCGCCGTTGATCCCGCCGACGCCCACCGCCTGCTGGCTGTTGCTGAAAATCTGCGAGATGTGCGAATTGATGATCGCCGCGTTTCCGCAGTTGAGGCGGATGCCGATCTTCGTGTGCAGCGTGACCGGCCAAACCGGCAGGCCGTGGATGTAACACCGATCGAACACGAGGTTGTACGGCTGCAGCGACGCATCGGTGACGTAGTCGCTGCCGAGCGTGATCAAGCTGTCGAGCTGTTCGTCCGGATCGTCACCCTTGTGGATCTCGATTCCGACGAACTTGAAATTGTGCGCGTTGTTCGCGCACTTGATGGCCGGCGCGTTGTTCTGAAAAGACTTGAGCTTGGGCATGTACTGCTGGTGATTGAGCTGCCCGGGAAGCGGCGATCCAACTGGATTCCACGGCTTCACGCGCACGCCCGGCCCCGGCAAATTCGCCATCGCCGACGACTGAATGGTGATCCAGCCCGTCCCGGCCGTGACGTTCGGCAACGTGTACTCCGCGTTCTGATACGTCACCCCCGCCGTCAGCGTGATCGTGTCCCCCAATTCCAGCGGCCCCGCCGGCCCGCTCTTCGTGTTCAACAACGACGCCAGCGCCGCCCCATCAGCAGGCGTGTGCGTCTTGGGCACCCCCAACGCCACCCCGCCTCCCCACAGGAACCCTCCCAGCGCCGCGACCCCCAGCACGCGCTTCCACGCCTTCGAATTATTATGAAACGATACAACAACTCCTTCCCAAACGCCCGTCATGCGATCTCCTTCCCTCGTTGCGAGGGGCTGGTGTAAACGACCGATACGGCGAACAGACATGAGCCCCACCGCTGCGGCAGGGCATTTTGGCGGGGACTATACCACCTTAATTATTGATGTCTATAAAAAACCGGTGAATTATTCGAGGTCGTTGTATTAATCCTTCGCTCGCTTAATCAAGAGGGAGGGAAACGCCCCTTACGGCGACTCGTGCATTGGAATCAGGTCGAGACGCTCTCGGACCAACCGTCGTGCGTGGTCCGTCAGTGGCTCGGCACTGTCGCTGTGATCAAAACGCAACACGCCTGGCGAATGGTTAGTGGCGTCGCCGGGAATTGTAACGGCTGGGTGGTGCGCGAACCGCTACGCTCTGCAGTAGCCGCGCAGGAGTTCTATGGAGATATTGATGGACTATCTAGTTGTCGAGGCGAAGAGTGCTGCGGACCTTCAGGAGCGCGTACGTGGGTTGATCGCCGAAGGCTGGGAGCCACAGGGCGGACTTTCCGTGGCCACCTACAGCGCGGGGAACTGGTGGTACTACCAAGCCATGGTTCGGCGTTGATTTCACAACGTGCCCGCTTTCGCGATTCATCGGCAATCGATCGATAAGCTGGTGAAACGTGCAAACGCTGCTCCTCCTGACCATCTGTGTCGGCGTCCTATCGGTGGGCCTGTTCGTCGTGTCTGAGATCGCCATCTGGCGGATGGGGCGCGTGCGACCGCTCGCCATCGTCGGGATCTGCTCGAACTACGAGCGCCTCATCGCCGCCGGCGTATTTCAGCCCCTGCTGAGTGTCTTCAGTCTCGTCCGGATCAGGTCCTGCTCTTTCCTTTTTCAAACTTGGAATCATCGCGTCTCGTAGCCAAGTAAGCGAACCCATCGTATATCGAGCAAACCGGTGCTCTGACACGATGAGAGTGTCAATGTCACCCTTCGTGGAATACTCCGCTGGATGACCTGCCACGCCATGGGCGGCCGACCTTCGCTATAATGGTGTCAATGCCGAATCCGCCGTACACGCCCGACGAAGTCGTCCGCCGCGGGAAGGACCTTTATGAAAAGCAGATCCGCGCGCAAGTCGAGCAGCAGCATCACGGCGACATCGTCGTCATTGACATCGACTCCGGCGATTTTGAAGTCGCGGCGGATCATCTGACGGCGGCGCGGCGGGCGCGGGCGAAGCATCCGGATGGGGCGCTCTTTGCCGTGCGGGTGGGGTATCCCGCCCTGGCGCGGATCGGCGGGCGCAGCACGAGGCGGGCATGATGGTCGGCCGGGTGACGGGGACACCGGAGGCGATTGTGCCTCTTGTTGTCGCGGGGCCGTCGGGAAGCAAGGCGAAGATTGACGCGGTTCTCGATACTGGTTTCACCGACTTCCTGACCTTGGCGCCCGCCACGATCGCGGCGCTGGGCCTGCCTGCGATGGACACGATTGAGTGCCAACTCGCTGACGGGCATGTCGTCAGCATGCAGAGTTTCCAAGCGGTTGTTGAGTGGCACGGGTCGCCGCGCGAGGTGATCGTGCTTGAGGCGGATGGTGACGCGCTGCTTGGGATGTCACTTGTTCAAGGCTCACGCGTGGCCATCGATGTCGTCGAAGATGGCGAAGTGCGCATTGAGCCGCTCGCGTGAGTCATTGGGCGGGGCGATGAACTGAGGACGTTGGGATCGATCGTGCTCGGAACTGTCGCGATTGCCTTCATCGCCGGCGTGATTCTCACGGATCTGACTAAAAACCGCCGCGGCGGGAAAATCGCGGTCAAAGCGAGGATCTGCCGGACCTGCGGCGATGACGATTCGTGCACGGCCGCGCTCGGCCAATCGGTTAGCGGATGCTAGTTTAATCAACTTTTTGAGTCCTGTGTAATTTGCATCACCGATCGCCATAAGTCCTTATTTTTCAATTGGAAGCTGAAAAAACGTGGCCCAACTTCCGGCCCGGCCGGGGGTTAGGCCGAGCCAATAGGAAGCAGGCCGCCGCATGGGGCGGGGTCGATCCATGTCTGGAGTCGTCGGCGGGTCAGAGCCCGGCTAATGCAGGCGGGCGGCCGGCAATGACCTTATAGATTTGGCTCCATATGTTCAGGCGAGGATCGCGGGAACGATTTTCCCGTGAACGTCCGTCAGCCGGAAGTTGCGGCCCTGGAACTTGTACGTCAGCCGCTCGTGGTCGATGCCGAGCAGTTTGAGGAGCGTGGCCTGGAAGTCGTGGACGTCGACGGCGTCGGCGACGACGTTGTGGCCGAAGTCGTCGGTTTGGCCGTAGCTGACGCCGCGCTTGATCCCGCCGCCGGTGAGCCAGACGGTGAAGGCGTAGGGGTGATGGTCGCGGCCCCATTGCTTGGTGTCGTTGATGTCGCCCTGCAGGAACGGCGTTCGGCCGAACTCGCCGCCCCAGATGACGAGCGTGTCATCGAGGAGGCCGCGCTGCTTCAAGTCCTTCACGAGCGCGGCGCTCGGCGCGTCGGTGTCCTGGCATTGGATCTTGAGTTGGGTGTTGAGGTTTTTGTGCTGGTCCCAGCCGGCGTGCATGAGCTGGACGAAGCGCACGCCGCGCTCGAGCAGGCGGCGGGCCATCAGGCAGTTGTACGCGTAGCTCCCCTGCCGCTTCACGTCGGGGCCGTACATGTCGAGCACGGACTTGGGCTCGTTGGAGAGGTCCGTCAGCTCGGGGACGGACGTCTGCATCTTGTACGCCATCTCATATTGGCTGATGCGGGTGGCGATCTCGGGGTCGCCGAAATCGTGGAGCTTCATCTCGTTGATGGCGGCGATGTCGTCGAGCATGCCGCGACGGACTTGGGCGCTCATGCCGTCGGGGTTCGACAGGTAGAGCACGGGATCGCCCTGCCCGCGGAACTTGACGCCCTGGTATTTGCTGGGGAGGAAGCCGCTGCCCCAGTAGAAGTCATAAAAAATCTGGCCGCAGGAGGATTCCTTGTCGCGGCTGGTCATGACGACGAAGGCGGGGAGATTTTCGCTCGTGCTCCCGAGTCCGTAGGTGAGCCACGAGCCGAAGCTCGGTCGGCCGGGGAGCTCGCCGCCGGTGAGGAAGAAGGTGATGGCGGGGGCGTGGTTGACGGCGCCGGTGTGCATGCCTTTGACGAAGCAGAGGTCGTCGGCGATCTCGGCGATCTTCGGGAGGAAGTCGCTGACCCACGCGCCGCTGTCGCCGTGCATGGTGAAGTTGGCGATTTCGGCGAGGACGGGCTTGGCCTTTTGGCCGGAGGTCATGGTGGAGAGGCGCTTGCCGCCCTGGATGTCGGCGGGGATTTCTTTGCCGTGCCAGCTCTTGAGCATCGGCTTGTAGTCGAAGAGATCGACGTGGCTGGGTGCGCCGTTCTGGAACATGTAGACGACGCGCTTTGCTTTCGGTGCGAAATGCGGAATGCCGGGGAGACCGCCGATGGTCTTGATGGCTTGTGTGGTCGCGGGGGCGGTGGTGGCGCCCGCGCCCGCGAAGAGCTCGTCTTTGAATAGCTGAGAGAGCGCGGCGATGCCGATGCCGGTGGCGGTCTTGGAGAAGAGCGCCCGGCGGGTGATGTGGCGGCGATTTTCGGTGAGTGGGTTCACGCGTTATTCCTTGGTGAGCGCCTCATCGAGGTTGAAGATCTCCAGGCAGAGCGCCGTATACGCCGCGTGCGATGATGGATCGAGCGTGTCGTCGCGTTTCGATTCGCCGACGCTGAGCAGCTTCTTCGCCGAGTCGGCGTCGGACGCGTACTGCTTCTTCAGCCTATCCAATCCCGCGAGAAGAACTTTATGCTCGCCCTCGGAGGGCTTTCGACCAAGCACGAGCTCAAATGCCGTGTCGACGCGCTGCTCTGTCGACGATCCCGCCGTCGTCATGATGCGCTGCGCCAATCCACGCGCGGCTTCGATGAACGTTGGATCGTTCAATGTCAGCAGCGCGTGCAGCGGCGTGTTCGTGCGACTGGTGCGAACGGTGCAATACTGCCGCGACGCGGTGTCGAAGAACTCCGTGGGACCGACGATGCGGCGCCAGAAGGTGTAGAGGCTGCGACGGTACAAAGCCTCGCCGTGGTCCTGCTCGTACTTGATCTGGCCGAAGGTCGCTTCCTCCCAGACGCCGGACGGCTGGTAAGGTTTGACGGACGGTCCGCCGAGTTTTTCGACGAGTAAGCCGCTGGCGAAGAGTGCCTGGTCGCGGAGGACGAACGCGGGCAGCCGGTAGCGCGGGCCGCGGGCGACGAGGCGATTCTCGGGGTCGCGCTCGAACGTCTCGGGCGTAACACGTGACGATTGACGATACGCGGCGGACGTCACGATCAGACGATGCATCGCCTTCACATTCCAGCCGTTCTCGCGGAACGTGACGGCGAGCCAGTCGAGCAGTTCCTGATGCGAAGGCCGCTCACCCTGGACGCCAAAATCTTCCGCCGTCTTGACGATGCCGACGCCGAAGAACTGCTGCCACTGGCGGTTGACGGTGACGCGCGCGGTAAGCGGATGCTCGGGTGCGAAGAGCCATTTCGCCAGCGCCAGGCGATCCTTCTTCGTATCCGGCGAGAGCGCGGGCAGTGTCGTCGGCGTGTTCGCGGTGACTTTGTCGGCGGGTTTGTCGTACGAGCCCTTGGTGAGGATGAAGGCATCGCGCGGCTTGGGCAACTCCTCCATGACCATGACCTTCGGCACGCCCGCCGCCGCGGTGTTGCGCGCCTCCTGCGCCTTGAGAAGCTTCTCCAGCGCCGCCACCCACTTTGGCTCGGTCGCCTTGAACGTCGCGATCTCTTCCGCGAGGTATGGAATACTTCGCTCGCGCGGCTTCTGCTTCAGTCCCGCGGCGATATTTCCGGAGAGCTTGGCGGCCTTGGGCGATTCGTTGGAACTCTTCTGCGTGGTCGAGATCGGGAAGGCTTCTCTCTCGACCGCTTCAGTGTCGGCGGCGCACTTGTCGACGGTCGCGTCGGCGTCTTTCAATCGCTGCGTCTCTTCCGGCGTGGCGACATCGACGATCGGCTCCTGCTGCCCGCTGCCGCCGTTGCCCTTGATCGGCGTGTTGTTGAAGAAGGCGAAGAGCGAGTAGTAATCCTTCTGCGTGATCGGATCGAACTTGTGGTCGTGGCAGCGGGCGCAGCCAACGGTCAGGCCGAGGAACGCGGTCGAGACGGTCTCGGTCTGATCCATCACGTAATCGACGCGGTTCTCCTCGGGGATGCGCCCGCCCTCGCCGTTGATCATGTGGTTGCGGAGGAAGGCGGTGGCGATCTTGTCCTGGACGGTCGGGTTGTCGATCAGATCGCCGGCGAGTTGCTTGATGACGAACTGGTCGTACGGCATGTTCGCATTGAGCGCGTTGACCGCCCAATCCCGCCATGGCCACATCGTGCGGACGTTGTCGCCCTGATAGCCATTGGTATCGGCGTAGCGGGCGATGTCGAGCCATTCCCAAACCATGCGCTCACCATAGCGCGATGAGGCGAGCAGGCGATCGACGACCTTCTCGTAAGCATCCGACGATTGATCCGCGACGAACGCATCGACTTCCGCCGGCGTCGGCGGCAGGCCGGTGAGATCGAGCGTCACGCGGCGAATCAACGTGACCTTGTCCGCAATCGGCGAAGGCTTGAGTCCTTCCTTTTCCAGCTTGGCGAGGATGAACCGATCGATCGGGTTCCGCGACCAGCTCTCGTCCTTCACCTTCGGCAGCTCACGCTTTACCGGCGGCTCGAACGACCAGTGCTTCCCCCACTTCGCCCCCTGCTCGATCCACTTCTGGAGCAGTTCGATCTGCTTCGCGGTCAGCTTCCGGTGCGACGCCGGCGGCGGCATGTGCACTTCGTCGTCTTCGCTGGTGATGCGCATGACCAGCACGCTGTCATCGAGCTTGCCGGGCGTGATGATGGCGTAGCCGTCGCGGGCGGCGAAGGGGCCGATCTTCGGGTCGAGCGTGTCGAGGCGAAGGTCCGCTTTGCGATGGCCGGGGTCGGGGCCGTGGCAGAAGAAGCAGTTGTCGGACAAGATCGGCTGGATGTCACGGGCGAAGTCGATCTTGCCCGCATCGGCGTCGGCGGCGCGCGCACCGGCAGTCCAACCGACGACGGTATACAAGCAGACCAGGATGCCGGCTCGCCTCAGCTTCATTGCGAAAGGAAGATTTACGCGAATATCCGTCACCAACACGGGTATATCAAGTGCATTCTACCCGGGAGAGAGCACATGGGATGGAGGTTTTACGTCGTGGCGGCGGCGATGTTGTGCGTTTCCGCCGCGTTCGCCGCCACACCTGCGAAATCAGCAAAATACTGGCTGACGACCTCGCTGGTGCGGGTGTTTCCGGCCTCACCGCCGGCTGATGAATCTCTTGAACTTTTGGCCGCGCGGAATGGTCGGATCGCGTTCCAGGCGTGCGTGCGGAACGAATCGACCAAGCCGCTGACGGTCGAATGCTCGATTACCGGCGGCGACGACCTCAAGCCTCTGGTGCGATGGGTCGGGCTCGTGCCGATGCAGCACCTGACTCCGGGGACGGCACCGGAAGAGCTCGACGACGTTGGTCATCTGCCCGGCCTGGTGCCTGATCCGCTCATGCCGACAAACAAGGGCGTCGTCGGGTCGTTCGAGAGCCGGTCGTTCTGGATCACGTTGAATGTACCGGCCGATGCGAAGGTAGGCGTGCGCGAGTTGAAGGTTCGCGTCGGCGAGACGGAGCTGCCGGTCAAACTCGACATCGCCGAGCTGGTCATCCAGCCGCGCAAAGATTTTCCGGTCATTCACTGGTGGCGTGGCGAAGCGACGTGGGATTTCTACAAGACCGGCATGTTCGAAGACGAGCGCTGGTGGAAGCTGACGCACGATCAGCTTTCGAACATGCTCGCGCACGGCTCGGACGTCGTTTACGTGCCCATTTTCTTCGACCGCCGCGAGACATTTAAGCGGCCATGCCAGCTATTAATTGTCGATGAGCCCTCGCCGGGGAAGTACACGTTCGACTTCTCGCGCGTGAAACGGTTCCTCGACATGAGCAAGGAGATCGGCTTCAAGGAATTCGAATGGTCGCATCTGTGGATTTACTGGGGCGTCGAAAACCCCGTGCGGATCTATCGCAAGCAAGGCGAAGAGCAGGTGATGCTCTGGCCGCCGGACATCAGCGGGTTTTCGGATACGTTCCTGAACTTCCTCAAGCAGTTCCTGCCACAGTTTGAGTCGTTCCTTCGCGCGGAAGGCGTGCTCGATCATTCATACTTCCATCTCTCGGATGAACCCGGCGGCGGGCAGCACATCGCCAACTACAAACGTGCCCGCCAGATCCTGCGCGACCTCGCGCCGTGGATGAAAGTAATGGACGCCCTTTCCGACATCGAGTACGGCAAGCAGGGCCTGACTGACATGCCGATCCCGATCGTCTCATCGGCACAGAACTACATCGACGCGGGCATTCCGCACTGGGTGTATTACTGTTGTGCGCCGACCGGCCCGTGGCTGAATCGATTCATGGACACGCCGCTGCCCAAGATTCGCATGAGCGGGTTTCTGTTCTATCACCTTGGCGCGAAGGGATTTTTGCACTGGGGCTTCAACTACTGGCACAAGATGGAGCAGGAAGCAATCGGCGATCCGTTCAACGATGCGACGAACGCATCCTGGCCGGGCATTCCGTACGGCGATCCGTTCATGATTTACCCCGGGCCGGATGGGCCGATCGATTCGCTGCGGTGGGAAGTCTTTGCCGAGGCGCTGCAGGACTATGCGATCCTGCAGTCGGCGGGCATTAAGCCGGATGATCCGATGCTTGCGGAGCTCAAGACGTACGCGAAATTTCCCAAGGACGAGAAATGGATTCGTGCGACGATGAAGAAGGTCCTGCGAGGTGCGAAATGAGTTTTCGCTTTCGATTGCTCGCGTGCAGTGTCCTGTTGTTGATGACGACGGCGGCGATGGCGGATTATCGCGTCGGCGTCGCCAGCGTGGACATCACGCCGGACTATCCGGTTCGGCTGAACGGTTTTGGCCATCGCCGCAGCGAGTTGGAGGGCGTCACGCACAAGATTTTCGCCAAGGCGATGGCGATCGACGACGGCACGAACGGCCCGGCGGTGCTGATGGCCGTCGATGTGCTGGGGGTGCCGGATTACATGACGCTGGAAGTGGGCAAGCGGCTGAAGGAGAAGCTCGATCCGACTCGCTTGGCGACCACGGCGACGCATACGCACACGGCGCCGATGCTGACGAATGTCTGCCCGACGATCTTTGGTCGGCCGCTCACGGAAGCGGAGCAGAAGAACGTCGATCGTTACACGAAGGAGTTGACGGATAAGCTCGAGCAGGCCGCGCTGGCGGCGTTGAATGATCTCAAACCCGCGAAGCTCGAATGGGCGACCGGAAGCGTGGCATTCTCGATCAATCGCCGCACGCCCGGCGGGCCGGTCGATCATGACATGCCGATGCTGGTCGTGCGCGATGCTGACGGTAAGATCAAAGCGGTCTACGTCAGCTACGCCTGCCACTGCGTCACGCTTTCACACAACAAGATCAGCGGCGACTGGGCGGGTTATGCGGCGGAGATGATCGAGTCGGCCCATCCCGGCGCCATCGCGCTCACGTCCGTCGGCTGCGGCGGAGATTCCAATCCATCCTCCAATCCCGTCGGCGATCGCGCCGACGTCGCTCAAGGCCAAGGCAAGCAGATCGCGGATGAAGTCGAACGTCTGCTCAAAGTTGGCCCGTCCCCGATCACGCAGCCGATTGCGACGACGCTCAGCCGCATCCCGCTCGCCTTCGACACGCCGCCCACGCGCGAGCAATGGGAAGCCACCGCCAAGCGGCAGGACACCGAAGGATATCACGCCCGCGTCAATCTCGCCCGTCTCGACCGCGGCGAGAAGCTCCAGACTCAGGTCGATTACTTCATCCAGACCTGGACCTTCGGCGATCAGCTCGCGATGGTTTTTCTCGGCGGCGAGGTCGTCGTTGACTACTCGATCCGCCTCAAGCGCGAGTTCGATCGCAATCGCCTCTGGATCAACGCCTACAGCAACGATGTGCCGTGCTACATCCCCTCCGAGCGCATCCTGAAGGAGGGCGGCTACGAAGGCGCAGGCGCGATGACGTACTACGACCGTCCCACCAAGCTCGCGACGGGCGTGGAGCAGAAGATCATCGACGAAGTTCATCGGCAGTTGCCCAACGAGTTCGTCGCACCGAAGGGCACCGAAGGCGTCGCGCCGCGCTCGCCGGAGCAATCGCTGAATTCGATCCGCACCAAACCCGGACTGAAAGTCGAACTCGTCGCGGCCGAGCCGCTCGTGCAATCGCCGGTCGCGATTGACTGGGACGAGAAGGGCCGGCTGTGGGTCTGCGAGATGTTCGACTATCCGACCGGCACCGACGGCGCATTCCAGCCCGGCGGGCGCGTCAAATTCCTTACCGACACCGACGGCGACGGCAAGCTCGATCGCGCGACCATCTTCGCGGAGAACCTCCCCTTCCCCACCGGCGTGACCGCATGGGGCGACGGCGTTTACATCTGTGCCGCCCCCGACATCCTCTTCGCCCGCGACACCAACGGCGACGGCAAGGCCGACAAGATCGACAAGGTCTTCACCGGCTTCGCGACCGAGAACTATCAGGCCCGCGTCAACAGCCTCGCTATCGGCCTCGATAACTGGATCTACGGCGCCAACGGCCTTCTGGCGCGCGAGATCACTGACGCGACTGGCCACACGGTCGACATCCGCAATCACGATTTCTGCTTCCGCCCGCCCGGCACGTCGATGCAGCAAGTCACCGGCCTGACGCAATACGGCCGCGTGCGCGATGACTTCGGCAACTGGTTCGGCTGCGACAACAGCCGGCCGCTGTTCCATTTTCCGTATGAGCAACGGTATCTGGCGCGGAACCCGCACGCGCCGTCGCCGGCGACCAGCGTGACCGTGCCGGGCGATTACGACCTGACGCGGGTATTTCCCATCAGCCGCACGCTCGAGCGCTTCAACGATCCCGAGGCCGCCAACCGTTTCACCTCCGCCTGCGGCATCGCGATCTATCGCGATACGCTGCTCGGTGAGGCGTTCGCAAACAACGCGTTCGTCTGCGAGCCCGTGCACAACCTGGTGCATCGGATGATCCTCGACAGCGATGAATCTGCCGTTCACGTCCAGCGACATCGCGCCAAAGATGAGCGCGAATCCGAGTTCCTCGCCTCCACGGACAACTGGTCGCGCTTCGCGCAAGCGCGCACTGGACCGGACGGCGCGCTCTACATCGTCGATATGTACCGCTTCCTGATCGAGCACCCGCGCTGGATCCCCGCGGAGCGACTGGCGCAGATCGACATCCGCGCCGGCTCCGACATGGGTCGCATTTACCGCGTCTGCCCGGCGGAGCAACCGCTCCGCGCCGTCGCCGATCTCTCGAAACTCAGCACGGAGCAACTCGCAGCCGCTCTCGATTCGCCCAATGGCACCGATCGTGACCGCGTGCACATCGCGCTGCTCACGCGGAGCGACAAGTCGGCGGCGCAGACACTGGAAGGTCTTGCGAAATCAGCAAAGCTCCCGCATGTCCGCGTGCAGGCGCTCGCCGTGCTGGATGGCCTGGACGCGCTCACGCCGGCCACGATCGACGCCGCGCTACGCGACGCAGATCCGCACGTTCGCGCTCACGCCTTGCGATTGGCCGAGCGTTCGCCCAGCGTGTCAACGCTCGCGCTCGCCGACGATCCGTCGCCGCTCGTCCGCCGGCAGCTCGCCTTGTCGCTCGGCGAGTGGTCAGACGCTCGCGCTGGCGCGGCACTGGCGGCAATGGCCAAGCGCTTTTCCGATGACGCCGACCTTCGCAACGCCATCCTCAGCTCCGCGTCGAAACACTGCGGCGAGATCCTCGCGGCCGTGAAGGACCACGCCGACTGGATCGCCCCGCTCGTCGCGTCCGCGGCGGCTTCGAAAGACGAAAAGCTGATCGCCAAGGCCCTCGCCGCCGTCCTTCCGGCTGAGGGGGCAACTCCGTCGCAGACGCAGTTCACCGCGCTCGCCAGCCTGCTCGACGCCCGGCCGGAGCTGCGCGGCAGTGACAAGCGGGTCGAAGAGGTCATCGCCGCCGCGCGTAATGTTGCAGCGGATCGGAACGCATCGAAGGAGACGCGCGTCAGCGCCATCCCGCTGCTCGCGCGCGGCGAGGTCGCGCCGGAAGAACTGGAGGTCCTCACCAGGCTGGTCACCAGCGAGTCTGATGACGAGCTTCGCGCCGCCGCGATGTCCGTCCTTCGCCGCCAGAACTCCCCACAAGTCGCCGCACAACTGCTCGCACCCTGGGCGCAGACCTCGCCCTCATCGCGGCCCGACATCGTCGCCCTCCTGCTCGGGCGCAGCGAGTGGTCGATCGCCCTGCTCAACGCCATCGCGAAACATCAGCTTCAGTCAAATGAGATCGCGCTGGCGGAGCGAACGCGCCTGCTTAATAGTGAGAACGCCGACGTGAAGACGCTCGCCGCCGAGGTGTTCAAGGATCAGCCGATCAGCGCCGGTCGGGCAGCGATTCTCCAGCAATACGCGACGGTGAAGACCCTCGCCGGCTCTCCTGCCGCCGGCAAGGAACTGTTCGTCAAGAATTGTGCCGCGTGCCATCAGCACAACGGCGTCGGCAACGACATCGGCGCGACGCTCGCCACCGTGCGCGGGCGCGACGCGGACTATCTCGTGAAGAACATCCTCGACCCCAGCGCCGTCGTCGAGCCGCGCTTCGTCAACTACGTCGTGACCCTGAAAGACGGTCGAACGCTCGGCGGGATCATCAAGGCGGAAACGCCCGCGAGCGTGACGCTCGCGACGGGCGGAAGCACGGCCGCTTCGATCGAGAACATCCCGCGGACGAACATTAAAACCATCCGCGCCACCAGCGTCTCGATGATGCCGGACGGTTTCGAAGCGGCCCTTTCGCCGCAGCAGCTTGCGGACGTCATCGCGTTCATCCGCTCGGGCTCGTCGCCGCGCAAGCAACTCGCGGGCAACACGCCCGAGCTGGTCAAAGCCGCCAGCGACGGCTCGATCATGCTGCCAGCGAACAAGGCGGAAGTCTTCGGCGAGCGGATCGTGTTTGAGACCGAGTTCGGCAACCTCGGCTACTGGGAGGCGGCGGGCGATCACGCGGCGTGGACGTTCGCGGTCGCGAAGGAGCAGACCTTCGATATTTACCTCGATTACGCGTGTCAGTCGTCGTCCGTCGGCAATCCGTATGCGGTTGAAGTCGGTGGGAAGACGATCACGGGGGTGGTTGAAGGAACGGGGCCGGATTGGTCGCGGTATAAGCAGATCAAGATTGGGACTGTCAAACTTGGGGCGGGTGAGCAGCGGCTTACGGCGCGGCCCGATGGGCCGCCGCGGAGTGCGCTGATGGATCTTCGCAACATCGCGCTGGTCGCGTCGGGAACGCAGCCGAAGTGGCGCGCCAGGACGAGCGCTGCATCGAACGACCTGCCGCGCGATGCGGCTGGCGTGGCGCGGTACATCCTGGATGCGTCGCGCCCCAACGCCGCGCGCGAGGCGGCGGTCAACGCGAATCCGCAGTACGCCGCCGAGCTGATCGCGGAGATGACGCGCGAACTGGCGCCCGGCACCCCGCAGGAATACGAGCGGATCCCGTGGATCTGGCGTGTCGCCATCGCCGCGGGCAAACGCAACGACGCGGACACGCTCAAGGGCATCCTCGACGTCGCGCTGCCGAAGGATGATCAACCGCTGCACGACTGGCAGGCGGTCGTGATCGGCGGCGGGATCATCAACGGCATCAGCCAGCGCGACGTCTGGCCGCGCCCGCGCATCGCCGAGATCATCGGCAGCGATGCGGCCCTGCAAAAGCGCTGGCAGCGCTCGCTCGATCTCGCCTCCGCGATGGCGGACAACGAGAAGACGCCGACGGGCACACGTTACGATGCCCTTCGCGTGCTCGGCGTCGAATCCTGGGACAAACGCGGACAGCAGCTCGGCGGCTACCTCGGCAAGGATGTCAACGCCGAGCTGCAAATGGGCGCCGTCAGCGGGTTGGGGGACGTCGATTCACCCGAGGCAACGGCGGCGCTGAAGAAGGCGCTGCCGGATCTGACGGAGCACAACCGAAAGCTCGCCGAGGCAGCGCTCAAGCGGCGCAACAAGTGATCACTTCTTCATCAGCGATTCGTCCGTCATCATCCCAGCTCGCTCGCGGGTGATCTCGGCCATCAGCGGTTCGCCATTGAAGAAACGGGCGAATTCGTTCAGCACGAAGGGCACGTAATTCTCCCGCCCCGGGAAACCCGCGCAGTGCGGCGTGAGGATCACGTTCGGCAGGCCGTGAAACGGACTGCTCGCCGGCAGCGGCTCCTCGTAATGCACGTCGAGAACCGCCGTAAACCGGCCCGTTTTCAGGGATTCGAGCAAAGCCCTGGGCTCAACGAGGTCGGCGCGGCCGGCGTTGATCAATGCAACGCCATCGCGGATCGAGGCGAGTTGCTTCGTGCCGACCCGGTGCTTGTTCTCGCTCGTCAGGCCGGCAAGAAGATGAATCACATCGCCTCGCGCGAAGAGCTCGTCGAAGCCAACCTTCTCAACGCCCAACTCCGCCGCCGGCGCATCCTTCAGCGAGTTGCTGTGAATGAGAATCCGCGCGGGGTTCAGCGGCTTGAGCAGCTTGATCAGCCGGCTGGCGATGTCGCCGAAGCCCCAGATGCTGATCGTCGAACCGCCAACTTGCCGCGCCACCTCATGTCCCGGCCAGTCGAGCGGCTGCTTCGCGATCTGCGCGTATTTGTCGACGCGCGTCCGCGCGATCAACGTCATCATCAACGAGTATTCCGCGACGACTTGGGCCATCACCGGATTCGCCGATACGACGCGGATGCCGCGGTCATAGAGCTCCGCGCTGACGATTCCAGCGACGGAGCCGGCGGCGTGGCCGACGATCTTCAGATTCGTGTCGCCCAGCACTTCCTTCGTCAGCCGCGGCGCGCCCCACGTCGTGATCATCGCGTCGGCGTGCTGCAGTTGCCGCGCCCATGCCGCCGCGTCGACCTTGTTCTCCGAAGTGGGATAGAACGCGATGTCGAACCCGAGCTCCGCCGCCGTTTGCCGCGCGGCGGGCGACCAGAGCGCGTCGCGAATCGCGTCCGGCTTGCGCGCGAACAACACCTTCCGCCCCTTCGTCATGCCGCGCTCCACCACGTGTTGAACAACTCGACGTCGCGCTTCGTCTGTGCGATCACTTCGTCCACGGTCAGGTCGGCGAAGCTGTGCACGCCCTGATACTCGCTGTGAAACGAGATCGGCCCGTCGAACTTCACCTGCTTGAGCCGCTTCAGCACCGCTGGCCACGGCGTGTTGCCGTCGGCGAGCGGGCAGAACTCCACGCTATGCCGGCGCCCGCCGGCGTAGCGGTGCTTGCCTTCGACCCAGCGGAAATCCTTGACCGCGAGCATGACGATGCGATCGCTGAGCAAGTCCATCCCCTGCTCCCACCCCGCGCTGCCGCCTTCGATCGTCGCGTGCGCGGGGTCGAGATAGAGCCCCACAGCCTGCGGCGGCACATCCGCGATCACGTGCTCGATATCCCAAAGACTCGCGCCGAAATACGCGTCACTGTGATTGTGAAATCCGAACGTCACGCTGTTCGTGACGGCCATCGCCGCGAGGTCCTTCATCTTCGCTTTGACCTCGCGACGCTGCGTATGCAGCGTGCCAAAGCCCGCGTAATCCCAGTAGCCGAGCTTGATATGCTTGATGCCAAGCTTCTTCGCCGTCTCCAGGATGGGCCGGGTGGTCGGGTCGTTCGCGTCCGTGATGTTCGTCGTCAGCATGCCGACGGACGAGCCGACCTGATGCAGCCGCTCGTTCACGGCGGGCAGCTCGTCGGCGACGCGCTCGGGCGCAACGTGGCCCTTGGGCCGGACGGTGAGATCGATTGCGCTGACGCCGAACTCGCGCAGCCGCCGCGCCGATTCCTCCAGCGGCGGGCCGGTCAAATGCTTGCTGAAGACCATCAAGTCAGGCATGGCCAAGAGTCTAACGGACTTAACGCAAAGATCGCAAAGACCGCCGAGATCGCAAAGGAAATGCAAAGAAATGCCCTGCCAACTGAAAACCTCTTCTCTCTTCTTCTTTGCGCTCTTTGCGACCTCTGCGATCTTTGCGTTAATGCCTTTGTCAACACCGACTACAATCTCCGCATGTTCAACGAACCCAACGAAGAGCCCTCCGAAAAGGCGTTCAGCGCCGCCGACCGGGCCAGGGACAAGTCCGACGAGTTTCGCATGCACGCCGAGCTCGTCGCCGTCTTCGAGGGCAAGCGGAAGTTCGACGCCGGAATCTATCCCGGCCTCGACCCCGATCTCGCCCGCGAGATTCAGAAGACGATGGCCAAGCTGGAGAAATCCAAGCTCGCGGAAACGCCGGTGATCGATCCGGAAACCGCCGGCGAGGCAGTCGCGCTGCTGAACTTCCCGCAGACGCGCGACCTCTCGAACAACGACTACCACATCCACCGCCGCCCCGGCGAGGTGATGATCGTCCGCTGGCTCGCCGGCGAGCAGGTCGACTCGTTCTACGATCGCCTCCAGGCCCACTTCGACGCCGCCCTCAATCATTTCCGCGAGGAAGAGAAGCAGCAGAGCCAGTGGAAGCAGGACCCGACGACGCTGCAATACCTCGAGGCCCTCGACGCGCTCGAGGTGAACATGCCCGACCGCTACCTCCGCCCGATCATCAAGGAGCACAACCTCTGCGTCCTCTCCACGCAGACCGCCGACGAGATCGACATCATCCACCTGACCGACTACGTCATGAGCGTCCCCCCCGCCGAAATCGTCGGCCCCAAAAACGCCCCGCCCGAGGACCAGCCGACGGAAAGCGACCGCGCGTGGTTCTTCAAGCTCTTCTCCCTCCGCGGCATCGACGAAGGCATCGAGCGGATGTGCTTCTTCACGTTTTTGCAGAAGGCGGGGGACACGCTCGGCGACGAGTGGTGAGCCACATGGGGAATCCAGAATGACGAAGCCGGAAATCCGAATTAATGACGAATGACCAATGACGAACAAGGCGAGCGGGCTCCTCTTCATTCGTTCGGGCTTCGGATTTGATTCGTCGTTCTGGTTTCGTCATTCGGACTTCCACGCAAGCCACTTATTCCACCAACATCACCCTCTCCTTCTCCCAAAACACCAAGAATTCCCTTGAACCGCCGCACGCAGCGCCCCACAATGAACCCGACCACACATCCGTGGGTTCACACGAGGGAAGCGATGAAAACCAGAAAAGCCGTGGCCGTCGGCCTGGTCCTGCTCGCGGAAGCCTGTTCCGCGACAGGCCTGCGCGCCGCCTTACAATCCGGCACCAGCGGAGACGACATCTTCTTCTTCAACGGCGTCGGCCAGTCCTACATCGCCACGCTCATCAACCCCTACACCGGCGAGTCGATCAACGTCAACGACACGCTCAACGTCAACCAGGACATCTACGACGGCCTGGCCGGCACCGACACCATCCTCATGACCAGCGTCGCCGACCTCATGCTCCTGCGCGATTTTTCCAACAACCAGACCTCCCTTAGCGTCGAGCGCTTCGTCTCCGGCGACGGCAACGACATCATCAACCTCGCCGACGCATCCTTCATCCTCGGCAACCTCACCCTGATCGACGGCGGCCTGGCCAACGACATCCTCTGGGGCAACGTCGCCAATGACACCATTCAAGGCGCCGCCGGCAACGACACCATCAACGGCGGCCCGGGCAACGACGTGCTCCGCGGACAGGACAACGACGACATCTTCACCATCGGCATCGGCAGCGGCGTGGACCAGATCACCGGCGGCAACGGCTTCGACGAGGTCCAGTTCCGCCCCGGCATCACCGTCGCGGACCTGGTCTGCACCAGCGCATCGCCGCTCGCCTTCGACGTCGGCACCAGCGGCGATCACATTTCCCTGGACACGGTGGAGCAATTCCGCTTCGCCGACAACACGACCGCCGACCCCGCCACGCTCGCCCCCGAACCCGCGGCGCCAGCGCTGGTGGTGGCCATCGCCGCCGCGACCCTGGCGAATCGAAAGCCCCGCCGCTAAGCGCCTTCTCGAGCAGCGGTGGAATTGACGACTGCGCCTCGTGCATTCGGGAAGTGCGCCTCTATCGACGCGTCCGCGTCCGCTACACCGGGCCCCCGCGCCCGCGGCATCCGCCCAGGCAGCCGGGGCATTGGTCACACAACCCACACCAATCATCGAGCGCGCCGCGGCATTGAGGATGTGACCCGAAGCGTTCCTCTTGCCGTCCGATTCACTGGTGACATCGTCCCATTCACTGGTGACGCCGTCCGATTCATTCGTCATGGCATCCGGTCCATTCGCGGCCTCGCCCGATTCATTCGCCACGGCATCCCCAACATTGATGAAGTGAGCCGAAACGTCGACGGCGAGCGGATGGTCAAGGGGACGTGATTCGATTTCAAAGCGTTTGCCCAATTCGAACTGCGTCCCCTTTTCCCTTCCAAGCTCTTCTCCCTCCGCGGCATCGACGAAGGGATCGAGCGGATGTGCTTCTTCACGTTTTTGCAGAAGGCGGGGGACACGTTCGGCGATGAGTGGTAACGACGCCGCGCGTTGGGTTCGTTTCGTCAGTTTTCGAGGATGACCAACCGCGACATTTCCGCGTTTCCAAACCAGGAACGCGGTTGTTCGCAGGCTTTGAACGGGTTCGTTTGGGTTCGTTTCGTCGATCGCGCTGGCGGCGCGCCGTTGAGACGATTCGCCAGAACCGGAAATTTTCGGAAGTTTTCGGAAACGCCGCTGCGATGATCGGCCAAAACGGGGAATCCTGGGGAATTCCGGGGAATCGGCCCGTCGTTGGCTTCGTTTTGCCGAATCGCCGATTTGCGGTGCAAAACGGGACATTTTGGGACATTTTGGGACATCGGTCGCCCGCCGCCGCGGCGCTTGCCGGGGCAGAGTCCAAATCCGCGTGCTGAAGTTCGTGGCCCACCGCCCAAACTCTGCACCGCGTGATCGGATGTCACTCGCCATGGTTCACGCCCCTTCGTGCCCTATTATAACATATACCTAACAGATTGGCAAGGTAGTTCATCGGGATTTTCGACTTTCCGTCGATGGTCGTAGGAGCGACCTCGACGTCGTGATGATGTGACCCGAAGCATCCCTCTTGCCGTCAGCAGCATTCGCGACGTCGTCCGATTCATTGGCGACGGCTTCCGATTCATTCGCGACAGCATCCGCGGCATTTATGACGTGAACCGAAATATTGACGACGAGGGAATGGGCAAGGGGACCTGATTCAATTTCAAGGCGTTTGCCGAATTCGAACTGCGTCCCCTTATCCCCTCCCGTCCCCTTATCCCCTCCCGTATCAAGAATCCGGAGTTCCTCGCCGAGCGCGTGCGCTCAGTCGCCGCGAAGGCACGCGAGGAACTCCGTCACCTCGACGACTAGACGCGGATAAGGGGTCACGTCCAACTCGCTCAATAGTGACGGGCGCTCTTCCCAGCCGCTTCTTCGTATTCCGCTCGCCTCTCGGGATCAAAAATCATTACGCGAACAGTTTTCCCGACGAAGTGCCAGGATCGCGAAGAAATCTCGTACCCGAAACCGTGCTGTTCGCAAAACTCGGCCAATTCCTTTTCGTCCACGCCGTCGTAAGGGTGGTAGACGTAAAAGAGAGGCTTGCCTCGCCACAGGTACATTTCCGAATGGTCATTACACGGCGGTCGCGTGTAGTCGAAGTCGTTGTATGGCGCGTTCTTTAACTGCATTACTTGAAACGGCGGGGACTTCTCTTTGAGCGTTTCACGACCATTCATGAACTGCTCTTTCAGCCACCCTTCCATCGGTTTCTTAAACGCGCGCCATGCGCTATCGATTCCGGCGTCATCAACAATCTTCGATGCCTTCTTCTCCGCATCCAGAAGTGCAACACGATAGTCCTGTTCCGATTTGCGCATCTTGGAACCTCCAGTCGCGTAGTTTTCTCCTGCTCAGACGGGCATGCCAACCATACCTTGGAAGGCCGTCGAGAGGTGTCCCGTGAGCACTGTGCCCCGCGGCAGGCCAACTAGAATGGCGAACCCGTCTCCGGTGTCTTCTCGCGATGTCGTAATACCTAGCAAGACAGCGCCGTCTCGCATTAGGGAGCTAGCATCGGCAACGTAACTAGTAACCGTGAGTTGCGCGATCTCGCGTAGCTCGGGCATCGTCGCCTGAGCATTGCGCAGCGCCTCGGCTAGTTCCTCCGGCATCCGTGAGTCTTTGCCCTTGGCCATACCGTCAGAACATGGCATCGAGCGATTTCGATGTCAAGCGCAGCGGGAGCGAGAGGATCATTCAAGGGGAAACACAGGGGTCATTTCTGAATAGGCCCGCTGGCCGCGGATTGCTTCATCAACACCACAGGAAAACGAATTTCCCCTTTTCATTTCCCCGCCAAGACGTCAATAAAGTTCCCTATCGGATCAGACGCGGCTCGTTCATCCTGACCTCAGATCAAGGAGCGTGATCCATGCGGAAGATCATCGTCGGCGCACAGGTTTCCCTCGACGGCGTCATGCAGGCGCCCGGCGGGCCGGCGGAGGATCCGACCGGCGGCTTTGCGTTCGGCGGCTGGGCGATGCCCCATTTCGATCCGGTGTTCGGCGAGGAAATCGGCCGGCTCTTCAGTGAGAAATTCGATCTGCTGCTGGGCCGCAAGACGTATGAGATTTTCGCGGCCTATTGGCCGTACTACGACCACGACTCTGCCCATGGCGGCATCGCCAGGCGATTCAACGAGATCAGGAAGTACGTGATGTCGCGGTCGGGCGACGTCGATACGAGTTGGCAGGGCTCGGTGCTCCTGCGCGACATCGCGGACATCCAGCGCCTGCGCGATGAAGACGGCCCCAGTCTCGTCACCCAGGGCAGCACGGAGCTTGTGCACGCGCTGCTGAAGAGCGACCTCGTCGATGCGATGATGATCATCACCGTCCCGGTCGTGCTGGGCGGCGGGAAGAGGCTGTTCGCCGACGGCGCGTCGCCGCACGCTTACAAGCTGACCCGATCGCGCGTGTCGAGCACGGGCGTCATGATCGGATACTACGAGCGCGGCGGTGAGATCAGGATCGGCGGGGAACCGCTCAAGCCGCCCAGCGAGCGTGAGACCGCCCGGCAGGCGCGGATGAAGCGCGAGGGCTAAGACCATTCGCGCGGCCGAAATGCGCGCGGGCACGAACGCTCAGCGATGCGAACACAAGCGCGACATCCAATTCAGCGGCTCATTCCTCAAGCGGGCGGGCGGCGGCCCAGGATCAGGGACACCACGAACAGAATGATGAAGATGATGAACAGGATCCACGCGATCTGCATGGACATGCCAGCGACGCCGGTGGCCCCGAGCACCATCGCGATCAGTGCCACCACGAGAAAGATCAGGGCCCAGCGAAGCATCAGGTCGTCCTTTCAAAGATGATCGAACGTTCAATCTACGCCCGGGGCCGCGGCAAGGGAACGGACAAAAGAAATGGATTGCGGCATGAGCACGCAACGGGAGAACCCGAAGGGACGGGAAAGGCAAAAGGCACGAAGTGGATGATCGTCCACTTCGTGCCTCTGTTTTCGTGCCTTCGTGCCTTCGTGCCTTCGTGCCTACGTGCCTGTTCCCAATCACGTCACCGTGAACGTCGCGGCGCTGACCGAGACGTTGGCGTCCTTCGCGCCGCCGGTTGAGTAGCTGACGGCGTACGGCAGCAGCTCGGCGACGAGCTTGAAGCTGCCGGTGCCGTGCAGCTGCGGGATTTGCAGGTCCACCGTGTAGAGCCCCGAGCCGCCGGCGGCCAGGCGCACGCGCGGGGTCAGCCGGCCGATCACGCGGTCGCCGGCCTTGAGGCGGCCGTTGTTGCTCGTGTACACGAGGAGGCTCACGTACTTGTCGATCGCCTTGGTGCCGAGGTTGGTCACGCGGATCGTCGCCTGGCCCTGCTGGCCGGGCTTGAAGCTCGCCGGGAGGTTGACCGTCTCGACGGTCGTCTGCAGGTCGAGGCTGGAGGGCTCGCTGATGTCGACGTTGGTGAGCTTGCGCGTGCCCGAGCCATTGGTGTCGCCGTCGGCGATGAGAGTCACGCCGCCGTCCTGGGCGATCACCATGCCGTCGGTGAGGCTCAAGTCCCCCGCCGCTCGGAGGTTGGTCTTGTTCTTGGCGCGGATGCGGAAGCTGTTCACGTTCATCTGGCCCGAGCTGTAGACGTCGAGGTCCGTGCTGGCGAAGAGGTTGCCCTGGATTGAGACGGATGAAGGGTGATAGCTGCCGGCGGCCCCGATGTAGAGGGCGTTGCCGGACAGGTTCGACTTATTGTTGTTGATGATGACGGTGCTGCTCTGATCCGTCGTGCGGAGCGTCGTCGTGCCGAGCGGCGCAGCGATCGTCGCGGTCGTGGCGGCGGTGCCGAGCTTGAGATGGACGCCTTGCAGCGTGATGTTGCCACTGGCGGCGCCGAGGACGGCGTTGGCGCTGTTGGCGATGTTGACGGTGCCGACGTGATCGTTGTCGACGTCGGCGGCGAGCAGGATGCTGCCGGTGCTTTGAGCGCCGATGCTGCCGTTGACGGTGATGTTGCCGCCGCTGACGAGGTTGATGTTCGTCCCGTTGCCGACGGTGGTCAGGCTGGAGAGGACGCTGATGTCGCCGGCGGATCCTTCGGAGCGGAAGAGGACGGACGAGCGGAACTTGGCGTCGCCGACGACGATGACGTGCTCGCCGGTGTCGCCGGAGTCGAAGGTGGTGTGGCCGCGCCCGATGACGACGGTGACGAAGCCGCCGGCGATGCCGTTGAGCTCATTGCTGTTGATCTCGAACGCGGTGCCGGCGCGGCCGACGTCGATGCGGCGGGACGCGGAGATCGGCTGGAGGACGAAGCGTCCGCCGCCGTTCCAGGCGTTGGGCGTGGTGGCGAGGGCGAGGTTGTCGGCGGTGAGGACGATGTCGCTGCCGCCGGTCGCGTAGACCTTGGAGCCGTCGGTCTGCTTGACGCTGGAGGCGTCCATCTTCACGCCGCCGCTCGAGGAGAGCAGCGAAGCGGCGCCGAGGGAGATCTCTGAGCCCATCGCATCGAGCATCAGCGGTCCGCCGTTCTTGGTGATGACGGTGCCGAGGACGTTGATGCCGGGGGCGTGGAGGTCGAAGCCGTTGGCGCGGGTGGTGGAGACGGTGCCCATGACGAGGGTCTGGCCGGTGGCGGTGGACTGGCGGAGCCAGCCGACGTTGGCGTCGGCGACGAAGGTCGCGGCGCGGGCGTTGCGGATGAGCAGCGTGGCGACGCGTTCGGTGTTGCCGATCGGCCCGAGGAACTTCAGGTCCTTCGCGACCCAGGCGGTCAGGCCATAAGCGCCGTTGACGGAGCTGACGAAGGTAACGGCCCCGCGAGCGCCGCGGGCGGTGTTCAGCGCGACGTCGCCGGTGAGGGTGACGGGCGAGTTGAACTTGATCAAGTCGCCGGAGGTGTAGACGTCGGCGGCGGTGTGGATGCCGGCGCCCCCGGTGAGGTCGACGTTGCCGCCGGCGGCGATGTCGGCATTGCCATTGAGATTGAGCTGGCCGGTGGCGTTGAGCGTGACGGGGCCGGGCGTGACGATCGTGCCGGTGGCGGAGAGGTTGCCGCCGGCGGTGACCGTGACGTTGCCGGTGGCATCGATGGCGGCGATGGCGGCGTCGCCGGTGCTGTGGAGCGTGATGGTCGGGGCGTTGAGATCGCCTTCGACATTGAGATCATCGTCGGCGTCGAGGGTGATCGACGCGCCCGCGGTGATGTCCCCGGCCGGGGTTGTGGTGATGTCGGTGCCGGCGGCGACGTCGACGGTCGTGCCCGCGTTGATCGGCGCGTTGATCATCACCGAGACAGTGGCGTCGATTTCGACCGCGTCGCTCGAGGTGATCGACCCGGCCGTGCTGATGGTCGCCCCGATCAAGTGCGTCATTCCGGCTGATTGAATGATGCCGGTGGTGTCGAGGCTTGTGTCGGCGTCAAGGCCAACACCGCCAGCGGAGGAGATGATGTCTCCACCGGTGGCGATGCTGCCGCCGGCCTGCATGGCGGCGTTGCCGACCGCGTGAATGTCGCCCGCCGGGCTGGTCGTGATGTTGCCGTTGGGAGCGACGAGGAGGACAAGCCCATCAGAGGTAATTGGCGCTGACACACTGAGCGATCCGTGGATCGCGTTGAGATTCGTGTTGGCCTTGGATGTGATGGCGCCGCTGAGAGTGAGGTTACCGTCGCCAACGACGCTGACAGCGCCGTTGCTGGACGTGACCATCGCGAGCGCGGTCGTGCTGCCATCGGACTCGATGACGGCGTTACCCTTGGCGTTGATGATGCCGGTGGCGGTGAGGTTGTCGCCGGCGTCGATGGTGACGGTGGAGTTGTCGCTCTTCACATCGCCTGCGAGGGTCATCGTGCCGTCGCTTGTGAGCGTGACCGAGCCGTTGGTGGACTTCAGATCGCCCGCGGCGGCGGTGATGACCTGGGTGCCGGCGTCGAAGCTGATGTTGCCGGCCGCATTGACGGCGGCGTTGGCGGTGACCTTGCCATTCGTCGACGTGGCACTCACCGCGCCGCCCGCGTTGACGGGAGCGCCGAAGGTGATGTTGCTGCTGGCCGTCGCGGTGACGTTTGAAGCGGCCGTGATGTCGCCGAGGAGTTGCGTCGTGGTGTTGGAGTGCAGCGTGATGCTACCGCCGGAGGTCATGTCAGCCGCGGCGGAGGTGCCGAGCGATGTTCCCTGGGCATTGAGGCTGATGTTGCCGTCGGCATCGATCGCGGCGGCAAAGGACATGGAGCCGTCGGCGGTGGCCGTCAGGGCGCCGGCGGAGTTGATTGCGCCGGTGGCGTCGAAGTCTTCGCCGGAGTCGACGGTGATCGCGCCGGTCGTGCTGACGATGTCGCCGGCCGTGGTGACGTCCGCACCGGAGTTGAGCGTGACGCCCGCGCCGGAGATATCGCCATTGGCATCCGTCGTGATCGCAGCGGCGGTCATGCTGATCGCGCCGACGGCGGTGATCGCGGCGTGGCTGTAGGTGCCGGAGGCCGAAGTCGTCGTGATCTTGCCCGCCGAGGTGATCGGGGCGGTGATGCCGAGGCTGAAGCCGGCGTCGATGGTGACATCGCCGGTGGTGCTGGTCACGTCATCGGCGACGAGGACCGTGCTGTCAGCGGTGATGGTGACGGCGCCCCCCGTCACGCCGCTATCGGCCTTCACGTTGACCGCGCCGCTCTGCGACGCGATCGCCGCGAGGGTGCCCGCGGAGATCGCGGCGTTTACGTCGACGTTGCCGTCCGCCGTAACCGAGACGTTGCCCGTCTGGGCGGTCATCGGGCCGGCGGCGATGGCGCCGTTGGCCGACGTCACGGTCACATCGCTCTTGGCGTTGATCGTGCCGGTCGTTTCGAGGTTGGTGTCCGCGCTCAGGACGACGTCGCCATCCGTGGCCGTCGCGTCGGTGGCGAGTGTCAGCGACGTGCCGGCGGTGAGGGTGATGTTGCCCTGGGTCGACGAGATGTCGCCCGCGGCGGTGGTCGTGATCGAGCCACCGGCAGTCGCGGTCATGCTTGCCGCGGCGGAGATAGCGGCACCGACCTCGATGTTGTCGCCGGCGACAAGCGTCACATCGCCAGTCGTGCTGGTGACGTTGGCGGCGGTCACGATGCCGTGCTCGGCTTCGATGGCGACCTCGCTGCCGCTCACAGGCGCGGCGGAGGTGATGTAGACGCTGCCGTCCTGCGTGAAGATTGACACAGCCATGCCGCCGGTGATCGGGGCGTTGGCGTCGATGTTCTCGTGCGCGGTGAGATCGACCGTGCCGGTCGAGTTCATCTGACCGGCGGCCAGAGCGCCGCTGCTCGACGACACGTCGATATTCCCGCCCGCGGTAACGACGCCGGTCGTTTCGACGTTGTCGCTGGCGGACAACGTGACGTTACCGTCAGTCGCGGTGATATCGCCGGCGACGTTCATCGAGGTCGAGGCGTCGAGCGTGACGTTGCCGGTGTCGCTGGTGATGTCGGCGTCGCCGCCGATCGAGATGTAAGCACCCTGCGCCGTCACCGCGACGTCGCCGCCGGCGTGGATGGTGTTGGTGGCGGCGATGAAGCTCGTCGCGGTCTCGGTGATCGTCGCGCCAGCCGTCAGCGTGCCCTCGGTCTGGATGAAGTCGCCGGCGGTGATGGTGATGTTGCCGTCGGTCGCGGCCACATCGCCGAGGAGTGTCGACTCGAAGCTCGAGCTGATGGCGACATTGCCGCTGCTGCTCGTGATGTCGACGTCCTGCTGGGTTTCGACTGTGCCGTCCTGCGCGGTGAGCGTGATGTCGCCACCGGCCGTGATCGCCCCGGTAGCGCCGATGGCGTCGCCGGTTTCAGTGATTGTCCCGCCCGCGGTCACGACGCCGTTCGTCTGCACGCCGCCATCGGTGGTGGTGGCGGAGATATTGCCTTCCGTCGCAACGACGTCGCCGTTGAGGCCGAGGCCCGCCGTGCTGGAGAGCGTGACGTCGCCGGTGTCGCTCGTGATGTCGGCGGCGGTGGTGGTGTTGATCCAGCCGTCGGCGGCGGACATGGTGATGTCGTCGCCGGCGCTGATCGCCGCGCTGGCTTCGATGAGGGTGCCGGCGTTGACGGTCAGCGTCGTGCCGGCGGACACTTCGCCGGCGAGATTGACGTCGGCGGAGCTGTGAAGCGTCACGGCGGCATCGGAGCTGGTGATGTCGCCGTCTGCGGTGGTCGTGATCGCGCCGTTCGTCGAAGTCAGCGCCACGTTGTTGCCGGCGGTAATCGCCGCGCTGGCGGCGATCGAGCTGCCGGAGACGGTGATCTGGTCGCTGGCGTTGAGCGTGCCGGAGGTTTCGACCGCATCGATAGCGGTCGCGCTGATGCTGCCGTCGGTCGCCGTCACGTCACCCGCGAGGGTCATCGCGGCGGTGCTTTCGAGGAGGACGTCGCCGCTATCGCTGGTGATGTCGGCGTCGGCGGTGGTCGTGATCGGGCCGCTGGTCGCGGTGATCGCGATGCCGGTGCCCGCGTGGATCGAATCGCTGGCGGAAACTTCCGTGGCGTTCGCTGTGAGCGTGGTGCCCGCCGAGATCTCGCCGGACGTTTCCAGCGCGCCGCCCGCGCCCAGGTTGATGCTGCCCTGGTTCGACTTCACATCGCCGGCCAGGTTCATGCCGGCCGAGCTTTCGAGCGCGACGTTTCCGGTCGAGCTGGTGATGCCCGCGGCGGCGGTGGTGGTCAGCGCCCCGCCATCCGCGTCCATGGCGATATCGCCGCCGGCCGTGATCGCGGCGCTGGCGTAGATCTCATTGCCGGAGGTCGCGGTGATTTTCTGACCCGCGGTAAGCTGGCCGGTCGTCTGGATGATCGAGCCCGCGTCCATGCTGATGTTGCCCGCGGTCGCGGTCACATCGCCGTCGAGGTACATCCCCGCGGGAGTGTCGAGTGTCACATCACCGTCGCTGCTCGTGATGTCCGCGGCGGCTGACGTCGTGATCGGCCCGGCCGAGCCGGTGATCGCGATATCGCCGCCCGCGATGATGGCCGCCTGCGCGGCGACCGCGCCGGCGGCGGTTTCCGTGATCGTTCCGCCCGCGCTGAGCGTGCCGGTCGTGCTGATGTTGATGCCGGCCGTCGCAGTGATGTCGCCCGCGGTCGCCGTCACATCGCCGGCGAGCGCAACATCGTGAGCAGCGTCGAGCGTCACGTTGCCGGTGGCGCTGGTGATGTCGGCGTCGGCGGTCGTGACCAGCGCGCCGCTGGTCGCGGTCATGGCGATATCGACGCCAGCGCTGATCGCGGCCGTCGCGGAGATCGACTGGCCGGCGGTTTCGGTGAAGTTCGCGCCCGCCGAGATCACGCCGCTGGTGCTCACGTCCGTGCCGGCATTGAGGGTAATGTCGTCCGCCGTGCTCGTGACGTCGCCCGCGAGGTTGATGCCGCTGGCGGCGGTCATCGCGACCGATCCGGCAACGACGTCGCCCGCGGCCTGCGAGAGGATCGAGCCGGCGTCGCTGATGATGCTGGCGGCGCCGTGCACGTTCACGGCGTCGTTCAAGTTCACGTTATTCTGCGCATGAACGGCCATCCCGCCCGCGCTGGATCCAACCCCGTCCAGCGCGATCGCACCAGTCGAGGAGGTGACGCTGACGCCCGTGCCGCCGGCAATCGATGCGTTGGCCGTGATATTGCCCGGCGCGCTGAGGGATGCCACGCCGCCGGCGGTAATCTCGCCGTTGGTGGTCGTGGCGATGGTCGACGTATCGCTCGTGACAGTCACAGCGCCGGCCGCGTTGACTTTCGCGTCGAGCACAATCGCCGCGGCCGCGTGGAGCGTGGCATCGGCGGCAGAGGTGATGTTCGCGCTCGTGTTGATCGTCGTTCCGGCATCAACCGTGATGCCGCCGAGCGTGCTGGTGACAGCGCCCGAGATCACGACCGAAGTGTCGGCCGTGAGTGCAACGCTCGCCCCGCTCACGGATCCCGTCGACGTGATGTTGACAGCGCCGTTGTTCGAATCGATCTCGACCGCCCCACTGCCGGTGATGGCGGCATGGGCGTCGATGTTGTTCTCCGCCGTGATGTTGACGCCGCCGTTGGTCGAGGCGAGCGCGCCGACCGAGGCCGCGCCGTTCGTCGAGGTCACGGTCGTCCCGGTCTTCGACGAGACCGCGCCGGTCACATCCACGTTGCCCGGCGCGGAGATTGACACCGTTCCGCCGGTCGAGAAGACGTCCCCCGCCGCGCTGATGCTCGCGGCCGAGAGCGCAACATTCCCGCCGCCGCTGATGTCGCCCGCGCTCGTCGTCGTGAGCGTCGTGACCGACGTCGAAGTCACTTTGCCGACGGCCGAGATCGCACCGGCGAAGGTCGTGCTGGTTCCGGCGCTGGCCGTCACGTCAGCGGCGGAGTTGATCGCGCCGGTGGTCGTGAGCAGGCCGGCCGCGGTCAGGTTGACGTTGCCCGTGGTGCTCGTGACATCGCCCGCGACGACCATCGAGGTCGCCGACGAGACGCTGACGCTGGCCGCCGAGACGTCGCCCGCGGCCTTGAGGTCCACCGCGCCGGTGCTCGACGTGAAGCTGGCCGCGCCGTTGGCGGTGATGGGGCCATTGGCGTCGAAGTTCCCGTACGCCCAGAGCGTGATGCCGCCGTGCGAGGAGACGATCTGCGACGTGGCCAGCGCTGCATCAGACGTCACAGAGACGTTGCCATACGCCGAGATCGGCGCGTTGACTTGCAGGTTCTCGCCCGCATCGAGCGTAACACCGTGCGTCGTCGACGTGACGTCGCCGTTGAGCGTCATGTAGTCGGCGGAGGTGAGCGTGACCGCGCCGCCGATCGCCGTCACGTCGCCCAGGTTGTTGCTGATCATCGCGCCGGTGAGGGCCGTGAGGGTGATCGCGCCATTGGCGGCCGTGACGGGTTGATCGATGAAGAAGTGGATGCCTGCCGTGACGATGGCCGAGCCGCTGACGGTCAATCCATTGACGCCGGCGACGGTGCCAATCGTGACGCCATTCACATCGCGATAGTTCGCGCTGCCTGTGTTGCCCGCGAGCGAGCCGATGTTGTTGCTCGTGTTGGTGAGTGTGAAGACGCCGGCCGTGCCGAGCAGGAGCAATCCGCCCGCGATGATCGGCTGGCTCTGCGTGACGGTGCCGCCGTTGTCGATCAGCGTCGTCTCCGCGCCGCCCGAGTTCACGCCGGCGACGGCGTTGACGGTTCCGATCGTGTACGAGTGGTCGTTGCGGAAGACGATCGCGTTGTTGCCGGAGTTCATGCCGACGACGGCGACGTTGTTCGAGGCGTTGTCGAGCGTGACCGCCCCGCCGCTGGAAAGGCTGAGGTTCGGCACGCTGACGAAGGCGTTGGCGCCTTCGGTGATCGCGCCCGCCGCGATGAGCCGCAGCTCATTGGCCGAGTAGACCGGCGAGTTGAGGGTGATGGCGCCGGCGTTCGCCTGGAGCTGCACGAGGTCATTGCGCTCGATGCCGGTGCCGTTGATCGTGCCGCTGACGGTGACGTTGCCCGTCCGCGCGATCATCTTGAGCAGCCCGCTGCCGGCGGCCGAGTCGACATTCTGGACGACGTTGATCGCCCCGCCGTGGATCGTCGTCGCGTTGAGGAGCTGCGAGTTGCCGACGCCCTGCTGCGAGCCGATGCTGCCGATCGTGACGGTGCCCGTGCCCGCCGACGCGTTGCCGAAGACGACGTCTTCGAACCCGCTGCCGATCGCGGCGATGTCGACGTCCGACACGTCCAGCGAGGTGAACGTGCCGGGAGGCGAGCCGAGCGTGATGTTGCGGCTCGACGTGCGCGGCTTGATCGTCAGCGTCGACGTGCCGGCGCCGATGTAGTCCACCGACCCGCTGCCGCCGTCGAAGTCGAGCTGGTTGGTCGTGATCGCGGCGTCGCCAGTCGTGATGTCCAGGCGGTTCTGCACCTGCACGAGCGACGTGCTGACGACGATCATCGAGGCCAGGGTGGTCGCGCGCTGGAAGCGCGTCTGGCCGGTCGCGTCGGCGATGTTGAGGTCGTCCGCTGTGAGCTCCTGCGCGAAGGTCACGTCGCGGGCCTTGAGGATCGTGATGTCGGTGGCGGCCATGATCACGCTGCTCTGGAACGTGATGTCGCCGATCTCCGTGCGCAGCGTCATCGCCGTCGGCGTGAGCGTCTGGCCGAGGCGGTTGCCGTAGGCCTGGCTGTCATAGGTGTAGATCTCGACCGCGCCGCTGACGTCGAGCCGCGCGGTGCTGGCGAAGGTGACGCTTTCGACCTTCGAAGCATCATTGATGTCGCCGATGTGGAAATTGCCCGCGACGTTGACGTTCTGCGCGAACGAGACGGTCGTCGCCTTCGACATCGTGACGTTGCCGGTGACGTTGAGCGTGCCGTTGAAGGTGACGGTGGCGCCGTCGTCGATGATGAGGTTTCCGCCGATGGTGACGTTCCCGCCGAGGGTGATCGCGCCGCCCTTGACGATGTGCAGGTCTCCTTCGATGGAGACGGACTGCTGCAGCGTGATGCTTCCGCCGCCAGTCGAATTGATCGTCAGGTCGTGGATTGGGTAAGAGCTGCCGATCGCGCCGGTGACGACCACGTCGCCGACGTCGGTGATGGTGAGATCCTCGGTGAGCGACGCGGCGACGCCGTCGATCTTGCCCTTGCCGGTGCCAAAGATGCTGACGTGGCCGGTGGTCGCGGTGATGGTCGCGTCGACGTCTTCGTGAATGACGACGTTGTCATCAATTTCGACATAAGTCGCCGAGATGCTCGGCGCATCGGAGGTCATATTGGTCGTATGACCTGAGCCAACGATGACGACCGGCCCATCGACGTTGATGCGTTCCATCTGCACGCTGCCGCCGTTGGGCGAGCGGAGCGTCACGCCGTCCGCGAAGGACGCGTCGGCCGAGTGGAACAGGTGCCGGCCTTCGGTGCGGCCAATGATGATGTCGTCGAAACCGTCCTGGAAGTAGGCAATTTCCTCGCCTTCGAGGTTGAACGGATACGGCTGGGCGATGACGACATCCGGCGCGCTCGCGTAGTTCGTGCCGGGATTGATGATGTCGAAGCCGACGACGCGCTGGTTCTGCACGATCGCCCGCGCCCGTGCCGTGGTGCCCGGGGCGGCGATGACGACTTCGGGCGTGGTGAGATAACCCGAGCCGCCGTCGGTGATGGTGACGCCGGTGACGACGCCGTCGGTGTAGGTCGCCACGGCCGTCGCGGCGTTCGTCGGCGTCGCGCCGTTCACACCGCCGCCCACCAGCGTGATCGTCGGCGGGAAGTTCGCGCTGTAGCGCGTGCCGCCGTAGCTGATCTTGATGCCCGTTACCTCGCCCGCAAGGATGCTCGCCACGCCGAACGCGCGCTCGCCCGGGCCCTGCATGGTCACCAGCGGTTCGGACGTATAGCCGCGCCCTTCCCAAAGATCCGTGAATCCAGTCAACGAGCCATTGGCGATTGTCGCATTGACGCGCGCCCGCGTGCCATTGAGGCCGATCTCGGCGGTGGTCTTCACCGGCTGCATGATCAGCCGTCCGCCGCTCGCGCCGACGAAGCTGTTCACGTCGACGTCGTCCGCGGTGAGCTTGATCGTCGCCGTGCCCGCCTGCAGCTTGCCGCCCTGGTACTCGATGTTGCCGTTGGCGTCGCGCTTATAGATCGGGATCGTCTTGTTCGCGTCCTGCCAAAGCAGGTTGCCCGCGGCGTCGGTCTGCTGCACCGGCTGGCCGAGCGAGATCGCGCCCGCGAAGTTGGCGAGGTTGATGTCGCCGTTGCTGGTCTGCAGGCCGTTGATGTGATCGATCAGCCCGATGCGGACGGCGTCCTTCTCGAGCACGTTGATCCCGGCGGCGGAGGCGTATGTGGCAGCGACCATGTTTTCTACATCCGTCTTGAGTGGTTTGGAGGGATCACCAATGCCGTCGAGCGCGGTCGCCTCAAGGCTGCCGCCGGCGGACTTGATGTGGTTGCGATTCAGCGCCGTCGCGGTGGCATCCGCGCCGACGATCTTGCCGAAGCCGTTCGGCAGAATCGTGACCTTCGGGGCGATGGCGTAACCCTCGCCGGGATATGTGACTCTGAAGCCTGAAATGGCGCCGCTCGGCGCGACGATCGCGGTCGCCGTCGCGGCGCCTTCGATCTGCACGACCGGCAGAAAATCCTTGCTGTAACCGCTGCCGCCGTTCGTGACGTTCAGACCAACGACTCGGCCGTCCTCATCGAGAACCGCAGTGGCCGTCGCGCCTTGCCCGCCGAGCGTGGTCGGATAGAGCGCCCCTGTGATGTCTTCCAGCGACTTGGAACCCGTGTAGCGGTAATCGCCGAACTGCCAGTTGATCTGCGCGCCGGTGGGGAAGAAAACGTCGCCGCTCTGGTTGATCGCGCCTTGCTCGGCTCGGAGCGTGACCGTTCCGCGGCCGTCGCCGGTGCCGGGCTCGGAATCGACCGTTGAGCTGCTCAGGTTCGTATTGAGCTGAATACTCGCCGGGCGGGCGATGACGATCTGCGGCGCGGGCGATGACAGATATCCTTCGCCGCCGTCGAGGATCGTGATGCTGGTGACGACGCCGTTGGTGAGGTTCGCCCGCGCCCGCGCCTTTGAGCCGCGCGGATCGATGATGCTGACCGTCGGGACGAAGTCGTAGCCCGCGCCGCCATCGGTGACCGCGATGCCGGTGATCACCCCGTCAACGACCGTCGCCGTCGCAGTACCTCTGCGAGCCGTCGCCTGGTTCGTTCCCGTCACGCGGATCAGCACATCGCCGTTGTTGGTGGCATTGATCGCGTGATTCGCGGAGAAGCCGACATCGGTCGTGATCCGCACGGTGTCGGCGGTCATGGCGGCGTTCTGCGTCAGGCCGTGCGCGTTAATTGTCAGCAGATCGGTGATGTCCAGATCGCTGTTGAGCGCAAACGTGCCATTCGGCAGGTCGAAACGCGCGGCGTCGATCTCGTCGACGTCGTAATCCGCCGGCCGGTTCGTGCCCGGGTTGGCGTAGCCGACGAACTTGATCGACTTGTTGTTGTAGGAGACGCGGTAATCGTCGCCGGCGTTGCCGTCCTGCGTGAGGGCGAACGTGCCGGTCGCCGACGACTTGAAGTTGATGCGATCGCGCGGGCTGGTGCGCTCGACGAAGACAACCTGCGGATTGGTGTAGTCATCGCCGGGGGCGAGCATGAAGATGCCGGCGATGGCGCCGTTGGCATCGAGGCTGGCGACGGCGCGAGCGCCGTGGCCGGTCGAATCGGTGATTTGCACCTCCGGCGCGACCACATATCCCGAGCCCGGCGTCGCAACCTTGATCTTCTTGATCTCGCCGCACTCGTCGACCTCGACATCGCCCGGAGCCGCGACGGCCGTCGGGTAGATGCCGTCGTCGATGGTGATGCCGTCATTCGAGATACCGCTGACGTTGTCGGCGGTGATGTTATACGCATCGTTGCCGGGCCCGCCGCTCAGAACGAGGCCCCTGCCGGAGTTGGCCAGGCGCGTCGTCGGGTTGGTGACATTGAACGTGTCCGGACCGGTCGAGCCGCGGATCTCCGTGACGGCCGCAGCGTCGAAGATCGTGCCGTTGGTGTCGCCGGCGTAGATCGTGCTGTTGGCGCCTTGCAGATTGGCCGTCGCCGGCAGGGTTGAGTCGATGAAGCTCAGCAGATTGATCAGCGCGACCGGATTGAGCGTGAGGCGATCGATGCCGAACTGCCGCCGCGAGTGGATGCGGTTGGTGCTGCCCGATCCACCGCCAGCGATGGTGTCATTGCCCGCGCCGCCGTCGATATCCGACGTGCCGGTGCCCGCCGTGATGGAATCGTTGCCTTCGTCGCCATCCAGCCGCACCGCGCCGCCACCGCTGACTGTGATCGTATCGTTGCCCGCGCCGCCCCTAATGGTGCTCTGCACCGAAGCGCTTCCGCTGCCAAGCGTGATCGTGTCATTGCCCGCGCCGCCGTCGAACTCGACCGGGATTCCCTGCAGGCCCGAGGCATCGATGACGTCGTTGTTGTCGCCGCCGAACGCCACGACGCGCGTGATGCCGGTGAAGGTTTTGGTGTACGAGCCGCTGTAGTTGAGGTACTGCACGTGCACGGTGCCCGAGCCGGGCGAATCGTTCCAGACCTTCATGCTCTCGGCGCCGTCCTTGACCTTGAGCGGGTCCTGGTTGCTGACGCGCTTAAGCGCGTTCGGGCCCATGTGCAGCATGAGCGACGACGGATGCTCGGTGCCGTCCGTGTCGGTCGTAGTGACCTTCGCCGCCATGATCGGCGGACCGTCGCTGCCGTCGCGGGTGAAGCTGAAAATCTGCGCCCGCGCGAACGTCTCGCCGCCTTCGTACAACGTGACCGTGTACGTCTCCCAGGGCGTCCAGATCTTCAGGCCGGCCCAGTAGTAGTAGCGGGCATAGACCTCGCCCGCGAAGGCCAGATCCGCCAGGTCGAGCACATTGCCCGTCTGCTGGACCAGGTCGACGGCTTCGACGACGCGCAGCTTGCCGTCGTTGTCCGGATCGTTCAGATTGATCGACGCGGTGAAGTTCAACCCGCCTTCGATCCCGCCGCGCGCCAGGTACAGGTCGACTCCACCATACAGCGCGAGGTTCGCGCGCATGGTGAACTCATCGACGTCCGCGCCGGTGCCGTCGGCGTTGGCGCGATCGCTGATGTAGAAGCCCTCGAGCAAGTCTTCCGCGTCGTGCGATTCCTTGAAGAGCTTCAGCCCGCGCGTGTCATATCCCATCGCCAGCTGGCCGTGCATCTCGATGCCGACGCGCAGGCCGACTTCGAAGACGACGATCTTGATCAGGGGGATGTCCGCATTGAAGACGAAGTTGAGCTTGGGCAGGCTGAACGTGACGAGCGGCACGTCCTTTCCCATCATCAGCTTGAAGATGGTGACCGGGTCCTGAATGATCGGGACCTGGAACCCGCCGCGATCCGCCTGGGCGACGCCCGGCTGGCTGGACGAGTTCTTGTCCATCGAGTCCATCGAGCCCAGCGCGTTCGTCACCGAGTCCAGCGCCGCGCCGCTGTTGGCGATCATGCTTTGGTTGCGCTGCGTGACCGACGGGGCCGTGACCTCGTTGTTGTCGTAGTAAATCTGCGTGCCCAGTCCCGGCCGACCGAGCGGGCCGGCGCCGACTTTCGCCAGCCAGAAGTTGCCGATCGGCAGATAGACGTTCACATCGTCCGGCACCGCCGCCATCACGGCGCTGAGCTGCCGCACAAGGATCGCCATCTCAATCAGCGTCGCGACCGCCTGGCCCTTGGGCCCGCCGAACGTGTAGAGCAGGTTCGTGAACAGGATGTCGCGGCCCGCGATGTCGGAGATGATCGGCAGCCGCGTCTGGATCACATCGATCAGCGGATCGAGCGGCTCGAGCGCGCCGTCGACCTTCGTCGCGATGGGCTTGATGAACTTCGTCAGGAAGCTGCCCATGTCCAGGCGGATGTTGTTGACGCCCACCTCGGGCACGAGATCGCGCTGCTGCTCCTCGTCCTGTGCGAACGGATTGGCCGGCGGCTTCATCGAGTCCGTGCGCCAGTCGACGTTCAGCGTCGCCGTCAGCTTCGGAATGTTCGCGTCATCGCCGATCGACAGCGTGAGCGAGAGATTCAGCACCGCCTCGGCATTCAGCTTCAGCTCGAAGATGTCGAGCCCCGCCTCGCTGATCTCCTGGAACGTGATGCGATTCTCGGTCTCATCCGCCGTGATCTCATCGCCAACGACCAGCGGCCCGGTCGGATTCTCCGGGTCGGCCTCCATGCGATACCACTCGCCGCCGACCATCGACACCGGGATGAAGTTTCCGTCGTCGCCGAGGACCGGCTGACCGCCGAACGCGTCCTTGCCGTCCATCAGCATGAAGCCGGTCGCCGTCGGCCCCGGCCGCGCGACGTAGTCGCCGCTTTCGGCGCTGGGATCGAGCAGGTTGACGCCGATGCGCCCCGCGACGCGGGTCGGCATGTTGTTGTTGCGATTGACGCCGTACGTCGGGTCCTTGCGACCGTTCGATGTGATCGTCGACGCGTGGCTCGGGTCGTAGAAATACTCCGCATCGCCGATCGGATCGAGGCCCGTGCGGATCTGATCGATCGCCGTCAGGTTGAACGCGAACAGGCTGCCGAAGGCGCTGAAGGGCGCAGTCTGGTTGTACTGCACCATCTTGTTCGGATCGCGCGAGGTCTGCGGCCGATAGCGGCCGAGCTGATCGAGGTACGCCGGCACCGCAGTCCCGCTGCCGTTGTTGACGGCGACGACCCAATAGCTCGTCACCTCCTCGTCATCCATGCAATCCTGCGGGAACGGCGCGCTGGAAACGTTGTTCCCGCCGATGTCCACCGCCATCACGTCGAGAATCGACGCGTTGCCATTCCCATCCTCGGGCCCATAGACCCACGCGCCCGCGGCATCCTGAATCGAGTAGCCGCTGATACTGCCCGCGCGAGTCGCAACCTTGAAATCAACCTGCCGCCCGCTCAGGCCAGCTTCGAACCGCAGCTCGAGCTCATTCGCCACCGGATCGGAATCCGTGACGATGTAGAATCCGTCCTCGAGGCTGATGCCGAAGCCCAGCGTGACATCCCAGCCGAGCTTGAACGTCAGCCCGCCGTCGATCGCCAGCTGGAACGCCGGCGCGAGCGCGTCGAAGTCGAAGCTGATATCCGCGCCGGTATCGACCAGCACGGAGCCGAGGCGGACCTTGAACTCGATCGCCTGCGCGCCAAGTCCCGCCTCGCCCGTCATCTTCCGGCCGTCGGCATCGAGGAAATCGAGCGTGACATCGTCCGCTGAATCCGCCGGGATCATCCCTTCGACGCTGCGGATCCCGTTATCCTTCAGCAGCAGGTTCAGTCCCGCCGGCCCGAGGAAGTCGAAGATCTCATCCTTGGCCGCCTGGAACACGCCCTCGCCCTGGCCGCGCAACTGGTGCTTGAGATCCGACAGCCATGGCTGGCTCCAAGCGAACACATCATCGACGGCCGACCCAAGCGCCCCGCCGATGAGCGGAATGTCGAGGTTGTCGAGCTCCTTGAGGCTCGATCCAATCGCGCTGAGCGCGACGTCAACGCCGTCCACGATGAGCGCCGGATCGCGCAGGATATCGAGCACCGTCGGGTCAACCGCGTCTTCGCTCGCTTCATCGACGTCCGGCATGAAGATCTCGACGTCGCCGGCCGTGCGCATCGCGTCGATCTCGTCCTGCAGGTCGTCGACCTGCGACTGCTGCGTGCCGTCGAGCGTCCCGCCCGCCGCCGCGTAGATACCGGCGATCTGCGACTGGAGCTCCGCGAGTTGAAGCGAGTCGGCGGCGTAGGCGCCGAGATACGGAATCTGCAGGTTGAAGATGTTGCCGTTGGGCGAGACGGTCTCGACGCCCGAGCCCGCGATCGGCACATCGACTTCGCGCGACGCGAACGGGTTGATGAACTCGGTCGGCGTGAAGAGAGGGAGATTCGCTTCGACGGCTCCTTCAAACGATTTCTCATAGTTAGCCAGGTCCGCGGCATCGCCGCTATCGAGGTAGTACTTCCCGCCGGTTGTTCCCAGCGCCAGCGCCAGCACCGCCGGCGCCGATGTCCGGTTGAAGTGCAGTTGCTTGGTCTCATCATCGAACGTGTACTGAACGTCGCCGCCCGCGGTCTCCGTCGCCGGCCCGCCGAGGCTCGCGCTGCCGCCCTTGACGAAGATGCCGAACGAGCCGACCGCCGCAGTGAACGTGATGTCATCCGCCGACGCTTCCAGCTCCAGTTCCACCGACGTCCCGTTGGCCGAGCCATCCGACAGGCGACGATCTTCCGAGCCATCGTGGCCATAGAGGAACGCGCGCGGCTCCTCCGGATCGCTCAGGTCGATGCCCAGCGACACGGTCGTGATCGCCTTGATCTTCACCGCCAGCGGGCTCGATGAGCCGCGGTCGTGGAAGCCGTTGAGCGAGAGCGGCGCATCGCCTTCCGCGAAGCGATAGAAGTCCGACAGCGTGATATCGAGCGGCTTGGCGACCGCCGCGCCCGTTTCGAACTGGAAATCGACACGATACGCGTTGTTCGTCCCATCGAAGACAACGCGGACATTCGCCGCCGGCACACTCAGCGCCGCCGCCACCGCCGCCGCGATCTGACCGGGCGACGAAACCGTCATCTCGCGCAGCGAATCGATCCGCGTCAGCAGGTCGCCCTTGATGTCGATCAGCTCATTGACCGGCAGATTGATCAGCGGCAGCTTGAACTGCGACATCAGATCCGTCTGCGACTGGAGCTTGTCGAGCACCGGCAGCACGTCCTGCATCGCATCCGCGACCGTCGCGATGCCGAAGCTGCCCTGCATGCCGACTTCGCCGAAGGCGGACAGGCCCGGCTGGAACGTCACGTCGGCGTAATCGGGATTTGCGGTCGGCGTCTTGGCGTTGATCTGCAGTGACGCTTCGCTTTCGTACTGCGTGATCGTATAGAGCGCGCTGGCGTCGAAGTTCTCCGTGGTGACGCCGCCGACGGTGCGCGTGCAGTCCGCGAGTCCCGCGTTGAACTGCGCCGCCAGCTCGGCGAACGTGTTGTTCGCCATCGTGTCCGGCTTGGCGACGAGGACGCTGTATTGCGTGCCGTTTTCGAGGACGTTGACGGTCGTCGTGACGCCCAGCCGGCCGTGGTTGGTGCCGTCGAGCGGGATCGGCACGCCGATGGGCGTATCGACGATGACCGTCGCGTCGGCCATGTCAGCGATGGCGATCTGGACTGTCGCGTTGGAGTCGATCGCCGCGCCCGACGACGCGGTGATGTTCGTCAGCGTGACGCCCGCGCGGGCATTTCCCGTGCCGTTGTAGCCGGTCAGCGTGCGATCGAAATTCGCCTCGGCGTCGTTGCCGATATCCTGCGCCGCCGCGTCCACGCCGCTGGACAGCGACACTTCCGTGCGACTCGTAACCGAGCCGAGCGTCGTGCTGGCGAAGTTCAGCGTGTTGAAGCCATACGCAACCGAGCCCGCGAACGTCGGCAGGTTGATGCCCACGCCGCCGCCTGCGATTGGGTTGCCGTTGGTGTGGTTCCGCAGCTTCGCGGCGGCACCGGGCGCGCGGACGGTCACGACCGACGTCGCCTCGCTGGTCGAATCATCGAATCCAAGCTGCGTCACCGCTGGGTTGGTCCGCGCGGCCGACAGCGTGATCGTCGCGGGCCAGTTATTGCCCGCGGGGCTCGTCGCGAAGAGATAGACATCGCTCGTCGCCGCGCCGCTGGTGTTCGACACCGTCGTGAAGAACGCGTCGGTACTCAGCGACTCGACGTCCGTCTCGGTCGAATCCGCGAGCGAGTTCCCGTTGGCGTCGTAGACCGCCGTTGAGAGCGCGGCGTTCAGATCGACGACGAGATCTGCGAAGCTGGTGTTCGTGGTCGTGCTCGCAGCGGCGAGCTTGACGACGTAGTGCTTGCTCTTGTGCTGGAACGCAATTGCCAGGTCGCTCGAAAGCACGCCGTTGGTCTGCGTGACGGCGATGGCCGAGCCGATCGGCGTCGCATTGATCAGCTCGAGCTGCGTGCCGTTGAACATCCAGCGCGCGACCATGCGATCGGTCGTCAGATCGACCGTCCCGCCGACCGCGTTGGTCGTCTGCTTGAGCGCGCGGTTGATGTCGCCGACCAGGTCCTGGATGTTGCTGTTGCCGCTCGTCCAGCCCGACGGAACGGTCACGTCGAAGCGGTCCTGCAGCACCATGTCGAGCGAGAAGTTCGCCGTGCCCGACAGCCGGCCGTTGCTCGGCACGCTTTGGCCCGACGAGATGCTCACCGCCGTCGACGGCCCGATCGTGAACTCCAGGCCGAAGTTGATTTCGTTCGAAACGATCGTCGCGAACGCGAGGTTCGCGTCGGTCAGCACGATCTTGCCCAGCGGCGAGAGATCGAGATCGAAGTCCGCCGGCAGGTTCGGGCTGGCGCTGCCCGTCGCGGCGAACTGCATGGTTACGGTGTTGGCAACATTGTTGTAGACCGGCGTGATCGTCAGGCCGGGGAAGAGCGTGCTGTTGGAGAAGTCCGCGAAGGTCCGCAGCGCCTCGGGCCGCGGCTGCGCCGACACGTCGCCGCTGAGGAAGCCGAGCGGCAGCACGCGATACGCGGTCGCGTCGCCGCTGGACGCGAGCGAGAACTCCGCCCAGCCGCTGCCGGAGGGCATGTAGAGCTGGAGGAAGTAGTCGGTGTTCGCTGCCGGCGTCCCGCTGAGCGCGTTGCCCGCGGCATCGACCAGCCGCGCGGCCAGGTTCGCGTTCGAGATGCCCGCCGTGATCAGCGCCGCCTGCACGTCGACTAGCGCCTCGGTCAGCGTCGCGCGAGCGTTGTCGGCGACGTTGACGGTGTAGTTGGTCGAGCCGTTCCTGACGACGATCTCGCCCGCGAAAGGCAGATCCGCCTGCAGCGGCAGCGTCGCGCGGATCGCCCCACCGCTCGCCGACTCGAGCACGCCCAGCGTCGTGTCATAGCCAACGATGCCGAGGCGACGCAGATCGTTGACGGCCGACTCGATCAGGTACGCGTCGGTGCTCGAAGCGGCCGACGATGAGCTGACGCCATGCCGCGTCGAATCCCAAAGCGGCCCGGTCGCGCCGACGCGCGTGACCTTGACGACGCCCGTCTCGCCGTTGTCGAGCAGACCCGCGTGTACTGCCGCCTTCGCGAGGGTGCTGCCGATCGTGTAGTAGTTCGTCCCGGTGATGCTGCCGGTCGTGCTGCCGGTCACCGTGTAATACTGCGACGTATTGAGCGTCAGCGTGCTGAGATCCGACGGCGGCGTGGTCGGACTGAGGCGGCCGCTATCTGGCGCGACGGGCACCACCGCGAACTTCTGAACAGCGACGTTGCTCGCCTTGAGCACCATCTTGTTCGACTGGTTCGCCGCCGTGATCTGCACCCCCGCGGCCGTCAGCGCCGTGTTGACGTCGGTCACGAGATCATCGAGCGAGACGCGCGTCCCATCCGCCGCCACCGTCACCGTGTGAATCGGCCAGGCGTTGTTGATGACGATGCCGAACTTGAAGGCGCCGCGCAGATCGGAGTACATCGACGGCTGCGGGGTCGAGTCGTCGCTGATCGGCAGGCGATAGTCGATCAGCTCATCGCGGCCGGGCGTGTTGAGCAGCGGCTCGTAGATGTCGACCTTCGACGCGATCGCCGCGTCGAACAGGTCCTTGAACTTCAGCACGTCGCCGAGTCGCGTGTTGTCGACGAACGGCACGCGCACGCCGAACAGGTTCTCGCCCGAGTTGTCGAGCGTCGCGTACAGGTCGCCAACCTTGAGGACCTGCTGGATGATGTCCTCGACGCGGACGCCGCTGAAGTAGATCAGCTTCTCGAAGTCCGTCGTCGTGTACGTGAAGCCGGTCGAGTCGAACAGGTTGCCGTCAGTGACGACGACCTTCGTGTTCGCGGTCGTCGCAGCGACGCCGCCGATCGACGCGCCGAGCGGCAGGGTCATCTCGGCCGCGCCGCCCATCGTGCCGAAGCTCGGCGTCGAGGCGCCGTTTGCATACGTCGTCCATGACGACAGCGTCCGCGAGTTGCTGCCGCCCAGGCTCACCGGGAACAGGGCGGCGATCATGCCACTGCCGTTGGTGATCGCGCCGCGGATGGCGCCGATTTCGGCGGGAGTGTTCAGGCCGTTGAAGATCGTCCCGGCCAGCGCGTTGAGGCGCTCGAAGTTGATCGTGACGTTCGAGGCGGCGATGTCGTCGGGCGTCGACCCGCCGTACTCGTGGCCGGTCAGGTCGATCGTGATCTGGAACTTGATGTCCGCGCCGCCGCCCGCGCCGACCGTCGGCGCCGCCGTCAGCTTCAGGCCAAGATCGCGCTGCAGCTCCGACAGGATCAGCGGCATTGTGGTGCCGTTGGCCGTGCGGATCGTCACCGTGATGGCGACCTCGCGATTGTCCGTCGACGTCGGCGTGGTGAAGCCCACGTCGACCTGCCGCAGCGGCGACGTGCCCGGCACGAGGCTGCTGAGCTCCGCTTCCAGCGCCGTCTTCAGACCGCTGAGGTCCGTGATCGTCCCGGCGGCGTTGAAGTAGTCCGTCGCGGCGTCGAGCAGCCGAAGGTAATCGCCGACCTGCTGCGGCTCGCTGTAATGCGCCGTGTCCGCCACCGGGTTGCCGCTGCTGTCGAGGCCCGGCAGGTTCGGATACATCAGGTCCGTCAGCGTCTGACCGACCAGCGGCACCTGCGTCGTGTCGCCCTTGTAAGGCGTGCCGGCGATCGCGCTGATCTTCTGGCCGATCTTGTCGATGGCGTCGAACGCGTCGAGCAGCGATTCCTGGATCGCGGCGTCGATCGGCAGCACCGGCGTGAGCGACTTAGCCGCTGACGTCGTTGTGTCGGCGGTGAACGTGATGCCGCGCGTGCTCAGGTTGGCGAAGGGCGACTGCGTGTTGGTGTAGGTCACCGTCCGCAGCACGTTCTGGTACGCCGCGATCGTCTGGGCGGCGCCGCTGGTGATCGTCAGCTCGCCGTTGGCGGCGCTCCAGCTCGCGCTGAAACCGGCGGGCGGGCTCGGGAGCGCCAGCACGTCCTCGCCGTTGCGATAGCCGGAGTTGATCTTGACCTTGGCGCTGGTGAGCGTCGCCGGCGTGCCCGACAGACTCACGCCGGAGTCGATCACGATCGCGTCGCTGCCGACGCCGACGACGTGGCTCGTCGTTCCGCCGGATGGCGAGATGGTCAGTGCGAGGACGCCGTCGAAGTCGGCGATCTTGAGCGCGTCGATGGCGACGCCTTCGTCGCCGGCGCCGCGGGCGACGTACTCGAGGTTCCAGTCGCCGCCCTTGCTCGCGGCGCCGGTGAGATCGGTCGAGGCGGCGACGGTCGCGCCGGTCCGTCGCGCGAGTGCCGTCACGAACGCCTGGCCCGCCGCACGGTCGGCGATGTCGCAGCCGTAGAGCGCGACGAATGCGCCCTTCGTGAGCGACTTCGACCACTGGCCGAGGGCGCCAGCGTCGCGGGTGAGGGCGGCCGAGTCGATCTCCGTCCCTCCGATCGTCAGCGCCCCTGCTTTGCCGTGGGTCAGGATGTGGACCGCGCAAACATTGCGCATCCCCGCCAGCGCCTCGCTGATTGTCGACAGCGGGTCCGTTCCTGCTTCCAGAGCGACGACCCGCCGGCCTCGGCCTTCCAGTTTTGACGATAAGTCTTGAGTTAGAAGCGACTTATCGGCGGCGATGAGGACGTTGGGTTCGTTTCGCTGATTTTCTGCGAGCGTGGCGATGACGGTGGAGAAGCGCAAGTCTTGCGCGATCGGGCTGATCGCTTGGGCGAGCATGTAGCGGGATTCGAGGGACTCCAGCCGCATGCGCGAGCGGGCGGGTTTGCGCGGCGGAGCCGCGTCGCTTCGTTGAATGGGGCGAGCGGATGCCTGCTCCACGAGGCCGAGCCAGAACTCCTTTTGTGCCGGCGGATTGCCCGCACCCGCGCCTCGCCCGTCCGACCGATGCTGTCCCATTCGCCCAACTTTCTTTGCCCGAGCCCATCACCTGCGGCCGAGTCACAACACACGGCGCGCACGTGGCGGTCAGCATCGACCACTTTTTTTGCATGGCGTTAGGGACCAGCTCGCGACGACGAAACCTCCTTTCCGCGACCCAATCGCGGTTTCAATGCTGGAAGGGAACATCCGACTGGTTCACACGACTGCGTGCGAAACGATTATCAGCCGATGAGAACGACGGACGTCGGCTTATGGGACGCGTTTCAAGCAGCTCGATTTCCGGTCGTGCGGCTCACAATTGGCGAGAGCGGGGATTGGAATGGGTTCGTTTTGACGAAATCGAAATGAGGTCAACTGAGGTAACCTTTGGTCAACCTGCGTCAACTTTGGTTAACCTGGATCGGGCATTTCGGGACACGATGTAACGATTCGTCAAGTTTGGTCAACTTGCGTCCACTTTGGTCAAGTTTGGTAAACCTTTGTCAACTCAAGCCCACCCATGGCTATGGGTGGGCTTTCATTCGGTTGTCAAAGATCACGGAGAATACAGCGTCCTCCACCTATAAGACGCGCGCTGCGCGCAAATGATGATCGGCGCGCAGCGCGCTTCGTTTTTGAGCTGATAACGCGGAAAAGATTTTTATTTTGCGGTTTTGCGCGCTGCGCGCAAATCGTGATTTCGCGCAGCGCGCAAGAATGACACAGTTCACACGATCATGAGGAGCAACCAGTTGCCGATCAACGCGGCGATGAGCGCGATCCCGACGGATGACGCGACGCGCTTGGTGAGGATGCGATTGGTGCGCAGACCCGCGGTGCGATACGGCAATTGGAGAATGACGGCGAGGGCCATCATCCAGCCCAGGCGGTGGTAGTGGAGTGAGCCCGCGAGGTCGGCGTGGGCGAGGCGGATGAAGCTTCGGGTGAGGCCGCAGGCGGGGCAGTCGATGCCGAACATCGAGTGGGAGAGGCAGGATTCGGGGGCGGGGTGGTTGGTCAGGCCGCGGACGGCGACGCGGCCGTCTTCGCGGATGGTGAGGAGGAACGAGAACGCGATCGCGATGAGGGCGATGATGAGCATTTCCCAGTGCCGGCGTCGGCCGGCTCGGGTGACGGGCTCGGTGAGGAGCGGCTCGGGGAGGATGATCGCGTCGGTCGTCATGAGTTTGGGGTCATGTCGGGGGTCATGACATGTTGATGCCAGTCTTGCAGCGCGGGCAGCGGAACGCGCCAGTGCCGGGCTTCACGCGGATCTTCGCGTTGCATGCCGGGCAGATGACGATCTGCGCGGCGAGCGGGGGCTCATTCGACAGAGCGGGTTTCGGGGTTCGGGTTTCGGGGTTCGGGTCCGAACCAACGGGGGCAGTGTCTTCACCCGAGACCCGAGACCCGACACCCGAAACCCGATTCGGCGGCGACGGCTTGCGCGGGATGGCCATCGGCGCGACCGGCGCCGCGGTCGAGGGAGCCGCGTGGTCTTCATCCACCAACATGTTCACCGGATCGAGCGGCAATCGCTCGATGTTCTGATCGACCCATTTGGCGGCCTCGCCATTCAGCGGGCTCTTGGTGTTGTACGACTGATACGCCAGCATCTCGCCGATGCGCGTCACCAGCGACGGCAGCGATTCGCCCGCACTCCAGTGGTCGCCGATGCAGATCGCGTGCGGCGCGATGTTGGGATGAAACACCGGCGTGAGCATCCGGCACAGGGGCGGCGTGCGCGGATAATCGCGCGGCAGGTGAATCTCGACGATGTGGCTGCCGACTTCCATCAGCTCGCCGTCCTTCTGCCGCAGGCTCCGCACTTTATACTCGACCTGGTATTTCTCCGGCGGCGAGCCTTCGGCGCGCAGCAGCTGCAAGCGCGGGTGCTTGCTGATCATGCTCGACAAGCGGTCGTAATCCGATTGCAGCCGGCGCAGGCGGACCATGCTCATTGCAACACCTTTTCTGGCAACGTCGTTTCCGTGGTCGGCGGCTTCTCCGCGTCGAGCTTCTGAAGTTGCAACATCTCCCTGGGCGCGAGGCGGAGCAGGTTCTCGATCGAGATCGCGAAGCCGATCCCTTCGCTGATGTGCTTGTCTTCGGTCCAGGTGTTGATGCCGATCAGGTTGCCGGCCTTGTCATACAAGCCGCCGCCGCTGTTGCCGGAGTTGATGGGGGCGGTGGTCTGGATGACGATCAAATCGCCGTCCCACCTGCGGATCTGCGAGATGGAGCCGGGGCTGAGGCTCCAGCCGAGCGCATGCGGATTTCCGACGGCGAAGCAGGCGTCGCCGATCTTCGGGGCCATCGGCGCGGGGAACTTGGCGACGCGCACTTCGGCGGTGTCCTTCAGATCGACGGTGATGATCGCCAGGTCGATCGCGTCGGGCGCCATCCACACGACTTTGCCACTCGCGCGTCCGCGGCCGAGCATGCGGACTTGAAGCTCGTCCGTCGGCAGCGCGGTGCCGTCGCTGTCGGCGCCGGTGTAAGCGCCGTCGATGACATGGCGGTTGGTGACGATGTGGGCGACGCCCTTGCGCGGGTCGATCTTGAGGATCACGCCCGAGCCCATGCGCTCGCTGAGACGGTAGGTGGTGGAGATGACGACGTTGGCGCGCATGGCGTCGGCGATGCCGGGATCAACCGTCTTAAGCGCGGCCGGGTCGAGCTCCATCTCCGGCCGGCGCACGAGAACCGGTGCGTGCGGCGTCCACAAGACGGCGATCGCTACGGCCCAGCCGATGATGTCGACCACGCCCAGCAGCAGGCCGATGATGGCCATCTTCATACCGCGCTGCCGGGTGCGCGCGATGGTGCTGATGGCGACGGCGCCGAGGATGATGGCGACGACGCCGGTGATCACGCCGAAGAGCGGAATGCCCAGCAGCGCGACGATGAGCGTGGCGATGGCCATCTTGCTGCGCTTGTCGCTGAGCGGCGGGCGAGGGTCGAACATCGGCGCCCCGGCGGCGGAGAACGGCGGTCGCGGGGGCGGCAAGGGAATGGCGCGACTGAGTTCATCGGATGAGATCTTCCAAGCGCCTGCGGTTGGCTGGGCGATGGTGGCGAGCTCGCGTCGGCCGGGCTGGCAGACATACGAGCCGCACCAGCCGCGCAGGTCCCAGCATTTGCGGTGATGGACGGTGGCGCACTGGATGCACTGGGCGATCGGCGCGCCGCGCTCGACGGCGAGGCCGCAATGCGCGCATTCCACGCCCGACTCGCGGTCGCCCGCGTCACAGAAAATCGCCTTGGCCTCGTTCGATTGCATCATGAGAACAATAGGCCTATTCGGTGATGATCAGGATCAGCCACAGGAGGCAAAACACGGTTGAAATCCCGATCGCTGTGTAACCCAATACCAACAGGGCCGGGCCGCCTTGCTTGAGTTTTTTGTGGTTCAGCGGGACATAGATGGCGCTGATGAGCAGCGTGAGCGGCGCGAGGATGCCGATCAGGCTGGCGATGAAGAGCGCGATCATGCCGGTGCGCAGCGACTTGCTGCTTTCCTCGCGCTGGAAGCGGTTGTGCATGTCGTACGCGCTGAGCGGGTCGACGGTATCGAAGTCAGCGCCGCAGAAGCGGCACTTGAGCGCGATGGCCTTGATCTGCTCGCCGCACATCGGGCAGCTTTTGACATCGCCCCAGGCGGAGAGGGCCGGGCCTTGCGGGGCTTCTTTCTCGGTCTTGGGGGCGGATTCGCAGCCGTAGATGGCGCAGCCGCCGATCTCATCCCAGCATTCGCGGTGATGCGGCTGGCCGCAGGAAGGGCAGTTGATCGATGCTTCGCCAGCGGTGATGGAGGTCTGGCAGATGGCGCACATGCCGACGCTCGGCCCGCCCGCCGATGGCACGGGCGAAGAGCTGATGGCGCCGACGCCTGCGCCCGCGCCGATCGCCTGCTTCACTTCGATCGCACTGCGACAGCGCGGACATCGAAACGGTCCCGGAGAATCGTCCGGCACGCGCACCTTCGCTCCACATTGACACGCCAACACAGCCATGCTTCTTTAGTTCCGCGCCAGGCCCTCAATGATGCCGCGGACGACCGACCAGAAGATCGAAGCGGCGATCGAGATTCCGAACATCTTCTTGCCCTTGGGCTTGCCCTGGATCATCCAGATGATGCCCATGATGCAGCCGATGCCCGAGCAGATGATGGCGACGACCCATTCGCCGCCGGAGAGGTCCTCGTCCTCGCCGCCGTAGAATTTATCCTTCTTCGCCTTCTTCATGGCCGCCTTTTTCATGGCGGGGTCGAAGATTTCGTGGCAGAAGCGGCACTGGACGGCGGAAACGGGGATCATCTCGCCGCACATCGGGCACGGCCGGCGGGCGGGGCCGCCTTCGCCGGCGTCACCGGCGCCGCCGGCGGGAACGACTCCACCGACAGGGAGCGGCGGCGGCGCTTGAAGCTGCTCGTCGGGATTGGGCGCCAGGCCGTATTCATCACCCGGCATGTCGCCCGGATCGGAGACCCCGAGGCCGGACGGCGGCGGTTGCATCGGCTCGGCGTCGAGGACTTCGTCCGCCATCGGCACGTCGGCCGCGGGAAGCGTCAGGATGGTTTTGCACTGCGGGCAGCGGGCGCGTTTCCCGGCCGCCGAATCCGGCGCATTGAGCTTCTTACCGCACTGCGGACAATGAACGCTGATCGGCATAATCTAACCCTGGCCCTTTCCTCACTTATGCGCCTTGCGCTTCGCGTAGTGCAAACTCCAACACCGTCTTGCCCATGACAATCTGATCGCCGGCCTTGAGCATCTGCTTCTTGACCGGGATACCGTTGATGTAAGTTCCGTCCTCGGAGCCGCAGTCTTCGATCTCGTAGCGTCCGCCGCGGTTGTGGATCAAAGCGTGGCGTGGCTCGATGGCGTCGTCCTTGAAGAGATAGATGTCGGCTTTGGGCGACGAACCGATGACGGTGGACTGGCGGTACATGACGAACTGCTTGCCGGCGAGCGGGCCGGCTTTCATGAGCAGCCAGGCGGTCTTGGTCCACTGTTCGACGAGGCCGATGAAGACGCCGACCATCGCGCCGATGACGGCGACGCCGACGGCGCGGCTCAGGCCCGCGTCGTTCTGCTTGGAGAGGGCGAAATCGATCGGATCGAAGATCAACCCGCCGAGCAATCCGCCCAGCACCGCGCCGAGGATGCCGTTCCAGACGACCTTGCGCTCGCGCAGCGCGATGCCCTGGCCCAGGCCGGATGGGATCGCGATCACGCCCCATGCCAGCGATCGGCCGGTCATGAACAGGAACAGGCCAAAGCCGTGGGGGATTTCGCCTTCCTTGAGATTGTTATACGTGACGGCCAGGCCGGACATGATGTTGAAGATGATGCCGGCGGGAATCATCATGATGAGCGAGCCGACGAAGCCAACGCCGAGGCCGACGGCGCCGCTGATGAGGGCGCGGAGCGGGTTGCGGGTGATGATGCCCTCGGCCGCGCCGATGAACAGGCCGATCATCGCGGCGACGGTGGGGAACAGAAGCACCAGGCCGACGTGGCTTTGCTGCGCTTCGGGAACGCCCTCGTTGATGAACGGCTCGATGCACGCCCACGCCGCCAGCGCGCCGATGATGCCCGACACGCCGAGGTAGAAATAGCTGGAGTAAACGATGCGGGCGAAGAGCGACTGCTCGGGAATATCCGGCGCGGCGCGGTTGAGCATCGCCTGCTCTTCGAGGAACCCTTCGACTTTCGGATCGAACAGGTCGTCCGCACTGATGCGCATGGTTTGACGATCGCTCATGGCGCTACCCTCGTGGTCGGCTGCGAAGCGGCGGGGACAGTCGTCGGCGGCGGGATGGGCGGGAGCAGCGTCGTGCTTTGCGTCGCCGCGGCGGCTTTGAACTGAAGTTGCTGGAGGATGCTGTCGAGCTGGGCGACTTCCGCCTCGGTCACGCCATACTCGCGGCTCATCTGCTCGATTTCTTTCCCAAGCTGGAGCACTTCGTTGGCCTGACGAATGCCGGCTTCGCGATCCGTCACATTCGGATCGGCCTTGCGTGCCATTTCGGCGAGCAGCAGTGCCGTGGCTTGCGTCACTTTCGAAGCTTTCTGCAGGTTCTGCCCCATCTGGTACCGGCCGACGAATTGCACGGCGCCGAGTGAGTTGATGAGCCGCTGGCGGTCGCTGGCGACGAAGTAGTTCGAGAGCATGAACCCGAGCAGGAACATGCAGAGAGCGCCGAGCGTCAGCGTAAATCCGCCCATGACCGGCACCGGCGGCGGGGCCGCGCTGGAATCACTGCTGCCACCGCCGCGGCCTTCGGACTTTTGCTCCAGCGACTTCTCCGTCGGCGCCATCTTGATCTCGTTGCCAACCCAGTAATACGGGCACGGCGTGGCCTTGCCGTTCTCCCAGATGAACACGCCCTCGATCTTGCGCACCGGATCGACGACCAGCGCAATCTGGCCCGGCTCGCTGAAGAAATGCTCGTGGATGAAGCGGTCGCGGTCGGAGAGGAAGATGCCGAAGTCCGGATGCGTGTGGTACCAGCCGACGATTGCCTCGCCGGCGTATTCCTTGTCCATCTTCGCGTTGATCTTCGACCACGTGTCGTGCGTGAAGGTGACCTCGGCGAATTTGTTGGTGGCGGCCTCGCCTCGGATGGAGGCGGAGCAGGTGAGGAACGGACCTTTGTCGTCCTTGCCCCACCGTCCGACCATGACGCCGCAGATTTCGACGCCGACGTTTTCGGTGGCGTGCTTGTGGATCTGATCGTGCGCTTTGGGGTCGATGAAGACGCGGAAATCGACCGTCGCCTCGCCGGGGAACTTTCCCTGCGGGAGATCGCGGTCGCGCAATTGCTTGATGTCAGGAGCTTTCATGTTCGTTTTAGTCCGCCGCGGCCCCGAGAACATCGCGGCTGTCCGCGCGGAACTCGTAAAACCTCTGCTCCATCCCCCGCCGCCCGGCAATGACGTCCCACGCGGGCACGCCGATGTCGCGTAGCGTCTTTTCTAGGAAGTCCTCGCGTCCGTCGATGGTGTGGAACGTATGCGGCACGCGATGCTCGCCGCACTTGGGGCAGCGACCTTGCGCCTCGGTGACCTTGCCGAGCGACGCGAGCATCGGCTCGGTCTTGCCGCACTTAGGGCACTCGAGGCTGGCGAGTACGTCCTGGTTCAGTTCCACGACGGCATCATCGCCTAAATCCTTGCGAACGCGCTTCAGCATCGCTCGAATCGACAGTTGATCCGAACGCTCGCTGATCACCTCGATCGGCGAATCCGCCTCGTGGGATGGGCAGTCGGGCAGCTTCTTGTAGCGGGTCATGTAGCTGTCGTGCGTCAGGCCGTTGAATACCCATCCGCCCCCGGCGAGTGTTTCCAGGCCGTGCAGGAGTTTGATCGCTTCCTGACATTGAATGCCCGCGACGACGGCGGAGGTCGTGGGTGTGGTCGGCGTTTTGCCGCCTTCCATTTCCTGCCGCGTGAGCAACGCACAGCTCCGCCGTTTCTCCAGCATCTCCCAATCGACCGGCGTCATGGTGCACTCGTAGCACGGGCCGTCGGCGGGGTTGAAAACGCGGGCCACGCCGTCGAGACGCTCGATGGCGCCGTCGATCCAGTGCTTGCCGGCGCGGGCGGCGGCGCGATTGATGGCGACGCGGGCTTCGCGGTTGTCCAGCCCGCCGATGATCACGTCCGCCCAGCGATAAATGCCCAGGCCCAGGTCGTAAACGACGTTGCCGACGATCGCCTGTGCGTGAATCTCCGGATAGACCTGCCGGGCCGAGTCGACGGCGACTTGCGACTTGTATTTGCCGCAGTCCTCGGCGCGGAAGAGCACCGAGCGCGAAAGGTTCGACCCTTCGATCTTGTCCATGTCCGCGACGACGACGTGGCCGATGCCGAGCAGCGCGAGGTTCTTCACGATCTCGTTGCCCAGCGCGCCCGCGCCAATGACGAGCACCTTGGCCGCGCGGAGCTTGTCCTGGTCCCACCACGAGATGAGGCGGAAGCGGTCGAAGCGATCGGAGTCGTTGATGCGAATGACCTGGGACAACGCGAACTCCCCTGCCTTACACTTGCCCCGCCGTGATCTCCGCCTGCAGGCGAAGGATGTCGCCGTTTTGCACCTGCGCCGCCGTGAGCGTTTCGCTGTCGAGCAGTTGCCGGCCCGTTGCCCGATGATGCAGGCGGTAGCTCATGAGCTGGTTGTCCGGGCTCCGCCGGGGCAGGCCCATACGGTCGACCAGCACGGCGATCACGCGATTGATCTGCGCGTCGCCCGGCACCTCGACAAGCTGCTTCTTGTTGCCGGTGGTGTCCCACACCTCGATCGTGATGTTGTCCATTGCGATTAGCCCTGCGCGCTGGCGTACCAAAAAAGACTTGGCGGCTGTGTCAGGGCAACAACACTCCCAATCACCGCAGCGGCCATATCTTATCACATGTCCTGCCCCTGCCCAAACATCAGCCGGATTGTGAACGCCCGCCGCGTTTTTCGTGGATTTCGCGGCCGCAACTTCCCGTTTAGCGGCGAGCGGGCGGCAGCGGGTCGAGCTGGCTCTTGAGCCACTGCCCCTCGACGCCGCCGGCGATGGTGTTGAGCCAGGCGTCGGACTTGCCGCGGAGCGCCTTCTTCGTCGCTTCGTCGGTTTTGATTGTGAGCTTCTCAGTGATGATCTGGCCGTTCTCCGCGATGACCGCCAGCGTATCGCGCAGCTCATCGAGCTGTTCCTGCGGAGAAGTCACCGAAGGCAGCCGAGAGCGATGTCCGGCCGGTAGCTTGATCCGTTCGATTCCCGCCAGCGCCGCCTTAGCGCGTTTCGTACCCGCAACCGGATGACTCACCATCGAGTTGCTGACGTACCGCTCAATGTCGCGGGATGATTCGATGGTGTTAAACGCCTCGGCGACCGCGTTGGCATTGGCCGGGCTGAAGACGAGCTGGCAGTACTTCTTGAGCAGCTTGTCAACGTCGGCCTTCGGGTCCCACATCAACTTGCCGGCGATGTAGTAGTTCACGTCGTTCGCCAGGCCGTGGTGGTTCCGCTCGATGTTGTGCCAGGCGAGCTGGCGGGCAGAGTCGGGCAGGCCATTGAAGTACTCGCCCATCAGGTCGTGGATGCGGATGCGCAGGCCGGCGTCGCCGAAGCGCACTTCCGTGTCCGCCCGCCGCCACGACCACACCGCCGCCGGATGTCCGGAGGCGAGGATGTCGCTGGTGACTTTTTCGCTATACGGATGGCTGTAGCTGCGCGTCGTCTGGGCGATGCAGACGTCTTTCGGCAGGATGCCGGCGTCGCAGATGCTGCGATGATCGACATACCCCGGCCAGCCGCGGATGCCGCGCGGGTTGGCCATGCCCCAGAGGTTGAACGTGGACTGCACTTTCGGGTTGATCGCGCGGAACGCGTCGACCAGCTCGTTGTGCAACAGCATCGCGTCCTTCACGGTCGCGTTCGACCCCTTGTGAATCCCGCCCGCGTCGGCCCAGTGACCGATGAGATGGTCGATATGCGCGGCGTAGTTCTTCGCGGCATAGTCGCGGATCTCCGCTTCCCAGCGCTTGCGCTCCTCGGGGATGTCGGGCGCGAGGTTGACGAAGCCGAACGGCGTGTTGCCGCTGACTTCCTTAACGGGCAGCGCGACCGAATTGCCCCACAGCCGCAGGAAGACCGTCATGCCGTCCTCGTGGGCGCGGTCGCACATCGCGTAGACCTTGTCCCGCCACTCCGCGCGCGAGAGTCCGTACACGGCCTTGAGGAAATCCTCGTGAAATCGATCGTGCGTCTCGATCGCGTTGAAGCCGAAGGCGTCGTAGGTGTCGACCGACCGCTGCACCTTCTCGGCCGGCCAGCTTTCGAGATTGCACTGGCGGATGATGTCGACGGGGACACGCCAGATGTTGAAGAGCGAGACGGAGCGCGTCGCGATGAAGGGTGACGCCTTGACGTCGAGGGCGGCGACGCTGGCGTCCTTGCCGGCGATCTGCATCTCTTCCATCAGCCGATAGGCCGCGTACTTCGTCCCCGCGGGCGAGCGGCCGGCGAGGGTGATGATCCAACGGTCGCCAGCCTGCTCGACTTTCAGCGCATAAGCGTCGGCGCGATCGGCGGGAGCTTCGATCTTTCCATCGAGAACGATCAGCGTGGCGGTTGGCTCAGCGGACTTCTGATCGCCGGGGGCGACGATGGGCGGCTTGGCGCCGCACTGCTCCTCGAGATACGCCGCCAGGCGATCGGCCGTCCGCGCGGAGAGCGCATCCGAGCGATCACAGACGATGGCACACTCAGCACGTCCGCCCGAGACCAACGGCGCCGCCGCACTCGCGCGGACGGCCAATGAGACTAGCCCCAGCAGAACGATCGCGATGTAACGCATACCGGCAGACTAGCCGATGACGGCGATCGCGATCAATGCCGGCCGTTCGCGTCGCCCTGGGCGGATTCGAACAGGAACCAGGTGCGCTTTTCCGTCTCATCGATCCAGACATCGATGAGGGCGGCGGTCGCGACATCCTTGTGCTCCTCGCAGGCCTCGCGCGCTTCACGCAGGCGGGCGGCGAAATTCTTATTGTCCTCCACCAACTCCGTGAGCATGTCCTGCGCATCGACGAAATCCGCATCGTTGTCGTCGACGCGCTGGAGCCGGGCGATGTGACCGATCGAGCGCAGCGTCGTCCCGCCGATCTTGCGGACGCGCTCGGCGAGCACATCGGTCATGGCGAAGAGTTGTTCGCCCTGCTCATCGAACATCAGGTGAAAGTCGCGGAAGTGCGGGCCGCTCAGGTGCCAGTGGAAATTCTTGGTCTTCAGGTAAAGAGCGAAGACATCCGCAAGCACGGTATTCAAGGCGGTGGAAATTTCGCGGGTCGCGGTTGAGGAAAGATCGGTCGGCGTCGCCAGTGCCGGGTTTTCCCGTTGCTTGTGCTCCTGAACCTTGCCGGTGGTTGTCGCTGTTTTCATAGTTCCACCAGTGTGGGCAGCGCGGGTCAAAAATGGGAAGTGGCAAAAACGCGGCTGGGGTCGGCGGAAACTTCATCGATCGACGCTGATGATGTGTGCCTGCATCTTTCCCTCGACCGTGTCGGGACCGAAGCGCGCGGCGATCGCCTGCTCGGCGGCGTCGGTTGCTTGATGCAGCATGGCCGGATTTCTCGCCTCGATCTCGGTGCGGAGCGGCGTGCCCTGGCAGAATGCGACAGCGGGGATGCGGGGCAAGGCCGCCCGGCTACGGTGCGGCAGCGTCGTCACGCGCGGCGATGCCGCAAATCCGCCGGCCCGAAGATCCTGCTCGATCACCTGAGCATCGCAGTATCCATGCGGCGTACGGGCCAGGAAGCGCGGCGGATCATTCGGAAAGAGCGCAGCCAAGGCGCTCGTGATCGTGCCAGCAAATTCATTCTCCTCGATCCGATCCCAGACGTTGAAGAGAAACACCCCGCCGGACGACAGCACGCGCCGCGCCTCCGCGAATGCGCGCGGCTTGTCGGGAAAGAACATCGCCCCAAACTGGCAGACGACGGCATCGAATGTCCCATCGTCAAACGGCAGCGCCATCGCATCGGCCGCCCGCCATTCGACCGGCCGCTTCGTCCCCACCGCGGCGGCGCGATCGAGCATCGCCTGGTTCAAATCCGTGGCGACGATGGACGTCGTACCGGGCAATGTCGCCGCAAGCGCCCGCGTCACGACGCCGGTCCCCGCCGCCACTTCGAGGACGCGTTTCGGCGGACGCGGGTGCAGCCGCGTCGCCAGGTCCGCGGCGTACGGCTCGAAAATCAACGGTACGAGGAAGGTCTGGTAGATCTGCGGGATCGATCCAGCGAACGTTTTGTCGGAGTTGTCCATGGCGCCGTCACTCATCTCAGAGATGTTAGCCACAGTGCGCACCGGCGCGGCTGTTGAAAACCCACGCTATTTCTTGTTCGACGCAAAACGCATCGGTATAGCTACGCCAGAATTTTGTCGTAGTTATCGGTCGTTGACGTTCATTTCGTGATCGGGCATCAGTCAAAAATCTGGTTTCACCGGACGCGCAGGGAGTACGTACTCTGTGAGCGACTTCAATGCCATCGCCGACGCCAGCGCCACGTTGCGCTCCCTTCTGGAGACGGCGATCGACCAGGATGCCGCGGTGAGCGGGCTGGTCGGCGCCGAGTCGGTTTCGCTCGATTCTCCCGCCAATTTGCTGCGAAACGGCACGCCGGACTGCGTTTCGCTGTTCCTCTACCGCGTCAGCGAAAACCCGGACCTGAAGAACCGCCCGCCGGTGAGATTGGAGTCGAACGTTTGGCGGCAGACGCCGCTGGCGCTCGACCTGCACTTCCTCGTTTCCGTGCTGATCGATGATGCAATCGATTCGCAGCGGCTGCTGGGGAAGGTGATGCAGACGCTGTATGACCACGCGGTGATCCGCGGGTCTCTGCTGCAAGGCGGGCTGTCGACGGCGGCGGAAGAACTGAGGGTGACGCTGGCAGCGCTGACGCTGGAAGAAGTCGCCGAGGTATGGGGTACGTTCTCGCAGCCCTACCGGCTGTGCGTGCCGTACATCGTCAAAGCGGTGTTCCTCGAATCAGCCCGCACGAGCAGTTCGGAGCCGGTGCGCGTCAAGCGACTCAACTTCGTGTCGGCGGTCGAGACGGAGGGCGGGACATGATCGCTGACGTTATCGAGCAAGTCGTGTTCGTGCGCGGGCGGATTCTGCACGGCGGGACCGGTTTGCCGGTCATCGGCAGCGTGCGGGTTGAGGCCAAGGAGGGCCGCGTGTTTCAGCGACTGCTCGATGACGGGACATTCGTGATTTCGGGGCGGACGGATCTGCTGTTTCCGACGCTTTCGGTCAACCCGTCGAAATTGACGCTTCGGATCATCGCGAGATCGACGCAATGGGCGGCGGGAAAAAGCGAACTGGCGTTGGCGCCGATCGTCGTGCCGGCGGGGCATGATTTCGCCGCGCCGGGCGGCATGCTGACGGCGCCGGCGACGCCGGCGACTGCGCCCGCGGGCACGATCCTGCTTCCGGCAGACGCGGTCTTTGTTCGCGGGCGGGTGGTGCGCGTCGGCACGCCGGACACGGACGTCGTCGGCGGGACCGTGCAGATCATTCAGTCGACTGGCCTGACAACGACGGCCACAACCGGGCCGGGCGGCCGCTACGCCTTTGCGCCGCTGCAGATCGAGCCGGGCGCGAGGATTCGCGCGTCCGTTGGTACGACGACCGAGGAGCGCGCGCTCCTGGTCGATTACGCATCCGCCGTGAACGAGGAAAACTTCCGCCTCCGCTCGCCGTGACGGCGTGGAGGCGAGCCGCGACTGAGCGCGGAAGGAGCTTGCAATGCCCGAATATCTGGCCCCAGGCGTATACGTCGAGGAAGTCGATACCGGTAACAAGCCGATCGAAGGCGTCAGCACCAGCACGGCCGGATTTGTCGGCAAGACCGTGCGCGGAAAGCACAAGGGCCTGCCGGAGTTAATCACGAGCTTCGGCGAGTTCCGGCGGGTGTTCGGCGGATACCTCGACATCGGCACGCCCGCCGCGCCGAACTACAACCACTACCTTCCGCATGCGGTGGAGGCGTTCTTCAGCAACGGCGGCAAGCGATGCTACGTGCTGCGGGTGCTCAAGAGCGACGCGACGCTGGCGAAGACGACAGCGTTGGGCGGCGTCGTTACCCGTTTGGCGCAATCCACCGACGGCTCTGTCGCCACGACGACCTTGAAACTCGCAAGCCTCCACGGAATTCAGAAGAACACAACGTTGCGGCTGCGGATGATCAAACAAGGCGTGGCGACGGATTCGGCGGACCTCACGGTCGATGCGTACGATCGCGCCAACGCCACGGTGACGCTTGCGGGCGCTGGCCTGGCGGCTGGGCCGAGCTTCGAGGATCGGTTGACGGTGGTCCTGACGGATGTGAAGGGGTTGAAAGCCGCGCCCGACGAACATGAGGTTGATGCGCTCGCCACGCCGGCCGATGCGCGTTCGGCGACGATCGACCTGTCGGCGAAGGATGAGGGTGCGTGGGGCCGGCAGATCGCGATTCAAACCGCCGTTGAATCGTCGGCTCGAGGCGAGTTTGACTCACTCGGCGCCACCGCCGCGAACGACAACAAGGTCAAACTCAAGTCGGCGACCGGCTTTTACGTCAATGCATGGGTGGAGATCGACCGTGGTGAGGAGAAAAGCTATCGCAAATGCCTCGCGGTCAATGGGCTGGTGATCACGCTCAGCGGGCCGGCGATGGCGGGAACGGACATCGATCCGGTCCCGGCCACCGGTAAGACCGTCCTCTCGACCCGCGAGTTCCGGTTGAACGTCAGCTATGACGGTGTTACCGAATCGCATAGCGGCCTGACGCTGGAGAACGTGCCGGGCAGATACGTCGTCGATCGCCTGACATCGGATTCGGAATTGATCACGGCGGCGGCGCCGAGCGCGGCGAATACCAACCCCTTTTTGTTCCCGACGGGCGCGGAACTTTCGGGCAGTGGCGGCGGGCTATTGGTCCGGCTGGACACCGACGGGAATGACGGCACCAATCCGGCGCCGGCGGACTACCAGGGCGGCGGCGACCCCGGCGAGCGGACCGGAATCGCCGCGTTGGAGGACATCGACCAGATCAGCATCATCGCCGCGCCGGGGCTGACCAATGAAACCGTGCAAGGGGCGTTGATCAACCAGTGCGAGCGGCTGAAGGATCGGTTCGCCGTGCTCGATCCGATGCCCGCCGCCAAGATCGCAGACATCACGGCGCAGCGACAGACGTTCGACACGAAGTACGCGGCAATTTATTACCCGCAGGTGACGTTTCTCGATCCGCGCACGGACGTCGAGATGCCCTGCCCGCCGAGCGGGCACATCGTCGGCATCTACGCGCGGACGGACATCGAGCGCGGTGTGCACAAAGCGCCGGCGAACGAGACCATCCGCGCCATCACCGGACTGGAGCGCGTGGTTAACCACGGCCAGCAGGAGATCCTCAACCCTTCGCCGAACAACATCAACGTGCTGCGCGATTTCCGCGCCAGCGGCCGGGGATATCGCGTCTGGGGCGCGCGGTGCATCACCAGCGATCCGGACTGGAAGTACGTGCCGGTTCGGCGGCTCTTCATCTATCTCGAAGAAAGCATCGACGAAGGCACGCAATGGGTGGTGTTCGAGCCGAACGACGAGCCGCTATGGGCCCGCGTCCGCGCCAGCGTCAGCGCGTTCCTGCGCAACATCTGGCGCGACGGTGCGCTGCAAGGGCTCACGCCGGAAGAGGCGTACTTCGTGCAGTGCGACCGCTCGACGATGAGCCAGGCGGACATCGACAACGGGCGGCTGATCATGCGCATCGGAGTGGCGCCGGTGAAGCCGGCGGAGTTCGTGATCTTCCGCATCGGCCAGTGGGCCGGCGGTGGGTCGGTTGAAGAAGGTTAATCGCATTCCAACAAGCAAAGGAGACCGGTCATGGCCGAGACAGGCACACGCGACGACCCGTATCCGCAGTACAACTTTCGCGTCGAGATTCAGGGCGTGGCGCGCGCTGGATTCACTGAGTGCAGCGGCTTGAACACCGACACGGACGCGACCGACTACCGCGAAGGCAGCGATGTCACCCTGTACGTGCGCAAGCTCCCCGGTCTGCGAAAGGTCGGGCCGATCACGCTCAAGCGCGGGTATACGCGCGACCGCAGCCTGTGGGAGTGGCGTCGCGAGATCATCAATGGGCGGTTCAAGCGCCGCAATGCGTCGATCATCCTGCTCGACGAAGATCGCAAGGAAGTCCTGCGGTGGAACGTCCGCGAGGCGTGGATCACGAAGTGGGAAAGCGGCCCGCTAAACGCCAAGACCAGCGACGTGACGATCGAATCGATTGAGCTGGTGCACGAAGGATTGGAACTGCAATAGCGGAATCGCGAGGCGCGACGCCACGGTGGCGGCGCGTCGGCATGTAAGGCGCGGGCAACGGGGTCTCTATGGGCGAATATCTCACGCCGGGCGTTTATCTGGAGCCGGTCCGCCCCGCGCCCGCGCTCACAGCCGCCCGAACCGACATCGCCGGCTTCCTCGGCCTCTGCGAGCGCGGGCCGCTCAACGACCCAACTCGCGTTGACTCCTGGCATGAGTTTCAAGCCACGTTCGGGCCGTGCGTGGGTTGGGGTTTCCTCGCGTATGCCGTGAAGGGCTTCTTCGAGAACGGCGGGCGAACCTGCTTCGTGGTTCGCATCGCCGGTTCCACGTGCGGCCCGGCAATGCTTCCGCTGCTCGATAGTTTGGGCAACGAGGTCTTGCGCATCACCGCCGCGACGCCCGGCACGTGGGCGCAGCGGTTGGCCATCAGTCTGACGCGCATTCGGCCGGGCGAGTTGAAGTTCTCGCTGCACGTTCTTTGGAATGGCGCGGTTGTCGAAAGCTTCGCCGATGTTTCGATCGATCGCGCCGACGCGAACTACGTCGCGCATGCCGTCAACGGCACGCCCCGTCGGCCAGCATCGCGTTGGATCACGATCGAGGACCGGATCGTCTCGTCGCCGCGAACCAGCGCCGACCTTCCCGACCCGCAGGCATCGGGGCTGACGCGCGGGACGGGCTATCTGCAGGGCGGAGACGACGGCCTGACTTCGCTGAAACGGCAGGACTTCCTGGGGAGGCCGGCGATTGACGATGAACCGGCGACCGGGCTGGTCGCGCTGACGTCGGTCGAGGCGGTGACGTTGTTGTGCGTTCCGGACATCCACGTGCGTGCGGTTGAGCCACCGCTCGCCGCGCCACCGTCGCCGCCGCGCGACCCATGCAGCCCGTGCGCCGGCTCGGACCCGACGGCCCCCGCTCCCGGGGCGGTCGTTCCACCGGTCCCGCCGCTCTTCTCCGACACGGACGTAAATGTCGTGCAGCAGGCGATGATCGCGCATTGCGAGGCGAGGCTCGACTGCTTCGCGATCCTCGAAGTTCCATTGAATGCCGGGTCAACGCGAGCGCGCTCGATCGAGCGCGTGCGGCAATGGCGACAGCAGCTCGCGTCCGACCGCGGGTTTGCGGCGCTCTATCACCCGTGGATCAAAGTGGTCGATCCGCTGCACGTGACGGAGGTGCGCGCGGTTCCGCCGTGTGGACACATCGCCGGCATGTATGCGCGCGTCGATCTCTCCCGCGGCGTGCACAAAGCGCCGGCAAATGAGGAACTCTTCTGGGCGGAGGACGTGCTGGTGCGCGTCGATGAGGTGACACACGGGGTGCTCAACGTCGACGGCATCAACGTGATCATCGCCGCCCCCGGCCGAAACATCCGCGTGCAGGGGGCGCGCACGGTGAACAGCGACACGGACTGGCGCTTCGTCAACGTCCGGCGACTGATGTCGATGATCGAGCAGAGCGTGCGCCGTTCGATGCAATGGACGGTGTTCGAACCGAACGATTGGCCGCTGCGCAGCGCGATTGAGGCGGCGTTGAGCGGGTTCCTGCGTGGATTGTGGCGTCAGGGCGCCTTTGCCGGCGCGACCGCCGAGGAGAGCTTCTTCGTGCGCTGCGACCAGACCAACAACACGCAGGCGGACACCGACAACGGTCGGTTGATTGCGCAGGTCGGCGTGGCCCCGACCATTCCGGCGGAGTTCGTGGTCTTCCGCCTTGGACGCACGATCGAGGCGCTGGAGATCAGCGAGGAACCGAAGTGACGCATGGCCACGCCCGGCACACGCAACGATCCGTACGGCGGGTTCAACTTCATGGTGTCGTTCATCGAAACGCCGCCAAGCCTGCCGGGCGGAGCGAGCTTCAGCACCGCGGGCGGCAGTGCGAGCGCCGCCGGTGGATTTTCCGAAGTGATCGGGCTGGAAGGCAGCATGCAGGTCGAGGACTACAGCGAAGGAGGCGAGAACGCCTTCGTGCACAAGTTCTTCACGCGCATGACCTGGTCGAACCTGACGCTTCGACGCGGTGTGAGCTTCGACACATCGCTTTGGGATTGGCATGCGGGATACGTCCGCGGGTCGGGCAAGCGTCGCGACGGAATGATCGTGCTGCTCGACGAGGATCGCCGCCCGGCCAAGCGCTGGGTCTTTCGCCGCGGGCTGCCGCTCAAATGGTCCGGGCCAACGCTCAATGCGCAGCAGGGCGCGGTGGCGATCGAGGCGATCGAAATCGCGCACCAGGGGCTGGAATTGATGTGATTCGCAGGAGAGCGAGGTAAGGCATGCCAGTGACGATCAACACGCTGAGCAGCACGGTGTCCGTGGGGGACGGCGCGGCTGGGCCGATGCCGAACGACGCGATCGAGCAGATCGTCCGCATCGTGTTGCAGCGTCTGCGCGATGAGGAAGCGGCCCGGGAACAGCAGCGCATTCCCGAGCGCATGAGTGAATCCATGGAAATGTGACGGACAAAGGGATCGATGTCTCTGATCAAGGCCAGGTTTGACGTCTTCAAGAGCGACGGGTCGCTCGCGTATTTCATTCCCGTGCAGTTCAACCCGACCGAGCTGGCGTACGCGAAGTCGAATCAAATCGCCGAGATCGCCATTCCCGGGCTCGACTCACCCGTACTTCAATACGTTTACGGGAACGCTGAAACGATCCAGCTCGAGCTCTTCTTCGACGTCACCGACTTCGCGGAAGGACATATCGCGGTCAGCGTGACGGAAATGACTGATCGCATCTACGGGCTGATGAAGCAAGAACGCGAGACGCACGCGCCGCCGAAGTGTCGATTCGCATGGGGCATGCCGACGGCGTCGGGCCCGGCGATGGCGGCGGCGTCGGGCGGCGCGGAGGCGTCAGCGGCGCCATTCTGGTTCAGTTGCGTCGTCGAATCGGTCGACCGGCGATTCACGATGTTCAACTCCGACGGCGTGCCCATCCGCGCCCGCCTCAATGTCCGGTTGCGCGAGTACAAAACCGTCGACCAGATGGTGGCCCGGCTGGGGTCGGCGGATCATTCCAAGGCGCGCGTCCTCAAGCGCGGCCAGCGCCTCGAGCAGATCTCAACCGCCGAATACGAAACGCCCAGCCAGTGGCGGCGCATCGCGCGCACGAACGACATCGACGATCCCCGACGTGTCGAGCCGGGCACCTTGCTGCGCGTGCCGCCCGTCCGTCCCGCCTCCGTCGTCCGCCGCTCACCGCAGGAGGACGACTAGTGCCGGACCCGAAACCCATCTACAAGGACCGCGATCTGTACGTACCGGCGTTCGAGGTGAAGATCCGCGGCAACGACATCCCGCGCGAAAGCCTCAGCGACATCGTGTCCGTCAGCTACAGCGACGGCGTCGACGCCATCGACACGTTCAACCTCACGGTCAACAACTGGGACGCCAAGGCCTGGGATTTCAAGTACACCGGTTCGACCCGCCCGGAGGGGAAGGAAAACCCGCGCACCAAGCTGTTCGATCCCGGGCAGACGATCGAGCTGCGGATGGGCTATCGCACGCCCACCAGTTCCGACGACCAGGACGCGCCCGCGATGCGACTCATGCTGGCGGGGATCATTACATCGCTTCAGCCGAATTTCCCGGCATCAGGACAGCCGACGCTCACCATCTCGGGGCAAAATGTCCTGCGGAAGCTGATGACCAAGCAGGAAACGCATCATTACCCCGACAAGGGCAAGACAATCACACCAAGCGACATCGCGAAAAAGGTCGCGCAACGCGGAAACCTCAAGATCGATAATCTCGAGGTCAAGCTGAAAACCAGCGGCAGCGATGAACCGCAACTCGAGCATGTCCTGCAGGACAATCAATACGACGTCCTGTTTCTGCTGACACTTGCGCACAGTGTCGGCTATGACCTCGTGCTCAAAGACCCATCGCAGAAGGGCGACAAGCCGGAATTGCACTTTGGGCCCAGTACCAAGGACCGCGGGAGCTACCAGCTCAAATGGGGCGAGAGTCTCATCCACTTCGCGCCGAAGCTCTCAACTTATAAGCAGGTGCACAAGCTCACGGTCCGAGGGTGGGACGCGATCAAAAAGGACAAGATTGAGGTGACGGTGACGCGCGACGATCTCGCTTCGCGGCCGCTGAAGGATAGCGCGCAGCGAAAACGGATCGAAGAGGGGTTTCGCGAGCGGCACGAGGTGGTCGTCGATCGGCCGTTTCGATCGGCGCCGGCGGCGAGGAAGTACGCGCTGGGAATGCTGCAGAACCTCGCGCACGACATGGTTACCGGGCGCGGGTCAACCATCGGCACGCCGGGGCTTCGCGCCGGTTCGGTCATTCAACTGGACGGACTGGGCGCGACGTTCAGCGGGCGTTACTTCGTCAAGTCGACGACCCACGTGATCAACTCCGGCGGATACAGCACGGAGTTCGACGCCCGCATGGAAGAGCCGCAGTCTTCGGGAGGGGGCAATGGGTAAGGTTGACGGCGTGGTGGTGGGCATCGTCAAGGGGCTGGACGACCCGAAGAAGCTCGGGCGGGTCGAGGTCCATTTCCCATGGATGAGCGACAACAATCGCAGCTACTGGGCGCGGCCCGCCACCCTCATGGCTGGACCAGATCGCGGCGCCTGGTTCCAGCCGGAACTTGATGACGAAGTATTGGTCGCCTTCGAGCACGGCAGCAGCCAGCATCCCTACATCGTCGGCTTTCTATGGAACGGCCAGGACAAGCCGCCGACGAAGAAGAACGGGATCGATGGGAAGGTTCGGCGGATCAAGTCCGTCGCGGGACACGTGCTCGATTTCGACGACCGCGACGGCAAAAACGCCGTCCGCATCGAGACCGCCGCCGGGCACAAGCTCACCATCGACGACGCCAACTCAAAGATCACGATCGAGACCAAGACGAACCAGAAGATCGAGATCGATGGCAACGGCCAGTCGATCTTGTTGGACAACGGCACGCAGGTGAGCGTGAAGCTCGACCCGACCGGCATCACGCTCGACGCGAAGGCGGGGATCGTCGCCATCAACTGCATGCAACTGAAGATCACAGCGACGGCGATGATGCAGGCGACGGCGCCGATGTCGCAGTTCGCGGGGCTCGTGCAGACACCAACGCTGACGGCAGGGACTGTTTCCGGCGCGGCGTACACCCCGGCGCCGGGCAACACATTGGGACTGTGAGGCGATATGGCTGGCATGACAATCCCAGTTCCGCAGCTCGATCCGGCGCCGCCGGTGTTAGAGAAGCCGGTGTTCGTGCAGACTCCGCCGCCGACGCGCCCCGACGGTACTGCGCTGAAGCTCACCGAGTTGGCGGAGCATGCGTTCCAGATGTTTCGCATTGGCACCTTCGGCGCCGCGCCGGAGGTGTGGGATTCGGCGGCGACGGCGTGGGTTCCCGCGGCATCGCCGGCTGGCCAGGCAGCCAAGGCGGAGGCGCTCGCGTACGACGATCAATCGTCCCCGCCCTGGCGTGGACCGACGATGAATGATCCGCGCGGGCGTTTCCAAGTCCCCGATCCGACAGGATTCCCGAAGTATTTTGCGCGCACACGCTTCGTCACCCGCGACGGCGCTGCCGGCGGACAGAGCCCGGACTCCGCGGAGATCGTTTTCGACAGTCTGATCGGCAGTTCGAACATCAAGACGGAAATGGTCCCCGACAACCCGAAAACGGCGACGCATTTCAAGTTGGAGCTGCGCGGCGGCGGTTATGTGCAGTTTGACGCGCCGGGCGAGGTTGAGCTTCACAGCGCCAGCGGGGCCTCGATTCGTATCACCGCCGCCGGCGATATCGAGCTGCGGCCCGCGCCTGGACGAACGATCGGCCTCGGCGGGCCGACGGTCTTGATCTGACGCCGAAGGACGCTTCGCATGGCCAGAGAATTTCTGGGTAATGGCTGGAAGTTCCCGATCGCGGTCAACGCGCGCGGCGGCATCGCCACCAGCAGCCGCGAGCAGGACGTCGAGGAAGCGATCTGGATCATCCTGGCAACGTCAAAGGGCTCACGCGTGATGGAGCCGACCTTCGGCTGCGGAATCCATGACTATGTCTTCGCCCCGAACAACGCGGCGACACGCGCTTCGCTGGCGCACGAGGTGCATCAGGCATTGGCGGTGTATGAGCCGCGGGTTGAGGTGATGGATGTGAGGGCGCAGTCATCACCGGGGCGTGACAATCTGCTGCTCATTCATGTCGACTACCGCATGCGCAGCACGCACACGCAACGGAACCTGGTCTACCCCTTCTACCTTCAGGAGCAGTAAGTGCCCTTGCGCGCCCCGAATCTCGACGACCGCCGATTCGACGACCTCGTCGCCGAAGCGATCAGCCGGATTCCGCGCTACGCGCCGGAATGGACGGACCACAACAAGTCCGACCCCGGCATCACGCTGGTGCAGCTCTTCGCGTGGCTCGGCGAGATGCTGATGTATCGGCTGAACCGCGTCCCCGAGCGCAATTACATCAAGTTCCTCCAACTGATCGGAGTGAACCAGCTTCCCGCGCGGCCGGCGGCGGTGGACCTGACGTTCCGGATGGTGGACGGCTTTTCGGGCAACCCGATCGTGCCGCGCGCCGCGCGGGTGAGCGCCGCGCCTCCTCCGCCGCCACCGGGCGCCAGCGACCTCCCCGCGCTTCCGGCGCCGCAGGAGTCGGACCCGATCGTCTTCGAGACCGACCAGTCGCTCGTGCTCCTGCCCAATGCGCTGGCGGCGGTGATGGCATATGACGGCATCAGCTATACCGACGTAACGGCCGCGAACGCTGCGGACATCGTGCAGCCCTACCAGCCCTTCGGGCCATCGCCGAAGGTCGACTCGGCGCTGCTGATCGGCTTGCAGCCCACGCAATCGCTGCCGCCCGACGCGCTGCGCCTGCGAATCCACGTCTTCCGGTCTCTCGATTCGGTTGAGCCCTTGGGATGCAGCGGCGGCGCGGAGCCGATTCCTCCAGCGACAGTCGCGTGGGAGTACCGCACCGCCACAACGTGGAAGCGTCTGGACGTGCTCAGCGACGACACCCGCGGCTTTACGCGCACGGGAACCCTCGTCTTCCGCGGCCCGCGGGACATCAGCGGCGAAACGCCCTACGCCACCGCGCCTTCGCTGTATTGGCTGCGCGCACGCCTTCTTCGCGCGGAGTATGAGTCAGCGCCGTCGCTGGAACGCGTGCTGACGAACACGGTCACCGCGACGGCGGTGCAGACAATCCGCGACGAGGCGCTGGGCGGCAGCAATGGGGAGCCACGACAAATCTTCCAACTGGCGCACGCGCCTGTCTTCGCTGCGCCACCGATTGAAACGAGGAATGCCTCGACCGGCTCGGTATCACCTGCCGACCAAGTCGCCGCCGACGCCAGACTGCGTGAGGATGAGCTTCGGAAGGGCTTTCTCCTCGAAGTAGATGAGACTCTTGGCCCTCGGCCATGGCGAGAAGTGCCTGACTTCTTTAGATCCGGCCCGGACGACCCGCACTACACGCTGGACCGGACGACCGGCGCGGTGCGCTTCGGCGACGGCGAGCACGGACGTATTCCGCTGGCATCGACCAACAACATCATCGCACGCTACTACCGCTGGGGGGGCGGGGCGCGCGGAAACGTCGGCGGTGGAACGGTCACCGACCTCCAAACCAGCGTCGCCGGCGTCGAATCCGTCACCAACCTGTACGCTGGTCATGGCGGCGCCGACGAGGAACTGCTGGAGGAAACCAAGCAGCGGGCGCCGCGCGAATTGCGCGCTCAAAACCGAGCCGTTACGCCGGACGATTTCGAGTTCCTCGCCCTCCAGACGCCCGGCGTGCGAATTCGCCGCGCGCACGCGCTTGCCAACTATCATCCACGCTTCCCATCGGTCCGCGTCGCCGGCGCCGTGACCGTCATGGTGATCCCCGACACCGCTGGCGATTGTCCACGGCCCAGCGAATCGACGTTGCAGGCGGTCTGCGCGTACCTGACCGAACGACGCCTGCTGACAACGCAGCTCTTCGTTGCGCCACCGCGCTACAAGATCATCCGCGTCGAAGCGGACATCCTCGCCAGGCCAACCGCTGACGATGCCAGGCTCAAGACCGCCGTGGAGCAGGCGTTAAAACGTTACCTGCATCCGCTCACCGGCGGCCCGTCCGGCGACGGCTGGCCGCCCGGGTTCAGTGTGTACCAATCGGAACTGTTTCGCGTCATCCTGGGGGTTGAAGGGATCGGGACGGTGCTTGGCGTCCGCGTGTTCGTCGACGATGAGCCGGTCGATTTTTGCAAAGACGCGGAGATCCCGCCGGATTTTCTGGTTTGCTCGGGTGAGCATGGCATCACCGTCTCCTTCGTGGAAGGAGGGGCGGCATGAGCACGAACCACGTGATGCGCGTCTCGGAAGCGCAACGCTATTTCCTATTGGACGGACGACCCGGCGGCGCGCTTTCGCGCTGGCGCGCGGGCAACAAAGCGCCACCGGCCGAATTCGGCGGACTGCCAGGCAAACGCTCCGTGCGCGCCTGCGACGGAACGCTTTACACCATCGACGGCGATCGCATCCTGCGCACCCTTCCCTGCACCCATATCAACGCCGGCGCGATCGCCGTGGACATCCAATCCGGAGCACAACAAGGCAAGCGCCTCGTTTACGTGGAACTGGAGTCACGCGTAGAAGTGTGGCCGGCGCAAACGGACGCGCCTGCAGATCGGCGAGCAGTCCAGGTCATCTGCACAACCGCATGGGATGCAGCGATCGCCCGCCGGGCTGTTCGGCGCTTTGCCGGAGACGACGCTCAGACTTCAAGCCCGGTACCAGTCGCTTATCCGGATGCCTGGCTCGCTCCGGACCTGCACACGACGACGCCCAAACCGCTGCCTGGCATCGGACCAATCGGCTCGGCGCCGCGGCAGCTTCGTAATCCGCGGGCGCTCGCGCTATGGCGCGACTGCCTGCTCTACATTGCCGATACCGGCAATGATCGCGTGCAAGTGCTCGACCTGCGCACACTGGCGCTACGCGCCGTCTGGGGCGGCGTAGGGGGCAGCGGCCCGCGACTGAGTCGCCCAAGCGACGCGGCGGTCACGGCAAGCGGCAAGGTCTTCATCGCCGACACCGGCAATCACGTGGTCCGCAGATTCAATCCAAAAAACGGAAGTTTTCGCACGATCCGGGGTACTACATTGGCCGCGCATCTGTTCTTCGTGAACTATGGCGATCGCGCTCGCCATCGCTTCGTCTATGTTCCTGCGCTGCGCACGGTCGAACTCTGGCCGCGCGAGCTGGGCCGCCGAGCGACCGATGTTTCCGAGCGCGTCATCATCGCGCGCAACGTTGCAGGAATTGCCGAAGCGCGGGCGCTGATCCTCGCACACATCGGCCTGAGCGGCGCAACGGACGCCCTCAGCGAGTGGTGCGAGGCTTATCCCCAGGCATTGGGAAGCGGCGAGGCTGCCGCCGCGCCGCTTGTTGAACCCGCCGGCGTTGCCGTTGATGGCGAGCTTCTTTATGTCTTCGACCAAGGTTCAAACGACGTGCGCGTGCTTGACCTGGAGGGCCGAGTTGTTGATCGCATCGCCAGCGCCGCCGGCATCTTCAGCCCCGCGACTGCTTCCGCCACCGCCGCAACCTTCATCAGCGAGCGATTCGACAGCGGCATCGACCGCTGCACCTGGCACAAGCTCCTCATCCAGCTCAGCAATGAGCAGGCGCGCGATCCTGGGGTTACTGTTTGGACGTTCACCACCGATGACGAAAATGTCACCCAGGCGGACGTCCAATCCACCGATATCACGTGGAGCACGGGAGTTGCCAGTGGTCCCGACGTTCTGATTCGATCCCAACCGGGACGGTATCTTTGGCTCAAGCTCGAATCCGCCGCAACTAGCGCGAACCCGTCTCGCATTGATCGCATCAAGGTGTTATTCCCGCGCCCCACGCTGCTTCAATATCTGCCCGCCGTGTATCAAGTCGACGCCGCCAGCCGCGATTTCGTCGACCGCTTTTTGAGCATTTTCGAGGCCGGCTTTAGCGAGTTCGAGTCGCTGATTGAAGGCCTGTGGCAGATGCTCGACCCGCGCGCGGCACGCGACGACTTCATCCCGTGGCTCGGCGGGTGGATCGCCATGACGTTCGATCCCGCCTGGCCAGTCCCCCGCCGCCGCGAGTTGCTCCGCCGCTCGGCCGAGCTTTATCGCAAGCGCGGCACCGCTGCCGGACTCGCGCTGATGGTGGACCTCGCGCTCGGGTTGGACATCCGGATCGAGGAATCGTTCCGGCGGCGGCGGTGGGTCCTATTGGACGCTGGCACAATACTGGGGCAGCGCTCGACGCTCTTCGGGGCGTGCTCCGCCAACCGTTTGCAGCTCGGCGTCAATGACCAGCTCAGTGGTCCGCAGCTCATGGACGCCGGCGATCCTGCGACGGACGTCTTCGACCTCGACGCCCACCGCTTCACCGTGCACGTCAACGGCCCGCTCAGCGCGGCGATGGAACGGGCGCTGCGCCAACTGCTCGACCAGGAAAAGCCGGCGCACACGCTTTACACGCTGTGTGTAACGCCGGGCAGATTTCGCGTCGGCGTCGAGGCGACGGTCGGCATGGACACCCGCGTCGGGGTCTATCCGCGCGCACGGCTGGGCGGCGCCGAGAGCTCGGCTCTGGGCTATGACACCGTCCTCGCCTGTCCGTCGAGCGTTCCTCATCCCGCCGCGGCAAACGTTGGCGAGGGCAGCGTCGTCGGCGCCGGCATGGCCGTTGGCTGAATGAACTTCGGAGATCGCAATGCACGCAACGAACGCGATGACGCATAAACGAAATGAAGACCTGCACGAGTGCGGCTGCCTGTCGCCGTGCGACGAGGCGCCGCGTGAGCGGCTCAACTATCACACCGGGCAGTTCCTCGCCGAACGGGACTTCCGTCTCGAGCAGGACTATCACATCGGCAAGCACCGCCAGCACAACCGCCGGCTGCACGGCTACGGGGTCGTCTGCGGGTTGAAGGTCGTGCCGAACGACAAATGCCCTGACCGCGTGATCATCGAGCCAGGCCTGGCGATTGACTGCTGCGGCCGGGAAGTGAACGTGCTCGAGCCGGTGCACGTAAACCTTGCCGAGCGGCTTGTTAAGCTTCCCGACCAGCCGGAACTCGATGTTGAGGGGACGTTCCTGGGCGTTTCGATCTGCTATCGCGAGTGCGTCGGCGAGCTGACGCCGCCGCTCTACAGCGAGTGCGGCTGCGGAGGCGACGATGCGTTGAAGCCGACGCGGGTGTTCGAGCGTTTTGACGTCAATGTCGAGCGATTCGACTTCAAGCACCTCCCGCCGTGGTTTAAGGCGCCAACGCCCGCGGGCCTGCGCTTGAACTGGTCCTCGACGATCAACATGACCAGGGCGATTGCGGCGGCCGTGAGCCCCACGGGCGATCGCATCTTCGTCGCCGCCAATTCCGCCGCGCCCGCCATTCACGTCTTCAGCACCGCAAACGGAAGCATGACGGGAACGATCGCGCTCGATGCAGGACTCGGACCGGCATTGGCGCTCGACATCGCGATGAACCCGGACGGCCGGCGGCTGCACGCGCTGGTTCTCAAGCCCGGGACGGCGCCCGCTCCGGCGGCGGCATTTCTTCGCACCTTCGACATCGCCGATCTCGCGAATGTGACGGCGACGGAAGTGAAGATCGGCGATTTGCCGTCAACGCCCGGATTCGAATCGCTGCCGCGCGTCGTCGCCGCTTCCAGTGATCTCGTTTATGTCATCGTTCCACAGCTGCCGACGCAGCAGGTCAGCCTGTTCAGGCTTTCAAATCCGACGCCGGTGGCGATCAGCGGATTGCCTGCCGGCCAGACGCCGACGTCCATCGGCGCGTCGGCGGACGGCCGTTGGATCGTCATCGGCAGCAGCGCCGCAACGGGCGGCGCCGTCAGCTTCGTCGATACCGCGGTTGACGCGGCAAAAGTGGAGTTTGACCGGCCGGTCAACCTCAAACCGATCGTCCTGGCGGTAGGAAATCAGGCGACGAAGTTGGTCCTGGCGGAAATGCAAAGCGGCACAGTCGTCCCTGGGGCTGTCGACCTGGCGACGAAGCAGTTGACACTGGCGGCAGCGATTCCCGCAGCGCCATCGGGCGAGCGAACGATTGCCGTCGCGCTGTCGGGAAATGACAAGATCGCGTACGTGCTGACCTCCGACGCAAGCAACCACGGCTTCTTGCGAGCGATTGATTTAGCCGGCGATCAGCCGCAGGTCTCATCACCTCACCCGACGACTTCCATGCCTCTCGACTTGGTCATCGGCGCCGGCCACGTCTATGTCGTCGGCTCCGGTTTGAGAGCAGAAACCAGCGGCGGCGTCGCGGTGTTCGACGCCGAGGCGGCGGACTGCAAGGAAATCCTTTGGCGCGATCTCGACGGGTGTCCCGAGTGCGACATCGAATGCGTGCCGCTGGCGATCATCGGCCCCTACCGCCCGGGCGACACGATCACCACGAAGCAGATCAACAACCGCGTGCGGCCCCTGCTGCCGAGCACGAACACGCTGCGTGACCTGATCGCCTGTTGCTGCGGCGGACATGATGAACCCGCCCCGCCCCCGCCGCCGCCAGCGCCGGTCGCCGTCACGACCCGGCGACTCGTGGCGTTGAGTTGGCCGCAGAATCAGTCTGCCGGCCTCCTCAACATCGCCGGCATCCCCCAGTGGCTTAGCGATCAAGGCGACTTGGGGATTGTCGTCGGCTTCGACGGCCGGATTCGTTATGAATATTCGCCTTCGGCAACTGGAAGCCCCCTCGTCAAAGCGCCTGACGCCAGCCACGTCTTCCAGGTGATGGTTCGTCATGAGTGGCTGGAGAAGCAGTCGCCGTGGCCACAGCCCAGCACAGCCAGCACACACGTCACGCCGGCCTTCCGCCTGATCATGCGATTCCCGCTGGCGCCAGTGGATTTGGAATTCGCGAATGTGCTGCCAGTTACCTGGACCGCAAACGCGCAAGGACTCATCACCACGGCTACGTACGATGCAGCTTCGCCGACCGGGCTCGCCTACATTTTCCATCGCTCGCTGGTTGGCGTCGTCAAAGGACGGGAGTTGTGGGTGCGCCTGCACGGCGACTTCATTCACGACACCGACGGCCGGCCCGTCGACGTCGACTTCGCTCGCTTCAGCCGCATTCACCCTTCTGATGATTCGCTGCAACCGCCGCGCTACGGCGGCGTGTTCGAAAGCTGGTTCCGGCTTTGATGACAACGACTTTGGGAGCGTTCCATGCACATGTCTAACGTCACGACCACCAAACCCTGTGGATGCAAGCCGAGTTGTCCCACGTGCGACGGCTTGGAATGCCTCGAGCGCCCGCGCTTCTTCTGCGGGCAGCTCCTGACCGACGAAGACCTCGATGCGGCACAGCGATACGTCATCGAGAAGAACCGACTGCACAACCGCTATCTCGTCGGATCAGGCGTCGCGTGCGGGCTCATGGTCGAATGCGGGACCTGCTGCGATTGCTGCCTGGTCATCAATCCAGGATATGCGATTGATTGCTGCGGCAATGACATCGTCGTCTGCAGGCCGGAACCCTTCGATGTTTGCGCGTACATCGACCGCTGCTTCTGCAGGCCGGACCCGTGCGACGACAAGCCGGTCGACCCGTGCACCAAGGACCCGCGCGAGTACTGCCTGGTGCTCTCCTACGCAGAGAAGCCCGCGCATCCGGTCGCCGCGCTCACCGAAGGCTGCGGCTGTGGCGGGCATGGCGGCTCAGAGTGCTCGTGTGGATGCGGCAGCGGTCGGCCATCCAAGCGGCAGAACGGAAATTGCCAGTACTCGCGCGTGCAGGAAACGTTTCGGCTTGACCTCATCCCGCACGATCCCAAGTCCGACAAGCCGGGACTTTCCAACTTCCTCAACGACCGCTTCAAGAGCTTGATCGAGTTTGAAAGCAAATGGGCTGCGATCGCGACGGCCGCGGAGGCGGACTTAAACCTGCCCGCACCGACAGCGGATCCGCAGACGCGGCATAACCTCCTGAACAAGCACTTCACACGGATGAAAGACGTACTCATTGACGCGATCGAACGATACGGCGCCATCGCATGCGGATATCGGAAGCAGTTGGCGGGACAACTGTTTCCCCCGCTTGCTCCGCACGCGCTTCCGCCGAACTACAACGCCGTCTTCGCAACGCTGGCGGACACCGCCCGGCGGCTCACGCGGGAACTTCTGTGCCGGGCGTTTCTCGCGCCCTGCCCACCCTGCACCGAGGAGGGCGTCGTCCTCGCCTGTCTCACCGTCGCCGACGGCAAAATCACCGAATTGTGCAACTTCCCGCGACGGCAGCTCGTCACCGGCCCGATGCTGCAAGGCCTGTTCGGATTACTCATGGCGCAATCGCGGCAATCGCTGGAACAAATCTGCTGCGAGCGGCGGATGCCGTCCATGGGACACACCACCGCGCCCGCCGGCTCGATGAGCGCGAGACTTTTCGGCGGAGCCAACACCGCGGGCGACTTCCTCGGTGGCTTCGCAGAGCTGATCGACCTGATCGCCGCACCACTGTCGGAGGGGCGGCTTGATTTGTCCTCATCACGATTGCATTCAGTCGATCTGCGCGGCCGACTGATGGACGATGCGGTTCGGATGCTGACGCAGCACAACATCAAGTCGACAAGCACCACTTTGGCCCCTGGCGCGCGCGTGCCTGAAGACATGCGAAGGTCGTTCGAGCTTCCGATCCAGGGGAGCGTCGAGCTTCTCATTTCCGATGGCGCGGTCGTTGGGGCGCGCCTCGCGACTGCGGTGACCTTTAGCGGCGTCGTTTCCGGCGGCGCGAGCCCGGGCCCCACCGCCCATCCCGCCGCCCCCGCCACTCCACCGGAGAACGCGCCGACCCGCCGGCGTAGGAGGAGAAACCAATGACCGCCGCCGATCTCACCCGTACCAACTACTTCGAGCGCCAGCACCTCGGGCCGCTCGATCTGCTCAACGATCAGAGCTATCACGCGCGGATGCTGCGCGCGCACTGGCTGGCGGCGCACGTTTGGGGCATCTATCACGGCCTGAGAATCGAGAAGGACCCGGTCACGCAGGACTGGATCGTTAGCGCCGGCCTGGCGATCGACGCGTGGGGCCGCACGCTCATTCAGCCTCAGAACTTCAAGATCAACATCGATGACGTCGCCCGGGCGTTGACGAATAGTGCTGGCGCGGTGTGGGTCGGTATCTGGATCCGCTATCACGTCGAACCCGGCTCGCCGACGCGCGCCACCTGCACCGATGCCTCGCAGCCGACTCGAAAACGCGAGCTCACGCGGATTGATTACCTGGTCGGCCTGCCAACGTTTGAGGGTGTTCCGAACAGCAACCCTGCTGCTGAGCCGACGCCTATCACCATCCCCGCAACGGATATCGACACGGCGGGCTGGCCGGTGCTTCTTGGAGCGGTTCAGTACGACCCTGTCGCCAAAGCGATCGTCGGCGCGCGGCTGGAGCACGCGGGCGAAGTTCGCCGGGATGTCGGCCACGACGTCGTCTCCGCCAACGGGCCGAAGCTGATCTTTCGCAGCATTGACGATCCGAGTTCGACGACGCCGCAGAACAACCTCGACGCTTCGCTGCTTGGCCGGCTGTCCATCGCAACCGACCTGACGGTGACAGGCGCCGCGAGCTTCGGTGGCGTGGTATCGCTGAGCAAGGGCGCAACCGATACCGACCCCCGGCTGATCGTGGGAGACACCGGCGGAAAGCATCTCGACATCAGTCCCGCCACGATCACCGCCGCCAAGGGCAACGCCAACACCCCCTCCGAGTTGCAGCTTCAGCCCTTGCAGGGCGAGGTGTCCATCAACGCCGGAACCACGCCGATCAAGTTCCAGGCCGGGAAGCTGGGCATCGGCACGAGCGCTCCCGCAGTCGCGCTGCACGTTCGCGACGCGACGGACCCGCGCGTCCGCCTTGACAGCGGAACCAAGTTCTACGACGTGCGCGTCGCTCCCGCATCCGGCACGCTTCAGTTCACCAACGACGGTGGGACCCCGCTGCAGATCGATCAGCAGGGGAATATCGCGATCAATGAGCCCAATCCGAACTCCACCATCGATCTGGGGAGCACCGCCGCTCGACCCGCGAGCCTCCGCTTTGTGCGGGGTGCAAACGTCGCGAAGTTCCAGCTTGGCAGCGATGGGACACTGCTTCTGATGGATGCTGGGGATATTACTCGCTACGCGTTCGGAAGCCTCGCACTCGAACTCAACAGTCGCGACCTGGAACTCAGATCCGATGGCGGCGCAGGTCGCTCCAATATTACATTCAAAGACCACAATGGCGCTTTCCGTGGCCAAATCTCTAGCCACGCCACCACCAGCGATCTGCTCTTTAGCGTCACGTCCGGTTCCACCCCGGAAATGGAGATCAACGATGCGGGGGAAGTGATTGCAAAAACATTCGTAAGCACCGGTGTAAAGAACTTCGTCATCGACCACCCGCTCAGGCCCGCGGATCACCAGCTCGTGCACGCCTGCATCGAAGGCCCGGAGGTCGCCGTCTACTACCGAGGCCGCGGCGAGCTACGCGGCGGGCGAGCGGTCGTCCACCTGCCGGAGTATTTCGAGGCGCTCACCCGGCCGGAGGATCGTTGCGTGCAGCTGACCCCGTGCTTCAACACATTCGATGAGCCGGTTTCGGCGCTGGCGGCGTCGAATGTGATGGACGGCGCGTTCGCGGTGAAAGGGCTGGACGATCGGAACCCGACGCAGACTTTCTACTGGATCGTTACCGCGGTTCGAGCGGACCTGCCGGCATTGCAAGTCGAACGAGCGAAGAAGTCGCGGCAGAACAGAGACCGTATGCCATGTCACAGCTGACGATTCGCAACTGCACGCTTGATTACCGCGTCGCCCGCGCGCTTGCGGACGCCGAGGGGACGCGCCAGCGCCTCGACCTGCTCGCTCGTCGTGAACTTGCATCGTCGCTGGAACGCCATATGCCCGAGATCGACGACGGACGGCGGATTGTCTTCATCGACCAGGTTGCTCTCGGGCTTTCGTTTAACAACACGAATGACGACCAGGCGCTCGTGCGCGCTATTGCGTCGGGCGCGCGAGACGCCGTCCGCACCGCGTTGGAAGTCCCCAGCACCAACACGGTCGTCTTCACCGACCGTGCGAGCTTCATCGCGTCGTTTCTGGCGGACCTTCTGCATGGACGCGCGCACGACGTCTGGTATTACTTCGAGTTCGAAGACCTCCTGTCCGCCAGTCCGTCGCAAGCAGCGATGGAACTGCTGACCGCGGACCCCGATGACGGCCGCGACGCGCTGCGGCAACTCCCGCCCGCGGATCTCGAGCTCCTGTTCAGCCGACTCGCCCACGATGACGTAGCGGTGCTCGCCAATCGCTGCTTTGCCCCGCCCGGGCCAAGCCATGCGCCCCGCGAGATGGTGACACAGTGGCTCGGCGCAATCACCCGTGCAATTCAGGCGATTCAAGGATTCGCGCACGAGAGCACCGCTCGACGGCTGATCCGACTCTACCGGGCGATCCTTCAACAGCGCCCCGAATTGGGTCCCGACGCGAACCTTGGTAGATTTTTACGCGATCTGCTGAAGGCGAGCGAGCATGTGAGCGGCAGCGCGATGTCCGCGCTCCGGGTCGGCGACATCGCCACGGCGATGCGCGGCGCCGACGCCGCCATGCGGGTTCTCATGGCCTCCATCGCGCCCGACGCCGGCCGCACGCTGGCCGATGTCATCGATCGCCTCGCGGCCCCGTCCCGCGAATCGACTTCCGCCGCCTCCGCGATTGCGGGACTCGCGCTCCTCCTCGCGACTTGGCGCGAGAGCGGCATTGGCGGTGCTCTCGCGTCCATCGCCGATGACCTGGGCCCGCACGCTCCGGCACTGCTGCGCTACGTCATCGCCGCCCACTGCGCCGGGCGTGAGAACTTCACCCGCATCGCGAATGACCCTGCGGTCGCCCTCTTTGCCGACGGAGTGAAGGCTCCTGCGCCAGCGGCGATCAGATCGCTGGCGCAGAAATTCGGCCCTCATCATGCCGCACGCTTGAGCGCCCGAGTCACGGTTGACGACCGGGATGGTGACCCATCGCTCTGGCTTGCCGCCTCGGATCTTGCTCTGCCACCCGACGACTTGATGACTCCCAGCCTCATCCCCCTGTCGGCGCTCGCCGTGCGCACCTTCGCCGCGCGGCTTGGCGCCCTGACACACAGTTCCATCCCTTACTTGCGCACGAACATCCTCGCGAGCCCTGGGCAGATCAACTTCGACTCCGAGGGCGTCCGCGTCCGTCTCAGCGCTTGCCCGCTTCAAGTCGTGCTTCGCATGTGCGGATTCGATCGCGGAACGTTCGAAGTTCCCTGGCTCAAGCAGACGCCTCTTGCCTTCGAGTTCGACACCTGACCATGCAACCCTACCGCCACAACCTCCAGCATCTGCACGACGAGTTCCGCCGGCTCGATCTCAGGCTCAAGTCCGCGGTGTCGCGGCTGCGGCATGTGCCCCAGGATCAGCCCGGCGACTTTCGTCATGCTTACATTTCCGAACAGGAGATCGACCACATCCTCGCCACGCGGGCCGCGACCCCCCCGGTCACGGAAGCGGTCGAGGCGGAATCGGTGGCTTCGGCGCTGGCGGACGAAATCAACGCCCGCGTCGCTGCCAGCGCCGTCGCCGGCACCATCGACTTGCGTTTCGTCCGTCTCTGCCGGGCGTTCTCGCTCAGCGGCTTCGAGTCCGACGTCGTTTTGCTCGCCTTGGCGCCGGAACTGGACCTGGGCTACCTGCGCATCTACGCCTACCTTCACGATGACGCAACGCGCGCCCGCGCGACGATCGACCTCGCGATGCGCTTGCTCTGCCTCTCGTTGACCGAGCGGGTCGTGGCGCGTCGTGCGTTCGAGTTGACCTCGACTCTCCTTCGGCGCGGCATCATGGAGCTTCATGAAGAGCCACAAGAGCGCGGGGCGCCCGGATCCGCCACCGCCTTGCGGCTTGCGCCGGGAATGTTGGATTTCCTCACCAGCGGCACACCGCGCCCAGCCTCGCATGTCGACCAGCTCAAATTGTCCATACCGCAAGCTTTGCGCACACGTGCGAGGACGATCGCCCCCCTGGCCACCGCGGGAACTTTGTGCGTCCTCCACAGCAACTGCGACGACACTGCCGCTGCATTCGCTGTCGACGTATCGTCGGCGGCGGGCGGCCGGCGTGTTCACGACTTCGACGCCCGCGGGGCAATCACAACCGCCGACCCGCGCGCTGCCGCGCGCATCGCCGCCCGCGATGCGGTGCTCTGGGACGCGAACATCTTCATCCGCAACTGGGATGCAGCCGTCGCGGAAGCGTCGCAGACGGCGCAAGATATGCTCATCACGCTCGCCGACGCCGCGACCGTCTTCCTCTCGACGACCGCCACCGCCTCGCCCAGAGCCTGGTCTGGGCGCGTGTTGCACGTCGAACTTCCAGCACTCGAGGCGACCGATCGACTCGCCTTGTGGGACGCGCACCTGCGCAACGGCCATCCCGCACCGCCATCCTTCGATCTGCCTCACATCGCGTCGGCGTTCCGGTTTACGCCGGAGCAGATCGCTCGCACCGTGCGGCGGGCGCAGATCGCCGCGCAAATGCACGAACATCACCCCGGCGACATCACGCGAGAGGAGCTGCTCTGCGCCTGCCGCGCGGAGTCCACCGCGCGACTGTCCTCGCTGGCACAACACGTCGTCCCACGCCGCACGTGGGGCGACCTCGTTCTCCCGGCAAACCTGCTCGAGCAACTGCGTGAGCTCACGCAGCAGATTCGCCACCGGCTCAAGGTCTTTGGCGAGTGGGGTTTCGGCGAACGACTTTCCGATGGCAAGGGCATCTGTGCCCTTTTTAGCGGTCCCAGTGGCACCGGCAAGACACTCGCGGCGGAGGTCATCGCCAACGATCTCAGCCTCGACTTGTTCCGCGTCGACTTGGCGCGCGTGGTGAGCAAGTACATCGGTGAAACCGAGAAGAACCTCGATCAGGTCTTCACCGACGCCTATAACGCCAACGCAATCCTGCTCTTCGACGAGGCCGACGCGCTGTTCGGCAAGCGGTCAGAGGTTCGCGATGCGCACGATCGTTACGCAAACCTGGAAATCGATTTTCTGCTGACGCGGGTCGATCGCCACGAGGGCACATGCATCCTGACAACCAATTTCGCGTCGAACATCGACGACGCGATGACACGGAGGCTCAGTCTCCGGGTCGACTTCCCCTTCCCCGACGAAACGCAGCGCCGCAGCATCTGGGCCGGCGTCTTCCCCGACCGCGCCCCGCGTGACGCCGACATCGACCTCGATGTGCTGGCGCAGCGTTTCCGCCTGAGCGGCGGCTCCATCCGCAACATCGCCCTCGCCGCCGCGTTTCTCGCAGCGGAGGAGCGCTCGCCGATCGCGATGCGACATCTGGCGCAATCGACGAGGCGCGAACTGACCAAACTCGGTCGGCCGGTCACGGATTTGAAGGACGTGGGGATCGAGATCCCGTGATCCACCGACATGGCCGCGCGCGCCACAACCTCCGCCCCACGAGGCCCGACGACTGCCGATCCTCCCGCCACCGCGCCGCACGGCTCATTCGCGCGGAAGATAACGCCGGTGGCGCATTTGCAGCGCGCGCAAGGGAACCGCGCTGCCGGGCGATGGCTCCAGGCCAAGCTCGCGGTAGCTCCGACCAACGACCCGCTTGAACGCGAGGCCGACGAGATTGCGAGCGAAGTGCTGACTGAGCCTGTGACACTGCACCGGTCCGCAGTGTCGGCCGCGGGAGCTTCCGCCATGGCAATCCAGGCGCCGGGCTCCGTGGATCGTGCACTTAACACGCCAGGCCAACCGCTCGATACGCGCGTCCGCGCGTTCATGGAGCCTCGTTTCGGGCGAGATTTCTCGGGTGTCCAGGTCCATACCGACGCCGCGGCGGCCGAGTCCGCGCGTGACGTCGGAGCGCACGCCTACGCTGCCGGCAACCACCTCGTTTTCGCCGGCGGCCAGTACGCGCCGGACGGCGACACAGGACGCCGCCTCATCGCGCACGAGTTGGCGCACGTCGTGCAGCAGGATGCGCCCGCCACGACCGACGCGATCGTCCGCCGGGAAGCGGAGGCGCCGCCCGGCGCGGTCTCCACGCCGGTGGTTCCCGCGAGTTTTCCCGAGGACCCGGCAGACCTTGTCTGCCGCCCCGGGCCCGTTCCCGCGCCGACGGAAATCCCGCCAGGGGGCGAGGCCGTCGGCAAGGTCGGCATCGTCAACCGCGACGTCGAGCCTGCGGTCCGGCTGCGCGCCACGCCGACAACCGACGAAGACAACATCGTCGCATCGCTCCCGTTCAGCTCTCACGTCCAGGTGATCAAGCGGTTCACTGGAGACTGGCTGTTCGTCGCGACGGCAGACGGGCTGCTCGGCTATGTCGCCGAAACCTACATCTGGACCACGCTGCCGGAGCCCAACGCGCGACTGCACCGGGTCGAGGCGGGAACTTCCGGCACCGCCATCGCGATTGCCGAAAAGTACTATGGTCCATACGCCGACAACTGGGGCCAGGACCTTCGCTTCTACGTCAACGTCCTCGCCTGGGCCAACAAGATCCCGGTGCCCGACTTCACGGATGGATGGCGGTTCGTCCACTTTGACGCCCGGCAGCTCGTGTGGATACCCAGCTACGCCTTTGCGCGCACGCTCAAGGGCGTCGTGAACTCCGGGTCGCTCAGCTACAACATCGCGGACGCGCTGGGCGTCGCCGGGCTGATCGAGCGGATCGGGGAGCTGCTGGAAGACTATGGCACCGCGTTTCGGCTCTCGGGAAAGTACCTCCCCGAGGCGATCCAGCGGCACGTCGAGCAGGCCCTCTGGAACGTCGTTACCGCACTCCTGACGATGCTCGCCGTGGGGGCGGGAGTACTGCTCATCGCGAGCCTGATCGGGCTGCTCGTCGGCGGTCCCGGGGGCGCGGCGATTGGGTTCAAGATCGGGATGCTCATCCTCGAGTGGCTCGGCCTGGGGATGCTCATCGTCTGGATCGGACAAGCGCTCTGGGACACGGCGTCCGCCTTCGGTCGATTCGTCAGCATGGTCTGGAACGCGCGAGGCGATCAGCAAAAGCTCGAAGAAGCCGCCTTTCAGTTTGCCGAGGCGATCGCCACGATGTTCGGCTATCTGATCGAGGCGCTGGTCTTGTTCGCAGTGTCCAAGGGGATGGGCGCCGCGTTTGGTGCGCTACGCGGCACCAGGCTTGGGAGGGCAATGGGCGACACCGCCGCGCTCAAGTGGTTCGACCGCCGCATCCAGGAGTTCCGCACCGGTGAGCCGATCGGCAAAGGGCGAGGGGAGCCTTACCTGAACAAGGAGGGGAAACCGACCACGCTCAATTACCGCCCGAGGGAGGTACTTGGCCGATTTTATAACAGCGTTCCGGCTGTCGACGAGCAAGGGATCGACCTCGTCGAATTGGACGGAGTCGATCTCTCCTCGCGCGTGCTGATTGAAAACAAGCGGTCGCTAGGTATTGGCAAGACCAATCCCAGGACTGGTGTGCCTCAAGACACCCCGGCGTCCTGGGCACGCAGGCACATTTTCGATGCCACCATCAAGCGGATGGCCGCGCTGGCACGGGCCAAAGGAACGCGTACGACGCCAGGTGGGCCGCAGGACCTGCCTTCGATTACTGAGATTCAAAGGATTCGGAAGATTCGTTTCGTCCTCGACGCGGATACGCCCGCGCTTCGGGCGGCGGTTCACGCCGAGATCGCCAACCTTCGCGGCGCCGGGGGTCTCTCGGGATGGGAGTTTTCCGTCGAGTTCGGGGTGACCATCCCGGCCCGGCCCATCCCCGGTCTCGACCGCGACAACCGGGAGCCGCCCGTGACAACTGTCAATGAATAACGGTTAGTTTGTAGATGTCTTTATGGAATCCGTATGCTGACACCTTCACCTCTCAGGAGCCGCCATGCCCACGCCCACTTCACCGTCCGCCTCCCAGCCCTCGCAGCCAACTTACACCTACCGCGCCGGCAAGCGCGTCGAGCTGAAGAAAGAGCCCGACCGCTTCGTCGTTCGCGCCTTGCCGGAGGAGCTGATCGGCGAGAGCTTTGCGGCCTCGCTCGAGCAGGTGTCCGCCGCCTCCTCGCGCGTGACCACTAAGCCGAGCGATCTCGAGACCGCCATGGCCAGCGCGCGCAAGCTCGCGCCGACGCACCATGCCTATCGGCAGGCGGAATCGGGACAGGAGTTCCTCATCACCGATCGCGTCCTCATCACGTTCCGGCCCGGCACAAGCGCCCAGCAGATCGACGAGCTCGTGGGCCGCTACGCCCTGGTCAAGCTCAAGGCCTATTCCGATCGCGACTTCCTCTTCCAACTGACGAACCAAACCGGCATGAATCCCGTGAAGCTCATTGTCGCGCTGAACGAGAAGGAGGCGAAGATCGTCGAGGCGGCCGACCATGATCTGAACCAACGTGTCATGCGCTATCAGCTTCAGCTCCCCACCGACCCGCGCTATGCGTCGCAATGGCATCTGCACCAACATCTGATCGACCCGGACTTCGATACCCGTTCCTGCGCCCGCTGCGAAGAGGCCTGGCAACTGCTCGATAACTTCGGCCGCTCCGAAGTCGTCGTCTGCGTCACCGACGACGGCTGCAAGCTCGATCACGGCGACTTCGGTTCTCCCAACAAGTGGGCCGGCTGGGGCTACATGGAAGGCCTCACTCTGCGTACCAACGCCGACGTCGGCGCGGACCCGGACAAGATGTACCAGGATGGCTCCGATCACGGCACATCGTGCAACGGCGTCGTCGCCGCCAATGCCGATGCACTTCTCACCGTGGGCGCGGCGCCGGGCTGTCGCCTGCTTCCCATCAAATGGGAGTCCGATGATGACGGCCTCTACATTTCCGACACCAAGCTCATGACCGTGCTGACCTACGTCGGCGACAAAGTCGACGTGGTGTCGAACTCATGGGGCAGCACCCCTGAATTCACCGTCGGCCAGATGGTCATCAACAAGATCAAGGACCTGGCGGCGACCGGTGGGCGGCGCGGAAACGGCATCGTCTTTCTCTGGGCGGCGGGCAATGAAAACTGCCCCATCCAGCACACCTCCAGCTCCGACATCCCCTTCACCAATGGCTGGGATTACATTGCGGGCGCCTGGCAGTGGGTTGGTGTGCAAACCAGCAAGGTCTTCAACAACAACCTGGTCGGCATCCCGGGCGTCATGCACATCGCCGCGCTGGCGAGCACCAATCGCCGCAGTCACTATTCCAACTACGGCGCCGGCATGATGCTTTGTGCCGCCACCAACAACGTGCACAAATACTGGCGGCTGACCGTCCAAGGATTGGGCATCGTGACGACCACCGGCGAGGTTGGCGGCGTCACCGAGGACTTCGGCGGGACTTCGAGCGCGACGCCGCTTGTCGCCGGCGTCGCGGCCCTGGTCATCTCCGCCAACCCTCAGCTCTCCGCCATGGACGTCATCTCAGTCCTCAAGCGCACCGCGTCCAAGGACCTGACGATGACCCCTTATGCGAAGACGCCCCCCGCCTCGTATGATCCCAACCCCACCTGGGACATCTCGCCCGTCTCGCCTTTCAGTCAGGGGACATTCAGCGACATCGGTGACGCGGATGGGACGTGGAGCCCCTGGTTCGGCTTCGGGCGGCTGGATGCGCGCGAAGCCGTCGCCGAAGCGCAGCGTCTGGCCGGCGGATCACCCGGCAATCAGCCGGTCACGCGGATGTTTTCCTCCGACCGGCAACTGCTGATCAACGACAATCAGACCGTCGAGGATGTCATCGACATCCCGGATTCCGCCACCGTGCAGAACGTCACGGTCAACCTCGACATCGAGCACACGTGGATCGGCGATCTGAAAGTGAGCGTCGTCGCGCCCGACGGCAAGACGGTGTTCCTGCACGATCGAGGCGGCGGAAGCAGCGACAACATCCAAAAAACCTTCGACGCGAGCACCACGCCGAAGCTCGACGATTTCAAGAGCATCGAACTGAAGGGAAAGTGGACGCTCCGCGTGGAGGACCGCGCCAACGCGGACGTTGGCATCGTCCACCACTGGGGCCTGCAAATCCTGGCATGAGTGCCCGCCGGCGAGATGTACCGGCGGGAAAGAAAACGGAGAGGGGGAGATTCGAACTCCCGTGGACGTTGCCGCCCAACCGGTTTTCGAAACCGGCGCATTCAACCGCTCTGCCACCTCTCCAGCATTGCGGACGGCCAAGATTAGCCCCCTTCGTGGCGATGGTCAAACGCGTCGACGCCGCTCAAAGCTGGCGGGCGAGTTCGGCGCCCTGCGTGGTGGCGGCTTCGACGTTTTGCGGAGTTTTGGCGTCGCCAATGACGTGGATGTTGGCGACCTTGTCGCGGAGGGCGTCGGCGAGGTCGTTGACGGGGGATGAGCCGATCGTGGCGATGATCGTGTCGATGTTTTCGATAGTCCGTATGGCGTTGGTTCGCGTGTCGCGGAGGGTGACGGCCTGCTTCTCGCGCGAGACGAGCTCGGTGGAGGCGTGGAAACGTACGCCACGATCGGTGAGCTGCGCCACCATTTCTTCCAGCATCATTCCTTCGACGAGGCCGCCGATGTTTTCGAGCGGCGAGACGAGGACGACCTGCGTGCCGCGGGCGGAAAGATAGTCGGCGGCGACGAGCGGGCGGTTGAAGTTCTCTTTGTCGTAAATGATCGCGTGCTTGGCGTTGTCGGCGCGGCCGGTGAGGCATTCGTGGACGGTCAGGGCTTCGGAGCCGTCGCGAAGGCGCAAGCGACTTGGCGTGGATCCCGTGGCGATGACCAAGGCGTCGGGTTTGAGGTCGAGGATGGTCTTCGCGGTCGCGTTTGTATTCAGTCGCAGTTCGAAGTTGCGCTTCGCAGCTTGTCGCGTATAGAACTCGGCGATGCGGATCCAGTTCTTGCGCAGCGGCGATGCCGCGCCGAGCAATACCTGTCCGCCGACTTGGGTCGACTTCTCCAGGACGATGACTTCATGCCCACGTGCCGCGGCGTTGACGGCGCACTCCATGCCCGCGGGACCAGCGCCCACGATGACGATGCGCTTACGCGTGGCGGCCGGCTCGAGCTTCGACCATTTCAGCTCGCGGCTGGTGAGCGGGTTGTAGACGCAGGTCATCGTCTCCATGTGCCCATGGCACGCCTGCAGGCAGCGCGTGCAGTAGCGGATGTCGTCGAGGCGGTTCTCCTCGGCCTTGCGCGTGAGGTGTGGATCGCAAATGTGCGATTTGGTCATGCACGCGATGTCGAGCCAGCCCTGTTGCAGCGCCTCCTCAGCCATCTGCGGCGTGGCGATGCGGCCGGCGTGCATGATGACGAGCTTCGTCTTGGCGCGCAGGTCGCGCACGAGCGGGAGCCATTCGCCCTCGGGCCGCGGCATCGGCCCGTGGTGGAATCGGCCGTCGCCTCCCGTGACGTTGATGTAGTCGACGAGCTTGAGCGCTTCGAGTTTTTGCACGCACTGGGCGTATTCGCCCGGCGTCATGCCGCGCTGGGCCATGTCGTCGAGCTTGAGACGGACGCCGAGCGGCTTGTCGCCGATGGATTCGCGCATCGCAGTGAGCGTCTCGATGAGGAAGCGCATGCGGTTGTCGAGCGATCCGCCGTATTCGTCGTCGCGCGTGTTCCACAGCGGATTGAGCATCTGCGCGTGGAGGAAGCTCTCGTGGGAGTGCAGCTCAACGCCGTCGACGCTTCCCGCGGCGGCGCGTTTGGCGGCAGCGCCGAAGGATTTGGCGAGCCGGTGAAGCTCGTCGATCGTGGGAATGTGCCGATCGGGCGATTGCTGCGTCGAAGGCGGTGGCGGCGGCGCGTCAGCCGACGGCGGCGGCATGATGATGGGGACGCCGGGCAGCGGGCGAAAGCCGGGATGACAGAGCTGCGCGAAGAGTGCAGTGCCGTGACGATGCGCCGCTTCAACGATGGCGACGTAGCGCGGGATGATGTCGTCGGACGTGTTCTCCAGCCAGCCGGAGCCGGGCTCGGGCGAGGTCGCGCCGATGACGAAGAGCCCGACGCCGCCGCGGGCGCGCTCTTCGACGTAGGCGGTGAAGGCGTCGGTCGGCAGGCCGCGCTCGCCGACCCACCAGCCGGCGAAGTGGCCGCTGATGGCGATGCGGTTGCGCAGCGTCACGCCGCGGATCGTCAGCGGGCGGAAGATGTGCGGGAAATGCGGGTGGATGCGGTCATGATGACGAAAGCTTATCGGGCGTGCAAATCAGATTGACGTCTGGATAACTAAAGTCGCGCTTCGCGGCGCCCGATGTAGGCGAAGAGGTAGTCCCCATGGAGCAGAACGAGCCGAAACCCGCGTCGCCCGCGTCACCCGTCACACCCGAGAACGCTGCCGCGCAGCCTGAGCAGCGTGCGCAGGGCGAGGATCGCCGGCAGAGCGTGGTGGATCGGCGCGCTGGCGTCGATCGTCGCAAGCAGACGCGCGCGGAGGCCGGCTACACCGGGCCGGAGCGGCGCGTTGCGGAACGGCGCGAGGACAGCGGCTTGGAGCGCCGCCGCGGGCCGGGACGTCGCCGCAGCGACGATCGCAAGGCCGCCGAGGAAGGCGAGATGACCGCCGAGCAGTTCGAGTTCTGCATGGCCATCGAGACGTATAAGAAGGTCAACAAGAAGATGTTCCCGACGTGGACGGAAGTGCTCGAGGTCGTTCGGCACCTGGGGTATCGGAAGATCCTTCCGCGCGATATTCACCTTGAAGCGTGCCCGGAGCCGACGCTTCATTCGATGAAGAAGGATGCGGCTTAGTCGCGTCTGCGCACTTTACGTTGCCACTGAAGTGGCAACGCCGCTACGGCGTTGTGGTGGGGGAGCTGGTCGTGGTTTCCTGAGTGGTTTCGGGGGACGTGTCGACGGGGACTGAGCGGATTTCGTTGTCAATTCGGCGCACCAGCGAGAAGTCGTTCTTGAACGACACGGGGGCGAACTTGGTCTGTTCACTGGCGGCGAACTCGCGCTCGACGCCGGTGCCCTTCCACTGGAAGCTGAAGAACGCTTCCTTCACCTTCGCGGCGAGCTCGGGCTTGAGGGTGCAGAGGTAGCCGAAGCCGGCCGTGGGGAAATCTTCTGACTCATAGATGACGCGGTATTGATCTTTCTTGATGAGCGGCGGATCCTGGGCCATGGCGCGCTTGAGCACATCGCCGGCGACGGCGGCGGCCTGGTAGGTCTTTTTGGAGATGCCCTCGATCGACTGGTTATGCCCGCCGGAGTAGCGAATGCTGAAGTCGCGCCCGGGCTGGATCTGCTTGTCCTTGCTGAGGAGCACGAGCGGCGCCTTGAAGCCGGAGTTGCTGCCCGGCTCGGTGAGCGTCAGCTCGTGGCCGCGGATGTCTTCGATCTTCTGCATCGGGCTGTCGGCGGGGACGATGATCTGCATCTGGTACTTGCTGTGCCCGGACTCGCCCGCGAGGATGCAGATCGGCACGAAGCCGCACTCGTTGACGGCGAGGGGGATGTTGCCGGTGTTCACGCCCGCGATGTGAAGCTTGCCTTCCATCAGCGCCCGCAGCTCTTCCTCCGGCTTGGAGATGAGGGAATACTCGACGGGTCGGCCGACCTGTTTCGCGAGGTAATCGACAAACTCCTTGAAGCGCTCGCGGTAGATTTCGGGTTCGTTGGTCGCCACGTAAGAGAAGATCAGCTTCGGCGGGTCGACGATCTGGGCGGGATCGGCGGGAGCGTCGGCCACGAGATCGCCGTCGGCGTCCTTGAAGCGGTCGGACATCTTCAGCGGCTGCGCGTTCAGGCCGAGCACGTTGTAAACCAGCTCGCTGTTGAACTTCCGGTTCTCGGCGGCGGGCTGGCGGATCTGAATGTTGTACATGATCGCGCCGACGATGGCGGCGATCACGAAGGCGATCAGGAACAGCACCAGCGGGTTGGTGCGGGGCTTCTTCGGCGAGGTCTGTGGCGCGTCGGCGGTCTGTTGCGCATCTTGCATAGGCGTGGCATTGTAACCAGCCGCGGCTCAAGCGTGCGAAAAACCGACATTTACGCGGCAGACGTGCCGGCGGGCATTGGAATGACGGGCATCGGTCGCGTCACCGCATTACGCAAACCGGGGAAGAAGCGGGTGAAAAATTCGATCGCGGGATCGTCCTGACGGTTGAGGGCGAGGACGTGCTTGCCGTAGCCGCGCTGGCCGAGGGCGTAGTATCCGCACGCCCCGCCGCCGACGGCGATGTAGCCGAGCGACCCGCCGCCAAAGGCGATGAGGCCAATGCTTCCGCCGCCGAAAGCGATCACGCCGATCGATCCGCCACCGATGGCGATGAGACCAAACCCGAGTCCCCCGATGCCGATGGCGCCAACGCCCGCCCCACCGATGCCGACGATGCCAATGCCGATGCCCGGATGCCGCGTGCCGATGCCCGCGAAGTCGACAATCGGTATGCCGAGCACGGTGCCATGCGGGACCATCCGCTGCACGGTGCGGATGGTGAAGAGCGGCACGACCAGGCCGATGAGCATCGTCGGGAGCAGCATCAGCAGCATGGGCCTGCGCATGGCGCGCATGAAGGCGGCGGGGTCGAAGCAGGGATTGTCCGGGCCGACGAACGGCTCAAGCTTCTCGCGCAGCCGCTGGTTGTCCATCTCGAGCAGTTCGAGGCGGCGGCGGAGATCACTCAGCTCATCGGAGGACGGAGCGTCCGGCATGGAAGGGATTGTACCGGACGCGCGGGACGAAGGGCGAAAAGTCAGACGGCCTTGGCGGTTTGCTTGCGGCGGACGGGCTTGGTGACCATGCCGTTGCGGATCGCCTTGGCGCTGACCTTGATACGGACGATCCGGCCATTCACGACGGCGCGGACCTTCTGGATGTTCGCCTTGAACTTGCGGGCGGTGATGCCGGTGGTCTTGGTTCCGACGCCGCCGAGGTACTTCGCCTTGCCGCGGTGCGTCTTCTGATTGCCGAAGGTGGTTTTCTTACCGGTGAAGTAGCAGACGCGGGGCATTTCGAACCTCAGTTTCAGACGAAAAATTGGGTTGCGGAGGATAGGCCAAGGGGAGTTGGAATGCAAGGGATCGGGGCTGGGAACATATTCCGGGCCGTTATATGTGCGTTGGCGGTCGCCCGCCTGCATTAGGCGGGTTTTGGGTCGCCGACGACTCTGGGTATGGGTTGAGGTCGCCCCATGCGGCAGGCCGCGTTTTAGGGGGTGTTTTTAACTTCTGGCCGGGCCGGGATTTGGGCGGGTTTTTTGGGGGTTCTGGCCAAAAATAAGGAGTTATGGCGATTTGTGAGTCAAATCACGCCGCCGGCTCAAAGTTGATTAAACTAGCCTCCGCTAACCGTCCCGCCGATCGCGGCCGTGCATGAATCGTCATCGCAACAGGTCCGGCAGATCCTCGATCTTGGTCCTGTTCGGGGGTGCGGCGGGTTTTTAGTCACAACGCCTGCTCTTCCTGGCGCGACTTCTCCGGGGACTTGAGGTACGCCGTCAAGTGGAGCAAGGCATCGACGGCGAAGGCGTTGCAGCCTGGCCAATCGAGGGTGAGCAGGGATCTTCCGAAGCGCGAGTCGAAACCCCATGTGCTGTAGGCGCCGGTTTGCGGATGTTGGCCGCGGACGATGGCGTTGCCGGCGGCGGTGGCTTTGTCCAAGTACATTGGATTTCCCGTCGCACGATGCAGTGCGAGCAGCGACATGAGCCAGCGGCCCGTGTGGCATTCCATGGGCCGGTAGCAGGTGTACTGCTCGAGCACCGTGTTGGCGGGGCACCAGTCGGCGATGCTTGGGTCGCCCTGCTCGAAGACGACGAACTGGTCTTCGATGTAGCGGTTGAGTTGCTCGGCCGTGGGAACGTAAGACGCGTCCTGCGCGCGGTAGTGGACGAGGTAGCGGATCATCTCCTCGGTGTCGTAGTGCTGGAGGTTGCGATACGGCGGCTGGACGCCGATGTCTTCGTACATGCCTTGCCAGCGCCTGGTTTTGACGGGGTTTGTCATGACCCAGGTCGCGGCTTTTTCGCGGGCGGCACGGTAGGTGTCGCTGGGGGCGATCTTTTCAACGAGACCCAGGAAGCGCGCGGGGCTGACGGCGTTGGATGTGTAGTCCTCGACGACTTTGCCGTCCTTCGGGTCGACGCGGTATGGCCAGGAGCCGTCGGGGCGCTGCATGCGGACGTAGGCGTCGGCGAGGTGCCTGGCGTAGTCGAGATAGCGCTCGTCGTGGAACTGACTGAACATGGCGAGCATCGCTTCGCCGACGCGCGAGGAGCGGAAGAGCGTGATGTTGCGGCCTTCAACGAGGCCCTCGAAGCGGCCGGCCTGGATCGTCGAAAACGGGAAGAGCGAACAGTACCAGTCGGCGGGGAGGCGGTTGCTCAGGAGCCAGTCGCCGTATTGCTTCGCCTGTTTCATCGCTTCGGCGGCGAGGGGCGAGTCGGGGAAGGTGCTGGCGTAGTTGAGGAAGGCGAGGACGAACGTCGTGTGGTGCAGCGCGGGGAAGGCGAGGAAGCGGCGCTGGCCGGTGATGGAGTCCTCGGTGGCGGACCAGACGGAGCGCGGCAGGCCGCGCTCGTAGTCCTGTACCTCATCGCGCGCGGGGGCGAGGAGGTACGTGAGGTTTTTGTGGAGCGAAGCGGCGTAGTCGAGGGGCTCGTGAGGCTGGCCGTCGAAGTCGCGGGATTTCCAGAAGCGCTTCCGCCAGGCGACGCTGAGGGCGTGGTCCTTAGAGTCGACGGCCCAGGCGATCATGTCGATGCAGCCGGGTTTGATGCTCGGCCAGTCGTTGGTCATGTCGCAGGCGGGCGCGGCGAGGCGGATGGTACGCGCGGCCTTGTCGTCGGCGTGGGCGAACTGGACGACGTAGGCAGCGGCGCCGGCGATGGGGTTCCAGGTCCAGGTGGGCGCGTCGACGAAGCGCGTGGAGTAGAGATTCCAACCCGTTTGCACGAGAGGAACCCAGGAGGACTTGATCGCGCGCGCCCAGGGAGGAGGCGCGGAGGCGTCGGTGGCGGCGCGGGGCTTTGTGGTTGGCTTGGCTGCGTTGGCGCTGGTGGTTGCGAGCGCTGCAGCACCGATCGTCAAACTTTGTGTGAGGAATGTTCTGCGATTCATTCGGACCTCATAGCGCACCATGGGAAAGAAAAAGCCCACCCATGGCAATGGGTGGGCTTCTTAGTTGGTGACATTCGAATGTCGCGCGACGCGTCACCCTCCCGTGCGGGTGCTCATCAGCGGGAACTGCCGCTGTTCCTGCTCGCGCTGGATCACGATCATCGGCTTGACCAGGATCAGCAGCACCTGCTCGTCCTTCGCATAGGAGCGGTTGGTGAAGAGCCGCTTGAGGAACGGGATCTTCGACAGCACGGGGACGCCCATTTCCTTCTCGACTTCGCCGGCGAGGGTCTGGCCACCCAGGAGCAATGTGCCGCCGTCGGGGACGGAGACGGTGGTTTCGACGCGGGTGGTTTGGACGATGGGCTGCTGGATGGTGCCGGTGACGGCGCCCGCACCGACGCCGCCGGTCTGGACGGTGGTCGGGCCGGCGACCTGGAAGGTGAAGGGCAGGAGGTCGAGCAGCGTGGACAACTGCGGCTGCATGGTAAGGGTCACGTACTTGCGGTCGGAGCTGACGGTCGCCTGCACGGAGAGGACGACGCCGCTCTGGATGGTGTCGATCGTCGGGTTGAAGGCGGAGATGCCCTGCGCGACGACCGGCTCGAGGTCGGAGACATAAGCGGTTTCGCGCGACACGAGGACGTAAGCGCGCTGGCCGTTGAAGAGGGTCAAGCGCGGGGCCGTGACGAGCGAGGTGCTCTGAGCGGCCTGGGTGGCGCGGACCAGGAACTGCACGGTGAAATTATCGAGATAGGTTCCCGAGAGGGTGATGGCGCCGACGCCCTGCTGCAAGGTGCTGGCGATGGAGCCGGGCACGCCGGTCGCGGGGTTCTGCGTGAAGGTGGCGGAGTTCTGCGTGATGGGGATGGCGGACCAACTGGATTGGGACCCGCGGTCACGGTTGTTGAGCGTGACGTCGATGTCCACGCCGATGTCTTCGAGGAAGTTTCGCGAGACGGTGAGGAAGCGGGTCTCGACGGTGACCTGGATGGCGCGGGTCTCGCGGAGCTGCTCGAGGAGGCCGAGGAGCAGGCGCTGGTTCTCGGGGGTTTGGGTGACGATGAGCTGACCGGAGAGCTCCTGGATGGAGCCGACGGTTCCGCCGGCGTCGCGCCAGGAGTCGGGGGAGACGGTGTCCTGGATGAGCTTTTTGATGTCGTCGATGAGCTGCTGGCGGCTTCGCAGCTGCGGCGCCTGCTGATTTTGTTGGGAGGTGTTGCCGCCCTGGAACAGGCCGCTGCCGCCGCCGCCGCCACCGCCGCCGCCACCACCGCCGCCGGAGACCCGGCCCTGGCTCTCGAGGCTGAAGCTCGGTCCGACGAAGTCGGGGACTTCGATGATGAGGTCGCGGATGTCGTAGACGCGCGTGAGCGTGTTCTTGGACAGCTCGTCCTCGGTGGAGATGGTGATGACGCCTTCGTCGATGGTGTAGCCGAGCTTGACAGTGCCGCCGCCGACGTCCGAGAGGATCGTCTGCAGTGCCTTGGAGAACTTCACGTCGCGCAGGCGTGCGGTGACGGGTGCGTTGCGATCGACGCCGGCCGCTTCGAGGGCGCGCCAGTTGACGAAGATGTTGGCGCCGGTGACGTCGCGAAGGAAGTCAATGACGTCGGAGAAGCCGATGGCGTTGAAGTTGAGCTCGGGGAGGCGGCGCTCGAGGTGAGCGGCGGTGGCGGCGTCCGCCTGACCCACGCCGCGCTCCTGCGCGGCGGTCTGATCGCGCAGCTCGGCGATGTCCGGCCAGTTGGACGGATAACGCAGGATGTCGTCGTAAGGAATCTTCTTTTCCTCACTCTGATTCATCTGCTTGGTGACCTGGCGGTCGAAGTCCTCGCGGAAGCGGCGCTGCTGCTGGAGCAGGGCCTTGTCCTCGACGAGCGGGCGGAGGCCCGAGGCGTAGTCGTTGGTCGGATCGATGACCAGAATCTGATCGAGGACGGCCATGGCTTCCTGGTAGCGGGTCTCGGTGATGAGCCGCTGCGTCTGGTTGCGGAGGTCGGCGACGGTGCGGTCGCGTTCTTCCTTGGCCTGAACCTGGCGACGGCGGACGTCTTCGGCCGTTTCGGCCTGCCGCCGACGCGCTTCGGCGGTGCCGAAGGTTTCCTGCGCTTTGGCAAGTGCGACCTGCGTCTGCCCGAGCCTCGTCTCCATCTGCTGGATTTCGGTTTCCGGGAAGACGGTTGGGTTGAGGTTGCGGGCGACCCGCGCCTGGTCGACCGCGGTCTGGGCCTCGGCGAAATCGTTTCGCGAGATGGCGTCATTGGCGCGCTTGATGGCGTCATCGAACCGCCAGCGCGTTTCCTGGCGCTGCGCTTCGGCGATCTTGGCTTCGCGGTCGAGCGCTGACATCGGCGCGCCCGTGCGGTCGGTCAGGGCGAGCATGTCGTTGCGGCCCTGCTGGGCGGCCTGGTTGGACGGATCGAGCTGCGCGGCTTCGCCGTAGAGCGTGGCGGCGGTCGCGTAGTCGTTGCGAGCGCGGGCGGCGTTGGCCTGATCGACCTTCTGGCGTGCGACGGCGACGTTGTTGGCGCCGACGACGCCCTGCATCTGGGCGGTCTGCTGGAGCTGAGTGTCGGGAGGTGCGACGGGCGCGGGCGGCGGCGCGACAGCGACGGGCGCGGGGGCCGGGGCCACCGGAGCGGGCGCGATCGGCGCTGGCGCGGGCGCCGGTGCAACGGGCACCGGGGGAAAG